>Ga0126371_10006935_pt1 | contig 10112 bp, 5 predicted proteins | sample PanSoiMetaPlot_4_FD_110145 | JGI IMG/M metagenome (GOLD analysis project Ga0126371, IMG submission 110145) | Tropical forest soil microbial communities from Panama - MetaG Plot_4 | ecosystem: Environmental > Terrestrial > Soil > Tropical forest > Bulk soil | place: Panama | collected 2016-02-17
AGCAATCGAGGTCGGCCGCGGTGCCCGCGATCGTGGCCGCGGTTTCGGTGCCAGGGTCACGGCCGGGCACGTTGATGCCGGGCTGGTCGTAGGAGCGCTGGTCATCTGGGTCGATGCCGGAGAACTGGCCGAGAGACACATGCCAGGAGTCGCCGGTGTCCGTGGCCTGAATCCGCAGCGTGCGCGTCTCATCGGCGTCGAATTTGCCCCAGGCTGGCATGTCGCCGCCGAACATGATCCTGATCGCCTCGTCCACGCCGTCCGCGCTGAGCAGCGGATCCATGGCGGAGCGCTCGCCGGCTGTCAGTTCGGCGTCGAGGCGATGAATCAGCGCCTCGTGGGCCTGGCGTCGGCGGATGAACCCGGTGGTCTTGTCGTCGGCCCACGTCCACGCTGGGGTGTCAGGCGGGGTGATCGCGAGCGCGGCGCCCAGTTCCCGGCTCGCGCTCTGGTAGAACTGCTCAAGCCCTGGCCGGTTCGCCGGACGCGGCGGCTTCATCTCCTGCGCCGCGTCGGCGTCGACCCCATCGCGGACGATCGTGCCCCAGAACCACTGGACCTCGCCTAGATGCCAGAGCAGGTCATCGGCGTTCCAGCCAGGGCACGTCGGCACCTCCGCGTCGGGCGCCGTCGCCGACATGACGCTCGCGAACCTGGCAGACTCGCGTGCCAGGTGATCGAGGTAGTCGAGGTCCCGCGCTTGGGTCATAGGTGGCGTCCTTCGGTTGGGGGTCATGGGTGATGAACGCGGCGCCAGCGCCGGCCGGTCCCGTACGGGTTGAGCCTATGACGGCACAGCATGCCCCACAGGTTCTTGCGATCTATCAGGCCGGCATCGACGAAGGTGACGCGACGTTCGAGACGTGCGCCCCCTGAGAACGAAGCCAGCGTCGCGCTGCACCTCGCGGCCGGCTTCACGATCGTCGGCAGGCGCGAGCGGCTGGCTCGGCAGCACGGCAGCTGGAGCGACGTCCTGCTGCTTGAGCGCCGCAGTCCGATCATTGAGTGACGTCACTGAGGCGTCCGCGGCTGAGGTCGCCGCAACACTTGCGGCAACTAGTTTGTTGTGCAAAGCTATTGGCATGAGCGACGAAAGTACTGATGGTGCGGAAGGCGGCAAGGGCGCGGAAGGTCGCCAGGGTGCTGAGGCCTCCGAGCTAGCCGAGGCGGCTGGCCTGCTTGACGAGATGCGCAAGCTACGGAGCGATGCCAGATCGGTCAGGCATGCGTACTGGTTCCCGCTCGTGCTGTTCAGCTTGCTGACGTTCCTCGCCGTGCCGTTCTACGTGCCGCCTCATGTTCGACCTGGCATCTCGGTAGGCGCGGCCGGTTCGTCTGCGCCGCTGCTCAGCGGCGGACCCGGGTTCCTAGTCCAGAACTATCTCGCCAATTACTGGCTGGTCGCACTGTTCGGCGGCCTGGCGCTGACGCTGCTGTGGTACCGGCGGCACGCGCGCCAGGTCGGGATGCGAACTCCGTCGCGTGGCTACCTCATCACCATGACCGTGCTGACCGGGCTGACGGTGATCCTCCCGCTTTTGGCTCAGCTACCTAAGCTTGGGTTCCTCCTGATGCCGCTGCCAGGCGACCTGATAATCAGGGGAACGTTTCCGTTCCTGATCATCGCGGCCGGCCTATGGGTGCTCGCGTGGGCGGAGCGGAGCGTAGGTCTGGCGGTCATCGCGGCTGTCTACACCGGAACCGCGCTGCTGGCCAGCCTGTATGACATCGAGAGCCAACTCGGCCGCCTCGGCTGGAACACTTCGCCCGGCGTGCCGAACGTGCTGCTCCCCGCCGTCGTGCTGCTAATCGCCGGCGCGATCGCGTTCGCGGCGCAGCGCAGGCAGCGGAGCGCGGCGTGAGTGCGGCCAACGAGCATCCGACGAACGGGCTTGACGAGACCGTGCACCAGCGGCACAGGCTCGGCATCCTCACGATCACGGCGGAGGCTGAGAGCGCCGACTTCGGCTATCTGCGCGACGCCCTAGGCCTGACCCCGGGCAACCTGTCCCGGCACCTGACCGTGCTCGAGGACGCCGGCCTGATCCAGGTCACCAAGGGCTACGAGGGCCGCAGGCCGAGGACATGGGTCCAGATCACCGGGGACGGCAGGTCAGCGCTCGCCGCTGAACTGGAAGCTCTGACCGAGCTACTCCGCCGTCACGGCTCACCAACGCCGTCATGATCCTGTCATGATGCTAGTATGCGAATATGCGCACCACAATCGATCTGCCTTCCGACCTGATGCACGCGGCCAAGGTGAAGGCCGCGCAGCATGGCGAGACGCTCAAGGATCTCTTCACGCGCGCGATCGCGCACGAAGTGCGCGGTGTCAGCAGGGGTCGCTCAGCGGGGCGACTCAACTTCCCGCTGATCGGCCGGGCTGGAGGACCAAAGGTCGAGGTCACGAACGCCGACATCGACGCCGTCTTCGAGGCTGAGGATATCGAACGGTACCGCCTGTGATCTTGGTCGATGTCGGAGTGTGGCTGGCGGCGACGTGGGGTAGACACGTTCATCACGGCGTCGCCAAGCAGTGGTTCGACGAGCAGTCCGACGATCTCCTGCTATGCCGTGTCACCCAGATGAGCTTGCTGCGACTGATCTCGAACCCCGCCATCATGGGCGCCGATGCCGTCACTCGCAGCGAGGCCTGGCGTGTCGTTGATCAGTTCTGGTCAGACAACCGCGTTCTCTGGGCTGAGGAACCAGAGCATCTGGATGCCGTATTTCGCGCTATCTCAGCTAGAAAGGACAACAGCCACAAGCTGTGGTCTGACGACTATCTGGCGGCCTTCGCCCAGGCCAGCGGTGCCGTGCTGGCAACACTCGACACAAAGCTGAAAGCGCGCTACCCCTCTGTTCGGGTGGATCAATTGCCGGTCTAAAGTCGCGTCGCCGAACTCGCCGCACTGACCGAACTCCTGCGCCGCCACGGAACTCCGGCCTCAGACTCCTGAGTAGTCGCCCACTGCTACATCGGAAGTCAACCCCTGCCAGAACCCAGGGTCCTCGCGAAACGCCGTCGGGTCGATCTCGAGCAGCTTTGAGGTCAGGGAGGCGGCCGATTCCTCCACTTTCTCGTTGGTGAACTCGCCCGTGTAAAAAGGTACGCGGGCATCAAACTCGGTTACCGATGCCACGAATTTCGCTATATCGGCGTTGACGTGCCAGGCCCGGTTGCGGTATAGCTCATCACTATCTATGGCAACTACCTCGCCACTATCCTGGTGTAGTCCTATGAACAACTGCGCTGAAGTCCGGCCAACGATCACGTAGGAGGCCGCCGGATCGCCAGCCGCAAGAACATACGGTGACGGTTCGGCCCGGAAGAGCATATTCCGTGCAGGCAGTCCGTCACTGCTCAGGTAACGTCTACTAGTCGCGTCGCGCAGCAGCCCTGAGAGCTGCGCCTCGGCATAGATGACTCGCTGAGAGTTCATCGCGGTCAGCGCCCTCCGCGCTATGGGTTCGGGGGTTTCGGGTGATCGATGAAGTACTGAATAATCGCATTCTTCAGGTCCCCTTTGACAGCCGTTCCGGCCGCGGAGGTCGTCCAAGGGAACGTCCAACTGAGCTGAATTCCCGGGACTTTGTTTAGTAGTTTATTCCAGCACTGATATGTGCCGACGCACGGCTGGCGCTCGGAGTATACTGCGACAAGCTTCGTGAAGCCTGTCTCCTCGGTTTCTGCCGCGTTCGCTGCCGTGAGTATGTCGAGTAGCTTCCCCTCCGCGTGCGCACCCTCACTGGAGAATCTCGTGATAACCTCGCTGGTTCCGTCCGGGTAGACAAAGCGGCCGGAAGCACCGTTATTGGCCGTCCTGGCTTTTCCGGTGAGATTTCTCCTCGCCTCAGCCGTCTTATTGGCCAGGCTGTTCTCGTCCCCGCTCCCGTAGTCGACCTGCCCGGAAGGGTCCTTGCAGTCATTATGGACCAGGACCGCGGTGCGGCCGGCCAGCACGTAGTACGTGTGGATACCGGAGATCGTGAGGTTGTAGGCGCTGAGGTTCGCGGTGTAGGCGCGGGTCCCGGTGATCGCGATCAGTCGGCCTCCGGGTTCGGCGAGTTCGTCGCCTCGCTTGAGACTGCTGGCGTAGGTAAAGGCTCGGGTCCTTGCGTTCCACAGCAAGTGGTGATCGGTGGCCCTGATGACGAGTCCGCCAAGTAGCGTGATCGCCACCATGGCGTGCACGCCGGTGTGCTTGATCACGCGCAGTATCGGCCGAGCGCCGGTCTTTCCGGTCGCGGGGTCGGCGGCGCGGACCCGCTCGCCTGCCTTGAGCCTGTCGATGGCCACCCGCTTGCCGTTGGCGAGCAGGACCTTGGTCTTGCCAACGAACGAGTTCACGCTGCAGGAGGTGGCCTGATCCTCGGAACTGCTGCTCGGTTCCGATTGGGTCGCTGGGTCCGATGACGTCGGTTCTGAATTGGAGGCCGGGTCGGAGTTGGCATCACCGGCCGCGGTCGCGTCGGAGGCGCTTGAGTCGGCAGCGGTGCCGACATCCGTGCTGGCGTCATCGAGCGCGCTGTCGGCTATGTTGGTCGCCGCGTCGGCCGCGTCGTCGACGAGAGCGGGGCCGAGCCTGGATGCGACCGCGTCGACTACCGGGCCGAGCAACTTGCTGCCAAGCGGGCCGAGCAGGCCGCCAGCGGCGCCAGCCACGGCGCCCTGTAGTGCCGTCGATGCCGCCGCGCCGAGGCTCCACTTGCTGACAGGCGTGGTCATCGCGTACGTGACGAGGTTGCCGACCGCCCCAGACAGAGCGCTACAGCCAACTTCGCCGGGTAGTGCCGCGGCGCCGGCCGTGAGCGCGCTGACCGCGGCCTCGCAGCCCATGAATACCGCGGTGCTCGCGACGAACGAGACGATCGCGGCGGCGTGATGCTGGACGAACTGGACGGCCGTGGTGGCTGCGTACTTCACGGCGTGATACGTCGCGGTCACAACGTTCGCCGCCGTATGCACGACATTGTTCCAGGTCTGCGTGACGGCGTGCCAGGTGGTATTCCAGTTGTCCTGTACCTTCTGGACGACCGTATTCCAGGTATGCACAGCCGCGGTAACGACCCTGGTGAGGCCGTTCCACGCTTGGGCCATGATGCTGTGGAAGCCCTGGTTGACGTAGTTCCAGGCCTGACTGGCCGTGCTGGTGACCGCGTTCCAGGTTGTGCTCACGGCCTGGCTCACGCTGCTAATGACCTGGGCGGCGCCGCAGAACGGGTTCCACCAGTCGCAGGTGCCCGCCGGGTCATAGGCAGAGAGCGGATTGTCATCGCCGTAGGCGAAGGTGTTCGCGCTGGCTGAGTTCGGCATCGGGCTGTTGCTGGTCGCGTCGCGGCTGAGGAACTGGCCGGTTGCCGGGTTGTACCAGCGGGAGCCCATGTTGACGTTGGACGTGGCTGGGTCGGTCCAGCCCGACTGGTACCCGAGGTTTCCGAGCGGGCCGGATGTTGCTATCACTGAGCCGAGCGGATCGTAGGTCGTCGACCCGCTGAGCGCCGAACCCGTGGCGGTGAATTCGCCTGTTACATCGCGGTGCTGGTCGGTCAGGGCGAGCACCGCGCTGCCCGACTGATTGGCGACTCCGACGAGGCCGCCCGCCGGGTCGCGGCTGTAGGTGAAGGTAGCGTCCGAGGTGACGACGTTCGACATGCCAAGGTAGGAGAAGGTGTTGCCCTGACTGGCGAAGACCCGGCCCAGGGCGTCGTAGCTGTACTGCTGCGAACCCTGAGTGATCAACTGGTTGAAGGCGTCGAAGGTCGAGTTCGTGGTACCGCCCGGCGCGCTGACCGAGGCTAGGGTGCCGCGTGGGGTGTAGCTGTACGTCGAGCCCGCGCCTGACAGCAGTTCGTCCCTGGCGTCGTAGGTGAACGTCTGCGAACCGACCTGGGTGCGGTTGCCGTTTCCGTCGTAGCCATAGTTGACGGTCGTGACGCCGTTGTTCCACGAGGTGAGCCGGTCAGCCTGGTCGTAGGTGTAGGTGTTGGCCGACGCGCCGTCGACTCCGGTGGTCGTCTTCGAAGTCTCGTCGCCGTTCGCGTTGTAGCCGTAACTGATCGAGGCTTCTGTGCCGCCGCCGGGCGCGGTCAGGGTGTCAGAGGTCAGTTGGTGCAGGCTGTTATAGCCGAATGTCTGGCTGGCGGCGCCTGCGCCGTAGCTGATTGAGGTCGGCAGTGAATCAGAATTGTACGCGTAGGTCAGGGTCGCGCCGGTGGCCGCGTCGGTCAAAGTGGCCGGCCGTCCCGCGTTGTCGTAACTGAAGGTGGATGTTCCGGCCGCGGTGGTCTGCGAGGTCATCTGGCCAGCGGCGTTGTAAGCGAACGAGGAGGATCCCGACGGACCGGACGCGGAAAGCATCATGCCGCGGTCGTCGTAGGCGAACGTGTCCGTGCCACCCGGCGCGCTCGCCGAAGTGATGTTCCCGAGCGCGTCGTATCCGAAGGTGCGGGCAGTTGTGGGCGCGTCCGCGCCTGATCCAGTTTGGCTGGCCAGATTGCCGAGTGCGTCGTAGGTGTTGCTGACCGTCACGCCGCCGGGCGAGGTCTGGGTTGTCGGCTGGCCGTTGGCGTTATAGGCGGTGGTGAACGTGCGGTCGCTTGGGTCGGCAGCGGTAGCTGGGACGATCGTCGACTCAGGTAGCTCCCAGCTGTTGAAGGTGTAGATCGTTGAGTTGCCGTTGCCGTCGGTGAACCGGGTCGGGTTTCCCGCCGTGTCATAGCCGAACGAGGTGGTGATCGACGAAGTCGAGGTGACCGGTTGCACCTCCTGTACCGGCAGCCCGATCGCGTTGTAGGTAAAACTGGTCGTGTTACCCATCGCGTCGGTCAGCGACGTCGGGTTACCGTCGGCGTTGTAGACGGCCGAAGTCTGCCGCAGCACGTTGCCTGACGCGTCTTCGCTGACCGACTGGATCCGGTTGCCTGCCTCGTCGTACGTGGTGTGCTGGCTGGTCCCGTCGGGCTGCGTGGTCACGATCGGACGACCGAGTCCGTCGTAGCTGTAGTGGGTGGTGTCGCCGGCGCCGTCGGTGACGCTGGTGGTCTCGCCGACAGCGTCGTAGCCGTAACTGATGGTCACGCCGGTCGGGCTGGTGGCCGACGACCGGTAGCCAGCCTGGTCCGTGTAGGCGTTGGTGGTCGTGTCAGCGGTCGTCGTTGGCTGCCGGACGATCTGGGTGCTTGTCAGCTGGCGGCCGAGGAAGTCGTAAGTGGACTGGGACTGGGCGCCCAGCGGGTTTGTGGCGGAAAGCTGTTCGCCGTTGGTGTCGAAGGTGTAATGGAAGACGCCACCGCCCGGCTGGGCCGTGGTCGCGAGGTCGCCGAGCTGGTCGTAGGTGTACGAGGTCGTGTTCCCCAGCCCGTCGGTGGACGACGTCACGTCGCCGATGTTGTCGTAGGTCCTGGTGACCGCTGCGGTGATCGGAGTTGAGCTACCCGGCGGGGTATAAGGTGGCAGGACCGTCGACACGAGTAGCCCGTCGGCGTTGTAGTTGGTGGTGGTGATGTTGCCGTTCGGGTCCTCGGAGCTGGTCTTCTCGCCAAAAGTGTCGTACCCGTAGGTGGTAATCGGGTGCGCAGGGACCGGCGATCCGCCGTCGACCTCGGTATTGATAGCCGGCGCTGTGACCTGGGCAAGCTTGCCGGCCTCATCGTAAAGGTAGCTAGTGACGCTGCCGTTCGGGTCGGTCATTGAGGTCTGGAGGCCGCGCTGGTCTAGCGTCCAGCTCGTGGTCAGGAGTTTCGCGTCGAGCGCGCCGCCAGTGCGGCCGTCGCCATACAGGGTCGATACGTCAGCGGCGGTGAGCGCCCGCTGGTACACCTGCACGTCAGCCACCTGGCCGTCGAAGATCTGAGACTGGGCGCCTGTCGTCTGCATGCCGCCGATGCCAAGCGGGCCTGTGCCGTTGAACGGTGACGGATTGCTGCCGGTCGCGGCCAGCGAGCCATTGACGTACAGACTCATCGCGCCGGTGCTCGCGTTGAACACGCCGACCAGGTGAGTCCACACGTTCAGGGCGGGCTTGGTCGACAGGTGCGCGGAGTAATAGCTGTGGCTTGAACTGTCCGCGCTGGCGGAGCTGAACGCCCAGCCGCCGTCTCCACCCGAGTACTGCAACTCGAACGGGCCAACGGCATTGCCGCCTTCGGAGACCGCGTCATATCCGGCGGACGTGCTGTCGGCGGCCAGGTTGACCCAGGCGGACACCGAGTAGGACTGCGTCGTGTTAAGCATCGGGCCAGAAGTAGTCAGCATGCCGCCGGAACCGTTGAAGCTGGCCGCGCCGGAAGCCCAGGTGGCGCCAGAGGACTGAACGGCTGTGTTGCCTGACCCAGACTCGTCCGCAGCGTAGGTCGGCGAGGAACTGCCCATCGCATTGGCGCCGTCCGTGAGCGGCCACCAGCCGATGGGATGCCCAGAGGAATCGTCATGCACGGTGGCGGACGTAGCGCGGCCGAGCGGATCATAGGTCTTGTCGATCGAGGAATACACGGTGCCGCCGCTGCTGACGGTCGTGTTGAGCACGAAGTCGTCAGGGCTGAACGAATAGGTGGTCATCCGGTTAAGCCCGGTCGGGTCGAGCGTGCTTGAAGTCGTCCGGTTGGCGGCGTCGACGTTGTAGTTGACGGTAGTGGTGCCGTTGTTGGTGACTCGCTGGATGAGGTTGCCAGCGGCGTCGTAGTTGTTGGACTGCACCACGAACGACTGTCCGGTCGCCGGGTTCGACCTTGTCACGGTCGCGACCAGGCCGTTGTCGGTGTAGGTATACGCGGTCCGCCGGCCCATCGAGTCGGTGATCGACGCGAGCCGCCCGTCCGGGTCGTAGGCGCGGGACTGCTCGACCAGGTTCACTGGCGACGATGGGTTGGCCGGGTCGCCCGTGTAGCCCACCAAGGTGACGGTGAGCATGTGCCCGTCAGCGTCGTAGGCGTAGTCGGTGGTGTTCCCGGCCGCGTCGGTTTGCGTGACCTGGTTGCCGTACCCGTCGTAGGTGAACGTGGTCTTGTTGCCGAGCGCGTCGGTCTTGGACGCCATCTCGTCGTGGGCGTTGAACGTGTAGTTCGTGGTCCGAGCCGCGTCGCCACCAGTCAGGTCCGATACGGTGACCGAGGTCAGGTTCCCGTCGGCGTCGTAGGTGTTGGCGGTCTGCGGGGTGTGGGTCGCGCCAGTGACGTGGTCGGTGACCGGCGCGTCGGTCTCGGTCAGCACTTGCCCGGCGCCGTTGAAGGTGTACGTGGTGGTCAGCCCGCTCGGGTAGGCGTTTGACACCACGGTCTTGGCAGTCACCCTGCCGATCGCGTCGTAGGAGTATTTGGTGACCTCGCCGGCTGGGTCGGTGACCGACGCCACGTCGCCGTCCGAGTAATACCCGAGCGTCTCCACTGCCCCGCCCGGCGTCGTGGTGGTGGCCAGCAGCCCGGCAGGGGTCGTGCCGCCGCCCACCGCCGCCGTGCTCGACGTCGTATAGGTCATCGTGGTGGTACGGCCGTTAGGGAAGCCGGGCACCGGTGGTGTCGTCGCCGAGGTCTGGTTCCCGGCGGCGTTGTAGGCGTAGGTGGTCACGTACCGGTTGTCGGTCGCGCTGGTCGACCGGCCGTCCCGCAGCGTCAGCACCAGGTCGTCACGCGGATCCGCTGAGATAATCGGGGACGTGTCGTCCGGGTAATACGTGTAGTACTGCGTGGAGCACTGGTTCGCCGCCTGGTTCTCGCAGGTGGTTTGAGACACCATGTTGCCGCGCACGTCGTGCCCGGTGGTGATCACGTTGCCGTTCGGCTGGGTGGTGGTGTACAGGAACCCGGAGGTGTCGTACCCGTAGCTGGTGCGGTTGCCCAGGCCGTCGGTCTGCGCGATCAGCCGGTGACCTTGCATCGGGTCATAGGTGTAGGTGAGCGCGTGGCCGCCGGGGTCGGTGACGGTGATCGTCTCCGTCGGAGTGAGCCCGTTGGACGACTTTGACGCCAGCCACTCAGCCAGCACCTGGTTCTGAGACAGCTGGGACTTGTAGAACGCGACCTCGGCGATCGATCCGGGGAAGTAGCCGAGGGTGTTGGTCGGGTGCGAGGGCCAGCTACCTGATGACTCGCCGGCGCCGATGTAGACGAAATTG
>Ga0126371_10006937_pt1 | contig 10110 bp, 9 predicted proteins | sample PanSoiMetaPlot_4_FD_110145 | JGI IMG/M metagenome (GOLD analysis project Ga0126371, IMG submission 110145) | Tropical forest soil microbial communities from Panama - MetaG Plot_4 | ecosystem: Environmental > Terrestrial > Soil > Tropical forest > Bulk soil | place: Panama | collected 2016-02-17
CAGATGATGAAGCGCCGCCTGCGCGAGGGCATCGAGTTCTTCGCCTTCCTGCGCGCGCACCGGGAGCCGGCGCATTAACCGTCTGATCGTCACGGCGGACGATTTTGGCCTCGCCCAGGAGGTCAACGAGGCGGTCGAGATCGCGCATCGGACGGGCATTCTCTCCGCCGCGAGCCTGATGGTGGCGAGCCCCGGCGCGGCCGACGCCGTGCGCCGCGCGCGTGCAATGCCGAGCCTGCGCGTCGGACTGCACGTCGTTCTGGTCGAGGCGAGGCCGGCGCTGCCGCCCGAGCGTATTCCGGATCTCGTCGGTCGCAACGGCTTCTTTCGCACCGACATGGGACGGCTCGCCGTCGACATCGCGTTCAAGCCGCGGGTGCGGGCGCAGGTCGTGGCCGAGATCACGGCGCAGTTCGAGGCCTTCGCGGCGACCAGGCTGCGGCTCGATCATGTGAACGCGCACAAACATTTCCATTTGCATCCGGTGATCGGGGCCGAGCTGATCGCGATCGGCAAGAGGTTCGGCGCGCTGGCGATCCGCGTGCCCACCGAGCCGGCCGCGGTCGTCAATGGGATCGCGCCCGCGTCAGCGGGCTTGCAGGCCTCGCTGCTGGCGCAATGGACCAGGGTGCTGCGCGCGCAAGCGCGCCGCGCCGGGATGGCGACGCCGGACGCGGTGTTCGGGCTCGCATGGTCCGGGGCGATGACGCGCGAGCGATTGAAAGGCCTGCTGGAGCGGCTGCCGGACGGCGTGATCGAGATCTATGCACACCCGGCGGTGGCGAGCCGGTTCGCCGGACATGCGCCTGGTTACCGCTACACCGATGAGCTCGCTGCGCTCATCGATCCCGACTGCATCGCGGCGCAGCGCCGATCGGGCCATCGGCTCGATGGATTTGCGGCGGGGCCGGCGCCCATCCTCACCAACGCGTGATCGGCATCCGCGCGCCCTTTGCGGGCGCGGCGAGTTGCCGTAGCCTCGTCGTCGACACGCCGGCCTTCGCCCATCGCACGGCGCGGTCAATTCGCAAATCAAGAAACGGGGAGGACACCATGCAGCGACGTGAATTCATCACATTGCTCGGCGGCGCGGCGGCCTTTCCGATCGCGGCGCGGGCGCAACAGACGCAGCCGCAGTCGCTCGACGTCGAGCTGCAGCGCGCGGTCGAGCGCAAGGATGCGGCCGGCGTCGTGGTGATGGCGGCAAACCGCAAGGGGATCGTCTACCAGGGCGCGTTCGGCGTCGCCGACATCGACCAGGCGAGCCCGCTCAAGATCGACGCCATGTTCCGCATCGCGTCGATGACCAAGGCGGTGACATCGACGGCCGCGATGCAGCTCATCGAGCAGGGACGCTTCGGCCTCGACGATCCGGTGGAGAAGTATTTTCCCGAGTTCGCCAAGCTGCAGGTGTTCGAATCCTTCGATCCCGCGACCGGCGCCTACAAGCTCAAGCCGGCGACTACGCCGGTCACGGTGCGGCACCTGCACACCCACACGTCCGGGCTCGGCTATCCGTTCACCAGCGCAATCCTGCGCGATTTCAAGCCGCGCGCCGGCGAGGCCTATCCGGTCGGCCCGCTGCTGTTCGAGCCAGGCACGCGCTGGCACTACGGCATCAGCGTCGACTGGCTCGGCCGGCTGGTCGAGAAAGTCTCCGGCCTGCCGCTCGAGGACTATTTCCGGCAGAAGATCTTCACGCCGCTCGCCATGCCGGACACGTCCTACTTCGTGCCGAAGGACAAGGAGGCGCGTCTGGTGACCGTCAACCGCCGGCGCCCGGACGGCTCGCTCGTGCGCGAGGCGACGCAGCCGCCCACCTCCGGCTTCACGCCGATCGGCGGCGGCGGCCTGACCTCGACCGCGGGCGACTACACCCGCTTCACCCGCATGATCCTCAACGGCGGCGAGCTCGACGGCGCCCGCATCGTCTCGGCCGACAGCGTCGCGCAGATGAGCCGCAACAACATCGGCGCGGTCGGCGTGCCGGCGCTCAAGGCGGCCCTGGCCGACCGCAGCGAGGACTTCTCGTTCATCGCCGACGGGCGCGACAAGTGGGGCTTGGGATTCCTCATCACCGCCGATGCGGTGCCGGGCAAGCGCTCCGCCGGCAGCCTGAGCTGGGGCGGCATCAACAACACCTACTATTGGATCGACCCGGCGCGCGACCTCACCGGCGTCATCCTGATGCAGTTCCTGCCATTCGCCGACAAGCGCGCGCTCGCGGTCTACGACACGTTCGAGCGCGGGGTGTATCGCGGCTCGGTCTAGACCGCGGCGCGCTACGCCGCCCGGTTGAGGAAGATCGGGAGCCCGCGCTTGTTGGCGTAGATCGGGCGGTAGCGCTCGGTGTTGTAGGTGCTCGCCACGTCGAGCTTGCGCGGCCCGAGCTTGGGGTCGGGGATCGGCACGAGGTCGTAACGGCCGTCGACCAGCGCGGCCATCAGGCCGCTCTTGCCCTCGAGCATCGCGTCGTAGGCCATGTTGGCGAACGTGATGGCGACGAGCTTGTCGATGAAGTCGGGATCGCCCGAGCGCAGGTCGTAGGTGAGGTCGGAGACGATCGTCTCCTCGCCGGTGCGCCGCTTGATCTCGTCGGCAAGCGATTCGGCGACGCTCGCCTTCTTGCGATGGCCGTAGGCGTCGGGATCGCCGTATTCCTGCACCTGGTAGCCTTCCCAACTCGCGCCTTCGCTGAGCACGACCAGCGCATAATTGCTCGGGTTCTTCCGCTTCTCCTCGAGCAGCAGCGCGATCAGCTTGTCGAGGTTCACCGTGTACTCGGGGATGACGCAGCGGATCGAGCTGGCGTAGGCGGTGTAGAGCGCCGTGAAGCCGGCATCGCGCCCGAACACGCGGAAGATGCCGATGCGCTCGTGCGAGCCGACGGTGGTGCGCTGGCGCTGGATCGCGTCGCTCGCGCGCGTGATGGCGGTCGAGAAGCCGATGCAGTACTCGGTGTTGCGGACGTCGTTGTCCATGGTCTTCGGAATGGCGATGACCTTGACGCCGAGCGCGTTGAGCCTCGCGGCGTAGCTCAGCGTATCGTCGCCGCCGATCGCGACCAGATGCTCGATGCCGAGCGCCGAAAGATTCGCCATCACCTGGCCGGTGATGTCGAAGGTCTTCGTCTCGACGCCGCCCTTCCGGCTAACTCCGACGGGGAAGTCCTTGCCGGCGAGATGATCCGGCAGCTTCAGCATCTTCGACGGGTTGGTGCGGCTCGAGTGCAGCATGGTGCCGCCGCGGCGGTCGATGGTGCGCGTGTTCTCCTTGTCGAGCGCAACCACGTAGCGCGACATGCTGGCCGCGTCCGCGACGTTGAGATGGGTGAGCGCCTCCCAACCGCGGCGCAGGCCAAGCACGTCGATCTGGTTGTCGCGCGCCCGATAGGTCACGCTCTTGATGACGGCATTGAGCCCCGGGACATCGCCGCCGCCGGTGAGAATACCGATGCGCTTTTTCGCCATGGCATCCCCTTTCGGATGGGCAGGCATGCGATCGCTTGCGTTCGCGCATGCATGGGCTCAGTCGATCCCGGCTTCGCCGCGGCCTGCGCAGATCATCAATAACGCGCCTGCAACACTCTGGTTTCCTTCACACTTTGGTGTGCGCCCGGGTCAGCAGCGCGGCCAGCCCGAGGAACGCCGGAAACGGATGCGTCACCACATAGGTGGGAATTTGCGCGAGATAAGGGCGCAGCCGCCCCTTCGCCTCGAATCGCTCGCGAAACGCGCTCGCCGCGAAACGTGCGCCCAGCTTCGGCACGATGCCTCCGGCGACGTAGACGCCACCGCGCGACCCCAGCGTCAGCGCCAGGTTGCCGGCGACCGTGCCGAGCATGGCGCAGAACATGTCGACGGCCTCGTGGCAGTGATGGTCGCTCTCGCAGATGCCCGGGCTGGTGATCTGCGCCGCCGTGTAGGCGACCCCCGGCACGCCGTCGATCTCGGCGAGCGTGACGTAGAGGTCGACGAGGCCGGGGCCCGAAAGCAGGCGCTCTGCCGAGACGTGGTCGTAGCGGGCGCGCATGCGGTCGAGCACGGCGCTCTCGCGAACGTTCGCCGACGCCATGGTGGCGTGCCCGCCTTCGCCGGGAAGCGGCAGCCATCCGGTCGCGGTCGGAACGACCCCTCCGACGCCGAGCCCCGAGCCCGGACCGAGCACGCCGATCGGGGCATCCGGCAGTGCCTCGCCGCCGCCGACCTGCGTGCGCTCGTCGGGATCGAGGTAAGGCATCGCGGCCGCGACGGCCGCGAAGTCGTTGAGGACATGCAACTGCTCGAGCGCGAGATGGCAGCGCAGCTCATCGATCGAGAACGACCAGGGATGGTTGGTGAGCGCCACCCGGTCGCTGGTCACCGGGCCGGCGATCGCCAGGGCGGCCGCCTCGAGCTCGCGCACGTCGGTGAGCGGCAGCTCGTCTTCGAGGTAGGCCGCGATGGCGCCGTGAATGGTGGGGAAATCCTCGCAGGCGAGCACGCGCGGCCGCTGCAATCCGCCATCGCGGCTGATCACGGCGAAACGCGCATTCGTCGCGCCGACGTCCGCAATGAGAGACGGACGAAGCGCCGAATGACGCTTGTCGCCGGGCTCCAACGGGCTTTCCTCCACGCGATACCGCGTCAATGGAAATGCGGCAGCGCCACCCTGGGTTCCATGACGCGGGGCCGCGCCGTCGCGGCGGGGAGGTAAAAGGCGGCCCGGATCAGGTCTGCCGCTCGGCGACGAAGCGGGCCGCCATCTTGAGCACGTCGGCGCGGTCGCCGAACACGCCGAGCGCAGACGAGGCCTCCTCGACCAGGCTTTTGAGCCGCTCCTTCGACTTGGGCACGCCGAGCACGCCGACGATGGTCGCCTTGCCGGCGGCCGCGTCCTTGCCGGTCTGCTTGCCGACGGTCGCGGTATCGCCCTCGATGTCGAGCAGGTCGTCGGCGATCTGGAACGCCTGGCCGACCGCGGCGCCGTAGCGCTCGAGCGCGTGCGTCTCACCGTCGTTCGCCTCGCCGAGGATCGCGCCCGCCACGGCGCCGAAGCGGATCAGCGCGCCGGTCTTCATCGCCTGCAGCGTCTCGACGTCGCCGAGGCTCTTCGGCTTCGCCACGCCGGGGAAGCGGCCCTCGGCGGCGAGATCGAGGATCTGACCGCCCACCATGCCGCCGAGGCCCGCGGCACGCGCCAGCGCCATCACGAGGCGGACGCGCACGTCGGCGCTCGGATGCGTGTCGGGCCGCGCCAGGATGTCGAACGCGTAGGTGAGCAGGCTGTCGCCGGCGAGGATCGCGGTCGCGTCGTCGAACGCCTTGTGGGCGGTCGGCCGGCCGCGCCGCAGGTCGTCGTTGTCCATGGCGGGCAGGTCGTCGTGCACCAGCGAATAGCAATGCACGCATTCGAGCGCGGCGCCCGCCATCAGGGCGCGCTCGCGCGCGACGCCGAACAGCGCGGCGGATTCGACCACCAGGAATGGGCGGAAGCGCTTGCCGCCGCCGAGGCTCGCATAGCGGATTGAGGCGAGCAGGCGGTTGGGGCGGTCGCGCTCGCCCTCGAGCGGCGGCGCGCCGAGCAGCCGGTCGAGCAGGGTCTCGGTGTCGGCCGCGACCGCGTTGAGGCGGGACAGGAAGATGTTTTCGCTGCTCAAGGTGAGGTCCGTCGACTGATGGAGGGTAAGGCGTGGTTAGCGCGTGATGTAGCCGGCGCCGCGGAACCAAGCGATGGCATCTGCGAGCGCTTCCGTAAAGGGGCGCGCCGAGAGGCCGAGATCGCGCTCGGCCTTGGCGGTGGTGAAGAACATCCGGTATTTCGACATCCGCAGCGCGTCGAGCGTGACCAGCGGCTCTCGGCCGGTGAAGCGCGCGATGGTCTCGGCCGTGACGGCGAGCGGCACGATCGCGCCGCGCCACATGCGGATGCGGGGCGGCCGGCGGCCGAGCAGCGTGGCGATCGTCGCCAGCATCTCCGACAGGCTCACGTTCTGGCCGCCCAGGATGTAGCGCTCGCCGATTTTGCCGCGGTTGAGCGCCGCCAGATGGCCGTCGGCGACGTCGTCGACGTGGACGAGGTTGAGGCCGGTGTCGACGTAGGCCGGGATGCGGCCACGCGCGGCATCCACGATGATACGCCCCGTGGGCGTCGGCTTGACGTCGCGCGGGCCGATCGGGGTCGACGGATTGACGATCACGGCCGGCAGCTTCTCCTCCGCGATCATGCGTTCGACCAGCCGCTCGGCCGCCACCTTGCTGCGCTTGTAGACGCCGATCGCCTTGGCCTCGTCGAGCGGAAAGGTCTCGTCGACCGAGGTGCCGTCGGTCCGCACCGCGAGCGTCGCGACACTGCTGGTGTAGACCACGCGCTCGATGCCGGCGCGTAGCGCCGCCTCCATCACGTTGCGCGTTGAGGTGACGTTGTTGCGCATGATTTCGTTGCGGTCGCGCGCCCACAGCCGGTAGTCGGCCGCGACGTGAAACACGTGGCGCACGCCCGCCATGGCGGGGCGCACCGTCGCGGCGTCGAGCAGGTCGCCCTCGGCGAACTCGATGTCGAGACCGGCGAGGTGGAAGCGCGGGCTGGTCGGCCGCACCAGGGTACGGACCGAAAAGCCGCGCTCCAGCAGCTTGCGGGCGACAGCCGAGCCGACGAAGCCGCTTGCCCCGGTGACCAGGACCTTGTCGCCGGCGCTCATCGGGGTTGCCCCAGGGGAAGCGGGGGAATGGGGTTCTGGCGGTGGCATAGGGACGTTCAACAGGCGGACGGTTCGGCTATAAGGGCTGCCAACGTGGTGACTCGTCATCACGTTCTAGGTTGTTGTTCGAGCATGATCTTTTCCGAAAACCCGTGACTACTTTTCGGGATCATGCTCCAGGGATTTTCTTAGATGGCCGGTCTCATCATCGCAACGTTGGCGCTCGCGCTCTGGGTCTACCTCATGACCGCGCGCGGCGGCTACTGGCTGGCCGGCGACCGCGATGACCGAGGGGAACCCGGCCCGCCGGCCGTCTGGCCGCGGGTGACGGCGGTCATTCCGGCGCGCGACGAGGTCGACACGATCGGTACGACCGTCCGGTCGCTGCTCGGGCAGGCCTATCCGGGGGCGTTTTCCATCATCCTGGTGGATGACGAAAGCCATGACGGCACCGCCGAGGCGGCGCGGGTGGCGGCCGCAGCGGCGGGGTCGTCCGATCGGCTGACCGTGCGCACGGGGCGGCCCCTGCCGGCCGGCTGGACCGGCAAGCTGTGGGCCGTGCACCAGGGCGTCGCGCAGGCGACATCCACCGCGCCGGCGCCCGACTACCTGCTGCTCACCGATGCGGACATCACCTATGGGCCGGACGCGCTCGGGCCGCTGGTCGCGCGCGCCGAGGCGGGCGGCAACGCGCTGACCTCGCTGATGGTGAAGCTTCGCTGCGAGAGCCTCGCCGAGCGCATCTTCGTCCCGGCCTTCGTCTACTTCTTCCAGATGCTCTATCCGTTCGGCTGGGTGAACCGGCGCGACCATCCGCTCGGTGCGGCGGCCGGCGGCTGCATGCTGGTGCGGCCGCAGGCCTTGGCGGCGGCCGGCGGCATCGCGGCGATCCGCGGCGCGCTGATCGACGATTGCGCGCTCGGTGCGGCCCTCAAGAAGCAGGGGCCGGTGTGGCTCGGCCTCACCGAGCGCGTCACCAGCGCGCGGCCTTACGAGCGCATAGAGGACATTCGCCGCATGGTGGCGCGCTCGGCCTATGCGCAGCTCGGTTATTCGCCGCTGATGCTCATGGGCTGCATCCTCGGCATGGCGCTGACCTATCTCGCCGCGCCGGTGCTGGCGTTCACGGCGAGCGGGCTCGCGCAGGCGCTGGGCGCCGCCACATACGCGCTGATGATCGTCTCGTACCAGCCGATTGTGCGGTTCTACCGGCGCTCGCCGCTGTGGGGGCTGGCGCTGCCACTGATCGCGCTCGCCTACATGGCATTTACCCTCGATTCCGCCTATCAGCATGTCCGCGGGCGGGGCGGGCTGTGGAAGGGCCGGGTCCAGGCCCAGGTCGAGGCCGGAGTGGCGGAGCCGAAATGACGACGGCAGGCGAGTTGCGGTCGGGCAAGGGACACCGGGATGAAAATTTCCCGGTGGCGTCCCATCTCGTGCATCCGCGCTTCCGCGCGCCGATCCTGGCGTTCTACGAGTTCGTGCGCGTCGCCGACGACATCGCCGACCACGCGGAGCTCGTGCCGGAGAAGAAGCTCGCGCTGCTCGACCGGCTGGAAGGGAGCCTGCTCGGGCAGAACGATGCCGATGCGGAGGGCGTGCGGCTGCGCGCCGCGCTGACCGAGCGTTCGCTCACGCCGCGTCATGCGCAGGACCTGCTCGATGCATTCCGGCTCGACGTCACCAAGCTGCGCTACGCCAACTGGGACGAGTTGATGCACTACTGCAGCCTGTCAGCCATGCCGGTCGGCCGCTACGTGCTCGACGTGCACGGCGAGAGCCGCGCCACCTGGCCGGCGTCCGACGCGATCTGCGCGGCGCTGCAGATCATCAACCACATCCAGGACTGCCGGAACGATTTTCGCAATCTCGACCGCGTGTACGTTCCGCTCGACTATATGGCGCTGGCCGGCACCAATGTGGCGGCGCTCGACGCGCCGCGCGCCGCGCCCGAGTTGCTTGCCTGCCTGCACAAGCTGGCGGCGCGCACCGCCGGCCTGCTGCGCGACGGTTATCCGCTGCCCGACCAGATCCGTGATTTCCGCCTGAGTCTGGAGATCTCCGTGATCCACCGGCTCGCCTGGTCGCTGGTGCACACGCTGATGGCGCGCGATCCGCTGCACGACAAGGTGCACCTGAAGTCGCTCGGCTTTGCCGGCGTCGGGATGCTCGGCGTCCTCAACGGCCTGTGGCGCCGCCTCGGGCGGCGCGGCGCCGTCTCACCGGAGCACCAAGGCGCGTGAGCATTCAGGCGGCCCAACCCGACGGGGCGGACGACGACGCGGCCACGCGCGCGTCCGGCAGCACGTTCTATCGCGCGATGCGCATCCTGCCGGCCCCGCAGCGGCACGCGATGTACGAGATCTATTCGTTCTGCCGCAAGGTCGACGACATCGCCGACGATCCGGGCGACCGGATGGTGCGGCTCGCGCAGCTGGCGCAATGGCGGCGCGACATCGACGCCATCTGCGCCGAACTTCCGTTGGATGCGCTCGCCGGTCTCGCCCGCGCGACGCGCGAGTTCGGTCTCGCGCGCGAGGATTTTCTGGCCATCATCGACGGCATGGAGATGGACGTGCTGGCCGACATCCGCGCGCCCGATCTCGCCACGCTCGACCTCTATTGCGACCGCGTCGCCAGCGCGGTCGGACGCCTGTGCGTGAAAGTGTTCGGCCTCGACCCGCAGACCGGGCGCGACCTTGCGCATCATCTCGGACGTGCGCTGCAGCTTACCAACATCCTGCGCGACCTTGACGAGGACGCGGCCATGGGCCGGCTTTATCTGCCGCGCGAGGCGCTGCTGGAGGCCGGCATTTCCTCAACCGATCCGCGCGCCGTGATGGCGCATCCGGCGCTGGGCCGCGCGTGCGCGCCGATCATCGCGCGGGTGCGCGAGCACTTCGCCCGCGCCGACGCCATCATGAATGCCGCACCGCGCCGCGCCGTGCGCGCGCCGCGCATCATGGGCGAGGCGTACAAGGGCTATTTCAGCGCGCTGCTCGCCCGCGGGTTTGCGCCGCCGCGTGAGCGTGTGCGGCTGAGCAAGGCGCGGCTGCTCTGGATCATCCTGCGCCACGCGGTGATCTAGCGCATGTCCCGGCGAAGTGGATACCGGTTCGCCGGCAAGGACATGCGCCAACGCATGAAATTAGAGCGCGTCGACTTTCCGCAGGAAAGGGGCGCGCTCTAATGGCGGGCGCGGTTCACGTCATCGGCGCGGGCCTCGCCGGGCTGTCGGCCGCCGTTCGGCTCACCGAGGCCGGCCAGAAGGTCGTCGTGCACGAAGCGGCCGGGCAGGCGGGCGGGCGCTGCCGCTCGTATCACGATCCTGCGCTCGACATGGAGATTGACAACGGCAATCACCTGCTGTTGTCGGCGAACCATGCGGCGCTCGATTTTCTCCGCATCATCGGGACGGCCGACAAGCTGGC
>Ga0126371_10006938_pt1 | contig 10110 bp, 9 predicted proteins | sample PanSoiMetaPlot_4_FD_110145 | JGI IMG/M metagenome (GOLD analysis project Ga0126371, IMG submission 110145) | Tropical forest soil microbial communities from Panama - MetaG Plot_4 | ecosystem: Environmental > Terrestrial > Soil > Tropical forest > Bulk soil | place: Panama | collected 2016-02-17
CGGTGTCGGTGACGACCTCGACGGCGTACCCGCCGCCCGAGGTGGCGAGCAGTGCGGTGCTAGGGGCGGTCAGCACATTGTCGTGCTCGGCGATGGTGAACTGCACCTGGACCGGCGCGTCGTCGGCTTGGCCCACGCGGGCGGAGCCGGGCAGTGAGACAGTGACCGGCACGACGGACTGGCTCGAATCCGAACCGTTGTTCGAGCCGGAACCGGCGTTGTTGCTGCTGGACGCCGCGGTGGGCGGGTCGACCTGGCTCACCCGGCCGGTGACCATCGCCCCACTGGGCAGCGTCACCAGCGCGTGCTGCCCAGCCGCCGGGCGCACCCCGGACTGGGTGGCCAGCTGCGCGGTGACGATAGGCGGCCCGCAGGTGCCGGTGGCGACCGTCGTGCCGGGGGCAGCGGCCTGGCCGGGGACGGCGGACACGGCGGAGACGCGCATCGCGGATGGCAGGAAGAGGATGCTGCCTAGCGGGATCGTGCCGGTCTCGGTGAGCCCGTGCCGGTCCTGCCAGTGCTCGATCGCCACCTCGGTGTTCCACGAGTAGTGATCATCGATCGTCATGGCGTGGTCCGGGTCGTCCCCAAGGGCGCGCAGGTTGCGTTCCAGTTGCAGTACGTCCGGGCCGTCGCTCATCCCGGGGGCGAATGCCCGCCAGGCCGGGCGGGCGCCGTACATGATCCAGACTGGTGCGCCGTTCACCTCGTAGCCGGCCTGGTCGCGACGCAGCACCGCACCGGGCTGGGGTAGCGCGGTGTACGTGCCGGCCGCCTGGTCGTCCACCGTGATCGGGTCGGAGTAGGTGAGCGTGCCCTGCTGGGTCGACCGTTGCAAGATGCTGCCGCGGGTGATCACGGCGGTAGAGGTGGCCACAGGGCGCGCGGCGGGCGGGTCGTGCCGCGTCCCGGCGCGGTAGGCGAATACGCCGACGCCGGCGACCATTGCGGCCACCGCGCCGGCGAGGACGAGGCGGCGGGTCATTGCGACGGGGGGGTGGTCGCGACGCTGATACTGCCGTTCCAGATGTGCTTACATGCGTCCAACTGCGTGTGCATGCCGGCCTTGCCGCGGGAGGTGATGTCCGGCGGCAGCGGGAACGTGCCGTCGCTGTTCGGGTCCGGCCAGTCAGCCAGCCCGTGCGCGCGCATGCATGCCGAGAATTGCGTCATCTTGTGCAGCGTGGCTGCGTCCGGGGCGGTGTTCTGGCCGATGCCGGGCAACTGCGCGGCGAGCGATGCGCATGCCGAAACCATCTGCGGGGTGAGCGCTCTCTTGTCCTGCACGCTCGGGAACTGCACCTTGCCGTCGACGAGGCTCGGGTCGTGCAGGTTCGGCGCGCCGTGATTGCGAAGGCACTGGGCCCAGGCGTGCATCTCGGAGGTGAGGCCGGCAGAGCCGGTCGAGTGCGAGGCGGGATGGCCGCTGCTGCACGCGGTGAGCGCGAGCACGAGTGCGGCTGCTGCCGCTGCGGTTTTACCAAGGTGTGCTGTCATGGCAGCCAGAGTCCCGGCGGGCAGCCGGTGGTACATCACGCGTTCGAGGCAGGACGGCTCCCCCGTTGGAGGGATATGCGCACGCCTCAGCGGAGGTAGCGTTCAGGCGTGTTGGGACGCCTCGTGCGTGGGGCACGGGGGCTGCAGGCTCGCCTGACCGCCTCCTACGTGCTCGTCACGCTCGCGGTCGTGGTGCTCGTCGAGGCGCTGGTCCTCGGTTATGAGGCACCTCGGCTGGTCAACGACACCCGCCTGCAGGCCCAGGTGAGCGCCACCGCGACCAGCTTCATGGAGCAGCTCCTGCAGCGCTACCACGGAGGTCAGGTGCCGGCCGGCACGCTGCTCGGTGATTCCGGGCAGCCGGCGCGGCCGGGACAGGCGCGTCTCGCCGCCGATGGCAGCACGCTGGTCGTTCCGGCGATCCCCGGCGCGATCGGTAGCCACAAGGCGGTTACTGCCGTTGTCGTGATCGCGCCGAACGGCACGATCATCGCGTCGTCCGCGCCCTCGCGTTACCCGCCCGGCCGGTCAGCGGCGAGACTGCTTCCGGCCGCCGCGGTTTCGGCTATCGCAGCCCACCACCCTAAGGGAGTGGGCAGCGGTTCGACGCCGTATGGCCGCGTCGCCTGGGCACTGGGAGGGCTGGCCAGCCCCGGCGCCATCGTGATCGGCGGAAAATCGCTCGGCACTGATCAGAGGCAGGTGTACAGCCTGTACGTCCAGGCCCCGCAATCGACAGGGTTCGTCAATCCCGTCACAGCCTGGAACGAGCTGCGCAAGCTCTCCGACACCGGACCGTTGCTGTCGGCGTCGTACGCGCTGCTGATCGCGATCATTCCGGTCGGGGTTCTGTTCGGGCTGCTCGCCTCGCGCCGGCTTGTCCGCCGGGTCCGCCGCCTCGAGGGCGCCACCTTGGCCGTGGCGGACGGCGACTACGCCGTCTCCCTGCCGACGTCCGGGCGCGACGAGATCGGCCGGCTCGAGACGAACTTCAACGCGATGACCGAACAGCTCGGCTCCGCGCTCGCCGCGGAGCGGCAGCGAGCCACCAGCGACGCGCGCATCGACGAGCGGACGCGCCTCGCGCGGGAGATTCACGATGCGATCTCGCAGCACCTGTTCAGCATCCGCATGATCGCTAGCGGGCTGCGCAAGACGAACCCCGACGACCAGCAGCTGGAAGCGATCGAGCGGAGCACCGACGAGGCGATCCGCGAGATGCAGGCGCTGCTGCTCGAACTGCGTCCGGCCGCCCTGAACGGCGCCGGGCTACGGCCCGCGCTCGAGGAAGTGTGCGACGCCTACCGCAGCCGACTCGGCGTCGCGGTCGATGCCCACTTGGATGACGTGTCCGTGTCAGCGCCTGTCGAGCACGCGCTCCTGCGCATCACGCAGGAGGCGTTCACGAACGCCGTCCGGCACGGCCACGCGCGCCACCTCGCAGTGTCGGTTACCCGCGACGACGGGCAGGTCGAACTCGCGGTGCGTGACAGCGGCGGTGGGTTCGATCCGGCCGCGCCCCACGCCGGGTCGGGACTGCGGCACATGCGCGACCGGGTCGCCGAGCTCGGCGGCACATTCGAGCTGCGTAGCAGTCCTGGCGCGGGCGCCGCCCTCACCATCCGCGTACCGGCCTCATGACGATTCGGGTCATGATCGCCGATGACCACCGGGTCGTCCGCGACGGCCTGCGCTATCTGCTGAGCCACGAACCTGACATCGAGATCGTCGCCGAGGCCGGCGACGGCGAGCAGACGCTTTCCATCCTCGCCGCCACCCGCCCGGACGTGCTGCTCCTCGACCTGTACATGCCGAAGCTGGACGGCCACGACGTGCTTACCGCGCTCAGCGACGCACCGCATCAGCCCGCCACCGTCGTGCTCACGTCAGCCACGGACGATGCCGACCTCGTACGCGCCATGCAGGCCGGTGCCACGTCCTATCTGCTCAAGACCGCCACGGCCGACGAGGTGATCGCTGCGATTCGAAACGCCGCGACCGGCACGCCCACCCTCAGCACGGATCTCGTCACCCGCCTCACCCGGTCGCTGCGTCGCCCGCCCGCCGCTGACCCGTTGAACCGGCTCTCCCCGCGCGAGCGCGACGTGCTCAAGCTGATCGCCAACGGGCAAAGCAACCGACAGATCGCCCGGCAGCTCGCCATCGGCGAACAGACCGTGAAGACCCACGTCAGCAGCATCCTTGCGAAACTCGACTTACAAGACCGCGTCCAAGCAGCAATCTTCGCCCTCCGCCACCAGACCGACAGCCGCGAGCACCAGCCCTGAGCCGCTACCCACAGCGGCGTGCCTCGCGCGTTCACCTACGCGGCATCAAGCGTGAGTAGCATCTCGAGCACCAAGGCCACATCAGTGACTACGAGGTGAGCCTCGACCTTGTCAGCGGCCGAAATCGATGACCCCCCTGTTCGGCCGCGATCTATTCAATTTCCGGTGGCCGTCGACACGTCCGGAGCACGGTCCCCCCGACAGCCGCGACCAAAGCGTGGTTGGGACATAGCGAGCGAGGTGCGACAAGGCTGCGTACGGGTGCTTTCTGGGTCGGTCGGGTCGGCCACCGGGTTGCGGAGCATCTCGGGCAGTCCTGTGGACGGGTCGGGTAGGCGGTCGTGCAATGGGTCGGCGATCCGTGATCGACTCAACCGGTGTAGGTCCAGCCGGCCTGCTCGTCGGTCTAGCGCGCGGCGGCATAACGGGTCACCTCGTCATAGTCGAGCAGGTCAGCGGGCCCGAGGATCGGCCCGTCGGCATAAAGGCTGGTAATTGCAGCGGCCAAGGTGTCCTTAATGAGCGTCGGATTCGTGACTTTCGACGAATCCCCAGCGGCCGAACCCGCCGTGGTTGTTCCCGCTGGGCACCAGGAGTCACGCGTGGTCGCAGCCTTGATTTGTACCGAGCCGGGCGAGTGCGCTGATTTCTGGCCACCGGAGACCTCGACGATAAACGTTCGGTCGATTACCTCGTACTCGGCCCGTTTGACCCGCAGCAGAAAGTCGGGCAGGTAATCGTGGGAGCGCCCCTCGTGGACGTACGGGATCGTGAAGCCGAGGTGGTCGTTCTTGACATACGCAGCTACCCGCGAATCGTGCTCGCAGAATGCCATCGTCAACTGCTCCCAGGTGTTGCCCTGCGGCCCATCGAGGACGACGTGACTGACCTCGCACCGCTCCGGCTCGGTGAGCAGCGCGACCTTGCGGGTGGGGAACGACACGTCAGCGGTTGAGCCAACCGGGTCGAATCGGCGCAGCATGGGCCGCAGCCGTGCCCGGCGGTCACCGCCCACGCTCGTAATCGCCGCGTGCACGGCGTCGGCAGCCTGGGCTTCCCATAGCGCGTATTTCCATAGGTAGCCCAGGTGAAAGCCCGACTCGACGACCACCGCCCGGTCGATCCACTCCCGGCACAGCCGAACGAGTGACGGAAACAGCCACGGCCTCGGCTCGGAGCGCACGCCATCGCCGCCAACCTCGTCGCCGAGTGCGAACTGCTGTGCCACAAGCCGCCTGGCGAGCCGGAACGCAATCGCCTGCGCCCGCTGGGTACGGGCGTCGTCCTCGATCAGCTCCGCTGCGCCGACGATAGGGGCCGCCTCCGTCCAGGTCGGGACGGTGTTCGGCCCGATGACGAATGGTTCGAGCTCGTCCGGCAAGAACAGACCTTCGTCGGGGATCTCCAGCCGGTAGCCGGTTAGTTTGGGAAAGCTGATTCGCTGGGCTGCTCGACCCTCGACTGCGCGCACGAGTGTTACCGGCTTTGGGGCTTAGGCTCCGCGATCGGCCGGTCGGTCGGGATGAACGCGAAGGGCACGCCGTAAACGTTCGCGTATTCGGCATCGAAGCGACCCTCGTCGTTGACCGCGTACGTGCGCCGGCGGAGCCCGCGGCCGACGACCTGCTCGCACAGCAACTGGCTGCGGAAAGCACGAATGCCGAGGATGTGCGTGACGGTGTTAGCGTCCCAGCCCTCGGTGAGCATCGCTACCGAGACGACGCAGCGCACATCCGAACCGAGGCTTTCCTTCTTGCCGACCGTGTTCATCACCTCGCGAAGCAGGTCCTCGTCGGTGAGGGATTCGGCATCGTCTCCTGGGTTTCGAAGCCGCCACTGCGCCTTCAACGCCTCGATCTCGACAGCAGCCGACTCTTTGAAGTCCTTCTTCAATGCTTCGCCAGATTCCAACTGCACAGAGTCGACCAGGATCGTTCGAGGCCTCGGCAGCGCCACGCCGGCTTGGGAGTTGCGGAACAGCGGGAGTGTGCCGGGCACCGCGCGGGTCGTACCGTCAGCCATGGTGACTTGTGTGCCGGCGATCACGTCGTAGACGAGCTTGGAGACCGCGGTGTTCGGGCAGACCACGATAAACACGGGCGGCGGGTCATCGAGAGGGGCAAGCTCACGCTCCCAATGCTCGAAGGCGCGCTCGTAGGAGTTGTAGAGGCTGTCCAGTGCACCCACCAGCTCGGCCGGCGGCACCCAATTTGTGATGTCAGTGTCCCTGCGGGTGCGCTTCGGCAGCAGCTTGCCGATCCGCTCCCACAGGTCCAGGTAGGTCACCCCCGTCGCGCGCGCGTTGTCGTCGACGGGAATGCGCGGGACCGTGACGATCCCGGACTCAATGGCGTCCATGAGCGAGAAGTCGCTGACCGTCCAGGGAACGATGAAGCCTTCTTTGTAGCCGGAGCCGGACAAGTAGAACGGCGTTGCCGAGAGGTCACAGATGGTCTTGATGCCGGTGCGGCGGGCCACTGCCTGCAGCCCTTTGAACCACACCCGCGCGTCGACGTTGCGCTCCTCGGCTTCCACGTCGGGCTGCTGAGCGCCCTCGAGTTCCGCCTCGACGGTGATCGGCTTGTCCATGTAACAGTGGTGCGCCTCGTCGTTGAAGACCATGATCTCGCCCTGCCGCTGATGGCCACCGTGCCCCCAGCCACGCAGCACCCGGGAGACCATCGCGTCTTCGGTCTCCTTGAACGGATCGTCGTCGCAGCCGGCGAGCAGGATCCGGCGCGTCGTCTTGGCGACGCCGTTGACCTCCTTGACGTCTCTTAGCAGGAACCCGTGGTAGTTGGTGATCAGGACCTGCGCCTTGCCGAGCTGGCCCGCCAGGTCGGCCGGGACAAGGCCCCGTCCGCGGTAGTAGTTGCGCTTTTCGTTGGGCTGTAGCACCCGCAGTCTGTCGCGGATAGTTATGCCGGGCGCGACGGCAATCGCTGCCACCAACCCGGTCAGAGTTCCGGCGGTCCAGATAACATCGTTGGCCGTGACCGCCGGCGTGATCCCGATGAGGTGTCGTCCGACGAGCAGCACGCCAGTGCCGACGGTCATCAGCGCCATCGGAGGCGTGCCGTAGAACGGAGCCATCGCCGGATCGTGGTGATGACGGCTGGCACTCTCCGGATGCCGGACCCAATGAACGATGGTCGCCGTGCAGACCGCGACCAGCATTAGCGAGGCGAGAACCCAGATTCCGATCGCGGCGGTTTGGAGTGCGGCGACGTGCTTGGGGAGAAGCATGGCGGCGTTGCCGACGATTCCGGTCCCATAACCGGGACGAACCACTTGGGACCGAAATGGCGGAAGACATCGCTGGGGCGCTCCAGTTCACCGAGAATGCGCCGGCGATGAGAACCGGCCGCCGGTGGCACCGATGACCGCACACTTGGTGCCGAAACGCCGATCACCCTCAGCCCGCCCGACTTCGGCAAACGTTTTCTGGAATTGAGGGCTGCATTTTGGCTCTGTGAGAGCGTCATGAATTTTCTTCTGTTCCTGCTGGTGGCTTTGAAGCGTGTCGGTCAATTACAGCGAAACACCCACGCTTGTCTCCAAGCGGGGAAGCAGCCATGCAATTGCTTGCCATCAAGGATGTTGCAGCGGTGGTGCATGCGTATGAACGATTCGACAGACTCCATGGACCATCCTGCTATGTCGGCAGGCCAAACGGCTGTCTCGTCCGCTCCTGCTCGTGAGGTGCGTACGTCCGCTGGGCACGGAGATTCCATCACGGAGAGCCGCTTTTCGGGGGCTGATTTCTTTCGCATGCTCATCGGTTGGTTCAGGTCGTCGCCGTTCATAGCCCACAACGCCGATCAGGGGAGAAGCGGCCGCCATCGCAACCCCTTCGCCCTCCTGATCAAGGAACGACAGCGGTGGTGTCGCCGGTGGGCACCGTGCAGGATCGCGACCACGGCCACCTGCCGATTCCCTCGTCCGGAGGCAGCCGAGGCAGTACTCAGGACGCCAATGGCTCGTTCTCGCGTCGTTGCGGCACGATCCGAAGGTAGGGTCGCGGAGCCTCCCACCCGTCGGGATAGAGCGCGCTGGCCTCCTCGTTGGAGACCGATCCGGCGATGATCACGTCCTCGCCCGGGCGCCAGTTGACTGGCGTCGCGACCCGCTGCTGGGCGGTGAGCTGCAGCGAGTCGAGCACGCGCAGCACCTCGTCGAAGTTCCGCCCGGTGGTCATCGGGTAGATCAGGATTAGCTTGATCTTCTTGTCGGGACCGATCACGAACACGTTGCGCACTGTCTGGTTGTCCGCCGGGGTGCGCGTCACGGGGTCGCCGTCGACGTTCCCGGCCAGCATCCCGTAGAGCTTCGAGACGTTGAAGTCGCGGTCACCGATCAACGGGTAGTTCGGCGCGTGGCCCTGGGTCTGCTCGATGTCGTCCGCCCACGCGGGGTGGTTTTCCACGGGATCGACGGACAGGCCGATGATTTTCGTGTTGCGGCGGTCGAACTCGGGCTTGATCCTCGCCAAATATCCGAGCTCGGTGGTGCATACCGGCGTGAAGTTCCGCGGATGCGAGAACAAGACGGCCCACGAGTCGCCGATCCATTCGTGGAAGTGCAGCCTCCCCTCGGTGGTCTCAGCCTCGAAGTTGGGCGCGATATCGCCAAGCTGAAGCGCCATGATTCCTCTTTCCTGGGTAGTGAAATTGGTAAGTGCGGGTCAGTTGCCGCGAACTCCTAAGCGGTCCCCGCCGGGCTAACCGTCGGGCAACCGCTCGCCGTCAAAGATGCCGGAACCGTGGACCACGCGCATGAACGATCCGGCCGCGCGCTTGAACGATTCCGCTGAGCTGGGCGACGATCGATCGACTGATACGCTTCGCGACGATGCCTGCGCGCAATCAGACGGACGAACCTGCTCGGTCAACGCCGCGCCGCCGCGGGCTTCCCGGCGCGATGCGTGGCTTCCTGTGGCCCACCGAGCTCCTCATGTTCTCCGACTTCCTGGTCGCGACTCCGCACGCGCACAGCGCCTTGCAATTGTCGATCGGCCTGGACCAGGCACCCCGCGTTCAGCTGGACGGCGTGTGGCATCACGCCCAAGGCGTCCTGGTCGACACCGACGTCCCCCACGCGTTCAACTGCGACGGACGTCTCACCGCGATTGGATGGATCGAAGGCGAGAGCCGACTAGGTCATCAACTTCGCGAACGCGTACTTGGTGGCCGCCCGTACGCCATCCTGGACGAGGAACTGTGCGTGCGGCTCGGCAACAAGGTGCGCCTGGTACTAGACGCGAACGCCGACTGTCCCGCAGCGTACGCCCGGTGGCGGCGGGCGCTCGGCGAGCTGGCGATCGACATCGCGCCCGAGCCCCGGCTCGACAACCGCATCGCCGCAATCCTCGAACACCTGCGTAAGACACCCTCACCCCCGCCCTCGATCGACGACCTCACACGGATCGCGTACTTGTCCGAAAGCCGCCTGCAGCACGTCTTCCGGGAGCAGGTGGGCGTCCCGATTCGGCGCTATCTCCTATGGCACCGGTACCTCACCGCGCTCAGTCTCCTCGCCGACGGGTCGTCGGTCAGCGACGCCGCCTACGCAGCCGGGTTCGCCGACAGCGCGCACCTAACCCGAACGGCTGTCCGCATGAACGGCTACTCACCGACGAAGATGCGGTATCAACTCTGGCTGTCCAACTGCCGCTGACGTCGATCGGCGGACGTCTGCCGGACGTAACTAAGCCCCAATCCAACGCGGACGGCTTGCTCACCCATCAGCATCACGGACATGAAGCGACTGGCTGGGTCGATCACGTAGACCTGCCAGTTGCCCGCCTGCCAGTCGTTGGCGCCGACAGGCGAGCTCGTAACACACGGTGACGAGCCCAGAAGGCTGCGGCCGCGCGGGATCCGCCTGCGCGATTGGCCCATGGTCGCCCCTGTCAACGAAGGGCCGCGCCGGAATGGATGATCTGGGCGGCCAATGTTCCACCGGGGAGCGCATTCTGTCGCAACCCCGTGGCCCGGATCTGCCGGGCGGGTTCGCGTAGAGCGGGCGCGCATACTTCCGAGAGCATCTCGGGCGTAACGTGATGCGGCCTGGAACTGAGCCGATGCTGCCCGGGCGTGATCAGCGCAGGCGGCTGGGGCGCGGTCCGGACGACCGTCTCAGGCTGGAGACGGGCACGGTGCGGCTGTTCGTCTCTGGGTGACGGCGCGCCGTCATGCTGACCGGTCAGAGGATCCGACCGTTCACGTGGCCGCCTGTCCTGTGGTGCGCTAGCTGGCCGGTGTGGGCGCAGGGGACGCTGGGATCGCCGGGCGGTGTTCCGGCCGGGCGCTGGCGGAATGAGGCC
>Ga0126371_10006939_pt1 | contig 10107 bp, 6 predicted proteins | sample PanSoiMetaPlot_4_FD_110145 | JGI IMG/M metagenome (GOLD analysis project Ga0126371, IMG submission 110145) | Tropical forest soil microbial communities from Panama - MetaG Plot_4 | ecosystem: Environmental > Terrestrial > Soil > Tropical forest > Bulk soil | place: Panama | collected 2016-02-17
TCCGAAGGAAATCCCGCGACACCACCCGCCGGGACGTCCCAATTCGGGGACTGTCACTGATCCCGTGGTTCAGCATTCCACGCTGACACCCGCGCTTGCAGCGGCGGGAGGGCAGTGGGAAGGAATGGGCGCAGGGTATCCAGGGTTCTCCATCACCGCGGTGCCGCCGGACACGAACATGGCGGTCGGTCCTAATCATATCGTGCAATGGGTGAACAACGCCTTCGTGGTCTTTAGCAAAACAGGCGGCACGATCCTGGCCCCGGTTTCAGACAGCACTTTTTGGGCGAATGCGAACTGCAACCAACTCGGCGGCTTCAGCGATCCCATCGTGAAGTATGATCGGATCGCCGATCGTTGGTTTGTCGGGGAGGTAGCGTTGCCCGCTTTTCCCGGGCTGTTGGGCCAGTATGCCCAATGCTTCGCGGTGTCCGCTACATCCGACCCGACCGGCTCCTATTACATGTGGGGCTATGGCTTCGGAAACAACGTAAACGACTATGACAAGATCGCGGTGTGGCCGGACGGGTATTACGTCACGTGGAATATCTTTCTAAACGGCGCCACTTTCAACGGACCGGAGGCTTGTGCCTGGAACCGGAATGACATGCTGAGCGGCGTGTCTGCTCCGAGATTCGTCTGCTTCAACCTGCCCGACACGTTCTCCAGTCTCCTAGCTGCCGATCTCGATGGGGCGAATGCGCCGCCGGCCGGCTCGCCCAATTTCGTAATGTCCGTCGATACGTCGACAGGCGCGCTGAACTTGTGGAAGTTTCACGTGAACTACACCACTCCGGGTAACTCGACCCTCACAGGGCCGATTCTCGTGGCGGGGGTTGCTCCTTTCAACTCGCCGTGTCTCAGCACGCAGGACTGCATTCCGCAGCCGGCGACGACGCAGAACGTGGACGCACTCGCCGACCGATTGATGTATCGTCTGGGCTACCGGAATTTCGGCGATCACGAGTCGCTGGTAGCGAACCATACGGTCCTCAGCGGCACGAATACGGCTGTCCGCTGGTATGAAGTACGAAGTCCCAACGGCGCGCCCACGGTCTATCAGCAGGGAACCTTCGCACCGGATACCGACAACCGGTGGATGGCCAGCATCGCCATGGATAAGTCGGGCAACATCGGGGTCGGCTACAGCGTCTCCAGCAGCGTGACATTTCCGTCCATTCGGTACACCGGTTGGGAGGTAGGCAACCCGCTCGGGATGCTGCAGTCGGAAACGCAGATGGTTTCGGGCAGCGGATCGCAGACCGGGTATAACCGCTGGGGCGACTATTCGGCAATGTTGACCGATCCCAGTGACGACTGCACATTCTGGTATACGACGGAGTACATTGCGGTCACAGCGGACGCTAACTGGAGCACACGGATCGGTTCGTTCCACTTTTCTTCGTGCGGCCAGACATTGACGCCAACTACAACGACCCTCGGTTCATCGCAGAATCCATCCAGCGTGGGGCAGTTGGTAACCTTCACGGCAGCCGTAACATCCGGGTCGGGTACGCCCACCGGCAGCGTAACTTTCAAGGATGGCAGTGCAACGCTCGCAACGGTGGCCCTGAGCGGCGGTACGGCGCAGTATCCAACCTCAAGCCTCGCCGCCGGCGGACACTCCATCACCGCTGTCTACAGCGGCGACGCCACATACGCCGGTAGCAACTCGGGCGTGCTGACTCAGACCGTAAATAAGCTCAGTACTACGACGGGGCTTGTATCGAGCCAGAATCCATCCAACGCCGGGAACAGTGTGACATTTACGGCAACCGTGTTGCCCTCCGCCGCCACCGGGAGCGTGACCTTCAAGGACGGCTCCAACACGCTCGGGACCGTGGCCCTGAGCGGCGGTTCGGCGTCCCTAACCACGTCCAGCCTTTCCGCCGGGTCTCACAACATCACGGCGATTTATGGCGGTGACGGCACCTATAGCGGCAGCACGTCTGGAACGGTCGTGCAAGTGGTCAACACCACGACCAAGCTCAATACGACTACTACCCTGACATCCAGCCCGAACCCCTCCAACAAAGGGCAGACCGTGACCTTCACCGGTGCGGTTTCGCCTTCGACGGGGCCAACGGGCACCGTTACATTTAAGGACGGCACAACGACGCTGGGAACTAAGGCGTTGAGCAGCGGAATAGCAACCCTGTCGACATCGAGCCTTTCCACGGGGTCTCACTCTATTACCGCAACCTACAACGGCGACACCAACTATAACGGCAGCACCTCAGGGGCCGTGACTCAGACCGTGCGAAATAAGCACTAGCGATTGGGCTATCTCCCGAGTGAGCCGCGAAATGCCCTCTGGACTCCACCCCAGGGGAGGGGTTAATTAGCCACATCAGCACAGGGTAGGGTGAGGTGTGCCCGGAATCTGACCGCCTCATTGAAATTGCGCCACCTGACAAAATCAGCGGCTCATGTAGGAAGGATCGGCGCGCACCACACAATCAAGCCAGTTGCGCAGCAGCACGACCTCGCCGCGGTCATTGGGATCGAAGGTATTGACAAAGAAAGCCGTAATTCTTCGTTTACGACGAAATGAGCGGCGGAGGGCTAATTAGCAGCACTGCTCAAGATTTTGACCCGCCCCTTACGGTGAGCTAATGCGCGCTGAAAAAATTCAGTCGATATATATGGCTTAATTTGCGTTCTTGGGGCAGGGTCACCGGCCTCGAAGAAAACCTTCCCACAAACTTCGCACTTCCTACCCGGGCCGGCCCGCGTAATTCTGCTTGCAATGCTCGGCCAATCGAAGATTCAATGCAGCCCGAGTTTCACTTAGGTAAACTGAGTCGGACGTTTTTTATTCCAAGGCGTGATGGCAATACCTCAGCTCCAGACCTTCCCCGCCAATGCACGACTCATTTCCGAAGCAGACCCGGCACATACCAGCGGACGTAAGTTGCTACACCCAATAGGAGCACCAGCCACCAGAGAGCGAGGACGCTACGCATCCATGCTCTGTAATCGGTCAATCGGAATTGCTGCGGCAAAATATCCGTGCCCGCCGATAGTAGAACGTACAATGCTGCGATTTCGGTAATCCCTCCTAGCGCCGCGTGTGCTGTCGCCAGAGAATAGTAAGCCTTGCCAAGTTTGGCCGGTATCTTGGGGATCACATGCACATGAAATGAGGGAAGCATCAGCAGTAGGATGATTGCAGAGTTCAGGAGCACAACTGCTGACTGACAATATGCGTGCAGCCGAAAACGTTTTTCTGCGTGCGAGTACTGCACCCCCGAGCAGGGTCAACCCCATGCCGATCTCAAGCAGAAGCACCAGATCGACATACCGTGGAGCCCTCGTTCCCAAAAAGCCTTCGTTCATCTGTTTGTCTCCATAAAGCTGGGAGCTTCCGCCCAGTGACGGATAACTATTCCGCAGTCGCAAAAAGCTGGTAGCTGGTGAGTCGTGTATACGAGTTGCACTACTCAGAAGTCTGTTGAGTTTTAGCTCCGTTCACAGCGTTCTAAAGCTGTAACTGGACGCGAGTCGTTCTTATTCCCATCAATGTTGCAGAGGGGCGTGAAATGTGGATCGAGCACCGATCAATGCGGTTTATTGAGCTAAAGGTTGAGCGACTGAGATCGTTCCCCTCGACATCAGCAGCTTCGGGGCTGCGGGAACGGGTAGGGTGAGGTGTGCCTGACTGCTCGTCACGATGCTTACCTCTCTGCGTTGCGCCCGCCTTTCCGTATCGAGAGCAGCGATGTGATGACAGCCAGTCAAGGCGCCTTCGAGGCACACGGCTCCAAGGACTTCCCAAGCGATGACGCTGTTGAGCCGCGGTGGTCGTAGAATTAGCATGTACCGAAATAAGTCCGAGTTCTCCGCAGACGATTTGAGCAAGACTGGAAGAGTTGAAACCATCCTCCGCCATATCTTTTTGTTCTGGTCTGGTCTGTTCTGGTGTCGTGACATCCGTGACATCTGTGAGGTCACGTGACGGGGGGCTTGACAGGCGTGACGACGTTTGGTGCTTCCGTGCGTCTAGTTATTAATGTCAAGTCGGCGCGAGTTTCTAAAATTCGCGGCGGGCTCGATCTCGGCATTGCGCTCGAGTACGGGATTCACTTTGCCTGCACGCGCGCTTTCCCAATCAGCGACAATCGACAAGTCTAAGATTTCAGCACTCCGTAAAACTTTCATTGGCGAGATCATCTGTCCCGACGACTCTGCGTACGATGCGGCGCGGATCATAGCCAGCTTTAACGTCCTCACAGACCGCCATCCGCAGATCATTGCGCGCTGCGCCGATGAGCGCGACATCGTAGGGGCCATTCAATTCTCACGCGAGCATACGCTTGAAGTTGCAGTACGAGCAGGCGGCTTTGACGTGCTCGGCGCTTCGACATGCGACGGCATGGTGATTGACCTGTCCTGCCTAAAGCAAATCGTGGTCAATGGTCAAACTGCCACGGCACACGTTCAGGCGGGAGTGCGATCAGCAGAGCTTAGCTCTGCCGCCGAGATACAGGGATTGGCCGCAGCACTGGGTTGCCATCCATCTATAGGAATCACGGGGCTGACACTTGGCGGCGGACTCGGATGGCTGGCCGGCAAGTGTGGGGCGAGTTGCGACCCGCCGGCAATTAGCACATCCTCATTGGCCTGTGGCGGCAGATCGGTCGGACAACTCGACCATGCCAACGAACAATTGGAGAATCAAGGGAAGCTTCTACAACTCGTCAACTTCACAGTTGGCGATCTGGCAACCCTAAACCGTCTGTCGGGCGGAGAAAAGTTTTATGTCCGCATTGCTGCGGGACCCAAGCCTGTGCTGGAACAGTACCTGACAGGAATTGAAAAGAAGTTCAAAGGTGCCAGGTCTAGCGGACTAGTTTCGGTGCGTGCCATGAAACCCGAGTGCAATCCCACCGATGAGCACAAAACGTGCTACGCGCTGGTATTTGGCAGCAACCTGAATCCGGCGGCAGCCGAAGTCTATGAGCGCTTCGCCAATGAGAATGGCTTCCGAGTTTCCTCGGCATGCCGACGCTCCACCCAATCGAACACGACCATGATAGCATTTACGCTGTTGGTTTAACATAGTATTATTTACGCTGTATAAGTAATGATGGGGCGATGCACTTTCAGAATGGTGGGGATTTCTTCCGCTACTTCCAATAAGCCAGTTCTTTAGCCCGGTGAGCCAATTCGCCCGCCGGTGCCACTCCGGCCCAACGACTTTCGCCCATCTGCTAGTACTTGAATTTTTCTCAGGAGAAGAACATCCATGACGAATCGCAAGGGACTGCGCCGGTTCGGCGCGTGGCCCCTTCTGGTGCTGCTGTTCGCGACGTCGATCGCGAACGCCACCACCTCCCAGCGAGAGATCAACGTGGTTGACCTGGTCGCGAATTCCGAGCTTATTCTGCGCGGCACCGTGACCGAGGTCACCGATGGCATCGACGGCCGCGGCATTCCCTACACCGAGGTAACCCTGCATGTAGCCGACGTCATTCGCGGTCAAGTGAGTGGCGACTACACTTTCCGCCAATTCGGCCTGTTGAAGCCCCGCGATATGGGGAACGGAATGACCAATCTCATGGTCACTCCTGCCGGTTGGGCGACTTACACCAAGGGCGAGGAAGCCATCCTCTTCCTCAGCAAGAAAGCAGCATGGACGGGCCTTCAGACCACCGTCGGTCTGGGACAAGGCAAATTCAAAGTTTCCATTGCAGGCGCCATTAACCAGGCCAACAACGTGGGACTCTTCAAGAATATGTCAGTTGATCCCACCGCGTTGGGGACCAAAGAAGAGCGCGCCCTGCTGACGCAGCAAGGCCCAGTGAATGTGAATGCATTTGTCAGCCTGGTAAAGCAGGCGGTTAACGGCCACTGGGTGGAGACCGGGAGGATGAAGCATGTGCAGAAGTAAGGGAATATTCATTCTGGTCCTCGTGGTATCGCTGACAGCATTCACGGTATCAGCATTCGGCGGCGGACCGCTTCTCGTCGATCCTGCCACCAGAACCGCTTATCACTTCGACACCTCTTCCCCGGTACCGGTGTATTACGACCTCGGCAACCTGGGCGTAGTTTGCGACTGGTCCACAGGCAATTGTGTTCCAGTCACCTTCGACAATTCCGTCGGCAAGGCCCTGGTCACCAAGGGCTACGGAGACTGGTCTGCCATTCAGACCGCCTCTCTGCGCGCCAACGTGGTGGGCGATTTCTCCCAGATTGGTCTGCCCGACATCGATTCGACCAACATCGATCGCATCATCGGCACGTCGAACGGACGCGGCATCTACGTCGTTTTCGATGCTGACGGCAGCATTATGCAGAACTTCTTTGGCGTCGGCGATGGAGTCCTGGGAATCTCCAGCCCGCAGTTCGCGATCGCAGGTACGACCATCATCACGGAAAGCTTTGTGGTACTGAACGGAAGCGCCATCGCTCCGGCTGATACCAACGCCATGAACTTCCAGGGCGTGGCTACCCACGAGTTCGGACACTCTTTGGGCATGGCGCACACTCAAACCAACGGCGCGGCTTACTTCTACAACGCGTTCACAGGCGAAAATGTCGGTCCGCAAAGTTGCAGCAATTTGCCTTACGCCACGAACCTGACCAGCACCGATGTGGAAACGATGTATCCCTACATCAACCCCAACGTGGGTGGAACCGGTCTGGCCCAAGCCAACTTGCACACCACCGACACGCTGGCTTCGTTCTCCGATCTCTATCCCGGCCCGGGATGGTCGAGTTCTTACGGAACAATCACCGGCAAGGTTTACGACCTGGACGGCAAGACCGAGTTGACGGGCGTGAACGTGATCGCCCGCAACATAGCCAATCCTTACGTAGATTCCACCTCCGCCATCACCGGCCAGATGACGCAAGGACAGGCCGGACCCGACGGCAGCTACACTCTGCACGGGCTGACACCCGGCGCCCGGTATGTGATTTACGTGGATGCCCTTGCCTTCGGCGGATTCTCCACTCCCCCGATGTACTTCCTGCCGGGGGCGGAGCGTTTCTGGCCGGGAGTCCAAACCAACACTACATACAACCCGTGCAACTACATGGTGATTGCGGCCAATCCGGCAAAGGCGACGACCGCCAATATCACGTTTGCTCTGACACCGGGGGCGCCCAGACTCTATCAGCTCGGCTATGCGGCCTTCGTGAATGGCGTCAGTGGCGACGGTTCGACGGCGGTGGGCGACTTTGGGCGCGGCGGACCGGTCTTCCAGTGGACCGCCAAGAGCGGCGTCGTCTCCATGAACGTAGCCAGTACCGGGGGCAACGTTTCGATTTCACGCAACGGCCGCTACATTTCCACCAACTTGCTGGATGTCAACTCCGACACCGATCTGGGCGCCTATCGCTGGGACGCTAAAAACGGTTGGGTCCGGGTAAAGCCGATCGGCAAGTGCGGCACTGACACCAACTCCAGCTTTGCTGTCAGCAACGACGGATCCGTGTTCGGATACACCTACAACACCTGCACGGACTACAAGGCGTTCCGCTGGATCCCCAACACGGCGATTGGCTCGATTGAATTCCCATCGTCGTTCAAGCATTCCGATGGCACCTGGGCCAATAGCCGCGTCGATCAGGTCTCGGCGGATGGCAAGGTCGCCGTCGGATGGCAGGAAGCCGAATGGGGCGGCTGGTTCGGCACCATCTGGCATAACGGCCAGCCGGAGCTGATCACCGACGCCAATGGCGATCCGGTCTCCGAAGCCTTCACCGTCAGCGGTGATGGTTCCACCGTCGCGGGCCAACTCTTCGACGGGCAGATGCCCTACGATGGCAGCGGCTGGCGTCGCAATACGTCGCCGGGCAGCTTGCTGGAATACTTCCCAGGGTTCCCCGGAGTTTCCGATACCAACCCGTACGCCATGAATTCCGATGGCAATGTGATGGTCGGCTACAGCGGAAACCGGTGGTTCGACTTCGTGTATACGGGACCGTTCCTCTGGACTCCCCAACTTGGAACTGTGCCCTTGGATGACTTCGTGAAGCGGCAGGGCACGCCGATGGAACAGTGGTACACCCTGTATTCGCCATCAGCCGTATCGAACGACGGAGGCACCATTGTCGGCGTTGGAGTGGGCTACCAGTATTACGGCGGGTGGGTACTGGACATGCACAAGGCGTTTGTTTGCCACGCGAATCCTGGAGGCAAGCCGCAAACCATCAGCGTCGCGTTTCCCAAGGCGTTCGATGAGCACTTGGCCGACGGAGATACTCCCGGGCGCTGTCCGTAACTTGTAAGTGGGTTGGATAAAGGCCCTCCCCCAACGGCGGCGGCATTGTTTTGCGAATGCCGCCGCCGTACTCACTTTCGACACGGCTTCCAGTGGAGTTGTATGTCGGCCAGCGCTTGCGCGGCAAGACGCCGCGCAAGTTTGTTCTAGTTTGAGAAATAGTACTCGCAGTCGAGGTCGGGAATGAGTCCAACATTAACTGGTGGCCATCCCAGCTCTTCCCGCGTTTGCGCGCTTGAAGCATGCGTTGGAACTTCGCAGGCGACGCACAATCTCGCTTGCTGCTCCGCGGGTGAATACCGCGATTGAAGGTAGACTCGAAAGAGATTTCTGAACAGGGCTCGAGGTCAGAAGTTCTCCAGCATCCATACGTTGTTCTCACCCGTAAATTGCTCCAGCATGACGTGCTTTCCGTCTGGCGATTCTTCTGCGGCATGGGCCGGAACTGGTCGAGGAACTTTCACTGGGGCACGGTGCCAGCGAATGGACGGTCGATGGCGGAGTAAGACACCTCGCGTGCGGTCACGCGGGTGACGGTGACTTCCTTCTCGATCTGCTTGCCCCACCAGTGGCTGTTGACGGCGATGGATGGAGGCATGGCGCTGTCCGTACAGATTATTTTTGCTGCCTCGGTCAACTGTTCTGCTTGGGCCTTCGTAAACCTGATGGGCACGATCTCATCTTGGGTATCTGATTTGCATGATCTTAGGCATCACTCCAGGTTTTGGGCACACCTAGCCCTTACCCTTATCGCATTTGGGCATTAGGTCGCGGCAGACTATGGAACTGTTTGTCGAATGCAGCTTATGCAGCGGTGATGTTCCGGGTAGCAGAAATGCCAAGGTGTATAACGCCAAGCACAAACGAGACCGTTAGGACAAGAGCCAAGATGAGGAACAAGGCCCGAACTTTGCTGTGACTCCAGTCTGTCTCAAACCAATGCCCAAGGATGGCTCCAAAGAACCAGTATGCCGTACACGCAACGGTACAGACCACGAAACAAACCACTGACCAAATTAGCGTGTCCTGCTCGCGAAGGGGTTTGGCAAATCTCTCGAGAAGCGTAGCGATTAAAACGAGGGATCCCGTCGCAAGCGTGGATAGATGCTTGACCAGGTCCAGAGCAATCCTCGTCCGCTCATAAAGAAGCTTTCTGCACTCAACCTTCAGTGTTAATTCAGTGGGATCCATATCGACGAGCTAGTCTCTCACCGAGAGTCCGAATACGTAGAGCCTGAATTCTATTTCCTTACCATCACGTAGAACCAAAAAGGCGTCAGAACCGACCTTTGAAACAGACTGCAAAAGGTAAAGCCCGGCCTTGATGACCGGGCCTTACGCTACGGGGTCGCTCTAGCCTAACTAAGCGGCCACGGACTTCCTCACCCGCCCCTCCGCGATCGCGACCGGCTGGGCCACCTTGCGGACCAGGAAGGGTTGGAGATTGGGCTCGCTACCGGCCCACTCCAAACTGACTATGGAGTGACCCTGCTGGCAAGTAACGAAATAGCGCTCTCCGTTGGGGCTAATGACTTCGAACTTGCCAGTCTCGCCTTGCAGAGCCTCAGCAAGATCGTAGGTGGTTATGCTCTCGTTCAGTTTCATAGGGACTATCCTCCATTTTTAGTTATGGGGTTGTCAGGATCGTCCCCTCCCTAGGGAAGAGCTCTCAAACGACATGGTAGAACAGTGGGACGCGGCGACGTCAAGGCCTTAAGGTTATTTTTCACCATCCGCAAGGCGTAGTTCTACCTGCACCAAAATCAAAGTAATAACTTTGTGAAGAATTTGGACACGGCGGAAGATACCAACACCATAGCCGAATGCATCGGAGACCCGAGTTACGGCATCGGTGATACCGCACCGACGCTAA
>Ga0126371_10006940_pt1 | contig 10107 bp, 5 predicted proteins | sample PanSoiMetaPlot_4_FD_110145 | JGI IMG/M metagenome (GOLD analysis project Ga0126371, IMG submission 110145) | Tropical forest soil microbial communities from Panama - MetaG Plot_4 | ecosystem: Environmental > Terrestrial > Soil > Tropical forest > Bulk soil | place: Panama | collected 2016-02-17
AGCCATGAAGTGCACGCCGGCGAGCACGATCACGTCGGCGTCTACCTTCATCGCCTCGCGGGCAAGGGCGAGGCTGTCGCCGGTGATGTCGGCGACGCAGTGGAAGATCTCCGGCGTCATGTAGTTGTGGGCGAGGATCACCGCGTTGCGGCGGCGCTTGAGGGTGAGGATGACGTCGATGTCGTCGGCGAAGAAAGACCATTCGAGCGGCGGGACGAGGCTTCTGACGCGGTCGTAGAGCGGAGCGGTGCGGGAGAGCACATCGGTCTGCAGCATGGGGCACCTCTTATGCTCTAGATGAGCATTATGGGTGTTATGCTAGTGATGAGCATAAGGAAGTCAAGAGGAGGACCGGTCCTGCTCGTGACACCCTCTCCCGCGTCGCTACGCTCCGCGACCTCCCCCGCAAGCGGGGGAGGTTACTAGAGGAGGGGGAGCTTGCTGCCGATGACGGCGCGCTCGGCCAGGACGTCGCGGCGGAAGCGGTAGAGCTTGGCCGGGCGGCCACCGGTGGCGGCGGCGACACCGCCGGTTTCCTCCACCAGCTCCTGCTGCTCGATCAGGCGGCGGAAGTTCTGCTTGTGCAACAGCCGCCCGGCGAGCGCTTCCACGGTCCGCTGCAATTGTCCGAGCGTGAACCGCGGCGGCATCAGCTCGAACACGACAGGGCGGTATTTGATCTTGGCGCGCAGACGGGCAATCCCGGTGGCGAGGATGCGGCGGTGATCGCGCGTCATCGGCTCGCCCGCGACCACGTCGCTGGCCTGCGGCGATTCGGCGACCAGCCCGGCTTCCCACAGCAACTCGTAGCGTTGCAGCACGAGCTCTTCGTTCCATTGGCCGAAGGTGATGGCGACGCGCTGCTGTCGCTCCTTGTTGGTGCCGGCCCAGGCGCGCAATCGCTTTGTCATATCGGCGGCGGCCGCGGTATCGCGTGCGCGGCGATCCTCCCAGGGGAAGTAGTGGTACCAGCTCTGCCAGCCCCTCGGGCGCGCCTCGCGCGTCAGGCCGAGATAGGAGATCGAGACGGCGTGCTGGCCGGCGGCGGCACGGTCACGGTCGGCGAACGTGTAAAGCTGCTCGACATAGCCGAGCGGATGATGCGTCTGCTGCTCCACCCAGGAGCGCATCGCGGCCTGCAGCGAACGATGGGTGTGCTCGAACGGGCCTGACGGCAGAGCGCGGCCTTCGTCGATGGTGAGCACGCGCGGCTCGCCGTCGGTAACGGCGACGATGACCGCGATGAGCTCGGCGGCAAGGGAGGCGTCTTCTCTGGTGCGAACCTGTTGCATTCACTGGACCTCATCGCACGAGTGCCACAGGATGCTCAATCGGTTGGCGCATTTTGGGGGAAACAATGCCTGAGCTGAGCCGGCGCGGCCTGATGGCGGGGGTTGGCGCGAGCGCGCTGCTGGTGGCGTCGCGCGCCGTGGCCGGGGAGGTGCAGCCCTACCGGAATGCGACCGAGCTGGTGCGCGCTCTGAGCGACAAGCAGATCTCCGCGCGCGAGCTGCTGGATGCGGCGATCGCCCGCATCGAGGCGATCGATGGCAAGATCAACGCTGTCGTGGTGCGCGACTTCGATCGGGCGCGCACGGCGGCGGATGCGGCCGACGCTGCACTGGCGCGCGGCGAGCGGCGGCCGCTGCTGGGCCTGCCGATGACGGTGAAGGAGCAGTTCAACGTTGCCGGGCTGCCGACGTGCTGGGGCCTGCCGAGGTACCGCGACTGGCGGCCGGCTGAGGATGCGCTGGCGGTGCAGCGGCTGAAGGCCGCCGGTGCGATCGTCATCGGCAAGACGAACGTGCCGACGAACCTGTCCGACTGGCAGAGCTATAACGAGGTCTATGGCACGACCAACAACCCGTGGGACGTGACGCGCACGCCTGGTGGTTCGTCTGGCGGTGCGGCGGCGGCACTCGCCGCGGGCTATGTGCCGCTGGAGCTTGGTTCGGATATCGGCGGCTCGCTGCGTGCGCCGGCACATTACTGCGGTGTGTTTTCCCATAAGCCGAGCCTCGATCTGGTGCCGCAGCGCGGTTCCGGACCACCGGCCACGCCGGCAATTGCCGCGCGCGGCGACATGGCGGTTATCGGGCCGATGGCGCGCAGTGCCGCCGACCTGGCTGTCGAGCTCGACGTGCTCGCGGGGCCCGACGAATTGTGGGACGGCATCGGCTACAAGCTCGCCTTGCCGCCGCCGCGGCATGAGCGCCTGGCGGAATACCGTGTGCTGGTGATCGACAAGCATCCGCTGTGTCCGACAGCGACAAGCGTCACGGCAGCACTCGACGTGTTGATCGAGAAGCTTGCCAAGGCTGGCTGCACGGTGATGCGGACGCATCCAAAGATGCCGGACCTTGTGCGCACGACGCGCGACTACGACGAATTGCTGATGGCATTCTTCACCCCCATCCTGCCGCTGGACGAGCTGGTGCGGTTTGAAGCAGCGGCGCGCGCGCTGCCGCCCGAGGACCTGAGCCTGAATGCCGCGCAGTTGCGCGGCTTCACCATGAGCCACACGGCATGGATCAAGACGGGTTGGATCCGCGAGGGGTTAAGGGCGCAATGGCAGGCGCTGTTTCACGATGTCGATGTCATCCTGTGTCCACCGATGCCGACGACGGCGTTCCCGCACGACCATTCGCCGATGCTGCGGCGAACGATTGAGATCGACAGAAGGAAGGTCAGCTACGACGACATGATCGCGTGGTGCGCGATTGCGACGCTGTGCGGGCTGCCGGCAACTGTGGCGCCGATCGGGCACAGCGAGGACGGGTTGCCGATCGGCGTGCAGATCATCGGCGGGTATCTGGACGATCATACGACGATTGAGTTTGCCGGGCTGATCGAACGGGAATTTGGCGGGTTCAGCGCACCGCAGAGTCTCTGACACCTCCGGCTATTCGAGCACCACTGACACGCCGGTGGCACCGCCGAGCAGCCGCTTCAAATGAAAGCTGACCAGGCCATCGCTGCTGTCACGCCCCAGCAGGGCGGCGAATGACGGCAAGGCTGTCGGATCGGATGTCTCGCACGCGGTGTAGGCGGCCATATATTCGGCCGTAAGCGCATCTGCATGCCGCTCAACGGTCAGCGGCTCGTAGGCGGGCAACGGCTCACTGCGGCCGCGCAGGAGCACGTTGCCGACCGGTCTGCCGCGAAATCCGGCGATCCGTTCCACCACGCTGCCACTGACGCAGATCCGCGTGCCCAATTGCTTGTTCGCCGCTTCCAGGCGCGCAGCGATGTTGATGGTATCGCCATACGCCGTGTAGTCGAAGAACCGTCCGCCACCGAAATTCCCGACCAGCGCGGGCCCGGAGTGGATGCCGATGCGAGTCCTGCCGATCGCGACGCCTTTGTCCTCCCACCGCACGCGGAAAGCCTCGGCATACGCGTCCAGGTCCAGCGCACAGGCGACGGCCCGCTCTGCGTGGTCCGGCTGATCGGTTGGCGCGCCGAACAGCACGTTCAGTGCGTCGCCGATGATCTTCACCAGCGTGCCGCCGCGGTCGAACACGATCTCTGTCATGCCGGTGAGGTAGTCGTTCAGCAGCGGCCCGATCGTGTCCGGCGGCAAACCTTCCACCAGCGTGGTGAAACTCGCGATGTCGGTGAACATCGAGGTGATGTCGCGCCGCTGCGCGCCCAGATTGACGCCCTCGGACTCCGCCGTCCATAGATCAATCAGGCTGGGTGAGAAATAGCGTGCCAACTGCGCACGCGCCCGCTCGGCCTCCTGCTGGCGCCGCTGGTATCCGCGCGTCGTCTCCAGGTTACGCAGCGTCTTGGTGATAGTGGTCTCAAGATCGGCGAAGTCGATCGGTTTGGTGACGAAGTCGAACGCGCCGCGATTCATCGCTGTGCGGATGTTCGCCATGTCGCCGTAAGCTGAAACGATGACCGTGGCAAGGTTGTCGTCGCGCTCCTGCAAGCGACCCAACAACGTGAGGCCGTCCATCCGGGGCATGTTGATGTCGGACAGCACCATGTCGATCGTCGGGTCCTGTTCCAGCATCGCCAGCGCGCTTACCCCATCGCCGGCGAACACGAAGCTGAACGCTCCCTCGCGGATCTGCCGGCGGAAGCGCTGGACGATCAGCAGCTCGAGATCCGGCTCGTCGTCGACAACGAGGATGCGTGCGGTCATCCGCTTCCTCGGGCACCGGCGACGACTTGCGATACCTCCCGCTTCAACAGCGGGAAATCCACCGGCTTGGTGATGAACTTGCTGGCACCCCGGTCCAGCGCGGTCTGAATCCGTTCCGCGTCACCGTACGCGGAAATCATGAACACCGGCAGATCCGGCCGCCGTTCTTTCACCTTCGGCAGCAGGTCAAGGCCGCTCATGCCCGGCATGTTGATGTCGGACACCAGCAGGATGATCTGTTCGCCGATGCAGCCGTCCAGCTTACTCAGCGCCACGTCACCGGACAACGCAAAGTCCAGCAGATACTGGCCCTCGCGCACCTCGCGCCGGAACTGCTGACGGAACAGCGCCTCAACATCCGGCTCATCGTCCACGACCAGCACACGCACGATCATGGCCGTTCTCCGTCGTTTGCAGCCATCGTCCTTGGCAGCATGACAACGAATTCGGTGAAGGAGTTGATCTCGCTGTCCACAGTCAAACGTCCCCTGTGTTGTTTCACGATGATATCGTAGCTGAGCGACAATCCAAGCCCGGTGCCTTCGCCAGCCGGCTTGGTGGTGAAGAACGGCTCGAAGATCCGGTCGCGAGCCGCTGCATCGATGCCAACGCCGTTGTCACGCACGCGGACTTCTGCCTCCGCGCCGCGATCCCGCGTCGTGACGCGAAGCATTGGCTCGAACCCGGGTTCTTCTGCGCGCCTGGACGCTGCGTAAAAGCCGTTGTTGATCAGGTTGACCATCACGCGGGTGAACTCCTGCGGATACAACTCGACCATCCCAGCCGCGGAATCGAGGTCCCGTTCCAACGTGATGTTGAAACCGGGCGTCTCTGCCCGTGCGCCATGATAGGCGAGGTTCAGCGCCTCCTCGACCGCACTATTCAGGTCGATGGCGCGGTGCTCGCTGGGGCCGGTGCGAGAGTGCAGCAGCATATTCCTGACGATGCTGTCGGCACGCCTGCCGTGCTGTGCGATCTTTTCCAGGTTGCCCTTCAGCGTCCCGGTCAGATCAGCGATCTCGGCCGGCTGATTGGCAGTGACGGCCTCGTTCAGCTCGTCCAGAAGATCGCGGCACAGATCGGAGAAATTATTGACGAAATTGAGCGGGTTCTTGATCTCGTGGGCGATGCCGGCGGTGAGCTGGCCGAGAGACGCCATCTTCTCCGACTGGACCAGGCGGTCCTGCGCACGCCGCAGATCGGCGAGCGCGGCCTCTGCCGCCGTTCGCGCGTGGCCGGCCTCCTGAAACAGCCGTGCGTTCTCGATTGCGAGCACGGCCTGGCCGGCAAAGGTCTGAAGCAACGTAAGCGTTGTCGGCTCGAAGCCGCCGATCGCACTTCGGCGGACCACCAGACCGCCGATCACCCTGTCGTCACGCAGCAATGGCACGGCGAGCAACGCGTGCATGCCGGACGCCACAAGTTCGCGCGAGCCATCGATGTCCGGCGTGCGGGTGAGGTCCGGAATGTGCAGCAGCTCGCGCTTTGCCGCGCTGATGCCGAGCGGCGTCTCACCGATTCGAATCCGACGATCACGCAGGGCTTCTATGCGATCCGCAGTCATGCCGTAGGCTGACTTGGGTACGAACACCTGTTCAGCTTCGTCGAACTCGTAGATGGTGCCCTGATCGGCCTCGGATAGCTGGACCGCGCGACTGATGATGGTGGCCAGCACGGTCTCCAGCTCAAGCGAGGAGTTCACCGCGCGCAGCACTTCCTCCAGAGCCTGCAATTCCGCAACGGAGCGGGTCAGAGCATCGGTCCGGTCGGCCAGCGTTCGGTAGGTGTCAGCGACGGTAATCGCGATGACCGCCTGCTCGGCGAATGTTCGCATCAGCTCGATCTGGCTGTCGGAAAATCCATCGGGGGCGCTCGAGTTCAGGTTGAACGCGCCAACCACCCGTCCCGCGGATATCAGAGGCATTGACAGAATTGTCCGAACCCCAAGCTGCCGCACGATCGGGAACACGTCCGGTTCGGCTTCAAGATCGCGGACGTGAATTGTGTATCCATCGAGGATCGTGCGGCACGCAACCGACTTCCGATCCGGCGCCATGGGAAACATCGACTGATATGCGGCGATCTTGTCCGCCGGGATGGTGCCTTCATATGTGCGCATGTGCACGAGGGCGCCATCATACTCGAAGATTCCGACTGACTGGCAGTTGCATAGATCGCGTGCGCGACGCGTCATCAGCGCGAACGCAGGCCCTGGATCACCTGGTGACGCCGCCATGACCCGCAATACGTCTATCGTCGCCGCCTGCTGGTCGATCCGTTCACCGTACTCGCTGTTGCGCAGCGCCAGTGCCTCGGTGCGTTCCTGCAATTGCCGCATCGTGGCTGTGGCGCCGATGGCGATCGACGCCTGCTCGGCCAGTATCCGCGCCAGCGCCTTTTGCGATTCGGTCAGGCCGCCAGGTTTCCGTACCGCTATTGACATGCCGCCCACGACCTGGTCATTCACCACGAAGGGCAATGTGATGATCGATCGATTGCCGTGCGCGTGCACGACCGCCGCCAGGTTCGGATCGACGACGGTGTCATTGATCTCGATGACCTCGCGGTCCAAAATCGCGCGGCCGATAGTGAGATCGCGCGAAGGCGGACGTGGAAACGTTCTTATATATGGTTCAAGCGCCTGCGGATCGAGCGCGTCCATGCAGCGGAACGATATCATCTCTCCATCGAAGGAGAACATCCCGGTTGTTTCCGCATCGCATAACTCTCGCGCGCGACGGACGATCAGTTGCAACACGGGCAAGTCGTCGCCAGTGGAGGTGGAGATTGCCTTGAGCACCTCTATCGTCGTCGCCTGCTGTTCTATCCGCTCGCCGTATTCGCTATTGCGCCGGGCCAGTGCTTGGGTGCGTTCCTGCAATGCGCGGTAGGTCTCGGCGCTGCTGATGGCGATCACCGCCTGTTCGGCGAAGGTTTGCAGCAGGGCGATCTGGCTGTCGGAGAAGCCACCCGGCTCTGCGGCGTTCAGCGTGATTGAACCGATCGCCCTTCCTTCGCGCAGCAGTGGCAGGCCGACTATGCTCTTCGTCGCCGTGCGGATCTCGTCGAGCAGCTCCGGATCGCTGTCGGCGTTCCGGATATGAATGAACTGGCCTTCGAGGATGGTGCGACCGGCGATGGTTGCGCGATGTGGCCGCATCGGGTAGCGCGATATAACCGACGATGGATCGAACAGCGACGATACTGACCTGGCGTGCACGAGATCGCCGTCGAACTCCCACAACCCGACATTGGTGCCGTTGCACAGCTCCCGGGCGCGCCGGGTGATCAGATCGAAGACTGGCTGGGTATCCCCGGGCGATCCTGACATTGCCTTGAGCACGTCGATGGTGGCGGACTGGTGTTCGATCCGTTCGCCGTATTCACTGTTGCGTTGTGCCAGCGCGGCGCGCAACTCGCGGTTCTCCGCTCGCAAGGCTTCGAGCTCGCGGAGCAGCGCGTTATTCAGTTCGGTGGCCGGGGGCAAGTCCGTCATGGTCCGGCTCCGCTCGCCGCTGCCGCCGAACGCGGTAGCGTCACCACGAATTCCGTGAACGCGCCCGGCTCGCTATCCACAGTGATCGCGCCGCCATGCTGCTTCACCACGATGTCGTAGCTGATGGAAAGGCCAAGCCCGGTGCCTTCCCCGGTTGGCTTGGTGGTAAAGAAAGGCTGGAACAGCCGCTCCCTGATTTCCGGCGTGACGCCAATTCCATTGTCGCGCACACGCACCTCGACCGCGTCGCCGCAGGCCCGCGTCATCACGCGCAATGTGGGCGTGAAGCCCTCGCCGGCCGTCGCCTGCCGCTTGTACGTGGCATAGAATCCGTTGCTGCAAAGGTTCAGCAGCACGCGCGTGATGTCCTGCGACGTCATCGTCACCCGCGGTATGCCGGGTGCAAAGTCGCGTTCCAGCGTGACGTTGAAGCTCTGGTCCTGGGCGCGCGCGCCGTGATACGCGAGATTCAGCGCCTCCTCGACCAGCGCGTTGAGATCGACCGAGCTCCGCTCTCCCGACGAACCGCGCGAGTGCTGCAACATGCTGCGTACGATGCCATCGGCGCGGTGCCCGTGCTCTGCGATCTTCTCCAGATTGCCGGTGAGTGTGGCGGACAGCTCATCGATGTCGGCGCGGCGATCCGCGTCCAGCGTCGCAAATGCAGGTTTCGCCACCTCCTTCAGCTCATCCAGAAGATCGACCGACAGCGACGCGAAGTTGTTGACGAAGTTGAGCGGGTTCTTGATCTCATGCGCGATGCCGGCGGTGAGCTGACCGAGCGACGCCATCTTCTCCGACTGGATCAGATTGGCCTGGGCCGCCTTCAACTCGATCAGCGACGCCTCAGCGGCGTCGCGCGCGTCCCGCAGCTCGGTCAGCAATCGTGCATTTTCCATAGCGATCACCGCCTGGGCGGCGAAATTCTGTAAGAGTGCGATTTCACTGTCGGAGAATGGTCGAACCTCCGTGCGGTAGACCGTCAGGGCGCCAAGAAGTGTACCTTCCTTGCGCAGCGCAATGACAAGCGCGGTGCGAGCGTTGCCTAGATCAACGACGGCACGGCGCAGGGGCGAACCGGAGCGATAGGCCTCGTCTTCCCGCTGATCCATGTGCACGATGTCTTCGCCTGCCAGGAGGCGGAAGTGCGCATCCCCCGACCGTGGCTGATCCATGCCAGCAGCGAAGTATTCGGCCAGTTTTAATGGGACGCCGCGCATCGCGGCCGGCGTGAACCGCTCGCCGTCCCAGGTTGTAAGGAATCCGAAGGATACACCGCACAGGGCCATTGCCTTCTCGAGCACCGCGTCAAATACAGGGGCAAGGCTGCCTGGCGAGGAGTTGATGATCTGCAGGACCTCGGCTGTCGCCGTCTGCTGCTCCAGCGCCTCGCGTGTCTCAGTGATCAGTCGTGCGTTCTCCATCGCGATGACCGCCTGAGCGGCAAAATTCTGCAGCAACGCGATTTCTTTGTCGGTGAATGGCCGTACCTCCTGTCGGTAGATCGTGAAGTCGCCAATCAGGACGTTGTCCTTGCGTAGCGCGATATCGATTTTGCTGCGCGCACGCCCGATTTCGACGAGCGCTCGGCGCAAAGGATCGCTGCCGGACACGTACAAAGGCTCGGCGGCCACGTCCTCGTTGATGACGATGTCCTCGCCAGCCAGAACGCGGCCGATACCGGTCTCGGGGTGAGCGATCTGGGGTTTCCGGGCGTAGTCGTCGAATTCCGGCGGCACACCATGCAGAGCGGCCGCTTGGAAGCGTTCGCCATCACACGTCCACAAGATGCCGAACGCTGCGCTGCAAAGCCGGGTGGCCTTCTCCACCATTGCAGCGAACACCGGTTGCAGATCCCCAGGCGAAGAGTTGATAACCTGAAGAACTTCGGCCGTCGCGGTCTGTTGTTCCAGCGCCTCGCGCTGCTCGGTCAGCAGCCGCGCGTTCTCCATCGCGATCGCCGCCTGGTCGGCGAAGGTGGTGACGAGCGCGATCTCCCGCTCGCTGAATGGCTCAACCTCGGTCCGCGCCATCGCGACGACGGCGACCGGAATGCCGTCGCGCAGCAGCGGCACCCCGAGCATGGTTCGCGCCTGTCCGAGGCGCGCGTCATCCTTCGGGGCGTAATCCGCATCGTTCCAGGCGTCAGCGATCTGCACGGTCCTGCATGACATCGCCACCCGACCGACCAGGGTCTCGGGTCCCGGTCGGATCACCGTGCCCATCTCGATCTCACGATAAGCCGGCTCGAGGCCGCGACCAGCCGCCCAGCGATACACCTCACCGTCGCGCCGAAAGATGCTTCCGTGCTTTGCCCGGCACAGCCGGGTCGCGTTCTCAAGGATGGATTCAAGCACCTGATTGAGATCGAAGCTCGATCGGCCGATCGCCTGCATCACCTCGGCCAGCGCCGCCTGCACCGCCAGTGCCGCGTCCCGCTCAGCACGCAGCGATGCGA
>Ga0126371_10006941_pt1 | contig 10106 bp, 9 predicted proteins | sample PanSoiMetaPlot_4_FD_110145 | JGI IMG/M metagenome (GOLD analysis project Ga0126371, IMG submission 110145) | Tropical forest soil microbial communities from Panama - MetaG Plot_4 | ecosystem: Environmental > Terrestrial > Soil > Tropical forest > Bulk soil | place: Panama | collected 2016-02-17
ATGTTCCTCCCGGGCCGCGCGGCGTTGCCGGACAGGGCCGTTGCGGTCGGCCGACGCTACCCCGAAATCGCGTGTGGCAAAACGGACTTAACGGCGCAGGGAGCGGCAGGCGCCCGGCGCAAACGCCTCGTTGAGGAAGCGGGCGAGCCGCAGCCCGCCGAGGCCGAGTTGGCGGTCGAGCACCGGCAGCACCTTTTGGAAATAGTCGTCGCCCAGCATGTTGTCCTGCGGGCGCTCCTTCCACACGGTCTGCGCCGCCGCGTGCGTCTGCAGCGCCCAGTCGAGCGGCGTCCCGCCGGCGGTCGCGCGCCGCCGCGCCTCCGCGCTCTTGAGCCAGCCCGCCTCGAGCCGGTCCACATAGGCGCCCCAGTCCCACGCGACCGCGTGGATGAGGTCGCTGTCCCAGGCCGCATGGAAATTGCTCGCGAGCGGCGCCTTGCAGGCCTGCGAGCAGACCAGGCCGCGCAGGTGAACCTGGACGGGGATCTGGTTGCCGCCCACGGCGTCCTCCACGGTGTGCAGCGGCTGGTGGATGTCGCCGACGAAATGCACCGCGAATTTCACCGCCTCGCGCCGCGCCGCCGGGCTGCGCGTGCAGGCGAGCGTGGTCTTCAGCCGCTCGAGTGCCGCGATGATGCAGTCGCCCTGGGGCGACGGCGCACAATGCTTCGCCAGAACGTAGGTGCTCTCCCCGATCGGAATATCGACGAAGTGCCAGCGCGACGTCTCCGGCCGCTTCTCGCGCACGTCGTCGGCCCAGCTCGCGATCGAGGCGAGCGAGGTGCCGCGGCCGAGCGCGCGCGCGACCGTCGCTGCCGCCGGCGGCGAGAGCCGCCGCTGCCCAATCTCGGCGACGATCGAGTGTCCCTCCTGCCCCCAGGCCAACGCCCGATCGCACGGCGCAATGATCAGCGCCTGAAGCGCCAACAGGAATGCAACTTCCATCGATGTCATCGGCGCCCCCGGTGCGCGCGTCGGCTGATCCACGCATCGGGCAGAAAATAGATGGCCGCCACCAGGAAAGCGAGTGCCAGCGTGATCGCCGGATGCACGAAGGCGAGCGGCACGCTTGCCGCATAGAGCGCCAGCGAGAGCCAGTTTTTTATCGCCGAGCGGCGCGCGACGACATGATAGTCCGCGTCGTCCTTGAGATGGCGCGCCACCGCCCAGCGCATCGGAACGAACGACAGTCCCGCAAGCAGCAGGGTCGCCGCATAGAGCGCCGTGGCGAACGGCGTAAAGCGGTTGTCGCCCATGTAGGCCGTGGCGAACGGAATGAGCGAGAGGCAGAACATAAAGACGATGTTGGTCCACAGCACCGCGTTGTCCACCGTCCGGCAGAAATGGAACAGCGCATGGTGATTGACCCAGTAGATCGCCACCATCAGGAAGCTCAGCAGATAGCTCAGAAACGTCGGCCACACGGCGACCAGCGCCGCCGGCTCGTGGCTCGCCGGAACCTTCAGCTCGAGCACCATGATCGTGATGATGATGGCGATCACGCCATCGGAGAACGCCTCGAGCCGCGCCGGCCCCATGATACGTTCGGGCATGTGTCGATCCGTGGTGCCAGAACTCGGCCTCTCGCGCCTTCTCCCGCAGAGGAGAGGAAACGTTCAATTCTCGATATGAATGTTCGCGCGCACGATGATCTGCCCGAACTTCTCCGCTTCGCTTGCGACGAACGCCTTGAACTCCGCCGGCGTCATCGGCCGCGGCACGATGCCCTGGATCTCGAGCTTGTGCGCCACCGCCGGGTCGCGCAGCGCCGTATTGGCGATCCCGTTGAGCCGCGTGATGATCGGCTCGGGCGTGCCCGCGGTCGCGAACAACGCGAACCAGTTGAGCAGCTCATAGCCCTTGAGCTCCGGCACGCCTTCCGAGAGCGTCTGCACGTCGGGCAGCTGCGGCATGCGATCGCGCGACGTCACCGCGACCGCGCGCAGCTTGCCGTCCTGGATCAGCGGCAGCGCCGCCGCGAGGCTCGAGAAGCTCATCGTCACGGCGCCGGTGGCGACGTCGGTCACGGCCGGGGCCGCGCCCCGATAGGGCACGTGCAGCACGTCGGTGCCCGCCATGGTGTTCATCAGCTCGCCCGCGAGCTGCTGCGGATTGCCGACGCCGGACGAGGAGAACGACAGCTTGCCGCGATGGGCGCGCGCATAGGCGATCAGCTCCGCCGGATTGTGCACCGGCGTGGTCGCCGCCACCACGACGACGCAGGGCACGATCCCGATCAGGGCGACCGGCGCGAGCTGGCGCAGCGGGTCGTACGTCATCTTGTCCTTGAACAGGAATTGATTGCTCGCGATCTCGCCGGAAGCCGCGGCGAGCAGCGTATGGCCGTCGGGTGTGGCGGTTGCGACCGCCTGGGCGGCGATCATGGCGCTCGCGCCGGGCCGGTTCTCGACGATCACGGTCTGATTGAAGGTCGCCTTCATGGGCTCGGCGACGAGCCGCGCCACCAGATCGACGCCCCCGCCCGCCGGATAGCCGACCAGGATGCGGATGGGGCGGCTCGGGTAGCCCTCCTGCGCCCGCCCCGGACCGACCAGCAGCGTCGCCGCGGACGCCAAGGCAAATTCACGTCGCGTCAACATCTCGACCTCTCGGTTGAACCATCTCGACCTCTCGGTTGAACCGCCCTCGCGGCAGCGCACGCGCCGCACCGGCAAGGACGGCGAAAACGCCGGCATTCCGCCCTCCCCGGGCACGCCCCTAACGAAACATTAGCAAAGCGGGGTATCATGAGACACTGGGCGTGAATCACTTCGCGACAGGGGAGCCGGGTGCGCGAAAAGGAACTCCGCATAGCGCTGGTCTGCTTCGGCGGCGTGTCGCTCGCCGTCTACATGCACGGCATCACCAAGGAGATCCTCAAGCTCGCCCGCGCCTCGGCCGCCGTGCACGGCATCACGGACCGCGCCAAGCGCCGGGTCGCGAGCTTCTTCGACGTGCGCGACCACGCCGACCCCGAATACGACACCGAGGAAATCTACTTCGACCTCTTGCGCGACATCGGCGCCGCCGTCGAGCTGCGCGTCATCGTCGACATCGTCGCCGGCGCCTCGGCGGGCGGCATCAACAGCACCATGCTGGCGCGCGCCTTGAGCCATGACCTGCCGATGCGCGGACTGCGCGATCTCTGGCTCGAGCATGCCGACGTGACCGAGCTGCTCGCGCCCGAGGCCAAGGCGCGCGGCTGGAGCAAATGGTTCCTGCGCCCGGTCTTCTGGGCTGCCGGCAAGGCCGGGCGGCAGGACATCAGCGACCCCGAGGTGCGCTCCAAGCTCTCGCTGCTCATGCGCTCGCGCTGGTTCAAGCCCCCGTTCGACGGACTGAAGATGGCCGCCCTGATGTACGATGGCGTCACCGCCATGGGCGAGCCGCGCACACCGGGCGCCTCGCTCATTCCGTCGGGCCAGCGACTCGACCTGTTCGTCACCGTCACCGACTTCTACGGCTGCCAGCAGCTCATGCAGATCCACGACCCGCCGGTGGTGCACGAGAGCGAGCACCGGCATGTGTTGCATTTCCAATATCGCCGCCGGGCCAGCGGCGCCGTCGACAGCGACTTCGACCTGGACAACGCGCCCGCCCTCGCCTTCGCGGCGCGCGCCACCTCCTCGATCCCCGGCGCCTTCCCGCCCGCGCGCATCCTCGAGATCGACGAGCTGGTGCGCACCCGCGCGGCCGCCTGGCCACGCCGCGCCGAATTCATCGCCCGCGATTTCGAGCCGTATGCGCCGATGAACGTCGACGTCGCCGCGGTGCCCTTCGTCGACGGCAGCGTGCTCAACAGCCGGCCGTTCCGCGAGGCGATCGCCGCCATCCGCGGCCGGCCCGCCTATCGCCAGGTCGATCGCCGTCTGGTCTACATCGATCCCAATCCAAGACCGGCGAGCGCGCGCTCCCAGCAGGGCATGCCGGGCTTCTTCGCGACGCTCAAGGGCGCGCTGTCCGACATTCCGCTCGCCGAGCCGGTGACGGACGAGCTCGGCTGGATCACCTACCTCAACGACCGGGCGCGGCGCCTGCGCGCGATCATCGACAGCGCGCGGCCGCACATCAGCCGGCTGGTTGCCGATGTGACCGAACTTGCACCCGGCGAGATCTTGACGGAGGAGCGCGTCCGCGGCTGGCGCGGGCAGGCCAACACCAAGGCGGCGCGCGACGCCGGATTTGCCTACGAGGCCTATGTGCGCCTCAAGCTCGCCTCGGTGCGCGGCTTCCTCGCCAAGCTGATCATGGACCTGCGCGGCGTGCGCCCCGGATCACCCTTCGCGCGCGCGATCGCCGAGGTCCTCGATGCGTGGGCGATTCAAGCGGGCGTCACCTTTGCGCCGACCGACGGCCGCTCGCTGCAGGCAGATGCCGCGAACGGCGCCGCGGACCTCCCCAAATGGGTCTCGTTCCTGCTCGCGCTCGACGTCGACTATCGCCGGCGCCGGCTGCATTTCCTCATCGAGGGTCAAAACCGGCTCTATCAGATGCTCGGCACCGAGGGCTTCGCGGATCTCGATCCGGCCGCCGTCGATCGTCTCAAGCGCAAGTTCTACGATTGCATTGACACGCTCGACCGGCGCGAAGCGGCGCCCGCCGCCGATCCGGAGATCGGCAAGATGGTCGAAGAGATTTTCCAAGCACCGCCCACGCCCACCGAGCTGCGCGAGATCGAATCTCATGCCGAGGCGTTCGCGGGGCGCCACAAGGACAGCCTCGACCGGTTGATCGCGCGCATCGGCGCCGATATCGACCTTGCGGCGAGCACGCGCGACGTCGACGTGCTGATGGCTGAGACGGGTGGCTGGCCGCACCGGTGCCTGCATGAGGTGCTGGTGAACTATCTCGGCTTCCCGTTCTGGGACGTGTTGACCTTCCCGGTCATGCCGTGGCGCGAGGCCGGCGAGTTCAACGAGATCCGCGTCGACCGCATCAGCGCGCAGGATGCTGGCGCGGTCGCGCACCTCGGCCACTTCCGGCTCAAGGGCGCCGCCTTCAACCAGTTCGCGGCCTTTCTGTCGCGCGCCTACCGCGAGAACGACTATCTGCTCGGCCGCCTGCACGCGATCGATCGCCTGATCGACATCGTCTGCGATGCCGCCGGCCCGGAGGCCAAGAACCTGGCCGCGGTGGCGGCGGCGAAGCGGCGCGCGCTGCTGCGCGTGCTCGAGCTCGAGGCGCCGCATCTGCCGACTTGCGCCAAGATGATCGCGCAGATGCGGGCCGCGCTGGCGGCCGACGCAACGTAAGCCACCCGCATCTCTGCCGGTATCGCCTTACGTTGCCGGTGGATATCTCGATTTCGTGATGTAACTTTTGTTCGGCGGGCGCTGGTCCGGCCTCATACTTGCTCGATTGCAGCGCGAGTCGTGAAGCCGGGTGGCTCACGCGATGCGCTCCAGCGGCGGGAGCGCATAGTCAAGGGAGGGGCGGACTGCAGAGAGGGGTGAAGGATCGCCGCGCCGGGACAACAGAGGGACTTGTCCATGTCCGGAATGCTTGCACGGCTACTCGTTGCTGGCTGCGTCCTCGTCATCGCCTCCGAAGCGCTCGCCCATGACAGCTGGATCTCGCGCAACGCCCTGCGCAACGCCGCCGGTGAGTGGTGTTGCGGCGAGGGCGATTGCTTCGTGATCCCCGGTGGTCAGATCGCCAGCACGGCGACCGGCTATCGCCTGTCCAACGGCGAAATGGTGCCCTACAGCGAAGCGCAGCCAAGCCCCGACGGCGCCTACTGGCGCTGCAAGCGCCCGGACGGCTCGCGCCGCTGCTTCTTCGCCCCGCCGCCGACGGATTGAGGCGAGGTGCGACGGGCCGCCGGCAGTGTCGGTCGCGCGAGTGGCGAACAGAAAGCGTTTGTCCTACGTTCCCTATTGACTACGCGTAATTCGCCACGCAACGGGAACCGATGGCCGACCCTTTCTGGAAAACCAAGACGCTCGCCGAGATGACCGAGGCGGAGTGGGAGAGCCTGTGCGACGGCTGCGGGCGCTGCTGCCTCAACAAGCTCGAGGAGGAGGACACCGGCAGGTTCTACTTCACCGATGTGGGCTGCCGCCTGCTCGACGGCGAAAGCTGCCGCTGCAGCGACTACGCCCATCGGCTCGATATCGTGGCGGATTGCGTCAAGCTCACCCCGCAGACCCTGCCCGAGATCGCCTGGTTGCCGCCCAGCTGCGCGTACCGCCTCGTCGCCGAGGGCAAGGACCTTTACTGGTGGCACCCATTGATCTCGGGCGACCCCGAGACCGTGCACATCGCCGGCGTCTCGGTGCGCGGCCGCCTGAGCGGCACAGAGAAGGAAATCTCCGACGAGCAGCTCGAGGACCACATCGTGCAATGGCCCAACCGCCTGCCGCCGCGGGCAAGAGAGCCGCGGAAATAGACCGCGCTTTCCGTGCAAGCGGCCACAAGGCTCGGCGCGCTGTTTTTGACGGCCCTCAGGCTCCGCCCTAGACTCCTCGCGCCGATACCCCGCGAGACCCCCGACCATGCTGACTCGCCGCACCACCCTCGCCGCCCTCGCTGCCGCCGGCCTCGTGTCGACGGCCCGCGCCGAAGGCTTTCCGACCCGCACCATCACCATCGTGGTGCCCTACCCGCCCGGCGGGCCGATCGATCTTCTGGCGCGGCTGATCGCCCAGGAGGCCGATCTCGGCCAGACGATTGTGGTCGAGAACCGGCCCGGCGGCTCGGGCATCATCGGCGCCAATGCGGTGGCCCATGCCGAGCCTGACGGCCATACGCTCGTGCTCGGCACCAACCAGACCCATGCGACCGACCAGAGCCTGATCAAGGACTGCCCCTACGACGCGGTGCGTGATTTTGCGCCCGTCGCCGGTCTCGCCGCCATGCCGCATGTGCTGGTGACCCGCAACAGCCTCGACGTGAAAGACGTCGGCGCGCTCGTCGCGCTCGCCAAGCAGAAGCCCGGCGCCCTGACGTTCGGCTCGACCGGCAACGGTTCGGGTGCGCATCTCGCCGGCGAACTGTTCAAGACCCGCACCGGGATCGACATCCTGCATGTGCCGTTCAAGGGCCTTGCGCCGATGACCACCGAGATGCTCGCCGACCGCATCGATCTCGGCGTCCTGCCGCTGCCCGGCCTGATCGCGCAGATGATCGCGGCCGCCAAGGTGCGGGCGCTTGCGGTCGCGAGCGTGCGGCGAGCGGCCCAGTTGCCCGACGTGCCGACCTTCGCGGAGGCCGGCATTCCTGGCGTCGAGGCGGACGCCTGGGCGGCGCTGTTCGCGCCGGCGAAGACCCCGCCCGCCGTGATCGACCGGCTCTATGCGGCGGTCGCGGGCGCGCTCAAGAAGGAGCGCGTCGAGAGCGCGCTCGCCAAGCAAGGCCTGCCCATCGCGCTCAAGACACCTGCCGAGATGTCCGCCATGCTGCCCGCCGAGGTGACCAAATGGGCCGCCGTGATCAAGAGCGCGAATATTGCGGTGGAGTGAGCCGGTACGCTTGCGCGCGCGTCAGTCGACCTTGATGTTCGCCGCCTCGATCACCTTGGCCCACTTTTCGATCTCGGACCCGAGATACGTACCGAACGCGTCGGGCGCGAGCGGCATCGGCGTCGCCGCCACCTCGGCGAGGCGCGCCCTGACGGTCGGATTGGCGAGGCCGGCATTGATCTCGTAATTGAGCCGCGCAATCACCGCCGGCGGCGTGCCGCGCGGCACGCCGACGCCGGCCCAGGAATTGGCAACATAGAGCGGGATCGTCTCCGCGATCGTCGGCACGTCCGGCAGCGCCGAATAGCGCATGCGCGCGGCCACCGCGAGCGCGCGGATCGCGCCGGCCTGGATGTGCGGCAGCTCACCGGTGAGCACGTCGATCCCGACCTGCACCCGCCCCGCCATCAGGTCGGTCGCGAGCGCGGCGCCGCCGCGATAGGGCACGTGCACCATCTCGATGCCGGCCAGCTGCTTGAACAGCTCGCCGGAGACATGCGACGTCGTGCCGGTGCCGAACGACCCGATGCTCACCTTGCCGGGATTGGCCTTGGCGTAGGCGATGAGCTCGGCGACGGTTTTGGCCGGGAACGCCGGGTTGGCCAGCAGCACCAGCGGGAAATCGACCAGCCCGGCGACCGGCGCAATATCGCGCTTGAGGTCGAACTGGAGGTTCTTGAACAGCGAGACGTTGACCGACGCAGACGCCGCGATGAACACCAGGGTATGGCCGTCCGGCGGCGCATTGACCACTGTCTGCAGCGACAGGTTGGTGCTGGCGCCCGGCTTGTTCTCGATGAACACGCTTTGCCCGAGCCGCTCCGACAGCCACGCCGCCATGATGCGCGACACGATGTCGGCGCCGCCGCCGGGCGGAAATCCGACCACGAAGCGGATCGGCTGGGATGGATAGGTTTGCGCGCGAACCGCGCGCGAGGCAGAAAAGACGGCGCCGGCTCCGGCCAGGAGAAACCGGCGACGCGCGAGCAACGCACGGCCGGATGACGCCCTGCGGATCGTGGCGGCCACGGACGTCCTCCCCTTTTGCCGCATGCTAACGGAAACGCCCGCGGGTGGCGACTACTTCAACAGCTCCAACTTCTGCAGCGTCGCCGGCAGATTCTGTCCCAGCAGCTCCACGACCACACCCTTCAGCTTTGCGTTGGCGCCTGCGTCGAACACGGTCGGCCACCACGATTTGTCGACCTGCCGCGAAGGTCCATGAATCGCGACGAGGAAGCCCGCCTGCGGTCCGGGGGCGGCGCCCAGCCCCGTGAACTGACGACCGTCGATGAGGGTGATCCAGTAGAGCGCGAACACCGAGATATTGGTGCCGATCAATCCGCTTCCGTCGATGATGCCAAGCCCGGTCACGGACTGGTTGGACGTGCCATATGCACTCGTGCCCTTGGTCACGACCAGATAAGCGTCGAGCCCCTGCGGCGAGGCCTGGCGAACCACGTCCGCGATCTTGCTGGCGGTGCTTGTGAAGATGCTTGCGTTCGGGGCGAGCAATGCAGCCCTGTTGTAGTTCACCGTGCGCACGTCGAACCGGCCGGCCAGCGACGCGCGGATCCTGGCAATCACGAAATCGTCGATCTTCCACGATTCGGTCGCGATCTCTTTGCGTTCGTTCCCGAAGACGGTCAGCCCGACCTTCTCCACCGCGAACGTGTCGCCGATCGCCGAGATCACTCCGATCCGTCGGATATTTTCATATTTCGCCGCTGCGGGTTCGCTTGCGGCAATGAAAAGCACACAGACGACGCCCAGCACCCGCCAAAACCGACCCATCCGATGACCCCAACCGCCCGCGCTACACGCCGAGATTGTCACACCGGAACGGCGGTCGCAACACCGGAGGCGTCGTGGTGCATCGTGGCGTCATGATCGTCGCCGGCGTTGACTTACAAATATCTCTCGTGCGGTTGTCGTTACGTCAGATCGAGATCGAAAAAACCCGCCGCATTGCGCCAAAAGATCTTCTCCTTGTCGGCTTGCGACATCGCCAGCCCTGTGACGATCTCGACATGCTCGCGCGGATCGATCGGCACCGGGCCGTAGTCGGTGCCGAACATCACACGGTCGGCGCCGAACACCTCGACCGCCTCGCACACGTGCGGCGCCCAGAAGCCCATGGTGTCGACATGCAGAAGCTTCAGGTACTCGCTCGGCCGGCGCGCGCAGCGGATTTGCGCATACTCGGGCATGCCATCGCATCCGAGCCGCCAGCCGAAGTCGAGCCGGCCCATCACCGGCAACAGCCCGCCGCCCATGTGCGCGACCACGATCTTGAGGCGCGGAAACCGGTCGAACAGTCCGGACAGGATCATGCGGGCGAGCGCCATCGCGGTGTCGAACGGGCGGCCGACCAGCTCGTCGAGCTTGTACTGGTCCATCTGCCGGTCGTGCCCGATCGGCACCCGCGGCGGGTGGAGAAAGAGCGGGATTTGGCGCGCCTCGGCCCATTCCCAGAACGGAAACGCGTCCTCGCCGTCGATGAAGCGCCCGTGCCAGCTCGTGTTGATCAACAGCCCCTTGAGGCCGAGCGCGTCGACACAGCGCTCGCCCTCGGCGAGGTGCGCGCGATCGAGCGGATTGATCGTGCCCAGGCCCCAATTGCCGGCCGCGCGCGCGGCCAGCGCC
>Ga0126371_10006943_pt1 | contig 10106 bp, 13 predicted proteins | sample PanSoiMetaPlot_4_FD_110145 | JGI IMG/M metagenome (GOLD analysis project Ga0126371, IMG submission 110145) | Tropical forest soil microbial communities from Panama - MetaG Plot_4 | ecosystem: Environmental > Terrestrial > Soil > Tropical forest > Bulk soil | place: Panama | collected 2016-02-17
GCTTTTTACAAAGACCTCATCAACCCAGGATCCAAGTTCGCAATGAACCGCATTGCTCAGAGGGTAGTCGAGGGCACTATCGCTGCTGCCGGTGCGGGCGGTATGCAAGCTGCTCTCGGCAGTCCACTGCAAGGTCAACAGGGCGCAGCGGCGCCGGGGCCAGAGGCCGCGGCAGTCTCTCCGGAACCGGCGACGGCAGCGGCGATGCCGAAGCCCGCGACCAGGCCGGGTCCGATGGCGAAAGCGGTCGATCGCAGCACCGCCACCCAGATTGCCTCGGACCGCGGGCGCCAGGATCCGACGCACCTCGATCAGGTGCAGAACTTGAACAAGCAGATCGCGAGCCGCGATGTGCCCAACATTCACAACGATCTCAGCACTGGCCGACTCTCCAATCAGGAAGTCCGCAAGATGGTGGAGCCGGGACAGGCCGACGTGGCGTCCATGTTCAAGGGCATGGACCTTCCCGCGGCAATGGACGCTTTCGACAAAGGCACCGACGAAGAAAAAGAACTGGCGCTGGCCGCGCTCGCACAAAAGCTTAATGACGAGGGCCGTAATCTCCCGCCCGCGCAGCGCCGCTCGTACATGGCGCGGCTACGCCAGGCTCTTCCGCAAGAAGCACAAGAAGGGGCGATGGCGTAATGGGCGGGCAATCCACACAGGGACCAGTCGAGATCGTGCAAAAGAGGGGCTATCTCGGCCAGGGTGTGCCGGGTCATGGGGTGTGGTCGAGCGTGCCGTTCGACATGCCATTGCCCCAGCGTCAGCAACTCGCGACCCAGGAATCAAAACAGTATGACCCGAAGCAGTACGCAACCGACGTAGAGAACTGGGTCAAAGCGCGCCAGGCCGATCCAACGATGGACGTTTCAAATCCGCCCTTTCCGACCGACTCGGTGAAGAGCAGAAAAGACGTTCTGCAAAAGGGCCAGCAGATAATCAAAACACTCCGCGGGTATTACGACACCTAAGCTATGGCAGACGATCTACTCCGCGAATTGACCTCGGTAGGAGCCGACTCCCCTACTTCGCAGCTTGCGTTCGTCGCTAACGACGATCCCGAGATGCAGGAGCTTGCCAAGAAGGTCATGCGCGACATCCAGTCTTCAATGAGCGGAGTCAACAAGTGGCGCGGCGCTGCTCGCGAAGATTACCGCTATTACTTTGGCCACCAGTGGCCAGACTTGGACAAGATGCGGATGGAGCAATTGCGCCGTCCTGCACTCACCTTCAATGAAATCGGGGACAAGGTTGACGCCATCTCCGGTATGGAACGGCTTAACCGCGCCGAGGTGCGTTTTATCTCTCGCGCTCTGGATAGCGATGTTGCGCACGATGCGGCGGGCGACCTCGCCACCGAAGCAGTGGCCACTGTCGAGGATATGTGCGATGGCGAGATGGAGGACAGCGAAGCCATCAAGGACGCCATCATCTCGGGCCTGGGTCTGGTCGAGGTCGCAATGGACTACCAGACCGACGAGGACGGCGAGGTCGAAAAAAGTCATATCGACAACTTCGAGTTCGTCTGGGATCAGAAAGCGCGCAAGCGCAACCTCGCCGATCGGCAGTGGTGCGCCCGCGTAAAGAATTACTCGCGCAAGGATTTCCGCAAGCGCTGGCCGGGCAAGATCGACATGATCGACCAGGCCGCGGTCTACTACCAGGAAGACAGCATCGACAAGTACGAACTGGTCACGCCCTACTATTCGATCCAGAACGAAAAGGCGAATTCGGCCATCGACACCACCCCGGTCACGGGCGTGGCCAGCATCCCGGTCGTGCAGTACCAGTGGATAGACCAGGTGACGGTCTACCGCATCGCGGATCCGCAGAATCCTGACGGGCTCATTTCGCTCAGCGAGGAACAGTGGAGCGGGATGAGGAAGAAAGCGGCGATTGGTGGCCAGCCCCCGCCTAAAGCGGTCCGCCAACTTCGCGGCATCTACAAGCAGTGCTACGTCGCTCTCGGGATCGTGCTGGAAGATCCGATTGTATTGCCCGGCGACTTCACCCTGAAGCCGGTAACCGGCCAGTGGGACAGCGATAGAAAGCTTTGGTACGGAGTGGTTCGCGGTCTCAAAGATCCGCAATCGACCATGAACAAGGCCATCTCTTCGCTGGTGACCGAGTACATCGTCAACGCAAAAGGCGGGATCATCTATAAAACCGGGACGTTCGCCGACGCCTCGATGGCGAAAAATCAGTGGGCGCAACCGGACGCCTGGATCGAAGCTAATAGAGACAGCGACCTGGACCGCGACATCAAGCCACGGCAGTCAAATCCCGTGAGCCAGTTCCCAACCATGCTCTTCCAGGAGAGCAAGGCTTCGATGACCCGCATCAGCGGCATCTCGGATGAGATGGTCGGTACTGCTACCGGCGAACAGACCGGACCCACGATCGACAGGCGGGTCCAGGGTGGCTTGGCCATCCTCGGTTGGCTCTGGGACAACATCAGCAGGTACAAAAAGGACGTTGCCCAGACCGAACTGGAGTTCATCCGCGAGTATTGGTCGCACGGGCAACTGATAAAGGTAGGCGGAAACTTCAATAGCCAGTCCATCCCGTTGCTCAAGTCCGACCTCCCCATGAGCTACGAGATGGTCTTGGATCAAAGTGTTCGCTACAACCCGAACCTCAAAGAACAGATCTGGCAAGACCTCCTCCAGATAGCCGGTCCGCTGCTCAAAGTCCCCGCGGGTCAGCAAATCATGCTCAAGGGACTCAAGTACTCGCATTTCCCCGTCCAACTGGTGCAAGAGATTCAGGAAGCAGTCGCCAACCAGCCACCGCCACCGCCTAAAGGGGGGCGTGCCGGTGGTCCCCAGGGCAAACAGGAAGACCCGAATTTCACTCAGGCCAAGATCCGTAAGATGGACGCCGAGACTCAGCGCACGATGGCTGAGATGCGCAAGCTAGACAGCGAGACACGGTTGGGTGTAGCTAACCTCGCAGTTGATTCCATTCACAGGGGGAATGAGCATCGTCAGAAAATGGCGGCTCATCAGCACCAGGTTCAGATGGATCAGGCCGGGCACAGTCATAAGGTCCTGATGGATCGCATAAGCTCCGCACGCCAAGCACAGCAGCAAATGCTGAGTCAGCAACCGCAGATTCCAACACCTCCGGAGATGGGCGGACCGGGGTCAGTTAGTCAATGACCGAAAATGGAAACTCGCGGAAATTAAAATCTGAGATAGAACGCCGGACCCAGAACACCACCAAGCTCATCGCTCTTGAGGCGCAGAAAGTTGCCATCGGCGAGATGGTGGTAGAGCGCCTGGATGAAATCATGGCCTTGCTGCACGAGGCCGGTTTCAAGATCAAGCCGCTCAAGCCGCAGGAACGGCTACCTCAAGCGCCTCTCCCGGCGAATACTCTCGTTCTTCAGGCCAGCCAATTAGCCGAGAAGCCCGCGGCGCCGGTAAAGAATCCGTGCTCGGTGTGTGGCCAGGAAGCTTCTCACGATGAGGACATTCCTGGCGGAACCAAGAAGTTCTATTGCCGCACGCACGCCGCGGCGCGAGCCAAGGAAAAAGCCGAAGAGCAGCAGACCGCGGCCATTTTCCACGGCAACACCGGCACCATGTTCGCGCGGCCTGTAAATGCCAACGCACCGCCGCCGCAGAAAACGATTATCCAGGCACCTCCTGACCCGTTGAAGGGACCGTTCCCGAATGGTGAGCCGCCTCCCAATAACGTGCTCGGTGAAGAATGAAGCTGGCGGGCAGACATCGAAGGAAAGTTAAGACTGGGTGGGTCTCTATGGGCAAGCGCAGGCGAGAGCAGAACAGAAAGTGGCGACAGGTGCTCAAGGGGACGCTGGAGAGTGGGCAGATTGGTTACTACTCGGGCGTGGTGCTGCACGGGAACTGATGATTCGGCTGTGGGCAAATATTGCCAACAAGCTTGGCATTTCCCAGGAGAACGCCCTGCTCCTCCATGCGCTGCTCCGCGGCTGGCTGAACGTCCTGGCACGCCGCAAAGCCTACATCGTAGTCAGCGACATAGTGGAGCGTTTCAACCTCGAAGACACCGACTATGCGGTGAGTTACGGACGGCAACTCCTGGTGAAAGGGATCCTTAACGAAACCGAAGCTCAACTCTTCGCAGGGAATTACCATGAAGATAATAGTGGACCCGCCGCGCTTGAGGGGGCGTCCTCCGAAGAAAGACGAACCGGAGACGACGCTCAACCCGATCGAGCCGGAACCACAGCCGGAACCGAAAACTGAGTTTACCCAGGCGGACCTCGCCACCTACGACTTCACCGGCTGGGACTGGCGGCAACTTCCCAAAGGTGTTGTGAAAGCGGCCCGCAATGGCGCAGTCCCCGGCTTCACCATTGTCGCGAAGATGGAGTGCGTCGAATGCAAACGTCCTATGTGGACGTGCGATCCCAAGCGCGAGGACATCTGCGAAGAGGATGAATACTTCAAGCGCAGCGCCCTCTGGGATCTCCGTGCGGCACGCGCCAAGCGCAACAACATGAAGCCGGTGAACCCGTTCGAGGAACAGGACAGCAAACCGACCAGGACCTTCTGGCCGTTGGAGGAATGACGATGGGTGGATCAGGCGGCGGACCACAACCAGGACCACAGGGCGGCGGAATGAGAGGTATGGGAATGCCTCAGGTGATGCCGCCGATGACTGGCGGTGGACAGGGGGGGCCACCAGGGCCGGGTATGGCACCTCCTCCACCGGGCGGTGCGATGCAGAACCTTCAGGGCATGGCGGTCACGCCTCAGGCGCAATTCGGCGGGCAGGGTGCTCCCCCAACGCCCGCGGATCCGGACGCTGCTGCGCGAGCCGCGATGCAGATGCCGAATATGCCTAACGCGCAGCAGATGCCGGGCGGTCCTCAAATGGGCGGCGGACCGCAGATGATGCCGCCCATGACCGGAGGTGGAACTGGACAACCACCAGGCGTGGGTATGGCACCTCCTCCACCGGGAATGCCGGGAATGCAGGCGCCCGGTGGCGGGCAGTTTAGAGGCGGACTGGCGAGCAACTTCCAGCCACCGATGCGGGGTGGTCCTCAGATGGGCGGTGGTGCAGAGATGCAAAACCTATTGCAGATGTTAGGCGGTCGAAGTGGAGGACCGCAGATGATGCCGCCGCGGATCTTCGGTGGCGGGCCAGCCGGTGGTGTCGAAATGGCTGGTGGTCCGATGGCGACGCCGACAGCGCGGGGCGGTCGGCCACGAGGAGGGTGATCGATGCCATCTGAGGATGTTTGGCAAACGTACCAGGACTTCATCGACCGGCTGGGACATCTCACGGATCAAGTATCCGGTGTCGTTGCAGCCTTACTAACGGAGGCGGTCACCACCCCAGGGTCTGAGGATGAAGTCTGGCAAATCTACCAAGACTACCTAGCCCGACTGTCATTTCTCACGAAGGAAGTGGCGAGCAGCATTGCAGGTCAACTGACCGTATCAGCGACGGCTCATGGTACGGCGGGGCCTGCTGGGCCACAGGGAGAGAAGGGCGATCCTGGCCCCACCGGGCCACAGGGGGCAGTGGGGCCGCAGGGCGCGACGGGGCCGCAAGGCCCCCCAGGCCCAGAGGGACCGATGGGGCCGGAAGGGCCACAGGGGCCACCGGGAACACCGGCATAGTGCAGGCCCGATGCAGAACTTTCTCGACAAAAAAGAGTACGCGGAGTGGAAGCGGCGCTGCGCCAAGCAGAGATACATCGCCGCAAAGAACCCCTGTTACGACGAGGGCATGGTCATCTGCGTTGACTTCGAGGTGCCATGCGGCCCGTGGAACCTGCGCCTGGTCCTGGAGACGTTCTGCGAGCCCCCGATCTGGCACGCGAACATTTCCTACTTCAAAAAGATCGGTGACGAAGTGATCTATGACAAATGCACTGGTCTTCCAATCTTTGAGGCCCCACAGGATGCCCTGTTGTGTGTAAAGGATTGGAACAATGAAGAGTTGGACGTGGCGCGGTCACTGCTGGGCGACCTGATGGGGCCTCTTATCGCCAGCAAGGATCAAAAGATGATCGAGCGCAAAGGCTTTTTCGCGCTCCACTGGATTACCGATGCCTATGAGGTCCAAAAGCGGCTTGCCGCGAGAAACTAAAGTCGATCGCCAGATACTCAGTTTTCTGGAACGTAACGGTCTATGGTTGATGAAACTCGATCATGGTCGGATCATGGACCGCATCAAGCTTGAACTTTATAACGGTGAACTCACAAATCGGACGATTGATGACTCTCTGGCCGCGGCTAAAGCGGTCCTTAGACATGAGTATAAAGATGCCCACCAAGAAACAACAGCCAACGGAAGCGAAACTGACCCAGGCGTACCCTCCGAAGGCGAAATCCAGCGACGACGAACCGGAGAAGGAGAAGGAACCTGAACCTGCGCCGCCCGAACCACCTCCGGAAGAGCCAAAACAGAGCGCGTGTGATGCAGTCGGATACGGTGGGACATGCGCAAAATGCGGCTGGACTTGGGGTGATCTCGATCCACACCCGGTCCATGTAGTGCCGCAGAATGTCACGGTGCCGGTCGAGGCCATCGTAGCGCCACCGGACGCACCCACGCCGCCCGCACCAGATCCCAAAGCCTGCCCCCCGGTTTATCACCAAAGCGAATGTCCAAAGTGCGGATGGGTTGCCAGTTCAGGTAATGCACATCCGGTTTTCTGATGGACGTTTCGCGCAAAACCGTTCTCTTCTGGGACGCCTCGGCGAGCTACACCCATGTTGCCGAATCAGTAGTAGGGGAATTCGCCCAGGTGCTCTATTTCTCCCCGTGGGAGCGCGGTTTCAGTGTGGCGCGAGATTTTATTCCTGGTATGGGGCTTGATGGCATTGAGCGTGTGGGTGATTTTTTCGATTCTCTGGATAGAACTGATCTGGTCGTTTTCACGGATGTCGGCATGCCGGGTTTGCAGACCTATCTTAGAGAGCATGGGATGCCGGTATTCGGCTCGGCACGCGCCGCGGAACTCGAACGGGATCGCTGGAAACTGAAGACCACCCTCAAAGCTGCCGACTTCGATGTCAACGACGGCTTTCTGATCCGCGGTCTCGATACCCTGCGCAAAGTCCTCCAGCGACAGGATGACCTCTGGATCAAGTTCTCGTTTTTTCGCGGCGACGTGGAGACCTACCATCACGAGACTTATGCGCGCTCGCAGCGAAAGCTCGCCGAATGGACCCTCGCACTGGGACCCTATGGCGAGGTAGCCGAGTTCATTGTTGAGCCGCCGATCGAAAGCAATTTGTGTGTAGAAGCAGGGGTCGATCCACCTTGGGTATGTGACGGGGAATTCCCCGCCCGGTTCCTCTGGGGCTATGAACGCAAGGACGCTGGCTACCTGGGCACTACGCTAGCTCTCCCCAGGCGTATGCGTTTAGTAGTGGACAAGCTATCTGGTGTCCTTGCCGAATACGGCTACCGTGGACCACTATCCACCGAGACCCGCGAGTGTGACGACCTCTCCTCCTATCTGATTGACCTATCGTGCCGGTTTCCCGAGCCGCCAAGCTCGGTGCATTCCTACCTCGCGACCAACTGGGGCGAAATGCTTTATGGGTGCGCTACCGGGGTGCCGGTCGAACCCGAGTACACCGCGGATTTTGCGGTTGAAATCGTGCTCCGCTCGGAAGCGGGAGCCGAGCATCCGCTGGCAGTGGAGATCGGCAATCCGGATCGGGTGCGTATACACGGGCATTGCAAGATAAACGGGCAGCATTATGCGGTCTCACCATCGGAGATTCGCGAGATGGGTGCTGCGTGTGGCATCGGGAACAGCCTCACCGACGCGACCGAGGAAGCGTTGGACGCCGCCGAATCGGTCAAAGGCGATGAAGTGGAATTCGATGCCGCATCACTGAAACGTCTCATTGACACTATCCAGGAAGGAAAGCAGTTGGGGCTCTCCTGGGGAACCATCAGGGAATACGACGATGGCGAAGAAAGCCGCAGCAGTCAGTCCGTCAATGGAAGACGACGTGGCACTGACCGAGGAAGAGCAATCAGCACTCCAGGCTGAGGAGACCGAACAACCCCAACCGCAACCGCAGCCGCAGGAAGAGCCCCAGCCGGAAGCGCAAGCGCAGCCGCCCAAGGGCAAGAAGCACGAAGAAAGTGTTGCTTACGAGCGCTTCGATCAGGTTAACCAGCAACTCAAGCAGGCAACCGAAGATGCTGCCCGCAACGCCGAGTATCGCGAGCGCTGGGCACGCCTCGAAGAGCGCCAAAAGCAGGCGCATGAAGCTCAGCAACAGGTAATCGCCCAAGCTGAGCAAGCCAAGTATCTTGCCGAACGTCCCGATCCCAATATCGATCCCGCGGGCGCGCGTGCCTGGGATGCCGAACAGCGCGCCATCCGCGCCGAGCAAGGACTGGTACAGCTAAACAACTGGGTCCAGCAGAACTACCAGGCCACCCAGGCGCAGAACGCCAACTACGAGATGCAGAACTGGCTCGCGTTCCAGGTGCCGCAAGCCAGGGCGAACATTCCCAACTACGACGAGCGGGTAGATTACGCCCGCGCTGCCCGCGCGGCCTGGTGGGGACGTGAGTTCGATGTGGCAGATGGCCGCGGCGGTGTAATGAGGGTGCCGCTATTCCCGCCCGATCAGGCGCAACTCATCACCCAGAATGAGGAGATGGTTCTGCTCAACCGCGCCAAGCAACTCGGCATCCCGATCGGGAGCGTGGTCTCGGCATTGGCGAGTTCGTGGGGCTATGAAGCTTGGAAAGCTCAACAGCAGCAGCAGAACGGTAACGGCGCCGCGGGGCCGCGTCCGGTACAGCCGCAGGTAATGCCGTCCGCTAACGACCGGCTCGACCAGATTCAGCGCGGGCAGGCAGTCCAAGGTCTTGGTCGAGTGCAGAGCGGCGAGCAGAACGGAGCATTGGCCTGGCAGACCATGAACAACGCCGAGTTTAAGGCGTTCGTGGGCAACATGCCGGAAGACCAATATCTGACGATGATCCAGGATCCGCGGTATGGAAAACGCTTCGAGAAACGAGTTGGCGAAATCGACATGACGGAGGCTGCGTAAATGCCGAGTGTAAGTAAGGCTCAACAAGGGTTGATGGGCGCGGACCTCGCGCGCCTGCGCCAAGGTCAGCAAACTCAAACGGGTATGTCCGAAGCCCAGCTAGCGGACTTTGCCGGGACCAAAACCGAGAACCTGCCCGAGCACAAGAAGCCGAAGCATCATCACAAGAAACATCATGGCCGCGGAGCAGGCGGACCAGGAATGGTAGGAGCGGGACGCCAGCCGAAACCGCGCGGCGGAACCTTCTACTAGTTGACGCTGTTCACAAAAAAGAGTATCTGCTGAATTCAGTCGGACCTTCGTCGCGTCCGACTTCGGCCCCAGACGTTAAATGCGGGGCACCCGATTTAGCATGTCGCCGGTCTAATCGGGCTTCTCCCCTCGGGCGTTAAACCAGGGACATTCACAGTGTTCAGTCGCGAGAGCATCCCGTGCTCTCGCCGGTATTAACGCACCGGGGGATTCCGCCGCACCCTCCGGAACAGACTTCAGGAGTTATGTCCGTGGCGGAATGGACATATCAAACTACCGACCCGTTGACAGTCAAAATCTGGAGCAAGCAGATGATGGCTCAATTTGCGCAATGGAGTTTCTATCTGCGCATTTCGAGCAAGGAAGACACATCTGCGGTCATGGTACTGGATAATCTGGAGAAGCACGCTGGCGATAGCGTGACCTTCGGAGAATCGGTCCTGCTGACTGGCGCAGGCGTAATGGGGCTTACCTCGTTGACCGGCAACGAGGAAGCGCCGCAGACGTTCAGTGACGCACTAGTCATTAACGAACTCTGCCACGCCGTATTGCTAGCCGGTCCTATTAGTAACCAGAGAGTTCTGTTCGATCGAAGAAAGATCGGACGCAACCGGCTGGCAGATTGGTATGCTGCGAGATGCGACCACGCAGGCGCTAATCAATTAGGATCGTACACCCCGCAGACGGACGCCAGATATACGGGACTTCAGGGGTGTGTCGGCACCACCAGGCAGATTTTTCCTACCGGCGTGACGGATGCCGCAGCGCTAACCTCGACCAACACTTTCCAGATTACCTACTGGGACACCGCGGTGA
>Ga0126371_10006945_pt1 | contig 10105 bp, 8 predicted proteins | sample PanSoiMetaPlot_4_FD_110145 | JGI IMG/M metagenome (GOLD analysis project Ga0126371, IMG submission 110145) | Tropical forest soil microbial communities from Panama - MetaG Plot_4 | ecosystem: Environmental > Terrestrial > Soil > Tropical forest > Bulk soil | place: Panama | collected 2016-02-17
GGCGCGACGATCGATCACATCTCGGGCGGGCGCTGGGGCATGAACGTTGTGACCGGCTACTCACCACGCGAAGCGCGCATGTTCGGCGGTCTGCAAATCGAGCACGACCGGCGCTACGAGATGGCCGACGAGTTCACGGGCATGGCGTGCCGTCTGTGGGGCGCCTCGGACGACCTGACGCTGCAAGGCAAGATCTGGTCCGTCGATAAGGCGTTCGTGACGCCGAAACCGCTGTTCGGCCGCCCGGTGCTGGTGAATGCAACCGGGTCCCCCGCCGGGATCGAATACGCAGCCGGGCATTCAGACCTGGTCTTCATCACCAGCCCCGCCGGCCACGAGATCGATGCCGCGTTTGACGCGCTACCGGCACACAATGCGAAGATCAAAGCTGCCGGTGCACGGCGCGGTCGGGAGCTGCGCACGATCATCAACCCGATGATCGTCTGTCGAGAAACCGACCGCGAGGCGCAACGGTATCATCAAGCCATTCTCGATGCGGCGGATCGGGGCGCGATCGACGGCTTTGTCGCCCATCAGCGGGGCGGCGATGCCGTCGCCTGGAAGGCTCATGGCGACACGCACCGTGCGCTGGGCGGCAACATTCAGATCATTGGCAGCCCGCAGACCGTCGTCGATAAGCTGGTCGGCCTCAAACGTGTTGGCTGTGACGGGATCCAGGTCGCCTTTTTCGATTTCGCGCCTGATTTTGAATTCTTCGGTGAAGCCGTATTGCCGCTTATGCATGAGGCAGGCTTGCGGATTTAACCGTAACAGGAAAAACGGGCCGCTCCGCTAAGCCGGATCTCTTGATTGTGCGCCGCAGCATTTTGCGCCACAGCCATGCGCCGGCGAGGGTCGCGGCGTATGCCGGCCGACCGATATGGTGGTCGTTTGGCAACCGGTTTTCTGTTTTTATGAGACCGACCACCGTTGCGAAGTTCTTTGCCGGCCGCATGCACTATGCATGGGTCGTGCTCGTCGTGATGTTTTTCGCGATGCTTGCCGGAGTCGGTGTGCGGGCGGCTCCCGGCGTGATGATTCTGCCGCTGGAGCGCGCTTTCGGCTGGAGCGTCGGCACGATCTCCGCCGCTGTGTCGATTAACATCATCCTGATGGGCTTCACCGGACCGTTCTTGACCGGTCTGGTGCAGGTGATCGGGTTGAAGCGCACGATTCTCGGCTGCATGGCGTTGTTGGCAGCCGGGACGGGGCTGTCGCTGCTGATGTCTTCACCATGGCAGTTGTTCCTGACCTGGGGGGTGATGGTTGGGATCGGCGCAGGCGCAGGCGCGGTCGGCATGGCGGCGGCTGTCGCCAATCGTTGGTTTGTCGCGAGAAGCGGTCTCGCAATGGGGCTGCTCAGCGCTGCTAACGCCGCGGGACAGCTGATTTTCCTGCCGCTGCTCGCGGTGCTCGCCGAACGGTACGGCTGGCAGGGTGTTGCAGTTGCAGTGACAGTGGCGATTGCCGCCGTGATCCCGGTTCTGGCAATCGTGCTCCCCGAGTCACCTGGTAGTCTCGGGCTCGGACCCTATGGCACGGCCGTAGAAGCGCGACGGCTGGCAGCGGTAGGCAACCCGTTCACGATCGCGATGACGACGTTGTTCCGGGCGGGGCGGTCGCTTGATTTTTGGCTGCTTACTTCAAGCTTCGGAATATGCGGCTTTTCGACCAACGGGCTGATCAACACGCATCTGATCGCCTATTGCGCCGATCACGGGATCTCGGAAGTTACCGGTGCCAGCGTTCTCGCCGTGCTGGGAGCATTCAGTCTGGTCGGTGCGGCGGGATCGGGCTGGCTTTGCGATCGCTACAACCCGCGGGTGCTGCTGTTCTGGTATTACGGGCTGCGGGGATTGTCGCTTGCCGTCCTGCCGTTCACATCCTTCGATGTGGTCAGCCTGTCGATCTTTTCGATCTTTTACGGGCTCGATTGGGTTGCCACCGGCCCCGCCACCTTTGCGCTGACCAACGAAGTGTTCGGCCGGCGCGACGCACCGGTCATCGTGTCCTGGATTTTCGCCGGCCATCAAATCGGCGGCGCACTGGCCGCCTTCGGCGCCGGTGCAGTGCGCACGATCGAGGGCGACTATCTTCTCGCTTTCTTGGCTAGTGGCCTTGCCTGCCTGCTGGCATCAATTATGGTGTTACGGATCGCTAAATCGCAGCCGGCCCTGGCGCCGGCAGAATAAAGGCTAACCGCAGTAGCCGGCTCGGTGCTTTTTCCACCAGGCTCACTGCGGGCTCATCGCGGCGCCACACGAAGTCGAAACGTCGGGTCTTTGTCCGCACCGCCGGGTTTGCCGCGCCTCCATCCAAGTGCGCGCGCATAACTGCCGAACAGGCCTCTTGCTTCGACCTCGGCCTCGATTATCGCGGTCGGCCCCTCGGCGTCGGACGCTACATAGAGCGCGTCCGTCGGGCAGTAGATTTCACACAAAAAGCAGGTTTGGCAGTCGTTTTGCCGTGCGATCACCGGCGGGGCTTCGGGCTTGGCGTCGAAGACGTTGGCTGGACAGACCCTGACGCAGATGTCGCATTCGATACACCGGCGGGCCGAGACGATTTCGATCATGCCGCTGTGGTCCAGGGTATCGCGCAACGCTCGACAACGACGCTTTCGAGCCCGCTCGCCTCGAACAAGCAATCGAAAGCCGGGTCTCTGGCGGGCTGGTCGCTCCGGCGGTGCTTGCCGCGGCTTTCTGCCCGCGCCAAGGCGCTGCGATAGGCCCACCGGCTGGTCGCGATCAGGGCGGCCGCTTCGCGTGATCTGACGGCCTCGGCACCGTCCCCGCGCAGATGGTCGCTGACCGTTGTCCAGCCGGCATCGAGCCGGTCGAGCGATGCCACCAATGCATCGGCGCGTCGAAAATAGTTGCGATCGAGCGGCAGCATTTCGTCGCGAACGACCTGCATCAGTTCGGGCGCGGCAACGTCTTGGCGCACGTCAGCGCCAGGCCGCAATCCGGCACGGCCGAGCGGGACCACAGGACGGCCCGTCGTCGATCCGGCGCGATGCGCGTATTCGGCAGCGGCTCGCCCGGCCCAGTTGCCGGAAGCGATCGCCCAGGAGGAATTAGGCCCCCGCCGCCGCTGATCGCACCTGTCAAGCGCTCACGACTCGCCGCGTCGCCCGCCGCATAAAGCCCCGGTACGCCGGTCGAGCAATCGTCGCCGGTGAGCCTGATGCCGCCGACTCCTCGCACCGTGCCCTCGCACCGCAAGGTCACCGGCCAGCGCTCGGTGAACGGATCGACGAAGCTGCGGTCGAGCGGCAGAAAGCAGTTTGGCTGCCCCTGCCGGAGCCACTGCTGCAGCTCGGGCCACGCTTTGTCGTATTGCGCGTAGACGGGTCCCTCCAGCAACGCCTCGGCGACGACGGTGTAGCGGTCCTTGCCCTCAGTCTCGAGCCGGCTGCCGTCCTCCCGAAAGAAACTCGCCCAGGCAAATGGCAGTCCTTTGTTGAGCGCACTCGGCTTGGGCGCGGTGGCGTATTGCGAGGAGAATTCCATGCCGGAGAGGACGGCGCCCGCTTCCGCTGCCATCAGATAGCCGTCGCCGGTCAGAGCGGCGGCACCCAGCATCCTTTCGCCGAAGGCGCAGCCACCGGTCGCCAGAACAACCGCACCGGCTCGCACCTGCCAGGAGCGCCCGCTTTGGCGGTCGATCCCGCTTGCCCCGACGACGGCCTCACCGTCGCTGAGGAGCTCAAGCGCGGGATGATGGTCGAAGATCTTGACCCCGCAGCGCAGTGCTCTCCGCCGCATAAAATGCATGTAGTCGGGGCCGCGCAGGTTGGCGCGATAGACGTTGCCGTTATCATCCTGCGGAAATGGGTACCCCCATTCACCGAGCTGTCGCAGCTTGTGCCAAGCCGTATCGAGTGCGCGCTCGACCCAAGCCGGGTCGGCCAGATTGCCGGTCCATGGCTGGCGCACGGCAATCGCCGCGTGCCGCCGTTCGCCCGGCGGCGGCGACCATGTACCGGTATTGGCCGGCGCCGTTGCGCCGCTCGTCCCGACGTAGCCCTTATCCACCAGAATGACCAACGCCCCGGCCTCGACAGCGGCAACCGCGGCCCAAGTCGCCGCAGGACCGCCGCCAACAACCAGCACGTCAGCCGCCGTTTCCTCTTGCTCGGTGCGCCGCAAAATTCCCCCTGTACGATGACTTAATGGGTGGTCAGCCAGCGACAACGCGAAACCGCTGGTCGTCATCGCTCGCCATCTGATTGACGAGGTCGATTTCCCAAGCGAGGTACTCGCGCATTGCTTCTTCTCGCCCCTGGCCACGTTCTCGCGCCCAGAGCACGACGTCGTCCGGCTCGCTCGCCATGTGAGTCCGTCGCGTTTCGAGCGGTAGACCGGCCGCAATCCAGGCTTCGGTGCCGCCGGCCAGAACCATGATCGCCGCCTTTGTGGAACCCGCCAACTCGGCCGCAGTCAGTCGCGCCACCGCGCCGTCCGGTGAGGTCAGGACGATCGTCTCCGCCTGCGGGAGCTTGCCGATATCCTCGGCGAGGCGGCTGCGGATCGCGAACCAGGCACCGGCGATGTGGCCCTGGACGTAGCGGCGGCTCGTGTCGAGATCGATCACGAGGGTGGCTCCAGCGGCGACCTTGTCGCGCAAGGCGGCAGGCTCGATGCTCGCCACGACAGCACCTTCGAGCCCGAGCACCCGTGGCAGATGCAGGCCGGTTTCCAAATCCCCACCCGACGGATCGGCGACCAGCACCGCCACGTCGTTCCAGCCCATCTGCTTGAGCCAGGAAGCGGTCATCGTCGCATGGACGCCGTTGTCGTCGACCAGCACGACCCGCGCGTTCCAGGTGATACGGGCGTCCGTCTCCTGCACGAGCTGGCCGCCTGGCGCGGAGCGAGCGCCGGCGAGATGTCCAGCCCGGTACTCCTCGGGCGTGCGCACGTCGAGCACATAGAGGGTACGTTTGTCCGCTTCGGCACGCCAAGCCGCGAGCATCTCCTTGTCGATCTCGGGAATTGAAGAGCACTTAGCAACGTGCGCCGCCGCATCTATTGCCGCCCGCCGGCCGCTCCCGGACACCTCGGGCGGCCGTCGAGTCGCGCCGTGCACGACATCGAACCCGGACAGGTGCCAGGCCATGGTGCCATCTTTCAGCGACATGATCTTGTTGGGGAAGCCGGCGTTTCGCAGCGCCTGCGCCCCGATGATGCTGCGGGTGCGACCGCCGCAATTGACGATGACCGTCGTCTCAGGCGACGGCACCATGTCTGTGAAACGGTAGACCAGCTCCGCGCCCGGCACGCTAATCGCGGTTGGGATGCTGTTGTTGTGATATTCCTCGTAAGACCGGCTGTCGAAAATAGCGATGTCCGCACCGCTGTCGATCAGCGCCTTCAGTTCTGGCGCCGTGACATAGGGTGTCCCCGCCTCGTGCTCGACCACTTCCGCGAACGCCTTGCTCGGCACGTGAACGCCGCTGTAAAGGCGAAACCCGGCGGCTTCCCAGGCTGCGATGCCGCCGTCCAGCACCGCGACGTCAGTGTAGCCAAACCCGATCATGCGGCGGGCCGCGCGCAGCGCCGAACCGTCACTGTCGTCGCACCACACGATCCGCGTGCCGCTCCGTGGCACGAGATCATCGATCAACAATTCGAGGCGGCTCAGCGGCACGCAGGAGGCCAACAGCAGATGGCGCGCGGCCTTGTAGATCAGGAGCCGCGCCGCCGCGATCTGGGTCGCCATGTCGGCAAGCATCCACTGAACACCCTGGAACTCGCAGATTGGGCGTTGGTCACCTTGATTGCCATTTCGGAGGTGAAGATCTTCGCCTGCGCCGCCTCGGTCGGGTCGGGAAAGGCGTCCCCTGCACCCGCCGCTGCCTTGTAGATCAGGAGCCGCGCCGCCGCGATCTGGGTCGCCATGTCGGCAAGCATCCACTGAACACCCTGGAACTCGCAGATTGGGCGGCCGAGCTGCTCGCGATCCTGGCTGTAGGCGAGGGCGAGTTCATAGGCGCCATCGGCCAGCCCAAGGGCGACGGTTGCAGCGCCGATGCGCTGGCCGTTATAGGCGTTCATCAGGTCGGCAAACCCTTTGCGCAACCCGCGCGGCGGCAGCACGAGGGCATCGGCGGTCAGATCCATGTCCGCAAAGACGATTTCGGCCTCGGGGATGCCTCGCAGCCCCATCGCCGGCTCGCGTTGGCCGATCTTGAGGCCCTTGGTCTCGTCGCGTATCGCGATGAAGCCGCCGATCCCTTCTTCTTCTTTCCCGTTCTCGTCAAAGACGCGGGCGAAGACGAGTTGCAGTCGCGACACGCCGCCGCCAGTGATCCAGTGTTTCCTGCCATTGATCACAAAGCCGTTGCCGCGACGGTCGGCGCGCGTGCTCATCTCGCTGGCGGCACTGCCGGCGCCGGGCTCGGTGATGCAGATGGCGGGCTTGTCACCCGACAGTACGAGGTCGGCGGCGAGCCGTTTCTGCGCTTCGCTGCCGTATTTCATGATGGCGCCGATCGCACCCATATTCGCCTCGACAACGTCGTGCCGACGGTCGTCTAGGGACGCGACGCACTGCGACAGGCCGGTGTGGGAACAGCCTGCCTGCGAATCGCAGGAGCGGGAGATACCGTCCTGGCGACCGTCACTAAAGCGAGAGGGCATCACTAAACGCCCCGAACCTCTCGATGGACTCGATGTTCATCAGACCGTCGTACAGAGTCTGGGTGGTCGCTCGGCCCCAGATCGGATCGCCCAACTCGAAGAATTTGGCGGTCAGCTCTTCCGGCTGGTGCGGCTTCGCGGGCTCGCCTTTCGTGATTACACACTGGCCGGTGTGGATTTTTCCATCACTCATCAGGATGCGGATTTCGACCGGCTGCTCAGCCGGATAACGCGCTGTGAATGCTGTGTCCTCGCGCAGATCGACCCGCTGTGCCAGCGCCTGCACCACCGGATTGGCGACGGCGGCATCATCAAAGGCGACCAGTCCGGACCGGCCGTGGAACAGGATGCTGGCCAGCGCAAACGGCACTGAGAACCGCGCGCCAAAGCTGCTGGTGACGCGCTTCTCGGCCAAGGAAGCGGCGAGCATATAGGCCTTGACCTCAATGCGCTCGATCGCGACCGGATCGAGCCGTCCGCCCGGGACCGTCGCGAGCAGATCCTCCAGTGCGTCTATCGCGGAATGCGCGTAGCGGCCAGCCGGATGCAGCTTGAAATAGCTCTGAGCGATCAGCCACTCACTGCCGAGCCCCTCGACCACACGGTTCTGATCGAAGGTGCCGGTGTCCGAGAGGATCTTGCCGAAGACCGCCGACACGCTGTCGCGTTCGCCGGTAAAGCCGCATTCGACCAGCCGCGCCGCCATCAGGCCCATATAGCCGGAATGCCCGGTAAAGATGTTGCGCACGGTCGCACCATCCAGCAGCGTTTGACGGCTGCTGGCCATGCTCATCGTCGCGGCGATATTGATCACCTCAATCATTTGCGCCGCGGTGAATCCCTTCAGCTTGCCAGTGGCGATGGCAGCGCCGATCACACCGTAGGTACCGTGGGGATGAACCGGCAATTTGACATTCGCGGCACGGCTGATCCGGGCCGAGAGTTCGTAGCCCAAGGCTACCGCCAGCAGAAGGTCGGCGCCGGAAGTGTTGAGCTCCTGCGCCGTGGCGACCGAAGCGGGCACGACCTGAATGCCGGGATGGCCCTTTGCAAACAAATTGCCCTCATCGAGCTCCAGCCAGGTTCCGGCGGTACCGTTGAGGAGCGCGGCGTCGAACGGCGCTGTCCGCTTGCCGGTGCCGATGACCCAAGCGGTTCCTGCACCCGCCGCCGGCAATTGCTTCGCTACGAGTTCCTTCATCTCGGGCTGCTGCATGCCGGCGGCGATGACCGGGATACAATCGGCCAGGATCCACCGCGCTCGCTCGCGGGCCGCGCCGCTGAGTGTGCTCAGATCGGCATCGCTGGCGAAGGTGCCCAACTGGATCAGATAGTCGGGTCGGCTGCGTTCAGTCATTGGATATTTTCCTTCCGCGGCCCCGGCTATTGGGGCTACTCGGCCTCAAGATCAGGGTGCAGCGCGGGACAAGACTGGCACCGTCGTAAGCAAAGTGGACGTGGGGTCGTGTCACGGGTTCGGAAGAAATCTATTCAGGTCTGTAGGTTGGTTCGACGCGCACGCGCGCTCATAGATGCGCCTGAACACTTCGTCGGTCGCGGTCGCTTTCTTGGCAAATGCATCAAGGTTGCGCCGCACGGCAGGCATGATCGCTTCGACTTCATGTTGAATCTTGTCCTCATCGATCAGGGTGCATCGACCGTCCCGCACGACTTGTTGCCCTCCCACCCACACATGGCGAATACCGCGCCCGGTTTCGGTGAAAACGAGCTGGCGTGCGGCGCTGTTAAAGGGCTGCCAAGCGGGATCGTTGAGGTCGATCGCAACCAGATCGGCACTCATGCCGGGCTTAATCTGACCGAGTGCGGCCGCCATCCCTAAGGCATTCGCCCCGCCGATTGTCGCAAGCCGCATGGCTTCCGCCGCGGTTGGCCTGTCGGAATCCGGACCTGTTGCTGCGCCAAGCAGGCAGTAGAGCCTCATGCTCTCGGTCATACTTTTCATATCGCCGCAGCTGCAGCTGTCGCTCCCCAGCGCCAAGGGAATGCCTCGTTGTCTATAAGCGGTGAGTGGTGCAAAGCCACTGCGGAGCTTGAGATTGCTGAATAAGTTAAGAACGACGCTGCTTCCATGATCCCCAATTTTCTCAAGCTCATCGGGGTCGAGCCAGATTCCGTGCGCCATAGTCGTTCGAGGTCCGAGCAGGCCCGCCGCTTCAAGATAGTCGATTTCGGAGCCATTAAAGGCCGTATGGCGCGATCGGGCGAGAAGACGCTGCAGTTTGGATTCGTTGACGTGCGTGAAAATGCGCAGGTCTCGGGATTCAGCAAACTTTGCGATGCGGGACAAGAAATCGAATGTGCACCTCTGTGGCGATGAAGGGCTTACAGCCCAGGTGACCCGATCACTCAGCGTGATGCGATCCATCTGTTTGCCGACGAAAGCTAGTTGATGATCGCCATCGGGCTGGGCGCCGCCAAATAGTTCGCGCAGTTCCGCGGGGACCAGTTCGTCGGCCCACGGGAGGGTCTGCAGTTGCGACTGGTCTCGCAGGGAAACCGACAACACAACCCGAATTCCGACCGCGGCGTATCCTGCGAGGAGTGCTTTGACATATTCGGGTTGCATCGGCGCGATAGTGGCAAAGTCCTGGATGGTGGTGATGCCATTTCGAATACATTCGACGGCAGCGACCATCGTCCGCAACCGCACTTCCTCAAGCGGCCGGCCCGCCCCGACGGGCGAGTTGAGCAGCGACCAACGCTCAAGAGGCAGCGTTTCAAACACACCTTTTGCAAGTGCGTCATGCGAATGGAAATGGGCGTTGACAAACCCCGGTACTAAGAGGTGCCGCTCCAATTGAATCGCAGGAAGATCCGCATGCTGCTCGCTGGCAGCCCGTTCGACCGCCACAATTCGGTCGCCACGTACGACGACGTCTGCGATTGGCGGGTGATCGGTGTCGTTCTCATGGTCGTAGACATGTGCACCACGGATGACAAAACCCTGTTGATCGTTTTCTGACAAGTTCATCTAAGACAGCCCTTGACCTCTCTTCTAACCAACGATGCAATGGTTGGCAGGAACGTTTCCGACTCGCCGCATGCGGTTGGCAGTAGCTTGTGAATCTGATTATTTTATCCCGGCCCGACCCGCGGTAGAAAGAGCCTGAGTTGGCTTCGGATACGCTGGTCCGGTTTCCGCGCAACTCTGCTCGTCAGCCGTCCTGACGAAGGTCCGCTACCTGGGGCAAGCGGGGCCGTTGTGGTAAGCGCGCGGCTTGCTTGTCGGCCCGCTGGAAAGTCAACATGATCCGCGCCGACTTTGGCCCAAGGGATGGGCGCAAGTGGACACGGCTGGCGGAGATCGAAGCCACATGAAACGCAGCACCGACCGGATTCTCACGACTCATACCGGCAGTCTGCCGCGCACCACCAAGGTGGTCGAACTCCTGCTCGCCGAACGGCAAAATCCTGGCGCGCGCAAGGCCGAGCTCAACGCC
>Ga0126371_10006946_pt1 | contig 10103 bp, 6 predicted proteins | sample PanSoiMetaPlot_4_FD_110145 | JGI IMG/M metagenome (GOLD analysis project Ga0126371, IMG submission 110145) | Tropical forest soil microbial communities from Panama - MetaG Plot_4 | ecosystem: Environmental > Terrestrial > Soil > Tropical forest > Bulk soil | place: Panama | collected 2016-02-17
ATGAGGAGGCCGGCGAGTACCGCTTCCCAGAAGGCGTGGAAATCAGTCGACCGCCGCATGCCGCCTTTCGACGTGCGAACAAATGGCAAGTGATCCTTGATAAGCCCGAGGCTGACCGCTCGCGCGACGGTCCATTGCACCGACATAGCCGCGAAAACTGATCCCAGCAGCTGGCCCATCCGCGGGCGCACGCGGAGTTGATAGAGAGTTGCGAAATGCGCGACCGATACGATGAAGCTCACAAGGATTGGCGCGGTGAGGATGCGATCGGGCACCGCAATATCGAGGAATGCAACCACCGGCACCCAGACGATATTGAGGATGGCAACTGCAACACCGATACTTTCGGCCCCGAGCCAATTGAGCCAGCCGAGAGCGAATTCACGCTTCTGTTCGCGCGTGAGCCGGCTGCCGCCCGGCAGGAATCGCCGCCAGTGCTTTTTGAGAATCTGGAAGCCGCCATAAGCCCAGCGGTGACGCTGCTTCTTGTACGCCTCGAAGCTGTCCGGCAGTAGGCCGTGACCATAGCGCTTATTGGTGTAGTGGGTTTGCCATCCGAGTTCTAGCAAAGTGAGGCCTAGGTCGGTGTCTTCACAGATCGTGTCGCTCGACCATCCGCCGGCGGCCTCGATTGCTGCGCGCCGAACGAGGCACATCGTGCCATGGGCGATGATGGCGTTGGCCTCATTCCGCTGCACCATGCCGATATCGAAGAAACCGGCATATTCGCCGTTCATGGCGTGATGCATGACGCTACGGTCGCCGTCACGGTGATCCTGCGGCGCTTGCACCAAGCCGACGGTCGGATCTCGGAAAAGTGGAACAAGGTCCTTCAACCAGTCCGGCTGCACGACATAATCGGCATCGAGAATGCCAATCACGTCCGCATCGGCGGCGGTATGCACGAGGGCAAGACGCAGTGCACCGGCTTTGAAGCCGACGATGTTATCCGCGCGCACAAATTTGAAGCGCTCGCCAAGCGTACGGCAATGTTCTTCGATCGGCAGCCAAAGTCCCGGATCCGATGTGTTGTTGATGATTACGACGCATTCGTAATTTTGATAGTCAAGGCGCGCGATTGCATCGAGCGTTTGCTTGAGCATCTCCGGCGGCTCATTGTGAGCCGGGATGTGAATTGAGACCTTGGTCGTGACCGCATCGGGAGCAAGGGGAGGGCTTGCAATCAACCGAAGCGGCCTGCGCCCAAATGCGATGGCCGCGATTTCTTCAATGCGCGCGAGAGCGATCACAATCAACGGGATTAGCAGCAATATGCCAAGCCCAAGCGCGAATGCGGCGCCCGGCACAAAATAATGCCCGTTCCAATAGCCGAACAAGGCAGCGAACCAGGCGCCCACGACATTCGCGGCACCGGCGAGTATCGCGGTTTGCGTCAACGTGACTGTGCTCATTGCGAGCAGGGGAAGCGAAAGAAGTACACTCACGAGAAGGGCAATCGTCGCCAAGCGCCAATGGTCGGGATCGGTGATGGGGCCGGTCCAAGCAAACTTTGGATGACGCGCGGCGTCGAAGAGGCCCCAATAAGGGCCAACTCCGCCCTCGAAAATTTTCCACGGCTGATCGATTGCTTCGACGATGTTGTAATCGATTCCGTAGGCTTCGGCGCGGCTGACAAAGTCGCGTAAAGTGACGGCCTGCTCCGTCCGTCCGGGATTGGCGTTCTTCATATTATAGCCGGCGCTTGGCCAACCAAACTCGGCTATGACGATCCGTTTACCCGGATAGGCCTGACGAAGCTTGTCATAGATCAGCACGGCCTGATCCACAGCTTGTCCTTCCGAGAAACCTTCCCAGTACGGCAATATGTGAGCTGCAATGTAGTCGACGGCAGACACGAGTTCTGGATGCTCGATCCAGACGTGCCAGATTTCGCCTGTCGTGACTGGAACGTTGGTGGAGCGCTTCACGCGCTGAATCATCTTGATTAGATCGCCAACCTTCTGCTCGCCGCGAAAGATGGTTTCGTTACCGACGATGATTCCGTTGATGTTGCTGTGCCGTTTGGCGAGATCGACAACCGAATGGATTTCACGTTCGTTGCGATCCTGGTTTTTGTCGATCCAGGCGCCCGCCGTCACACGTAATCCGAATTCGGATGCGATGCCGGGGACGAGTTCTACGCCGCCCGTCGATGAATATGTTCGGATGGCGCGTGTGAGAGGCGCCAACATTTTGAGATCGGCGCGTATTTGCGTCGTGCGAGCCTTGGCTCCGGAATCGGGATGCGCCGAACCTTCAAAAGGTGCGTAGGAAACGCTCGCAAGCTGGCCGTCGAAATTGGGCGCGCGAACGTTATCGCGCATCAGGGCCCACAATCCGGCATGCACGCACGCCACAAGGGCGACGACGGCAGCGACGGTGCGCATACTACTCAAAACCAAGTGGGGCAGGATGGCAGACCCTCGAGCCCGTCCCCTGGGCTCAGCCAAAGCTCCGTCTGCGAGGTTGCAGCGTAGCGTGGCGTAAGGTGGACATTCAAGTAACTAGACGACATGGCAAATCCTTGGCACGCGCATGGCGCCCTGATGAATTTCCGTTACTAGGAACGCTGGCTAGCGCTGGGTTGTTCCGCCGGAAGTTGACGCGGGGGGCGGCTGGACGGCGGCTTCCGCGGGGGCCGGCTCAAGCCCGGGATTTAACCAACAGGCATGAACCCGGCCGTTAAGGGTCTCCTGGGCCTTCGGGTCGATGTTTCCCTGCCGAACCAGACAGCGGAAGGTGGCCTGGATGTGGGCACTGGGGCAGCCGAAACGGTCGTAAAGGTCGAGATGGCGAAAGGCCGTATCAAGGTCGTCGCGCCAGAGCAGGCTAACTACGCGGCGGCCTAGCCAAACGCACTCCGGATTGCCAGCCGGACCGGTCAAAACACGGGTGGCTTCGGCGATTTCATCGATCTTTTTTTGGGTCTCCTTGACTGCGTCGGCCGCCGGTTTTTGCGGTTCGGGCGGCTTGCCGTTGCCGCCGCTTTGCGCAGAGGCAGCCGAAAGGGTGAAACTGAGCGCCGCCACGCAAAACAATGCGATTGGTAAATGACGCAGCTTGAGAGAAATCCGCATTGGCCCCGTCAGATGCTTGCTCTTGGACGCCCTTGGGCCCCGTGTCTGCGACCGGATTGGGACGCTAATACGGCGGTGGTTAAGCATAAGGCTTCACCCCCCGGGTCCGCCGGCGCCTTAACCGAGTTTAGAAGTTGAGACTTGGCATCAACTCGCGAAATTTGTCCAGCTTAACCACGTTACTTGCTTAAGACAGGCCAACTTGGCAGCGGCGGTAGCGCGCGATAAGCCGGTTGCCACGACATTTGACGTGCCCGAATAGGTCGCCGATGCGCTATGCGTTCGCCTGCCTTGCTTTTACGGCGCTGGCCATAGCCGGCGTCTGGACCTGGCTTGGGGCTCCGCTGCCTTTGAGGCCATTCCAACCCGGCTCGGCGGGAAAGCTCTATTGCGTTTCTTACACGCCATTCCGGGGCGCCCAGACGCCACTCGATCCGTCTATCGAGATTCCGGCCGAACAGATCGAGGATGACCTCACGCGCCTCGCTCAGATTACGGACTGCGTACGAACGTATTCGGTCGATTTCGGGCTCGACAAGATTGCCGGAATTGCCGCCAAACATGGCCTTAAAGTTATGCAGGGGTTGTGGCTCTCGAGTAACCCCCTCAAAAGCCACTACCAGATTGAAACCGCGATTGCTCTTGCGAACAAATACCCCGGTACGATCCGCTCGGTTGTAGTCGGCAATGAAGTGTTGTTGCGCGGCGATATGACTGCGACCGACCTCGCCAACACGATCCGCGCCGTCAAAGAGCGCGTACACGTGCCGGTGACCTACGCTGATGTTTGGGAGTTTTGGTTGCGTAATACGGAGGTCGCGAACGCCGTCAACTTCATCACAATTCATATTCTGCCTTACTGGGAGGACTTTCCGATTGCCGCCCGTAACGCGGTCACTCACGTTGAGGCCATTCGCCGTCAGGTGGTCAATGCATTTCCGGGCAAGGAGGTTTTGATCGGCGAAGTTGGTTGGCCGAGCGCCGGCCGAATGCGCGAAGGAGCGCTTCCGTCGCCAGCAAACCAAGCACGCGTCATCCAGGACGTACTTGCACTGAGCAAACGAGAGAATTACGACGTCAACATCATCGAGGCTTTCGATCAACCCTGGAAGCGTGCTCTTGAGGGGACGGTCGGAGGTCATTGGGGACTTTTCGATTCCGTAGGACGGGTACCGAAATTTTTCGGCGCGCAAGCCGTTTCCAATCACCCCTTCTGGCTTTGGCAGACCGGCGCCGGAATTTTATTTGCAGTCTTTGTCTTCGCGGCGGCCTCGACCGTGCGCACGAAAGACACGCCGGTGTCTTTCTGGATTGCGGTGAGCGTAAACGCATTCGTTGGCGGGGTGTTGGTCGGTTGGACGATCGAGAACATTCCACTCGAGAGCCTTGGGGTGGGCGGTTGGTCACGTTCGCTGGCGCTGGCCGTGGTGAGCATTGTGGCGCCGATTGTTTTGAGCGTGGCTGTCATGTGCGGCACGCCCGTCCCAGCATTTTTTCGCATATTGGGACCGAGAGAAAGTCGGGCACAAAACCGGCTTGCGGTGTCTGCCGGTACGATCCGCATCTTTACGATGCTGTTAGCATTCGTAATTGCTCTCGGTCTCGTTTTCGACCCGCGTTACCGTGATTTTCCATTTGCGCCACTTACGGCTGCAACCGTGCCATTTCTTGTGCACGACGTCATTGTGGGCCGATTGAAGGGCACGCGTCCGACGGCAGAGACCGCCGGAGCAGGCGTGCTTGCACTTTCGGTCTTTTATATCTTGTTTAATGAAGGCTTCGCCAATTGGCAGTCACTTTGGCTGTGCTCGGCCCTTGCGTTCCTCGTTTTCAATCTGATTCGGGTGCGCGACGTGCCAGGCTAAGGACCAGCAAACCAGCCGCAAGCGCAGACAGGCCAATGTTGTAGAGGACGACGCCACAGCAAGCAGCAGCAAGGGCAACGGCGAAGAGCACTAAAGTTGGGCGCAACAGGTTGAGGATGGCGACAACTAACGCGAACCACCCAAAGACCGAATACGTAAAAAGCACGATGGTGACCTCGCGCGTAAAGCAGAGCCAGGTATTCAATCCGGCCTGGCAGGCAAGTCCGACGCTCGATTGCTCGACGGCAAGATAGCGCATGTATAGCGCATAACCGATTGCGCAGAACCCAACAATCAAGAGCCCGTTCGTCTGGCGCGCGCTTGGGAGAAACAATTTCATAACATCAGTATGCCGCTGCACCGAGGCGACGACAATCATTGCTGAGCAATTTGCTCGCCGTCGAATTTGACCGCTCGGCATGTAGTGCGGGCGGCGTTGAAATGGGCGCAAAGACCGGCGGCGGCGGCGTTATTCGGCAGTGGTCCGACCACAAGGCGATAGCCTGTCGTGCCCTGGCGGCGCTCGCGCGCAGCGAGCGGATGCATTCCGCCCAACAGCGGCCCAAAATTGGCCTTTACAATGAGCCAGCGCTGGCGGACGGACTCAATCGTCGCACCACCGCCGAGATCCAGTCCGACGTCATTTTGTGCCGTTGGGGGCGTTTCGGGTCTCGTTATTGATACCGTGGCGACGCGCGCCACTGGCAACGGAACGGATTGCGCGCTTGTCAGTTCGTCCTTGGGTGGAAGTGGTGCGGCGGCACCCGGCGTATCAGTCGTAGGTATTGTCGAATTTACGGACGGCGGATTCGACGCGGCCGACGGCGTAGTCGCTGGTGCGCTGGGAGATGGCGGAGTCGCCTTGGCCGCAAGGACAGCGGCAGTCGCAGCCGCTTGTTTTTTGATGGCGCCGGTCATGTCGTCGATGCTGCTCTCAAGCAACGCGACACGGCCTATCAATCGATCGCGATCGGTGTTGAGCGCGCGAATTTGGGCGACCATAAGCTGCGTTTCTGTTTCTAGTTGGGCAACACGTGGCGGCATTCGCGCGATGGCAGAGGCTTCGTTCGTCCCGAATATGTGCTGCAGCCGCGCGCCGGCGGTTTCCGTCTGGCTCGTAATCGCAAGGGCCGTCAAGGCAATGGCCGTCACGCCGCCCCAACCGCACAGCCACAAAAGCGAGTTGAGTTCGTGCCGCCGTCGACGGGGCGGGCGCAAATCGGGTTCTGGTGGCGCTGACTCGATCGCCATGGGTCTCTCGGTGGGCGAATCATTGAAAACATTAGCAGAATCCCGCAAACCTCGCTTTCCTCCTGGCTCCGAAAGCCGGCTCGGGCCTTTTGCCGGCGGTCGGGCTGGGTTATGGGTTGCACCGATCTCCCGGAAAGCCTGAGCCTATTTAGATGTCTGATCGAACATGCCTTGCGATCGTACTTGCGGCCGGAGAAGGCACGCGCATGCAGTCGCAAATGCCAAAGTCATTGCACCCGCTCGCCGGTCGCTCATTGCTTGCACATGTAATGAAGGCGGCAATTTCTGTCGGGACCGATAATCTGGCTGTTGTCGTCGGACTCAACCACGCGGCGGTCGAGGCCGAGGCGCACAAATGCGCGTCTAAAGTGGAGATCTACGAGCAACCTGAACGCCTCGGAACTGCGCACGCCGTCCTGTCGGCACGCAAGGCAATCGCCGGGGGCGCCGATGATATTCTGGTGATGTTTGCCGACACGCCATTAATTCGAGGCGAGACTCTTTCAAAGATGCGGGACGCGCTGGCCAGAGGCGCCGCCGTGGCGGTCCTTAGTTTCAGACCAGTTGATCCGCAAGGGTACGGGCGGCTAGTCATGGAAGGTGATAACCTGATCGCCATCCGTGAGGATCGAGACGCAACGCCCGAAGAACGAAAGATCGAGCTCTGCAATGGCGGTCTGATGGCGCTTGCCGGCGAGCATGCGCTCGACATTCTCGAGCGCATAGGGAATGCAAATGCCAAGGGCGAATATTATCTCACCGACGCCGTTGCCATCGCCCGCGAGATGGGCTTGAAGGCGGTAGCGATCGAAACCTCGGAGGATGACGTGCACGGCATCAACACTAAGGTTCAACTCGCTGAGGCCGAAGCAGTGTTGCAGCAGCGGTTGCGTTCGGCGGCTCTCGAGGCCGGCGTGACCATGATCGCACCGCAGTCCGTCTACTTGTCTGCTGATACAAAATTGGGAAAAGACGTGACGATCGAACCCAATGTCGTGTTCGGGCCGGGTGTCACGGTTGAGGAAGGCGCGACCATCCGTTCGTTCTCCTACCTTGAAGGCGCGCATGTGGGAAAAGGCGCGCGTGTGGGGCCCTTTGCGCGGCTGCGACCTGGCGCGCATCTCGGTGAAGACGTGCGCATTGGGAATTTCGTCGAAGTGAAAGAAGCCAAGATCGAGGCGGGCGCCAAGGCTGGTCACCTTGCCTATATCGGCAACGCTCGCGTCGGCGAGAAGGCCAATGTTGGCGCGGGCACTATCACTTGCAATTACGATGGGGTCGCCAAATATCACACAGATATCGGCAAAGGGGCTTTTATTGGGTCGAATTCCGCCTTGGTTGCTCCGGTTAAGGTCGGGGACGGGGCTTATGTCAGCGCGGGAAGCGTCGTAACCAAGGATGTCCCGGCCGGGGCCCTGGCGATCGCGCGGGCAAAGCAGGCGATTAAGGAAGGTTGGGCAAAACGCTTGCGGCAGGTGAAAGCCTTGGGCAAGAACCTGCCCGGAAAGAAGACGAAAAAGTCATGATCGCCGGCTCAATAACGCCGTTGGCCAATGTCACACGACGAAATGCGTTTTGATTTCATCGAACCAGCCGGCGAAGGCTAAATCATTCGGAAACGGTAAAGGGGCCGTGCAGGCGGATGTGCGGAATCGTTGGAATATTGGGAACGAAGCCGGTCGCCGGGCAGTTGGTCGATGCGCTCAAGCGCCTCGAGTATCGCGGCTACGACTCCGCGGGAATTGCAACCCTGGATCACGGTTCACTCGATCGGCGTCGGGCCGAGGGAAAGCTGCGCGCACTGGAAACGCGGCTTGAGCGCGAGCCGCTGGAAGGCAATGTCGGTATCGGTCACACCCGCTGGGCGACCCATGGTCGCCCAAGCGAGGATAATGCTCATCCGCATGCGACCGACCAGGTTGCAGTTGTTCACAACGGCATCATTGAGAATTTCCGCGAGCTGCGCGAGCAACTGACCAAGCAAGGCTGCAAATTCATCAGCGAGACCGATACGGAAGCCGTCGCCCATCTTGTTACGCAGGAATTGAAGAGCGGCAAGTCACCAGCTGAGGCGGTAGCGGCCTCACTTAAGCAACTACGAGGTGCGTTTGCACTCGCGTTTCTTTTCACTGGGGAAGACAATCTGTTGATCGGCGCGCGCAAGGGCTCTCCATTGGCCGTCGGCTATGGAACGGGCGAAATGTATCTTGGGTCTGACGCGATTGCGCTGGCGCCTTTCACTGACACCATCAGCTACCTCGAGGACGGGGACTGGGCAATCGTCACACGCACGACCGTTGAGATTCGCGACGAGCAGGGTCGCAAAGTAGAGCGGCCTGTCTTGAAGTCTACCGCATCGGCGCAGTTGGTCGATAAAGGCAATCACAAACACTTCATGGCGAAGGAAATTCATGAGCAGCCAGAAGTGGTCGGTCATACGCTTGCCCACTACATTGACATGGTGAACGAACGCGTCGCGTTGCCGCGCGATCTGCCATTTGACTGGAAAAAATTGAAACGGTTATCGATCTCGGCGTGCGGCACGGCATTTTATGCAGGGCTTGTCGCGAAATACTGGTTCGAACGCTTCGCAAAATTGCCGGTCGAAATCGACATCGCCTCGGAGTTCCGCTATCGCGGCGCGCCTCTAGAGCCGGGCGATCTCGCCATCTTCATTTCGCAGTCTGGCGAAACAGCCGACACACTCGCAACGCTCCGCTATGCGAAGGAAAACAAGCAACACGTTCTTTCCGTGGTGAATGTGCCGACTTCAACAATCGCGCGTGAAAGCGATGTCGTGATGCCGACGCTCGCCGGTCCAGAGATCGGAGTTGCTTCTACCAAGGCTTTCACCTGTCAGCTCGCGGTGCTTGCCTGTCTCGCCGTCGCCGCCGGCCGCGCGCGAGGTGAACTAAAAGATGTCGATGAGCAGAGGCTCGTACACGCACTAATCGAGACGCCGAGACTGATGGCGGCGGCGCTGACGCTGGAACCGCAGATAGAAAAGCTCGCACAAACCCTGGCGAAGGCGCGTGACGTGCTTTATCTCGGCCGTGGGACGAGCTTCCCAATCGCGCTCGAAGGCGCGCTCAAGCTAAAGGAAATCTCTTATATTCATGCCGAAGGCTATGCCGCTGGTGAACTCAAGCATGGGCCCATCGCGCTGATTGATGAGGTCATGCCTGTAATTGTAATCGCCCCGTACGATCGCGTGTTCGAAAAGACGGTTTCGAACATGCAGGAAGTGGCGGCGCGGGGTGGAAAGATTATTCTTGTCACTGATCCCAAGGGCACCAAAGAAGCGGCGATCGAATCGGTGGAAACACTGTCGCTTCCAGATATGCCATCGACGGTCACGCCCCTGGTATACGCCATCCCCGTGCAGCTCATTGCGTATCATGCCGCCGCGGCCATCGGCACCGACGTCGATCAGCCCCGTAATCTCGCGAAATCCGTGACGGTGGAATAGACTTGGCGAATGTCTGACGTTGAGCAGAAGCCAGGTGATCTGCCGGCCGTGGAGCCGACGAGGGCGGCTATTCCGCAATCGAACGTTGCGGGACGCATTCGCAATTATTTCCTGACCGGCCTCGTAGTGGCCGGGCCTTTGGCGATCACAGTCTGGTTGATCTGGTCGATTGTCACCTGGGTCGATGATTTTGTGCGTCCCATCATTCCGCCAGCGTATCGACCAGAGAGCTATTTGCCATGGCCAATTCCGGGGACCGGTCTGATCGTCGCGATCGTCGTCCTCACGCTGCTGGGTTTTGCTACGGCCAACCTGGTTGGCCGCAAGCTGGTCGAACTTGGCGAAAATCTGCTCAGCCGTATGCCGATTGTGCGACCCGTTTACAAGACAATGAAGCAGATTTTTGAGTCTCTCTTTTCCAAGAGCGGCTCAAGCTTCCGG
>Ga0126371_10006947_pt1 | contig 10103 bp, 8 predicted proteins | sample PanSoiMetaPlot_4_FD_110145 | JGI IMG/M metagenome (GOLD analysis project Ga0126371, IMG submission 110145) | Tropical forest soil microbial communities from Panama - MetaG Plot_4 | ecosystem: Environmental > Terrestrial > Soil > Tropical forest > Bulk soil | place: Panama | collected 2016-02-17
AGCTGACCGCCAGCTGGAGGGCTGTCCGCAACTCCGCAGGGGCGCCGGCTTCTTCGGGCACACCCACCGTCACGGCCTCGGCGCAGGCCCGCATCGCGGTGGCCAGCAGCGGCCACAGGTAACGCGTCTCGGCGTCCTGGAGTCGTGCCAGGGCGATGCGCCCGGCGGCGAGGGCTCCGGCCAGGTCACCTTGGGCTAGCTGCACTTCCGCTGTCAGCCGGGCGACCGGGAGCGCGAGCTGGGATTCGGCCAGGGCACCGGCGGGCGGCTGGCACAGCTGCCGGGCTATCCGGGCCGCGGTGTTGTCGTCGCCCCGGGCCACGACGATCACCCCCCGCAGCGCCAGCAGGAAAGCGCGCCCGCGTGGCGTCGGGTCCAGGCCGAGCACTTCGTCCAGGACCTGAAGCGCTTCGTCCCAGTGCCCGGCGGAGGTCAGCGACTCGGCCAGGTTCGCTGCCACCGGCACCGCCGTATAGCGGGCCAGCCCAATCTGCCGGGCCCGGTCCAGCCCGTCGCGGCCGGCCTGGACCGCGAGCTCATACTCCCCCCGTCCTTCGAGCAGGTGAGTCAGCGCACCGTAGGCGCGCAGCTCAAGCCGCCCGGAGCCGCTGCGCCTGGCGCTCTCTCTCGCGGCCCGCAGGGCGGCTATGAGGTCATCGCTGCGGATCCCGACCACGGTCAGGTTGAGCAGCGCTTCGTTATGGCATTCCGGGTCGCCGAGCCGTGCGTCCAGGGCGAGCAGTTCCCCGGCGAGCCCTTCGGCTTCCTCGCGCTGGTCTCGGACCAGCCTGATGAGCTGGCCCAGAATGTGCACGCGCAGCCGGTCTGGGCGGCGGGCCAGGCGCAACGCCGCCCGCGCGTCCTCGATGGGTCCGGGCAGCAGTTCCTCCTGGCGGAGCAAGGAGCGGCGCAGCAGCAGTGACGCGCGCCGGCTGGCGTCGGCTGCCTCGCCGACCTCGCCGAGCGCCGCTTCCACCAGCGTCAGGCCACGATCAGGCTCCCCGGTCCAGTGGGCGGCATCGGCGGCGCGCTCGATCACCCCGGCGCGATCGGCACCGGTGCGCTCCGCAGCCTCAGGCACTCGATCCCACAGCTCCAGCACCTGCTCCAGCATCTGCAGCTGCTCGGCGAACGCGAACCTGGCCGCGGCGTCGGCCGCCGCCTCCCAGGCCGCGGCCAGCGCCCGCTCGTGCTCGTTGGCCTCGCGCCAGTACAATGCCAGCCGGACCGCGACCATGCCGTCGCCGCTGAGCGCGGGGTCGGCTTCCAGCGCTTGCGCGAATGCCTGAGCCGCCTGGGCGCGCTCGCCGGGCAGCAGATCCTCGCGCACCGCCTCCCGGATCAGCTCGTGCCGGAAGGCGTACCCCTCGGTATCGGCGGTCATCACGTTGGCCGCCACGGCAGGCCGCAGCGCGGCGGCCAGCGCGGGGGCATCGAGCCCGGTCACCGTGGCCAGCAGCTCATGGCCGACCCAGCTACCGCCCGCTGTGGCGGACCGCAGCACCTGCTGGGTCTGCTCGGGGAGTTCCTTCACCGCCCCCAGCAGCAGATCCCGCAGCGACCACGGCAGCCCGGTGCTGACGGTGCCATCGTCGTTTAGCAGGGCCTCGGTGAACAGCGGGACCCCGCCGCCACGCTCGTACACCGCGCTGATGACGGCGGGTTCGGGCGTACGGCCCAGTATGCCTTCCAGCTGCTCCTCGACCTGCCCCCGCGACAGCCGGGGCAGCTCTAGCCGGAGTACGGTATCCATCCGGTCCAGCTCGGCCAGCAGCGACCGCAGCGGATGGGTGCGGTGCAGATCATCGGAGCGGAAAGTGACCACCAGCAGCACACCGACGTGGCGCAGGTTACGTGCCAGGAAACCGAGCAGGTCACGGGTCGAACGGTCGGCCCAGTGCACATCTTCGACCACAAGCATCAGCGGCACCTGACCGGCCAGCGCCTCCAGCAATGCCAGCAGCAGCTCGAACAGGCGGGCGCGGGCCATATCCGGATCCCGGTCCACCTGCGGGTGGCCGAACTCCGGCAGCAGCCCGGCCAGCTCCCCGGTGCCCCGGTCACCCAGCAGCGCCGCCACCTCATCGGCACCCCGCTCCCGAACCAGCTGCCGCAACACCGCGGTGAAGGGTGCGTACGGCAATCCCGCCGCGCCTAGCTCCACGCACCCTCCGGCCAGCACCAGCGCCCGGCCCGCCACCCGCGCGGCGAACTCATCCACCAGCCGTGACTTACCCCCGCCGGCCTCCGCGCCGACCAGCACCACGCGCGGCAGCCCGTCGGCCGCATCCTCAAAGGCGCTAGCCAGCACCGCCAGCTCAGCCTCGCGCCCAGCGAAGACCGCGCTCACCACGCGCCTGGTCATGTCCCTCAGCATGCCACCGATCCAGTCCCCCGCCAGAGCACAGTCGCGAGCGGGGTTTCCTGTTCCTCTGCTAACGGACCCAGAGCTGGTCGATCAGCACGTTCCAGTACGGGTGGAACTGGTAGTTGCCAACCCGGGCGGAAAGGACGGTCAGGTCACGGGGGTTGTACAGCGGCACCCAGGGCGCCCGGCCGGTGGGCTCGCGGTCAACGGCGGCCCACCGGGCCGCGGCCTGGGCGGGATCGGCCTGCTCGAGGCTCAGGGCCCGCCGCGCCCGACCGCATGACACTGCGCAGATCTATGTTCTATGTGCCGACCCGGCAACGGCGTTCGCGAGACCACAGCCCCAACCCGCGGGAAGAGAACCTGGGGCGATCACGCTGGCCAGCTCGCAGCCGGTCCTGCTCTCGGGTACTTACCGCGCTGGCGCCGGCGGCTGCGCGGCGTGCCTGCGCATATCCGGCCAATCCGGGATTTGATGCCAGGACCATATCCGAAGCGCTCAGTATGGGCTCATGACAGAAGCGTGGTGGGCGCACCTTCGGTCTGCCCGGCCAGCGCTTACCACCCTGCTGCCAGCTGACGAGACCACGAAGCTGCGAGATTACCGGCAGGCCGCTGACCGCAGCCGCCACCTTGTCGGGTGGGCGCTCGCGCGGGCCGTCCTCGGCGACGCACTTCAATGCGCCCCGCCCGCCGTCCCTATCCACCGCTTCTGCACGCATTGCCGCCAACCCGGACACGGGAAGCCGCAGGTCAAGGGGGACGGCCCGCACTTCTCGATCTCGCACGCCGGGGATTACGTGGTCGTGGCCGTTACTGATGACGGACCCGTGGGCGTCGATGTGGAACTCATCACCCGCGGCGATGACAAGATCGACCGGCGTGTGCGCGCTCCTGGCGAGCGGTCCGCCGGGGGAGCGGATCTGGTGCGCCGCTGGGTGCGCAAGGAGGCAGTGCTCAAGGCAACCGGCCACGGATTCGCGGTGCCGATGACGCGCTTCGCGGTCTCACCGCCGGACGCGCGTGCCCGCCTCCTGACTTGGCCTGATGACCCGACGTTGCCCGAACGTCTCGGGCTGGACGACCTGCCGTGTCCTGGTCTATACGCGGCAGCGGTCGCCGTCATCGGTCCGCGGCGCGGGCCGGTCCTGTGCCGTGATGGCTCGGCCCGGCTGGCTGCGCTTGACTGAGAAGGCATCCGGCGGTCCCCCGTCCCCGGCGGGGCGTTCCCTCGTCCCCAGCGGGTGGGTGCCCCCCGGAAAGCTGCTGCGCTCCGTAGAAGGCCTGGCCTACTGGACCGCAGCCGCGCCGGTCCTGGCCCGCGTGCCGGCCGCGCTGGCCTATCGCTTCGCGTGCTGACGCGGCGACTTCTTCTTCTTCTTCTGATTTCCGCGACCCGGATCACTCGACCCGGCCGAGAGTGTCGTGATGCGACTTCACCAGTTCGAGCACTGCGTGGTAATCGACCTTCCCCCGAGTGCCACGCGGTAGGTCTCCGACGGGCAGGATGACATCGGGGACCATGTAGGGCGGCAGCAACCTGGAGCAATGGCCGATGATCGCATCGGGATCCACCGCTCCCCCGTCGGCGAGGCGTACTACAGCAGCCAGCACGTCCAGGTCGCCCCGCCGGTGTTTGACGACGGATGCTTCATCGATTTCGGCTCGCTGCTGGAGCACCTGCTCTACCTCTTCGGGCTGCACGCGATGCCCGCGAACCTTGAGGAGTCGGTCGACCCGGCCACGGAAGGTGAGCCCGCGGGTGTCTCGTGATACGAGATCGCCGGTGGCGTAGTACACACGCCCGTCGGGCCCGGTGGACAATACCCGGGATGTCGCATCCGGAAGCTTCCAGTATCCCGACATGAGCGTGTCCGAGGCGACGAGTAGCTCGCCCGCGCCATTCGACGTCACGGCGTCATCCCCGGCTGCCAGTGACGTGCTGGCGTAAGGGCAAGGCCTTCCGATGGGGATGGGATCCCCGCCCTGGGCGTCGTGTGCGGTCAGGTCGTGGAACGTGCAGACGTTGGTTTCCGTGGGGCCGTACCAGTTCGCGATCCGGCAGGACGGCGGCAGGTTCTGCCAGAGGATACGCAGCGCTCCCACGGGTATCTCCTCTCCGGCGAAGATGACCTGACGCAGGGCGCTGCCCTGGAGGAGCGCAAGCGACTCCGTGGCGCTGGCCCGCAGCAGAGCCGACGGCACGGAGTACCAAACGGTGACGCCGGTCGCGCCGATGAAGCGGCAGAGGCTGGCCACCCGACCGAACGTTGCGGGCGGCACGAGCGCCAGCCGGGCAGAGGCCATGGCCGCCCCGAAGAAATCGAACACGCTCAGGTCGAACGACGCAGACGCGTGCTGGGAGACGACATCGTTCTGCTCCAGTCCCACCGCACCGGCCGCCCACCGGATGAACGCCAATGCGCTGGCGTTCGTGTGCGCCACGCCCTTCGGCCGACCTGTGGAGCCTGACGTGTAGAGGATGTACGCGAGCGCCGACGCCTGCACCTTGACCGGCGAGCGCAATCGTCCGAACTGCCGGACCCGACGCAAGCTCTCGCTCACCGGCCGGCGTTGCGGCGACCTCTCCGGATCAAACCAGCCCCGGCCGAGCCAGTGCAGCGCCGGAGAGTTGTCGCTGGGGCCGTCGCGAGCAGGGTCCGCGTCGCCGAGCGCCATCGCGCGCATCGTCCGCGGGCCAGCGATCACGGCGACCGGCTCGGCGTCGGCGGCGATGGCGCGCGCTCGCGCGGGTGGAGTCAGGTAGTCGATCGGCACGTAGGCGCCGCCCGCGAGCAGCGTGGCGAAGATGGCGATCGGCAGCGCCACGTCCTTGGCCAGGGCGATCACCACCCGGTCGCCCGGTTCGATCCCGTGCTCTACCAGGACGCGGGCCAGGCGCATGGAGCGGTCATACAGTTCGGCGTACGTCAGCTCTCCGGTCGACGACCAGACGGCCGACCGGTCAGGGTGCGCGTCTGCGGCCTGGAGGAGCAGATCTGACAGTGCTGACATCATTCCAGTATCCCGAGCTCGGCGGCGATGATCCTCCTCTGCATGTCGGACGTGCCCGAGTAGATCGTCGCGCTGATCGCATTGAACAGATCGCCCGTGCGCGGCGAGTCGGCGAGGAGCCCCGCCGTCGTGTCGATCCCGGCCAGGTCGCGGCTGGTGGCCAGCTCAGCCTCGCTGATCCACAGCTTCGTGAGGCTAGCTTGTCCCGGCGTGAGCGTGCCCGCGGCCAGCTTCGTCACCGTGTCGCGTACGAGCAGTCGCCCGAGTAGGTAGCGGCTGGTGATGTCGGTGACCGGACCGACCGTGTCCCGGTGACAGGCATTCGTTTCGGCCGGCTCGTGGGCGACCGCGGCGTCGATCGCCTCGGTCAGGTGGCGACGCATCGTCCCGACCGTCAGAGCCGGCAGCAGGCTCCTCTCCCAGAGCATCGCGTGCCGGAAGACCGACGATCCCTGTCCGGGGCGCCCCAGCATGGCGGAACCGGGAACCGTCGCCGAGTCGAGATGCACCGTGCCAATCGACCAGCCGGTGAGGCCGATCAGTCGCTGCTGCGGTCCGACGGATAGGCCTGGCGTGTCTCGCGGCACGAGGAACGCGGTGACGCCCCGCCAATTCAGCCGCAGCTCCCTGGTGGCGAAGATCACGAAGCAATCGGCGAGCCCGGCATTGGTCACGAAGTGCTTCGTCCCGTCCAGGACGTAATCGTTGCCGACCGCGACGCAACGTGTCCTGAGCGACATGACGTCGGAGCCTGCCTCCGGCTCCGATGCCGCGAAGGCGGCGATCACGCTCCCGTCCCGCATGAGGTCCAGCGTCCGACGTTGGCTCTCGCTGCCGAACCGCGAGATGGCAGCCCCCGCCGCGAAGCTGTGGGCGCCGATGCCGAGAAGAAGGCCAGCGTTCCGAGTTCCCTCACCGAGCCCTTCAAGGATGCCGAGCACAGCATCGATGTCGAGGCCCGCGTCGGGGATCGTGAGCCGGTACAACCCGAAATCGGCGAACCGCTTCCAGGCTTCCCTGAACTCCTCGCCATCCTCACCGGCAGAGGCGTCGAACGCGTGCCGTCGCGCCAGTTCCCTTGCCGCCGCGTGGTCTGTGCCCGGCTGCGGCAGCAGCGACCGCGTCAGCCGCTGGGCGGTCATGGTGCTCGAGGGGGTGCGGCGATGGCGTGGTTGAATTCTTCGAGAGCGGTCAGGCTCCGGGCCAGGCTGGTCTCGTCCGCTGTTACGGGTTCGATCTGGCCGGCCGCGAACGCGGTGTAGGCGCCCAGGTCCAGCAGGCCGTGCCCGCTGATGTGCACCAGCACGACCAGCGGGGGCTGCTGCCGCGGGTGCCGCGACACGACGTCGAGCATCCCGGCGACCGCGTGCGCGGATTCGGGGGCGGGCAGGATGCCCTCGGCCTGGCAGAACAGCAGGCCGGCCCGGAACGCGGTGAGCTGGTCGACGGCCATCGCCTCCAGCGTGCCGTCCGCGTGCATGGCGCTGGCCAGCGGCCCGGCGCTGTGATGCCGCAGCCCGCCCGCGTACACCGGCGGCGGCGCGTAGCCGCTGCCGAGCGAGTAGACCTTGGTGACCGGGGTGGTGCCCAGCGCGTCGCTCAGGTCATACCGGTACCGGCCGCGGGTCAGCTTCGGGCACGCGGCCGACTCGACCGCGACCAGCCGGACCGGCCGGCCGGAGTCTTCCGCCGCGCCCAGCACGGGCAGCGCGATGCCGCCGAAGTTCGACCCGGCGCCCATGCACGCGATCACGCACCCGGGGAACTCGCCCAGCACGGCCAGCTGCGCGACCGCCTCCTGGCCGATGACCGTCTGGTGCAGCAGCACCGAGTTCTCCCCGCTGCCGACGGCGAACCGGGACCCGCTGTCTTCGGCCGCCAACGCCAGCGCCTCCCCGTTGGCCACCGCCTGCGTGCCGGCCGCCGCCGGATCCTCCTGCAGCGCCCGGCGGCCGACCTCGGTCAGCTCGCCCGGGCTTTCATGGACCACCGCGCCGAACAACCGCATCATCTCGCCGCGGACCGGCTTTTGGCGCAGCGTGGCCCGGACCATGAACACCGTGCAGCCTAGGCCCATCACCTGGCACGCGTACGCCAAAGCGGTCCCCCACTGGCCCGCGGCCGTCCCCGTGACCAGGTGCTTCACCCCGGCCCGCGCGTAGTAGTACGCCTGCGCCAGCGCGGTGTTGAGCTTGTGGCTCCCGGTTAGGTTGGCCCCCTCGTACTTGTAGTAGATGCGCGCGTTAGCGCCCAGCCGCTCCTCCAGCCGCACCGCCCGGCGCAACGGCGTCGGACGGTACTGCGCATACAGATCCAGCACCTCGCCCGGGATCGGCACGAACCGGTCAGCCGTGTTCACCGACTGCCGCGCCAGCGACAACGGCTGCTGGAGCTGCACGCTGCGCCGCGCCGATTTCAGCTCATCCGGCAATCGTGACCTCGACATCGCCGAGGTCACATAGTGAGGCCGGTCGTGCAGGATGTTGAACCAGTGAGTGGGCAGCTGCGGGTCTCGCGCCGTGTCAACCATGCGGTGACCTCCGCTGCGATCAAGACCTCACTCTGCAGCCGGAAGCGAGATGCGCCCGACCAGATCCACCAGGTCCGCCACGGTTACGAGCTCGATCGTCATCAGTTCCTCATCGAGCAGATTGACGCCAAGTTTGCTCTCGAGCTCGACGAGCAGCCGGACGAAACGCAACGAGTCCATCCCCAGATCGGCGTAGAGTTCTTGTTGCTCGTCCAGTGCCTCGGGCCGTTGGTCGGCGGGGATGACAGCGGTCAGGGCATCGAACACTAGGCGCCTGTGCGGCTCTTGCGAGACGTCCACTTCGCTACTGTCTCCAGCAGCCACAACGGCGACCTCCGCTTGCAGTGAGGACATGTCGCCGGATGGACTGTAATCGGGGCGGCAGCGTCGCGTCAAATTCCGCTTGAAGTTGATACGGGCGGGCTGGACGAGGCCAGAGATGCCGCTGGAATCCGGGCGGCCAGCCGAACACGGCCGTCTTCCCCGTGTCTCGCATCGGCCCTGACCTCAGCCTGAGCCCGTCTGAGCGAACCAGCGAGGTATCCCGCGCCACATCCCAGACGAGCCGCCAGCCAGCGGAGGATACGAGATTCGAACTCGCGAGGCTTGCGCCCAACGCGCTTTCCGAGTGTGCGCCTAAGCGTTTCCACGCCTGGTACCTGGGCCATATGGGCTGGCGCGGTGCGATGATCGGGAACATGGGATCCGCGGTGGGCTCGCAGGCCGTTGTCGGCGTCGTCGCGGGTCCTGGTGCGGGAGGTATCGTTTCCCGCCCCAGGCTCTTCAGGCGGCTAGGGGCGTCGTCCCGCGTGACCGTGGTATCGGGCCCGCCGGGCGGCGGGAAGACGGTCCTGCTGCGATCGTGGATCAGCCAGGCAGGCGCGGCGGGCAGCGCCGCGTGGGTGACGGTCAGGCGCGGCGAGCAGGATCCGCAGCAGTTCTGGCTGTCGGTGCTCAGCGCACTGCGCCAGACGGACCCGGGGCTGGTGCTCGTGCAGCCGCTGACAGCGGCGCCGGACCTGGACGGGTGGGCGATCGCTGAGCGGCTGCTGACCGACCTGGCGCCGCCTTGATCATCTTGGCCATCGGCCTGATCACTCACGGATGAAAGAAGGGCAGCACGAGATCGCCTTGTGGCTTCACGGGCTCAATCACATCAGTGATACGATGCCTGCTCATCCCGCGGAGCCCTCACCGCCGACTGACCGTGGCCGGGACGATCGGGATGATCTGGACATATCCGCAGCCCGATATCAGGATTGCTGGATAGGGGCCGCCCGGTGCGTGTGAGATGGCGGGGTGTGATCGATGAGGCGGCACTCCACGGCAATACTGGCAGCGGTCGCCGCAGCCGGCTCGGTACTGGTGACCGCTGCCAGTGCGGCCGCCGGGATGCCTGCGGTGCCCGGTGTCCGGGCAGCGGTGCTGGGCGGTAAGTGGGGCACCGCCATTGAGGTCCCCGGCACCGCGGCGCTGAACGCGGGCGGGTCCGCCTGGGTGAGGTCGGTATCGTGCGCCTCGGCGGGAAATTGCAGCGCCGGCGGGTTCTATGTCGACCGCTCCGGCGACCAGCAGGCGTTTGTGGCGGGTGAGACGAACGGCAGCTGGCGCAGAGGGGAGGAGGTTCCCGGCATCGCGGCCCTCAACCAGGGCGGGAACGCCGACCTGACCTCGGTGTCTTGTTCCTCGGCGGGTAGTTGCAGCGCTGGGGGGCGGTACCAGACCACCGGGGGGGTTTTCGAGGCTTTTGTCGTCGGTGAGACGAACGGCACCTGGCGCACCGCGGTGGAGGTCCCCGGCACCGGGGCTCTCAACCGTGGCGGGAACGCAGGGATCACGTCGGTGTCGTGTGCCTCGGCGGGTAATTGCAGCGCCGGCGGGTTCTACACCAATAGCTCCGCCCACCTGCGGGCGTTCGTCGTCGGCGAGACGAACGGCACCTGGGGCAGAGCCGAGGAGGTTCCCGGCACCGGAGCCATCAACCTGGGCGACGCCGAGATCACGTCGGTGTCGTGCGCTTCGCCGGGCAATTGCAGCGCCGGCGGGCTCTATCCCACCCCCGCGATTGAGGCCTTTGTCGTCGGTGAGAGGAACGGAACATGGGGCACCGCGGTGGAGGTTCCCGGCATCGCGGCCCTCAGCCAAGGCGGATTCGCGGAGATTACTTCGGTGTCGTGCGGCTCGGCAGGC
>Ga0126371_10006949_pt1 | contig 10103 bp, 15 predicted proteins | sample PanSoiMetaPlot_4_FD_110145 | JGI IMG/M metagenome (GOLD analysis project Ga0126371, IMG submission 110145) | Tropical forest soil microbial communities from Panama - MetaG Plot_4 | ecosystem: Environmental > Terrestrial > Soil > Tropical forest > Bulk soil | place: Panama | collected 2016-02-17
GCAGGAGATGGTGGAGCTGCGGGCCGGGCTGGACATGGTGCCCGAAGGCGAGGGCGACTACGGCATAATCCCCGATGGGAAAGACCTATGAGAACCGGCTACACAGACCGCTCACGCATCGAGACATTTCAAAGATGTCCGCGCAGTCGGTTTCTGCAGTATCACTTGGGCGGCCTAGGCATCGAGTCGGCCTCGAAGCCCCTGCCGCTGGCTGTCGGCGGAGCGGTCCACGTCGGCCTCGAACACCTGCTGCTTGGCGATGGCGAGGACGTGGCGGTCGAGCATGCGGTGGCCGATCTGGCGCAGTACCGCACCGCCCTCGCGCTCGACACGACCGAGCTGGCCAGCCAGCAGCCTCTTGACAGCACCGTGGCGCTTCATGACATGGCTCTGCAGCTTGGCATGTCGGTGGACGATCCGGCGCTAGGTCAGCTGGGGGTCGTTGACATCTATACAGGCGCCGGCGCGAGGGCGTTTGATAATTTCCTCTGGCAGGAGCAGTCCGGCCTCGTGGAGGGGCTGGTAAGGGCCTATGCACGGCGACGGCTGGCACCGCTCCTAGAGGAGTACGAGGTGCTGGAGGTGGAGCGGGAGGGCCAATGGCAACTCCACGTCAATTACCTCAAGGGCCTCGACCTGTGGTTCTGTTCCCGTCCCGACGCCTTGCTGCGCGAGCGCTCCACCGGCCACCTGTACATCCAGTCGTTCAAGACGACCGGGGCGTGGGACGTACGCAAGGAGCGGGACGCCCAGCACGACATGCAGGGCTTGAGCGAGGGCGTGGAGGTCGAGAAACGACTGGCGGGGTGGTGGCAGGAGATCCAGACTTATGGCCCTGACGAGAAGGCTTGGGCGGAAGCCAGCGGCAGCACGGTAGTCATGGCTAAGTACTTGGCTGGCCTGCCCGAGCCCCCGCGCATCATGGGCATCCGCTACGAGTACATCCTCAAGGGCGAGCGCTGGAAGGACGAGGAGCTGTCGCAGCGCGTGGGGTTCCAAGCTAGGAGCCAGCGCAGCCATCTGATACGAGCGTACACCAACCTTGGGATGACGCCCGACGATACCCAGCGCTGCTGGTCCTACGACTATCTCAAGGAGGACGGCCAGGCGTCGAAGCTCTACTACAAGAACTGGCGCTCGAAGCCAGTGTGGGAGTCCGGCCTCAGCATCAAGGCGTGGATCGACCTGCTGGACGACAGCCATCTCACGACGGTGGCCGACGAGCAGATGGGTGGGGGGCGGGAGCTGGGCTACAGCAGCGCTGCACAGGCCCAAGGCTACACCCGCCAGCACCCCCTGGACGCCGTGTTTATACCGCCCGTGGTGGTGTACCGACAGGACGACGACCTGCGGGACTGGATCGAGCAGGTCGAGGCGCAGGAGGTGCGGGTGGCCCAAGCGGTGGCGCAGGTGGAGGCCGCCGGCGACGGGGCCGAGCGCCGCAGCCTCCTCAATGAGCACTTCCCGCAGACGCGGCGTGCGTGCGAGTACCCCACCACCTGCCAGTTCGTCAAGGTGTGCTACGGCTCGGCCGACATGCGCGAGGACCCCAAGGGGAGCGGGCTTTATGTGGACCGCGTGCCTAACCACCCGCAGGAGCGTAGTAACAGGGCTACAGGATAGTTAGTATTTTTCGCTTGACATGACTAGGTAATCCGATTACTATGACTGCCGCCCACATGAAGCTCCGACGCTGTAAGCACTGCGCTCTGCACTATGTCCCGATTCGGGAATGGCAGCGCTATTGCTGCCGGACGTGTAAGAACTGCGCCGCCCAGCGACGGTGGCGCCATCGCACAAAGGAGAATCACCGCCATGCCAGCCATGCCTGACCGATTCTGGGGCAAGGTAGATAAAACTGATGGCTGTTGGTTGTGGAAGGCAGCTATAGGCGATGACGGCTACGGTCGATTCAATCTCTCTGGGGGTGGTCAGATAATGGCACATCGCATGGCCTACAAGCTGGTCAAGGGAGAGATACCCGAGGGATTGGTGATTGACCACGTTTGCCGTAACCGGGGATGTGTTAACCCATGGCATTTGGAGGCCGTGTCTCAGCTAGAGAATCTACTGCGCTGTCCCGGGTGGCCAGGACACCGCACCCACTGCGCGAGGGGCCATAAGTTCACCGAGAGTAACACTTGGCTATGGACCGACAAGAGAGGTCGCGTAGCTAGGTATTGTAAGGCCTGTTGGGCAGTTCGACATGAAATTGCAAGGAAAAAGAAAAGGAGACCCGCCGATGAAAGTATTTGAGGCAAGTTACGCCCCCAGTTACACCGAAGCCGTCACCCAGACCGTCCTGTTCGCCGCCAAGAACCTGAAGCTGGCGGCAGCCAAGGCTAGTCGCAACCACGCCCAGTTAGTGCTCGTGAGCGTGATCTACCGACAGGACATACAGTGATGCAGACCATCACCATATCAATCAAACACTTATGTCAGATACGGGATTTCCTCGCTGTGGCGAGATCCTGTGTCGCTCCGGGGATGCCCGAGTTTGACGAGCCTTGGCAGCGCGCGGCCGTGCTGTGCGATGTCCTTCTTGAACTGAATGGCGTCAACCAACCAACGCAGGACTCGTACGTGTATAAGGACGGGAGGTAGGTAGAATGGCCCGCTCAGGCTGCATCTACGGCCCCACCGGCACATTCAAGACCACCGCCATCGCCCACATGGCCCGCTACATCGCCGAGCGCTACGGCAAGTCCACGCTGTTGCTTTCGGCTGACGGCGGCGGCTGGTCCCCGTGCCAGGAGGAAATCGACGCGGGGATGATCCGGCCATTCCGGGTGGACACGGCCACCATCCCCCTGCCCATGATTCGCAAGGTCAGCCAGGGTTACTGGCCAGCCAACCCCGAGGAGCGCGACGTGAGCCGGGTGGACTTCCGCCGGCCTGACTGGTCTGAGATCGGCGCGGTGGCGGTCGAGGGCTTCACCTCCATCGGCACCATGCTCATGCGCCACCTAGCCGACAAGAACATCAAGACCGGCGAGGAGGGCACCAGCAAGTTCGTGCAGCCCATCGTGGTCGAGGGCCAAGTGACCATGGAGTCGTTCGCAGGCTCCAGCAAGGGCCACTATGGGTTCGCCCAGAACCAGCTCTACGGCATGACCATGAACTTCATCTCGCTGCCGGTGGAGTACGTGCTGTTCACCGCGCACGAGAAGCGCATGGAGGACGACGACCGGACGACGGTCTACGGCATATCGGTGCCCGGCAAGGCCATCGGGCCGCTGGTGCCCACGTGGATCGGCGACCTGCTCCACGCCCAGGACTACGCGGTAACCAAGGTGGTCAAGGGTCCGGCGCCGGGCAAGCCGGGCGAGCTGGTCGATGTGGAGGTGGTGGACACGGTGTGCCGCTACTATTTCAAGCGCCACCCCGATCCCACGACGGGTATCATGTTCCCCGCCAAGCCGCGCGTGGCCCACAATCAGGTCCGCAGGCTGGAGCAGCGGTTCCCCGGCGGCTACTTCGAGCCCTCGCCGGAGCACGGGTTCGACCTGTACCTGAAGGCGCTGGATGAGCTGGCCGAGGAGGGCGGTAAGGGAGTAGGCAGTGGCCCCGGCGGCGGCCCAGATGACACGCTTCGCAAGTGGCGTGAGCGGCAGGATGCCAAGCTGGGCCGCGCCGCCAAACCGATCGCAGCAGTTAGCAGCAAGTAACTAAACACAAAAGGAGAATCACCGATGTCCACAGCACCATTCGGCCAAATTCAATACGAGGAGGAGCCCCAGCACGACGCCAGCCAGCAGTCAAATGGTGCTGCGGCCCCCCAAGAGGTCATCGACATCAACGATCCGCGCCTTACGTCGGAGTCGCTGACGTTCAATCCCGAAGGCGATGCCTATGCCATGCGGCCGGTGCTCCCGGCTGGCAAGTGGCGGGCCAAGCTCAAGGCGGTGCAGCCCCGTGACAAGGGCTTGCGCGAGGGCCAATACGCCTACGGCACCAAGAACCGCGATGGCCAGTTGTTCCTCGCCACCAACGTGGAGGCCTCGATCATCGACCACTCGGGGCGCTACGACGGCATCCCGCTGACCGACTACTACGTCACCACCGAGGTGCGCAAGGACGGCACCATGCAGGCAGCGACCATCCTCGGCAAGCTGGGAAAGCCCGCGCGTGGCGGCTCGCAGCACAAGGCCATCATGGACCAGCTGCTCGGCGCGCTGGCCGGAGAGCCCGAGGCGGGCGTGGATGTGGACTGGGAGTGGTCCTGCCAGGCCTGCGAGAAGCTGGCCAAGGAGAAAGGGGAGCGCAAGCCACGGAGCTTCCGCGGCATGCACAACTTCCCCCAGATCAAGGACCCGGCAGATCCCAAGCGCATGATCCACGATCCGCAGCGCAAGTGCGACATCGTGCCCAGCCACGGAGTCAGCGTGGCCCGGCCCCGCATCACGCGCTACCTGTCGCTGGCCGAAGTAGGCAAGTAGCCAGCCGCAACCATCAACCTTCAGCCGCCGGGCGGCCCCTCCCCCGCCGCCCGGTGCCCGCCCCAAGGGAGGGAACATGCAAGCGCCACAGTCACAACCCCAGTCACCAATGACGTACCGCATCCAGCCCCAGACTAGCTTCCGCCGCCAGCTGTCGCTGGTGTTCGACCGCCCGGTGGAGCAGGAATGCGGCCGCGAGTTTGGCCACGTGCTGCAAGTAAGCAACGCGGGCAGGATTCACTGCCTGCTGTGCGGCGCCGAGTGGATCGCCTCGGGGTTCTAGTCGGCCATGGCCACCGCCCCGAGGATGCAGCCCCAGCGAGATGGCAAGCGGCCCCGCGCCAAGCCGAAGGTGGACGTGGCCGCCATCATGGCCCGCTGGCCCCAGCACATCGCCATGGATGACGCTGTGGTGCTGCGAGTGGTGAAGCGAGCCATGGCGGCCAAGCAGCCCAGCTACTGGTCGGTGACCGGGTGGCGGAGCAATTTGGATGGAGACCAAGATGGATGACAGCCTCAATGACGCTGTAGTGGAAGTGAGGGCAAGGGACGCCGAGGTGCCCTGCCAGTTCATCTCGGGCATCGCCGGCACCGGCAAGACCTACATGGTGAAGCAGCAGGCGGCGGCAGACCCGTCGTGGGGCCTCGTGTGTGCCACCACCGGGATCGCAGCGGTCAACCTCGATACGGTCACGCTGAACGCGACTTTAGGCTACTTTGATACGGATTCCCTGCGCGACCATTACCTCACTGGCTACCTGGCCCGCAAGCTGCACGACCTGGCGCGGGACTTCCAGTGGCTCGTCGTGGACGAGGTGTCCATGATGGACCGGGAGCAATTACAGCTACTGTATCGAGCGCTGTCGGATGCCAACTCCTACGCGGACCTGAAGCGTCCCATGGGCCTGTGCCTCGTCGGGGACTTCGCCCAGCTTCCGCCGGTGAAGGCCGAGTGGGCATTCCGCGCCGACTGCTGGGGCCTGTTCCAGGCCAACACCACCCGCCTCACGAAGGTGTGGCGGCAGGACCAAGCATGGTTCCTCAACGCTCTCAACCTAGCGCGCTCGGGCCTGGGCCGCGAGGCCATGGAGGTGCTGACCCAGCACGGCGTCGAGTGGCATACGGTCCTAGACACCGCCTACGAGGGCACCACCGTCATCCCCAAGAACGACCAGGTAGACCGCTTCAACACCATTGCCCATGACCACCTGCCGGGCGCAGCTATCCGCGTGCGCTCCCGCCGCTGGGGTAAGCTGCGTGGCGAGTGGCGCGGCATCCCCGACCAGCTGGAGCTCAAGCCGGGTGCCTACGTGATGATCTTGGCCAACCACCCGGAGTTTGAATATGCCAACGGCGACTGCGGCCACGTGGCCGGCTACGAGCACGACGAGTTCCTCGTCACTCTGGCCCGCAATGGCGAGACGGTGCGGGTGCCCCGGCTGACGCGCGACGTGAGCCAGAAGGATCGGCCCCAGACGTGGGATGGCGGAGCGATGGGCGATGGCAGCTACCGCGCCCACCTCCACTACTGGCCCGAGCGCAAGCGCTACGTCCTCGGCCAGGTGGAGTATTACCCCTTGCGCCTAGCCTACGCCTCCACCGTGCATAAGTCGCAGGGCCTATCACTGGACCGGGTGCAGGTGGACTTCCGCAATCAGTTCTTCGGCCAGCCGGCCATGCTCTACGTCGCGCTCAGCAGGTGTCGCACCCTCGAAGGCCTGCGGCTGGTCGGCGACCCGGAGCGGTTCGTGCGCCAGTGCCGGGTGGATGAGGCGGTGCGGGAGTGGCTGTAGCAGGCTGGGGGCGAGTAAGGAGAGATGAGCCAATGAGCAAGCCGCAAATAGCTTGGGGAGTGTTCCGAAAGAGTGATGGCAAATTGATGTGGTGGTATGACAACAAAGACCGATGGCAGTATGACGTATTTGTCAGACGAAGCGAAGCGCGGGCTTCGGTGCAGGAATGGCTAAAGGCTGGCGAAATCTGCGTAGTTCGCAAAGTGAGGCTGTCATGACCAAGCCGACTGAGAAAGCGGAGCGCGAGCTACAGTTCGAGAAGTGGTGCCTACCAGATCCGACGTGGGAGTATGAACCGGGCTTCAGGCGATGTTGGGAGGCAGCATGGCGGGCAGGCGCAGAGGACATGCGGCGGGGGCTACAGGCCGACTTCATCACACTAATTGTTAGGAATGTAGAGGACGCCCACTTAGAAGCTCGACTGGTTGAGGCGATTCGGGCGCTACCCGTGGAGCGAGAGGAGCCGCGATGACCGACCGCAATCCGAATGAGCGAGCCGCGCCGGAAAGCGAGCAAGAATCCGAGATTGATATTTACCCAGATGGTTGGGGAATGAAAATCCAAGATGCTCCCGGCATGACCCCTGCGGAAGTTCAGAAAATGTTGACAGAGTTGAAAAAGAAGCGGGAGGGGCAATCGTGATGACAGAGCAGGCGAGCCCACTTTCTAGGACGACAATACGAGACCGTTATCACCAAGATGCGGCATTTCAGCACTTGGTAGACATGATGCGTTATGTGATTGACCGGGGAGAGTTCACACCGACTGAAATTCGAGAAGCGGCGATGCTGGCGCAAATCATGTATGAGGAGCTAAACCCCCGTCCGGTCGTGTTCACCAAGGACGATCTGTGGAAAGGGAAGGTATGACAGAGCAAGCGAGCAATCCGAGCCGATGGAAGGAAGGCGAGAACGAGCGACTTTACTGTGCCGACTGTGGTACCGAGAGAGGCACGCCACATGAAGCCTATTGCGGGCACAACGCCGCACAGCCTGCGAAGCCAGAGCCCCAAGGGGAGATGGTGAATCCGATGGCTGATCCAACAGGCCCAGATTTCAATGTCGATGATGACTATGCCACCGAGCGGCCACAGGGGAAGCAGGAGCCCATGGCGCATCAGTTTGTGGATTGGTGGAATGAGAACTGGCCCGACCTAGCGCCAACCCACGTCGCTTATAGGGCGTTCTTATACGGAAGAACGGTGCAATTTGGGGTCAAGCACGGTGCGGCCCAGCCCGCCTCCCCGAGCGAGCGCGACGAACTGATTGCGCTGGTGATTGACGAGATCAATTCGAGCACGGGGCCAACTGGCGGTTGGCTAGATTCTCCAAAAGTCGTACTAGCTGCAATCGTGGAACGCGCCCGCAAGCTCACCAAGGAGCCCCAACGATGACCCTCGACCCACACGCCTGGTCCGGCACCTGCCACCTGACCGAGAACGGCCGTCCGGTGATCCGCGTCGGCTCGGAGACCGTCCCCGAGGCCAAGCGGCTGCAGGCAGCCATCAACATGCGCCTCGTCCCCCAGGTGAAGGCCGCGGTGGTGGTGCGCATCGGCCTCGCCGAGGCCAAGCGGCGCTACCCGGAGGGATTCTGCTCGGACGAGGAGCTGGAGCGGATGCACCCGGAGTTGTTCACGGAGGCCGACAGTGCGCACGAAGCCGAATAGCTGCGCTGGCTGCGCGTGCCACCCACACGGCACCGACTTCTCCGCCGTCGATGGCTCGTGCCAGCTGGGCGTCATGCTGGTCGGGGAGGCCTCGGGCCGCGAGGAAGCACGGGACCAGCTCCCCTTTCGTCCTTATGCCCCGGCTGGCTCGGTGCTCGAACGCGCGATCCGCCGCATGGGCTACTCCCGCGGCCAGTTTGCCGTGACCAACGTCCTGCGCTGCCGGCCCCGCAACGACTGGCTGGAGAAGTCCCCGTGGGAGCGCTCAGCCATCGGCCAGTGCCGACCCAACCTGGATGCAGCCCTGCGCGATTACCGCCCCCGTGCGATCTGGACCTGCGGCAACATCCCCCTGCGGGAGCTGACCCAGTTCAGCGGCGTGGCCTCGGAGAAGCAGTCGGTCAGCCATCTGACGGGCTATGTGCTGCCCGGCCCCGGCGGCATCCCCGTGGTGCCCGGCTTCCACACCGCCTACCTGCGCCGGGGCAAGATCAGCCATTTCGAGCAGCTATGCCGCACGCTGCGCCGCTCGATCAACGTGGCCGGCGGCAAGGACCAGCAGTACTTCTGGGAGGACTATGAAAAGCGACTACGGTATGCCACCCACCCTAGCATCGACGAGTTCGCCAGCTACGTTGGCCGAGTTACGTCAAATAGCGGACTCACTGTCTGCTATGACCTTGAAACTAGCGAATCTGCGTCTCTCGATGAGGACGCTAGAGAAGGATTTGTTGACACTCGAATCCGACTTGCACAATTCAGCGTCACAACTGGAGAAGCTATTGCTGTCCCTTGGGAAGGCGGCTACCGGGATCTCGCCGCTCGACTCCTCCAGACTCCCAACGTAAAAGTCGGCCACAACCTATGGCTGTTTGACAACAAGGTGCTGCGTGCCGTGGGCGAGCGCGAAGGCCTGGACCTGACGCCGCGCGGCCCCGTGCACGACACCCTGCAGATGTTTCACCACTGGCAGCCGGACCTGCCGGAGCACCTCCAATTTGCCGCCCAGTTCGTCCAGTTCCCATTCCCGTGGAAGCACCTCGCGGGCAGCGACCTTCCGTTCTACGGATGCTGCGACGTGGACGCCACGCTGCGCCTGTACCAGATGCTCGAATCCGCCCTGCGCCGCGAGGGGATCTACGACGGGCCGCTCGGCCAAGGCTACGTGGGCCAGGTGCTGGAGGTGCGCCCGGTGCTGGCGGGGATGGAGGACCGCGGCTTGCCCATCGACGACCGGGAGCGGCTGCGGCTCGACGATGAGTTCCGGGCGGCTGGCGAGGAGCTGGCTAGTATGCTCGATGGGAGGTTCCCTGATGAAGCGCGTTCGATCCACCCCAAGGAAGGTTACAAGAAAACGCCCAAAGACACAGCTGGACTTGTGGTGCGAACTTTCAATATCCCTACTGTCGATGACGCTACCGGAATGCCGGTTAATCAATGTGTCGAGCGCTGGTGCCGCCCAGAGGCCTTCTCGCCCAACTCCGCCCCCCAGCTCCTCCGGTACATGAAAGCCAAGCACCACCCCGTGCCCAAGTCCAAGGAGACCGACGACCTCGAGGGGCAGAAGGACACCACCGCCAAGAAGGAGCTGCAGCGCCTGGCCAAGCGCACCGGCGACGACTTCTACCTCAAGGTGATTGAGTACCGAGAGCTGTCGAAGATGCGTGGCACCTACATCGACGGGTTCGCGCCGCAGGCCGACGGCTGCGTGCATACCACGTTCACGTTCGACACCGGCACCGGGCAGCTAACCTCGCGCAATCCGAACGTGCAGAATTTCCCGAAGCACGGCAGGCTGGCCAAGCCGCTGCGGCGCATGATCGCAGCCCCCCAAGGGTGGCTGCTGGCCGAGGCAGACTACCGGGCGTTCCACGTGCTGACGACGGGCTACTGCGCCGAGGACCCAGACTACATGCGCATGGCCCGGCTAGACATGCACAGCTACGTGGCCGGGCACTTTCTGGGGTGCTGGGACGCAGGCCGCATCAAGGAGGAGAGCAATGAGGCGCTTCTGGAGAGATTCAACTGGTTCAAGCAAGATGCCGATCGCAAACGCGTTCGTGACAAACAGGCGAAACCGTCCATCCTTGGAATTGGATTCGGGATGGGCTATCGACGACTGTACCAGGAGAACTTGGAGCACTTCCCTAGGGAGCGGACCGCCAAACAGTTCCACGACCTACTGCGGCATCTATTCCCCCGC
>Ga0126371_10006950_pt1 | contig 10103 bp, 8 predicted proteins | sample PanSoiMetaPlot_4_FD_110145 | JGI IMG/M metagenome (GOLD analysis project Ga0126371, IMG submission 110145) | Tropical forest soil microbial communities from Panama - MetaG Plot_4 | ecosystem: Environmental > Terrestrial > Soil > Tropical forest > Bulk soil | place: Panama | collected 2016-02-17
TCATCGCCCCGCGCACCTGGACCGGCAGCGACCACCTCACCCTCCATCGGCTTCTCCTTCGCCGTGTCGGGGATGATGATGCCGCCCGCCGTCTTCTCCTCCGACTCGACGCGCCGTATCAGCACGCGGTCGTGCAACGGACGGAATTTCATGAATACCTCCTGGAACGCAATCACAAATCCGGAATTAGCACTCTCTCAGAGAGAGTGCTGCTCACATAATTGGGGTCAATTGGGTTGTCAAGCAGATCGGAGAGGGCTGGGGACCCTGCCGGCGACGTGTGGGCGCGCTTCGCGCGTCCGGAAAAGAGCTTGAACCCCCTCGCAAGGTTTGTGGTTATGATAGGGAAACCGCTACCAACGAGACAGCAAAATGTCGCGAACTGTAGATTGGGAAATTCCGGATGAGATCCAGCCGAAGCCGGCGGATTTTAACTTTGACTTGGAAAGTGCCCTGGGTGCCGTCCTCGGCCTGCGCGCGACCGTCCCGGAGGATGCGTTTACTGCCGGCACGCTCGGTACGGAGCGCGCCGGCAGTGGTGTTCTGATCGGCAAAGACGGATTGGTGCTGACGATCGGCTACTTGGTGACCGAAGCGGAGACGATTTGGTTGACATCACCGGGTGGCGGCGCGGTACCGGGGCATGTGCTGGCGTTTGATCAGGAGAGTGGCTTTGGCCTCGTGCAAGCGCTCGGGCGGCTGAACATCCCGCCGATCGAACTCGGTGTCGGCCTGCGCGTCGGCGCCGGCGACCGCGCCATCATGGCCGCTGAAGGTGGCCGCCGCCACGCATTGGCGGCACGGGTTGTCGCCCGGCAGGAATTTGCCGGGTATTGGGAATACGTGCTCGACAGAGCGATCTTTACCGCACCCGCTCATCCGTTCTGGGGTGGTGCTGGGCTGATCGGAGCAGACGGGCGACTGATCGGGATCGGCTCGCTGCATGTGCAGCACGCAAATGGGCGCGAGCTGCGCCGTGACGTCAACATGGTGGTGCCAATCGAGCTGCTGCCGCCGATTCTCGACGATATGCTGACCTACGGGCGGCCAAATCGTCCCGCCCGCCCATGGCTCGGCCTTTACGCTGCCGAGGTCGAGGACGCAATCGTCGTTGCCGGCATCGCCGAGAAGGGGCCGGCGAGCAGGGCGGGGTTGCGGCCTGGCGATCGGATTCTCGCCGTGCGGGAGGATCCAGTGGCGAGCCTGGCGGGCCTGTGGCGGAAGGTCTGGGCAGGCGGCGCGGCCGGCAGCGAAGTGGTTCTGCAAGTGGCGCGCGACAATGAAACCTTGACCGTTCGCGTTCTGTCTGCCGATCGAACGCGCTTCTACAAGACGCCTAAGCTTCACTGATCCCTGCTGTCAACGCCGACTCACGACGCGCGGGACGTTGTTGCGCCGGCGTGCCGTCGTGGAGACCTTGCCGTGTATTCTGGGAAGGGTAATCTTTGAAACGTGCCGGCCTAGCGGCATCCGACAGCGTCCTGCCCAAGCATTTGAAGCGGCTCGAAGCCGAATCCATCGGCATCATGCGGGAGGCCGTCGCCGAATTCCGAAAGCCGGTCATGCTCTATTCGATCGGCAAAGATTCGAGCGTTATGTTGCATCTGGCACGCAAGGCGTTCTTTCCGGGCAAGCCGCCTTTCCTGCTTATGCATATCGACACGGGATGGAAGTTCCGTGAAATGATCGCGTTCCGCGACGAGACGGTGTGTTCGTTGGGGCTCGACCTTATTGTTCATACCAATCAGGAGGGAAGGGCACGCGGCGTCAATCCGATCACCTCCGGTTCCTCACTTCATACTGCTGTGATGAAAACCGAGGCTCTGAAGCAAGCATTCGATAGGCATGGCTTCGATGCCGCATTCGGCGGGGCGCGTCGCGACGAGGAGAAAAGCCGCGCCAAAGAGAGAATTTTCTCGCTGCGCTCTGCCGAACACAGCTGGAACCCAAAAAACCAACGGCCCGAACTCTGGCACATCTATAACCCGCGTCTACGCGATCGGGAATCGATGCGCATCTTCCCGCTCTCCAATTGGACCGAGATCGATATTTGGGATTATATCGCGGCTGAGCGAATCCCGGTCGTTCCACTGTATTTCGCAAAGCTGCGACCGGTGGTTAGGCGCGACGGTGTTTGGATCATGGTCGACGACGATCGTCTGCCTCTCGCGCCCGGCGAGCAGCCCGAAATGCGCCGCGTCCGCTTCCGCACGTTGGGATGCTACCCGCTTACTGGAGCAATCGAGTCGACCGCTGGCACACCCGCCGAGATCGTCGCCGAGTTGCGCGGCGCGCGCATTTCTGAGCGACAGGGCCGACTGATCGACAATGACGAGGAGGCCGCAATGGAGCGCAAAAAGCGCGAAGGCTATTTCTGATGTCTCGCTGCGACCGGGGTGGTGATCCTGGGCGAGACAAAGATCTGCTGCGTTTCTTGACCTGTGGATCGGTCGACGACGGCAAATCGACGCTGATTGGGCGCTTGCTCTACGAATGCGGGTCGATCCCTGACGACCAGCTTTCAGAGCTGCAACGCGATTCGCGGCGGTTTGGCACGACTGGCGACGCCGTTGATCTCTCACTTTTGCTTGATGGGCTCGAAGACGAACGGCAGCAACGGATTACGATCGACGTCGCCTATCGGTTTTTTGCGACACCAAAGCGCGCCTTTATCATTGCCGATGCGCCCGGGCACGAGCAGTACACGCGCAACATGGCGACTGGCGCCTCGACCTCAGAGCTCGCAGTAATTCTCGTTGATGCGCGCAAGGGCATTCTCTCGCAAACCAAGCGGCATGCCTATATCTGTTCGCTGCTCGGCATCAGGCATTTCGTGCTCGCCGTCAATAAGATGGACCTTGTCGGCTTTGCGCGGCACTGCTTTGACGAGATCGCGACTGAGTTTTCGAAATTTGCGGCGGGGCTCGGTAACCCAGCGATTACTGCAATCCCGCTGGCGGCACGGTTCGGCGACAATGTGACAGTACGCTCCGATCGGATGCCTTGGTATATCGGACCGACACTCATTGAGCACCTGCAGTCTGTCGACATTTCGACTGGCGCTACAAAACGGCCGTTCCGGTTTCCGGTGCAATGGGTGAACCGTCCGAATGGCGACTTCCGGGGCTTCTCCGGTACTGTGGTGTCGGGCTCGATCAGGCCACGGGACGAGGTGCTGGTAACCGGCTCGGGCCGGTCCGTGCGCCTGAAGGAGATCGTCTCATTTGACGGTGCGTGTCGTGGCGCGCAGGAAGGCGACGCGGTCACTCTGACTTTCGAAACAGACATCGATATCGCGCGCGGTGAAATGCTCGCAGCCCCGCACGAGCCCCCGGAATTCGTCGACCAGTTTGCCGCTCACGTGATTTGGCTGAGCGACCATCCTCTCGTCCCGGGCCGTTCTTATCTGTTGAAGATCGGGACGCGAACGGTGCCGGCGACGGTCACCGGACTCAAGTATCGCGTAGATGTCGGCACGTTGGCGCATCTCGCAGACCGGACGCTCCGGTTAAACGAGATCGGCTTCTGTAATTTGTCGACGGCAGCTCCGGTAGCATTCGATCCATACGCAGTGTGCCGCGAGACCGGTGCCTTTATCTTGGTCGACCGGTTCACCAATGAGACGGCTGGCGCCGGTATGATTACCTTTGGCCTGCGCCGAGCCAGCAATATTCACTGGCAGGCATTGACGGTAGGCAGGGAGCAACGCGCGGCGTTAAAGCATCAGCGCCCAGCGGTATTGTGGCTGACCGGGTTGTCCGGTGCAGGGAAATCGACGATAGCGGATATTGTCGAAAAGAAATTGCACGCGCTGGGTAGGCACACGATGCTGCTTGATGGCGACAATGTGCGGCATGGTCTCAACCGGGACCTCGGTTTCACCGACGTGGATCGGGTCGAGAACATTCGCCGCGTCGGCGAAGTCGCCAAGCTGATGACCGAGGCCGGACTGATCGTGATCTGCTCGTTTATCTCGCCGTTTCGGGCCGAACGCCGCATGGTGCGTGAATTGACTGCGCCGACCGACTTTCTCGAGGTGTTTGTTGACACACCCCTCGAAGAATGTATTCGCAGAGACCCCAAGGGCTTATACGCAAAGGCTCAGGCCGGAAGGCTGGCACACTTTACCGGTCTCGACTCCCCATACGAGCTCCCGGAAGCTCCGGAAATCAGATTGATGACGATCGATGTATCTCCCGACGTTGCCGCAGAGCGTATTCTAGAGGACCTGCGAAAACGCGAGGTCATCTGATCGACCCGGCTGCACTCGCACACGGCAGGCGGCCGGGCTTCGAACGCAAAAAGCCGAAAATTTCGTAGATCGTCAGCGGATGTTTTCCCTCTCGAGCAGCTCGCGAACTACTGGCATAAGGCTCGTCTGCCATGGCGGCGCGGATATCCCCAATTCCTCAGCGATCTTCCCACAGTCGAGAACCGAATTCATTGGCCGGTGCGCGGGCGTCGGATACTGATCGGTGGTTATGGGCTCGACCCGTGGTCTCGATCCAATCGGCCACGCACCGTAGCGGGTACCCAAATCAACGATCTCTTCGGCAAATCCGTGCCAGCTCGTACTGCCGCTACCCGCGAAGTGATAAGTGCCCCAAATGGCGCTGCCTCGTTGGATTTCGTCGGCGATGCGAACCAATGACGAGGTTATTTCGGCCGCTGCAGTGGGACAGCCATGCTGATCCGCGACGACGCGCAGGACGGGTCGTTCGCGTCCCAGTCGCAGCATTGTCTTGACAAAGTTTGTTCCGTGTGCGCCGTACACCCACGAAGTGCGTAGGATGACGTGCTGCGTTGTTGCCGCCCGCACCGCCCGCTCGCCGGCTTCCTTGCTGCGCCCGTAAACGCTCAACGGATTGACGTCGTCATCCTCCTCGTATGGACCGGCTTTACGGCCGTCAAACACATAATCGGTCGACAGATGGATGAGCGGGATCGAGCACTCGCTACACAGCCCCGCGATGAGCGCGGCGCCGGCGCAATTTGCCGCCCACGCCATTTCGGCCTCGCTTTCGGCGCGGTCGACCGCCGTATAGGCGGCGAGGTTGATTACGAGCCCAGGCTCGCACCGTGTAATCACCGCACCGATCGCCGCAGCCTTGGTAATATCGGCCTTGCTCCGGTCCGCCGCGATTACCTCGAATGAAGAAGGCCAAGCCGCGCGCGTGACTTCATGGCCCACTTGGCCCGCCGCGCCAAAAACAAGGACTTTCAACGAATGCCCTTATACGGTGGCTCGCTGCGGCAATTCCCCGCCCTTTGTGAGCAGGCTATCAAAATATTCGATTGTTCGCGAGAGGCCCTCTTTGAGAGGGGTCCTCGGTTGCCAGCCGAGTAGCGTCTTGGCTGCGGAGATGTCGGGGCAACGCTGCACTGGGTCGTCGACCGGTAGCGGCCGCCGCGTAATCTTCGAGCGTGAGCCAGTCATCGCAATGATGATGTCGGCGAGTTCCGCGACCGAGGTTTCGACGGGGTTGCCAAGATTTATGGGGCCAGTGATGTCGTCCGGCGCCGCCATCATCCGCAAGAACCCGTCGATCAGATCGTCGACATAGCAGAAGGCGCGGGTCTGGGAGCCGTCGCCATAAAGCGTGATCGGTTCCCCCTTCAGCGCCTGGACGATGAAGTTGGAGACGACCCGCCCGTCATTGGGGTGCATCCGCGGCCCATAAGTATTGAAGATGCGCACGACGCGGATCTTCAGATTGTGCTGCCGGAAATAATCAAAAAACAATGTCTCGGCGCAACGCTTGCCTTCGTCATAGCAGGCGCGCGGCCCGATCGGGTTGACATTGCCGCGATAGGCTTCGGGCTGGGGGTGCAGTGTCGGGTCGCCATAAACTTCGGAAGTCGACGCCTGGAAGACCTTAGCCTTCAGACGCTTGGCAAGACCAAGCATATTGATCGCGCCGATGACGCTGGTCTTCGTCGTCTGTACCGGATCGAACTGGTAGTGGATCGGCGAGGCCGGGCAGGCGAGGTTGTAGATTTCGTCAGCTTCGACAAACAGCGGATGCGTGATGTCGTGCCGCATTGCCTCGAAATGCGACACACCCAACAGGCTCGCGATATTGTCCTTGCGGCCAGTGAAGTAATTGTCGACGCACAATACGTCGTCTCCCTGCGCGACGAGGCGTTCGCATAAATGTGAGCCAAGAAACCCGGCGCCGCCGGTGACGAGAACGCGCTTTCTGACAGAGCTCATTGGAAATCCTGGTACAATTTCGGGAAAATGGCGTTGGTCTAGGCAAGAACTCGCAATTCCGCGCGCGCACCAGATTTGGGCGCGGATGGGCTCGGACGGCCGATACTGATGTAGGAGAGCCCGGCCTCCGCCATCTCGGCCGGCCGGTAGATGTTCCGCAGATCAATCACGAGCGGTGTGGCAAGGAGCTGCCGCACGCGCGCAAGATCGAGCGCGCGAAACTCGTTCCACTCGGTCACGAGCACGAGCGCGTCGGCGCCTTCCATCGTTTCGTAGGCGTCTTCGCAATAGACGATGTCGGGTAAGAGTTTTCGCGCCTCCTCGATGCCCGCCGGGTCGAACGCGCGAAGCGTCGCGCCCGCTGCGATGAGGCGCGGCAGGATCACGAGGCTTGGGGCATCGCGCATATCGTCAGTATTCGGCTTAAAGGTCAGGCCTAGTATGGCAATCTTCTTGCCGGCGAGCGTACCACCGCAAGCGGCGATGATCTTCTCGGCCATGCGGCGCTTGCGCGCTTCATTGACCTGCAGCACGGTCTCGACAATCGTCAGCGGCGCCTCGGCCTCGCTGGCCGTGCGCACCAGCGCGCGGCAATCCTTGGGGAAGCACGACCCGCCAAAGCCGGGCCCGGCATGCAAGAATTTGCGGCCGATGCGGCCATCGAGACCGATGCCTTTAGCAACATCCTGGACATCGGCGCCGACCGCTTCGCACAGATCGGCTATTTCGTTGATGAAAGTGATCTTGGCGGCGAGAAAGGCATTAGCCGAGTACTTGATCAATTCAGCCGTCTCAATGTCGGTGAACAGCATCGGCGTCTCGATCAGATAGAGCGGCCGATAGAGCTGCCGCATCACCGTGCGGGCCGCTTCGCTGTCGGCACCGATTACAACGCGGTCGGGGCGCATAAAATCCTCGATCGCCGAGCCTTCTCGCAGAAATTCAGGGTTTGAGGCGACGTCGAATTGTGACTGGGGGCACACCCGGCCGAGGATCGAGGCAACCTTGCGCCCGGTGCCTACCGGCACTGTCGATTTGGTCACGACGACCGTATAGGCCCGCGGGTTCTTCATTCGGTTCTCGGCCAGCGCTCGGCCAATCTCCTCCGCCGCGGCAAAGACATAACTGAGGTCGGCATGCCCGTCGCCGCGGCGCGACGGCGTCCCAACTGCGATAAACACCGCATCCGCACCGGCGATAGCGGATTTGAGCTCGGTCGTAAACGACAACCGCCCTGCGGCGACATTTGCGGTTACCAGCGCTTCGAGCCCGGGCTCCCAGATCGGCATCTCGCCGTTCCGCAGCCGCGCGATCTTGGTTGCGTCAGTGTCGACGCAGACCACCGATACGCCAAACTCCGAGAAACACGCACCCGAGACCAAACCGACATATCCCGTGCCGATCACCGCTATGCGCATCCGCTCGATTCCCCTTTCAATAAGAAATTACACGCATGACCTGACATCAAACTGTCGGATCAAGCTTCGCAACTGCCGAAAAGATCACGACACCAAAGCCCTTATCGGCGGCAATCTGATCTTTTCGGACGCGGCATGTTGTCTTTGTTTAGCACATAGCGCGCGACCGAATTGGCAAAAAAGGAGCATGCGGCATTAAAGCCAATATTAACGTTAACCTTATGACTGTCACGACCGGCTCGGGGTTAACGCTCCTGGAGGTGTGCGTTCTCTGGCGACGACCTCCCGTGCTTCGGAGGAGCTGTGGTATTATTGGCCGAAAGCCGTTAGATTTTCAACTTATATTTGTGTTATTGTAGTCATATGGTCGCAAAGGTTAGAACGGTTGCATTTCATGGCGTCGAGGTGATCGACATCGAGACGCAGGTGACGATCGCTTCCGGGCTGCCGGCTTTTAATGTGGTGGGCTGCCGGATAAGGCGGTGGCCGAATCTCGCGAGCGGGTCCGCGCTGCGCTGACGTCGCTGGGCCTTGGGTTGCCGCCGCGACGGATCACGGTCAATCTCGCTCCCGCCGATGTCGTCAAAGAAGGCAGCCATTTCGACCTGCCGATTGCTCTCGGCTTGCTTGCGGCAATGGGGGCATTGCCGGCGGAAGACCTCGGCGGCTACACTGCGCTCGGCGAGTTGGCGCTCGACGGGTCACTGACCAATATCGCCGGCGTGCTGTTGGCCGCGTTGACGGCGGCGAGCCGCGGCATCGGTGTGATCTGTCCGGCCGGGTGCGGCGGCGAGGCCGCCTGGGCGGGTGAGGTCGAAATCATCGCCGCGCCGAGCCTCCTCGCCATCGTCAACCATTTCAAAGGGACGCAGCTGTTACCGCAACCCGAACCAGCGCTCGCGCCGTCGCGCTCGGCCCCTCTCGATCTCGCTGATGTGAAGGGTCAGGAAAGCGCCAAGCGCGCGCTCGAGATTGCTGCTGCCGGCGGTCACAATTTATTGCTGATCGGGCCGCCAGGCTCCGGCAAATCGATGCTCGCGGCGCGCCTACCCGGGATTCTGCCGCCGCTCGAGCCGGCCGAGGCATTGGAGCTCGGCATGATCCAGTCCGTCGCGGGCGGGTTGCGCAATGGCGGTTTGTCCCGCGAGCGGCCGTTTCGCGACCCACATCATTCCGCCTCATTGGCGGCGCTCGTCGGCGGCGGCCCGCGAGCCCGCCCGGGCGAGATCTCACTCGCCCATCAAGGCGTCCTCTTTCTCGACGAATTGGCCGAATTCAATCGCGCTGCGCTCGAAGCATTGCGCGAGCCGCTCGAGACCGGCCGCGTCAGCATCGCTCGGGTGCAGCGGCATGTGACGTATCCGGCACGCTTCCAGCTCATCGCGGCAATGAACCCCTGCCGTTGCGGCCATTTTTCAGATCTCGCTTGCGGACGGGCGCCGCGCTGCGCGGAGGATTACCAGGCGCGGCTGTCGGGGCCGCTGCTGGACCGCATCGACCTGCAAATCGAGGTTCCCGCCGTCTCTCCTTCGGACCTGGCCTTGCCTCCCGCGGCCGAGGGCAGTGCGACCGTTGCCAGCCGCGTCGCGGTCGCTCGTGCCAGACAGGCAAAGCGGTACGCCGGTCGAGCCGCCGAGCGCGGCATCCGCATCAACGCCGACGCCGATGGCGGGCTGCTCGACGAGGTCGCGACCCCCGAGCCGGCTGGTCGCGCGTTATTGACCCGGGCGGCCGAGAGGCTGCGGCTATCGGCACGCGGCTACCACCGGGTGTTGCGCGTCGCGCGTACGCTCGCCGATCTCGAAGGCGCTGCCATCATCGGCCGCCGCCACGTCGCCGAGGCGCTCAGCTATCGCCGGATCATGGCGGCACCCGAGCGCGCATCGCGCGTTTGATGCCGCAAGATAGAGCTTTCCTCAGCCTTCGCGGGGAGGCTTCTCGAGCAGCGCAATGCCGCGACCGCGCACCTGTTTTGCGATCGTCTCGCCAAGCCATTGCATGATCCATGGAAGATCGATCTCTATTCGGACAGCATCGTCCAGCACGTCGATCCGGCCGGTGATCGTCTGCCGCATCGCCGAGGCGCGGAAATTCAACGTGTCGTCTGCCCAGTCGCAATCCAGCGTATTGAGAAAAGCGCCCAGCTCCGGCCGGAGCCGGCCGATGCCACTGTCGAGCCGGCGTTTAGCTTCCTGCCGGCCGAGCCTGTGCGGGATCGAAACGATCAGCGGCTGGGACATCGGAGGGCTTCCCAAAATGAGGGGTCGGTGCAGACGGGCTACCTACAACGGAAACACCGGAAACGGAACGGTGTGCTCGTCGTCGCGTGAGGAGGCTTGATCCACTCGCAAAACTACTGCTTCGCCGCGGGGCGGACCCCGCCGGGACCGATGAGGCCGGGGTAGGGCGCCCTGAAGCGCCAAAAGGTCCCGCTGTTGGCCCCCTCCAAGTAGATGTATTGATTATCGGGA
>Ga0126371_10006951_pt1 | contig 10101 bp, 10 predicted proteins | sample PanSoiMetaPlot_4_FD_110145 | JGI IMG/M metagenome (GOLD analysis project Ga0126371, IMG submission 110145) | Tropical forest soil microbial communities from Panama - MetaG Plot_4 | ecosystem: Environmental > Terrestrial > Soil > Tropical forest > Bulk soil | place: Panama | collected 2016-02-17
CTCGGCGTGGACGAAGGCGAAGTCACCAACAACGCGTCCTTTGTGGACGACCTCGGCGCCGATTCGCTCGACACCGTCGAACTCGTCATGGCTTTCGAAGAGGCCTTCGACATCGAAATCCCCGACGAGGACGCTGAAAAAATCCGCACCGTGCAGGACGCCATTGATTACATCGGCAAGCACGCGAAAGGCGGGAAGTAGGTTTGGCCAGAAGGGTCGTCGTTACCGGCATCGGACTCATCTGTGGAGTCGGCAACAACACAGAAGAAGTCTGGAAAAATCTGTTGGCGGGCAAAAGCGGCGTCGCGAAGATCACGCAGTTCGACGCCTCCAACCACGCCTGCCAGATCGCTGCCGAAGTCAAAAACTTCGACCCGCTCCAGTTCGTCGAGAAAAAAGAAGCCAAGAAAATGGGCCGCTTCATCTACTTCGCCCTCGCGGCATCGGATGAAGCGATGAAGTCAAGCGGCCTTCAGATCACGCCCGAGAACGCCGAACGCGTCGGCGTTCATATCGGGTCCGGCATCGGCGGATTCGACATCATCGAGCGCGAGCACCGCGCGCTGCTCGAAGGCGGCCCGCGAAAGATCTCGCCATTTTTCATTCCCGCCGCCATCGTGAATCTCGCGGCCGGCCACGTCTCCATGCGCTTCGGTGCCAAGGGGCCCAACGAAGCCACCGCGACCGCGTGCACCACGAGTGCTCACTCGATCGGGGACTCCTTCAAAATCATTCAGCGCGGTGATGCCGACGTCATGATCGCCGGTGGCTCCGAAGCGGCTATTACTCCCATGGGCGTCGGCGGATTCGCCGCTATGCGCGCTCTTTCCACGCGCAATGACGAGCCCGAAAAAGCGAGCCGGCCCTGGGACTCCGCACGCGACGGCTTCGTCATCGGCGAAGGTGCCGGAATCCTGATCCTCGAAGACCTTGAATTCGCACAGGGCCGCGGCGCTCCCATCGTCGCCGAACTCGTCGGATACGGCATGAGTGGAGACGCCTACCACATCACGCAACCCGCGCCTGAACATGAAGGCGGTTTCCGCGTGATGAAAAACGCAGTTCACGACGCGAAGCTTCAGCCCGCCGATATCGGCTACGTCAACGCGCACGGCACCTCGACTCCGATCGGCGACGTACTCGAGGCCCATGCGATACGCAACTTCTTCGGAGACCGCAAGGTCCCGGTAAGCTCCACCAAGTCCATGACCGGGCACCTGCTTGGGGGCGCTGGCGGCCTCGAGGCGGGCGTCTCGGTCCTTGCTCTGCGTGACCAGATCCTGCCTCCGACCATCAACCTCGAGAACCAGGATCCCGACACGAAAGAGATGGATTTCGTTCCCAACCAGGCGCGCAAAGCGTCGCTCGATTACGCGATTTCGAACTCCTTCGGATTCGGCGGAACCAACGGCGCCATCGTCTTCAAGCGCTGGTCGTAGATTGTGTGCCGCGCACACTCCTGTGCGCAAGCTTACTGGTCGATTAACAGTCTCGGCGCGTGAGCCTGCAACACCCTAGAGAATTCCTCGGAGAGCCGCGAGTGTCCAACTCTCCATTCCCCCACAGCAATCCATGTCATCCTGAGCGAAGTGAGGCGGAAGCCGAACAAGTCGAAGGACCCCTTGCACTTCCCTCGCCAGTGGTGACGATCGATGTGCGTTGCTGGCACGCTTCCGTGTCAGGGTGTTTTCAGCGCCCGTACAAAGAACAACTCCGGGGCCCATATTTCCCCACCAACATCGCCGCTTGGACCCTCTAGCGTTTTGCTCTCCACCCATTTCAAGCTACGAAGGTAACCTGTCCTTTCATCCTCCGTAATGACACTTTTGTACCTGAAATTGGAACGCCTGACACCTTTCCAACCGGCCGATTCAAGGCCAAAATGATTCTGCAAGCGAGGATCTGGCCACTCACATGGAATCTGCCTTCGGCACTGCCTTGGCTCCTATCCCCCAGACCAAGAAGGCTGCGGCGCGCATCGCCTTCGTCGATCTCAAGGACGCCACAAGAAACACGCTTGCCGAATGCTTTCGTCAATTCGGCATTGAAGCCGTGCAGATGACGGCCAACGCCGCCGAACGTCTGCAAAAGGAAAAATTCGAAGCCTGCGTGATCCGGCTTGGACCGGGCGCCCAAGCCGTAATGGAAGCGATCCGCACCTCGCGATCGAACTCCCGCATGGTCATCTACGGGCTCGGCGGCAGCGCTCAGGAAGCCATGCGCTATTCCAAGTACGGCATGAACGCAATCTTTCAGGAGCCCGTCGAACGCACCGCCGCGTTAAAGCTTGTGCGTGCGACTCAGATGCTCGTGCTCCATGAATTCCGTCGCTACGTGCGCATCCCGGTCGTCACCGAAGTGACTGTGCAGATCCATGAAAGCCGCAAACTCATCGCCACCAGCGTCGAAGTCAGCTCGGGCGGGATGTCGATCAAGAGTGCGGAAGACATCGCTGCCCACCAGAACCTCGAAGTTTCCTTCGCTCTACTGACGCTGCCGCGCATCTGGATCCGCGCCCAGGTCACCTGGAAGAAGCCCAAGCATTCCTTCGGCGTCCGCTTCGACGCGACCGACGAGCGCCGTCGCCGCCTCAAAGAGTGGATCGACGCCTATCTCGAAAGCTAGCTCCCGGCTAATCGTTAGTCGCTCGTAACTGGAAGCTTTCTCATTTTCGGGTGTTCATCCCGCAGTAGCGCTCACCTTTACAATATCCACGTGCCTGAAACCGTCACAACGGTCGACGTCGAACTCGATCCGCTCACAGGACGCCCTCCGTTCACTCGCGGCCAGCGCATTCTCCTCACGCTGATCTCGTGGGCCACCACCATCGCCGTCCGCCTGATTGGGCCCACCATGCGCTTCGCCGTCTCCTGCGAGCCGAACTCCCCGGTTAGTCTCGAGCAGCGCCCGTTCGTTTACTCCTTCTGGCACCAGTGCACCTTCGCGGCCACGTATCTCTGGCGCAATCTCGACATCCGCGTCATGAGCTCAACCAGCTTCGACGGCGAATTCACCGCCCGCATGATCCGCCGCTTCGGATTCGTTCCCGTGCGCGGCTCCTCGAGCCGCGGCGCCGTCCGCGGCCTGCTCGGCATGCGCAAGGAAATCGATGCCGGATACACCGTCGCCTTCACGATCGACGGCCCGCGCGGCCCGCGCTTCGTCACCAAGCCCGGACCAGTTCTTCTGGCCCGTTCATCGCGCGTCCCGATGGCCGTCTTCCACATCGCCATTGACCGCGCCTGGACCCTCAACACCTGGGACCGCCTGCTCGTCCCCAAGCCGTTCTCGCGTGCGCTCATGCGCGTGGGATCGCTGATCCCTGTGCCCGAAGACATGCCGTCGGAGCAACTCGACCACTACACCGCGCTTCTGCAGTCTTCGCTCGATCGCGTGAAGGTCTTCGCCGAAGCCAACATCGACAAAGTCGGAACCGCCGAATTCCCGTTCTTCGATCGACACGCCAAGGGCGGAACGTTCGCACCCGGATCGTCGAGCTGAACTCAGTCGTCGCTAGTCGCAGTGCACCAGTCCATCTTCACTGTGCCGTCACGTCGAACGTCACGGTGTTCGACGTCTGCCCTGCAGTCTGCACGTGCACTTGAATCAGGCCGAACGTCGTCAGGTCATCCGCGGTGATCGAAACCTGGAGCTCTGTGGCGCTCACGAACATCGTCCGTTGCGGCAGGTTGTTCCAGAACACGATGGCATCGGCGCCGAAGTTCTGTCCGTTGACCGTCATCACGAAAGGCGTGCTGTTGACCGGTACAGTGTTAGGTTGGAGCATTGTCAGTGCAGGCGGGGAGAAGTGACTGCCGAACGATACATTCGGATTGACTCCCGGAGTTCCACAGGCCAGGGTGAAAGCGAAAGTGAAAACAACGGCAACGCGCAAACAGGTGGAGCTCATGACGGCCTCCTCTGAAAATGCCGAGCATTCTACTCCTGTTTGGGCTTTTGTGTTGTCACCCCTGTGCCCGAAATCCCGTGCCCCGCGCGGATTTTGGCCGAATCGCTGTCAGAATTCCTAGTTCAAAAACCAGCCTCTCGACTGCAATTCCGTGCACATCAAGTGGCATGTTGATGCGTCCGATAGTGCTGGCGCAGCAGATCTTTCCCATAGTCATTGCCGTTCGGCGTGCGCACCACGCAATGGATGTGCTGCCGCGTCGGCTTTTCGGGATCCGCAGCAAACTTCCGCAGGTTCGCGGGCCGCTGGTGATCGAACTCAATCAGCATCACCGGGCTCTGCACCCGGTAATAAAAGACGCTGTCCGGCTGCACGCCCCCGATCCAGGTGAACCATGTGTTATCGAGATGCCGGTCCACCTCGTCCATCTTCACGCGCGTGTGTCCGTCGTCCATGTTGCTGATGTACAGATGGACCAAGTCCCGCAGCCGCTGGCGTGACGCGCCCGTGAGACCGTTTGCCCGCAAGCCCGCGTAGTCGATCACCACATTGTCCTTAAACGCTTCCGTCAGATTGTTGTTGCCGCTCTTCGAGAAGGTCAGAACGGCCTGCTTCTGCTGTTCTTCCGAAAGTCCGCGCAGCATCGCCAGGCCATCGTTTTGTTCCTGCTGCAGAATTTCCAGCCCTTTGTATTTGCCCGACGGCGCGCGCACCGGCTCCGACCCGACGAACAGCGGCGTCATCACCACCTGATCTCCCAGCACGAAATAGTTGACGATCGCGTGATGACCTTCGAGCTTCCATCCCCACGGCTCGGTTGGCGACGGCTTGCCGAACACCTGGAAGTAGTAAAGCCATTCCCCCAGGAAGATCGGATCCTTAGCCAAGTCGGCCAGCGTCTCATTCAGACGCATGATGTTCCGGGTCAACTCGAAGCCCTTCGCGCTCAACGACGCCCGCATCAATCCAAACGCCGCGTCGCGCTGCGCCTCCGTCATCTCCGCCAGGCTGATCCCCTGCCGCACGTAGAAGTGCTGATTCATCCACTTGCGCCACTCGATATCGTCCACCGGAAAAACAGCTCGAGCCAACTGCGCATTGCTCAGCGACGCCAGGAATTTCTCCGCGGCATTGCGCACCGGTTCGGTGGAAACGCCGCTCGGCTTGATCTCAAACAGTCCCGGGGTCACGCCTGACGTCGTCGCGATCCCCACGAATGGCGCGGCCAGGCCTTCCTTCTCGTAATCCTCCGACATCTTGCGAAAGCGCGCGGCCATCTCGGCCGGCGTTTGCGGTTCGCTCTGCCCGAACATCCATGGCGCGAGCACTGCGGCCGAGAGCAGCGACCCTAAGAAATCGCGCCGCGTGGGATGTCCCTGGTGAGAATGTATGTGATCGTTGTGATGTCCGTGATGAGAATGCGCGTGCGTATGTCCCTTGTGCGACACGTTGATCTCCTGCGGAAAGTCGCTCAACTCAAAATGGATGCGATGAAAGCGAGCCGCACGATAGCACGACGCTTCCGCTCCCGCAATTCCCCGATCGAGCCGTTTCGCAAGGGCCATTGCCGCGCAAAACCTCGTGTGGCGCATGTCGTATCGCGTCAGCCATTGCGGTGCTTCCAGCACCTGCGTCCTGCCGTCCAGATTCGCGGGTAAAAATTCCTTTTTAAGCCGCGGATGGATTTAGCAGACAAGGGGTGCCCGTCGACTTCGCTCAGGGCAGGCTTTCTACTCCGCTTGGCTTCGCCTCGCTCCGCTCAGGATGACAGTTTTTTGTGGTCAGCTTTCCCGGGCGCATCGGTTTCTTGCGAGTTCTCGGAAGCGGGTGGCTTCTTTTCTGGCTCGCCGATCGTCAGGTGCAACGCCTCGAGCCATCTCGCCGTCACAAGGCGTCGAAGGGCTCAAGAACACGCTGCACCGATTCCTACCAGGACGACGACGATGACGACCCGCAAGACCTTGCTCGCCTCGTACGACGCGAACGGGGCGAGACGGGCGTTCGGCTTTGCGACTGGCGCTGCGTTCAGTTTCGCCGTCGTCGCCTTCATTTTCATCGCGAGATTCGACTTTTCTTCGACGTCGTTCTCTTCGCCCGATTCGTCTTCCGAGTCGAGATCCTCTTCGTCATCTTCTTCGCCTGCGGATGCTTCTTCTGACGGGAGAAGCATGTGGCGTGGAGATCGAATCGCAGTGGACAGCGCGAGTGCGGGAGAGCTGCGGAATTTTCCCGACGGTGCAGTGTGCAAAGAAAACCCCGCCCAAGCGGAGCTTGGACGGGGCACCCTCGAGAGTCGGAGCGATACTTTAGTGTGGGCATCCGCCCCTGATCGTCGGCTCCACGCGATATGATCCGTGCGGCACGAATATCCTTCGCGCACAGGAGTATGCGCGCCACACTCATCGATCTATTCTGAATAGACAGGGCAAATCGTCATGACCCGGTATGAGATTTTTCTGCTGCGACTCGCGTCCCTCGTACTCAGCGTGCTCCTGATGGGACCTAGCGTTGCTGCTCAGGTTCCGCCCACGGTTAAGCCTCTGCGCGTGGTGATCGCTGGCCTTGTCCACGGGCACGCTTCGGGATTTCTTGAACGCTATCAGCATCGGCCGGATCTGGAGATGGTTGGCGTCGCCGAGCCCAGCCGCGAGTTGTTCGATCAGTACGCGAAGAAGTTCAATCTCGATAGCAAGCTCTATTACTCCGATCTCGATGACGCCATTCAGAAAACCCATCCCCACGCTGTGCTTGGGTACACCCGCACGTACGATCATCGGCGCGTCGTGGAGATCGCGGCACGGCACCACGTTGCGGTGATGGTGGAGAAGCCGCTGGCAGTAAGCGTCGAGGATGCGCGCGCGATCGAACAAGCGGCACGAGCAGCCAAGATTCCGGTGCTCGTGAACTACGAGACCACGTGGTACCGAAGCAATCATGCCGCTTATGAGCTGGTGCAGAATGGATCGCTGGGCGAGGTCCGCCGCATCGTCGTGCACGACGGGCATCAAGGGCCGAAAGAGATCAACGTGCAACCCGAATTCTTTGCGTGGCTCACTGATCCGAAGTTCGATGGCGCGGGTGCGCTGTTTGATTTTGGCTGCTATGGCGCGGATCTGGCGACCTGGTTGATGGATGGGCGTCGGCCCGACAGCGTGAACGCGGTTCTGCAGCAGATCAAGCCCGAGATTTATCCGCACGTTGACGACGAAGCCACCGTGGTGCTGACCTATCCCAAGGCGGTGGCGATCCTGCAGGCATCGTGGAACTGGCCGTTTGACCGCAAAGACATGGAAGTGTATGGACAGCACGGTCAGGTATTCACGGTGAAACGCGACGATGTGCGGGTGAGGATCACAGGCGGCGAAAAGGTCATGCCCGCAAAACCGATCGCTGCACCGTATGACGATTCGATTTCCGAACTGCGCGCTGTTGTTTTTGACGGGGCGAAGCCCGACGCGCTGACGTCGCTTGAGACCAACATGATTGTGGTGGAGATACTGGATGCCGCCCGAAGGTCGGCGCTGAGCGGGACGACGATGCGGTTGGAGAAGTAAAGCTTCGCGGTATCGAGCTCAATCAGGATCGCAGCCTTTCGAAAACCGCGACAGAAGCCTGGTTTGAGCGATCTTTTTCGACATTTTTCTTTCTTCGCACCCAGTCGACGATGTTCGCGTAGCCCAAGCATCTCTGTTGACTTATCGCCGCGATGCGAGCAAAATCCTGCGCAACAAAGTGTTGAGTTTCCCCCACTTCCCTCGCTAGTCGGCCCCTTTAAGAAAAAACCGAAGAGGAGATTTCTATGAGATGGCAAGCAATGGGAATCTGTGTGGGGATGCTATTGGGGTCCCTTGCGATAGGTAACGCGCAAACAACCAAAACCATCATCATGCGGGATGCGTGTGATCCCGCCAGTTTCAATGCCGCCGTCGGCCCGGGAACCTGCCAAGCCGGACAACACGGAACTACGCTGTTTCCTATTTTCATCGCAGAGTTGCAAAGTGACCAGAATGCGGGTGCATGGCGCTTTAACCCGATGTTGAACGCCACGGAGGGGAACTTTAAGTTGGTCAAGCTCGATCTGAAGTCGGGAGATCAAACCACAATTGAGAACTTAGGGGGCGAAACGCACACCTTCACCCGTGTCGATAAATTCGCCGGTGGATACGTCGCTGCGCTCAACGGGCTGACCGGAAATCCTGATCCAGCTCCTGAGTGCGCGCAAGTGCTTCCCGACGGATCATTGGTACCGCAACCGGAGAGTTCTTCCAACCAGGTTGTGGAAGCGGGCTTAACAGAGGCTGGGCCTAGCGCCGGGAGTGCGGCTCTGCCGGAGGGAACATCCCGTTGGCAGTGCTGCGTTCACCCGTGGATGCGGATGGTCGTCGTGGTGCACAAGCACGAACACGAGAAAGGCGACTGACGCATTGCTCAGAGGCTTCTGGGAACAGAATCGGCCACACGTGAGTCCTTATGATCAGCGGTGGCCGATTTATTTTTTGGTACACACGGGCTCGGCGCAAAACATCCGTGTGCGCGCATGGAAAAGCGTCCGCCGTATTTCCCTGATTCTTCCGCGCATCGCGCATCATCAAAAAATGTTAGGAGGAATTATGGGGCGAATCTTGGGAGCTGATCCGGCGCGGCAAAGTTTTCTTAGCGGACTGTTTACGCGCATTGTGTATGCGCTGACCCGACGCAAAGTCGGAAAGGTGGTCACGCCCGTCGCAGTAACGGCGCATCATCCGCAGATTTTGTGGGGTTACGGGCAGATGGAGCAGTCGCTGATTTCGAGTCACCGGATTGACGAATCGTTGAAGGAACTGGCGTCGTTGCGCGCGGCCACGCTGGTGGGGTGTCCGTTTTGAATCGACATTGGGTCTGCGGTCGGCAGACAGAACGGGATCTCGCAGGAGAAGATTGAGGCGCTGGCGGACTACGCGATCAGTCCACTCTTCTCTGATATCGAGAAGACCGTGCTCGAATACACCGACGGTATGACGCACACGCCAGTGGAAGTTCACGATGTGCTTTTTCAGCGATTGCGCGAGAAGTTTAACGAAGCGCAGATGGTTGAGTTGACGGCAACGATCGCATGGGAGAACTACCGGGCGAGATTCAATCACGCGTTCGGCATTGAGGCAGAAGGTTTCAGCGAAGGCGCGTATTGCGCATTGCCGGTGGCGGCGGGGAGAGTGGAGGGAGTGACAAGCGCGCGCGAAAAAGCCTAACCGCTGAGAACGCCGAGAATAGCCTCGGAGGGCGCGGAGAACAGCTTTTCGCGGCAAAGGGCGCAACGAGGTACCGAGTCCCGAGTTGCGAGCGGAAGAGAGGCTTTTAATCGCAAAGGACGCAAAGAAAGGCCGCGAAGGGCGCAAAGAAATGGGTGAACCACAGGGGGCACAGAGGAGCACGGGGAGGCCAGCTTTCGGTGGGACAACAGAGGGCTGCAGATAGTGGGGCAGCTCATCGGTGGATCGCGCGGTAATTCTGCTCCCTGTGTTTAAATTCTTCCTCAAATGAGACCGCTCGAGATTTCTGACGATGAGTTCCGGCGGCTGTCCGCCGAAGTGACACAGCTCTCCGCCGAATTTCTTTCCAACCTCGACCAGCGGGCGATTTTTCCCGAGACGAGTGGAACTCTCGTCGAAAAGCTTTTCGACGTCGAGGCGCCCAAACGTGCCATGGGAGAAAACGCGTTTGCCGGTCTGCGCGATGTGATGCAACACGCTCGCGCCCAGAACGGGCGCTTCTTCGGATACGTGCAGGGACCAGGCGAAACCGTCTCGGCCCTGGGCGATCTGTTCGCATCGATCCTCAACCAGAACATGACGGCGTGGCGATCCTCGCCTGCGGGCGTGACGATCGAGCGTACAGTGGTGCGCTGGCTCGCGGACGCGGTGGGCTGCAAGGGATTCTTAGGAACACTCACCGGTGGCGGATCCGCCGCGAACCTGATGGGGCTTGCGATGGCGCGTGAAGCGGCAACGCCGGGCAACGAGCGCGGCCTGTGGGGGGAGACAGGCGGCGTGGTGTATGCGTCGGAGCAGGTGCACATGGCAGTGCCGAAGGCGGTGGCCATGCTCGGGATCGGACGCGAGAACCTGCGCTACATTCCCTGTGATGATGCGTATCGCATGCTTCCGGCGGAACTGGAGCGCGCGCTTCGCGATGGCAAGCAGAAAGGACGAAAG
>Ga0126371_10006952_pt1 | contig 10101 bp, 10 predicted proteins | sample PanSoiMetaPlot_4_FD_110145 | JGI IMG/M metagenome (GOLD analysis project Ga0126371, IMG submission 110145) | Tropical forest soil microbial communities from Panama - MetaG Plot_4 | ecosystem: Environmental > Terrestrial > Soil > Tropical forest > Bulk soil | place: Panama | collected 2016-02-17
ACGAGATCACGATCAATCTCGACGGACTCGAGATCGGCGACAGCATCCATATCAACCAGGTCAAGCTGCCCGACGGCGTCAAGCCGACGCTGGCGCGCAACTTCACCGTCGCGTCGGTGACCTCGCCGACAGCCGTGCGCGAAGAGGCGGCAGCAGCCGCAGCGGCAGCAGCCGCAGCGGCGGCCGCAGCCGCAGCCGCGGCCGAAGCCGGCGTGCCGGCCGAAGGCGAAGCCGGCGCTGCGCCGGGCGCCGCGCCCGGTGCGCCAGGTGCCGCAGCCGGCGCCGCAGCGGGTGCCACACCGGCGGCAGGTGCCGCACCGGCGGCCGGCGCGAAGCCGGCGGCAGGTGGCGGTGCCGCGCCCAAGGCACCGGCCGGCCAGCCGCCCAAGAAGTAACCGGAACCGGCGATGCGGCTCATCGTCGGGCTCGGCAACCCCGGAGCCCGTTACGAGCGCACGCGCCACAATGTCGGATTCTTGGCGGCCGATGCGATCCATCGCCGGCACGGTTTCGGTCCCTGGCGCGCCAAGTTCCAAGGCCTGCTCGCCGAAGGCGCGCTCGACGGCGAGCGCGTTTACCTGCTGAAGCCGCAGACCTTCATGAACGCTTCGGGCGACAGCGTCGCCGAGGCGGCGCGCTTCTACAAAATTCCGATCGGCGAGATCGCCGTCGTCCACGACGAGATCGACCTCGAGCCCGGCAAGCTCCGCGTCAAGCAAGGCGGCGGCGCGGCCGGGCATAACGGCCTACGCTCGATCGATGCGCAGCTCGGCGAGGAATATTGGCGGGTGCGGATCGGTGTCGGCCACCCCGGCATCAAGGAGCTGGTCGAGCCCTATGTGCTGCAGAATTTTGCCGCCGAGGACCAGGCGTGGCTGCCGCCGCTGATCGACGCCATCGCCGAGGCGTTTCCGGTTCTGGTCGCCGACGGCGCCGCCGCTTTCACCACCAAGGTGGCGCTGATCCTCAAACCCAACCGCAAAGAGCCGCCGGCCGGGACATAGTACAATGGGATTCAACTGCGGCATCGTCGGCCTGCCCAATGTCGGCAAGTCGACCCTCTTCAATGCTTTGACCGCGACGCAAGCGGCCGAAGCGGCGAATTATCCGTTCTGCACGATCGAACCCAATGTCGGCCGCGTGGCGGTGCCCGATCCGCGCCTCGACACGCTTGCCGCGGTCGCCAAATCGGCCAAGGTCGTGCCGACCCAGCTCGAATTCGTCGACATCGCCGGCTTGGTGCGTGGCGCCAGCAAGGGCGAAGGGCTCGGCAACCAGTTCCTCTCGCATATCCGCGCGGTCGACGCCGTTGCCCAGGTGCTGCGCTGCTTCGAGGACGCCAACGTCACCCATGTCGAGGGCTCGATCGATCCGATCCGCGACGTCGAGACCATCGAGACCGAGCTCATGCTGGCCGATCTCGAAAGCCTTGAGAAACGCCGCATCGCCGCCGAAAAACGCATGCGCGGCGCCGACAAGGACGCCAAGGCCGAGATGAGCGTCATCGAGCCGGTGCTGGCGGCGCTCAAGGACGGCAAGCCCGCGCGCACGGTGCGCGTTCTGGACGAGCTCAAGCCAGTCCTGAAATCCCTGCAGCTGCTGACTGCCAAGCCGGTGCTCTACATCGCTAACGTCGAGGAAACGGCGGCCGCCACCGGCAACGCGCAATCGCAACGGGTCGCCGACTATGCCAAGCGGCAAGGCGCCCAGAGCGTGGTGATCTCGGCGGCGATCGAAGCCGAAGTCGCGCAACTCTCCGACGCCGAGGAGCGCCGCGCCTTTCTCGAAAGCCTCGGCCTCAAGGAGACCGGCCTTGCCCGCGTCATCCGCGCCGGTTACGCCCTGCTCGATCTGGTCACGTTCTTCACCGTCGGTCCCAAGGAGGCGCATGCCTGGACCGTGCGCCAACATGCCAAGGCGCCGGAAGCCGCCGGTGCGATCCATACCGATTTCGAAAAGGGTTTCATCCGCGCCGAAGTCATCGCCTACGACGACTACGTCGCCTGCAATGGCGAACAAGGCGCCAAGGACGCCGGCAAGCTGCGGATCGAAGGCGCCGAATACACGATCGCCGACGGCGACATCCTGCATATCCGGTTCAACGTCTAGCAGGCCTCCGCCGGGCCCCGTATAGTCGCGAACCGACAAAAAACCGGGAGGCAACGCCATGAGCCAGACGGTTTCGCTTACCGCCAAAGACGGGCACAAGCTCGACGCCTACGTCACGATGCCCGCCGGCAAGCCGAAAGGCGGCTTGGTCGTGATCCAGGAAATTTTCGGCACCAACCACCACATCCGCAACGTCGCCGACCGTTTTGCCGCGATGGGCTATGCCGCGGTGGCGCCGGCGTTGTTTGACCGGGTGCAGCGGGGCGTCGATCTCGGCTACGACCCCGAAAGTATCGCCAAGGGCCGTGCGTTGCGCGAGAAGGTACCAATGGACGGCTCACTGGCCGACCTGCAAGCGGCGATCGACTTTGCCAAGCAGTTCGGCAAGGTCGGCGTCGTCGGCTATTGCTGGGGCGGCTCGCTCGCCTTCCTGGCGGCGACGCGGCTCAGCGGCGCAACTGCAGCGGTGGGCTATTACGGCGGCATGATTGCCGACCACGCGAGCGAAAAGCCCAAGATCCCGCTCATTCTGCATTTCGGCGACAAGGATCAATCGATCCCGATGAGCGACATCGAGAAGGTGAAACAGGCGCAATCCGACATGCCGATCTACGTCTATAGCGCCGGCCACGGCTTTTCGTGCGACGAACGCGGCGCGTTTGACAAGACGGCGTACGAGCAGGCGCTGCAGCGCACCACCGCCTTCTTCAAGCAACACATCGGTTAACCGGAATGCTTCGCACGACGGACGCGAGCCCGATTACGGCCCGCGCCTGTGCTATGCGTGCGATGCGGCTTTGCGCTCGGGAAACAGCGACGCCAGACCGTCGGGCGAGGCCTTGCACACGCCGCGCTCAGTGATGAGGCCGGTGACGTATTTCGCCGGCGTGACATCGAAGGCATAGTTGGCGGCCGGGCTGCTGTCGGGAATGATGCGCACCCGGGCCACCTCACCGGAGCCGAGCCGGCCGGACATCTCGGCGACCTCGTCGGCGTTACGCTCCTCGATCGGGATCGCGCGCCCGTCGGTTAGGGTCCAGTCGATGGTCGGTGACGGCAGCGCGACATAGAACGGCACGCCATTGTCGTGCGCCGCCAGCGCCTTGAGATAGGTGCCGATCTTGTTGGCGACGTCGCCGGTGGCGGTCGTGCGGTCGGTACCGACGATGCACAGATCGACCTTGCCGTGTTGCATCAGGTGGCCGCCGGCGTTGTCGGCGATCACGGTGTGCGGCACGCCGTGCTGGCCGAGCTCCCAGGCGGTCAGGCTGGCGCCCTGGTTGCGCGGTCGCGTCTCATCCACCCAAACGTGCAGCTTCACGCCTTCATCGTGCGCCAGATAGATCGGCGCCAGCGCCGTACCCCAATCGACCGTGGCGAGCCAGCCGGCGTTGCAATGGGTGAGGATCTGGACCGGCGCCTGGCCGTTTTTGCGTGCTAGCGCCGCGCGGATCAGCGGCAGCCCGTGGCCGGCGATGGCGCGGTTCATGGCGACGTCGCCTTCGGCGATCTCGCCAGCGCGGCGATAGGCGGCTTCGGCGCGGCGCTCGGCCGGCGTCTGCATTAGGAGCGTGCGTAGATCCTCGACCGCCCAGCGCAGATTGACTGCGGTCGGCCGCGTTGCCAGCAACAATTCCGCCGCCTTGGCGATCGCCGCGTCGCTCGCATCGGTGCGCACGGCGAGCGCCATGCCGTAAGCCGCCGTCGCGCCGATAAGCGGCGCGCCGCGCACCAGCATGGCGCGGATCGCATGCGCGGCCTCGTCGATGGTGATGAGCCGCACGGTGCGCAGTTCGAACGGCAGACGGGTTTGGTCGATGATGCCGACGCCAGCGCCGTCGGCTTCGAGCCAGATGCTGCGCATGGCCTGGCCCGCGACTTTCATCGGCTCACGCCTTGCGCTTCTTGCCCTTGCCCGCCGGGCGCAGGACGCGGCCGGCGACGGCGTCGAGCTTTTTCAACAGCTTGGGATCGCGCTTCTCCGGCGCGGTGATCAGCGCGTTGTCGAGCGCATGGTCGCAGCCCTGCGGGCAACGCACGGCATCGTGCGCGATCAAGGGCACCACCGCTTTGACCAGCGCCTTGGCCTTGTCGGCGTTGGCCAGCAACGTCGCGACGATCATGTCGACGCTGACGTGATCATGGTCCGGATGCCAGCAGTCGAAATCGGTCACCATCGCGACGGTGGCGTAGCAGATCTCGGCCTCACGGGCGAGCTTGGCCTCGGGCATGTTGGTCATGCCGATGACGTCGCAGCCCCACTGGCGATAGAGGCGGCTTTCGGCCAACGTCGAGAATTGTGGACCCTGCATCGCCAGATAGGTGCCGCCGCGGGCGATCTTGATCGCGGACCCATCGGCCGCCGCCGCGAGATGGCCGCCGAGCCGGCCGCACACCGGATGCGCCATCGAGATGTGCGCGACGCAGCCGGTGCCGAAAAAGCTGCTGTTGCGCCCATGGGTGCGGTCGATGAATTGATCGGCCAGGACGAAAGTGCCCGGCGGCAGGTTTTCGCGGAACGAGCCGGCGGCCGACAGCGAGATCAGGTCGGTCACGCCAGCCCGTTTCAGCACGTCGATGTTGGCGCGGTAGTTGATTTCACTCGGCGGGATTGGGTGACCGCGACCATGGCGCGGCAGGAAGACAAGCTCGACATCACCGAGTCGGCCAAAACATAACGCATCGGACGGCTGGCCGAACGGCGACTTCATCCGCCGCCAGGCGACGCCGGTCATGCCGTCGATCTGGTAAAGGCCGCTGCCGCCGATGATGCCGATGACGCGTCCGGTCATTGCGGCTCCCCCGAAGTTCCGGGCGCAGTCAACCAGCCCGGCGGCGCGCCGACAACCGGAATCAGTGCTCGACGTCGGACCAGACGCGCCGCTTGGCGCCGTAGAGCACGCCGGTCATTGCCAGCAGGAACAGCACCACCTTGGCGCCGGTGCGCTTACGCTGCTCCATTGTCGGGTCCGAAGCCCAGGTGAGGAACGTCACGACGTCCTGCGCCTCTTGCTGCAAGGTCGCCTTGGTGCCGTCAGCGTATTGCACCGAATTGTCCTGCAACGGCTGCGGCATCGCGATCACGTGACCAGGGAAATAGAGATTGTAGTTGCCGCCGGTGGGCGGCATCGCAAACCCTTTCGGTGCTTCGCGGAAGCCGGTCAGGATGCCGTAGACGTAGCGCGGCCCGCCGGCGCGCGCCTTGATGATGTCCGACAGATCGGGCGGCGCCTTGCCGAGCGACGCGGCGGCGGCGGCCTCGTTCGGGAACGGCGCGGCGAAATGATCCGACGCCCGCGCCGGACGCTGGATCGGCTTGCCGCTCTTGTCGATGTCGGCGACCTGTTTCTGCGCGGCAATCGCCTTGACCTGCTCTTCGGTATAGCCAAGGCCCTCGGGACCGGCGAGGTCGTCGTAGGTCAACAGATTCATCGAATGGCAGGTCGAGCAGACCTGGCTGTAAATCTGGAAGCCGCGCTGCAAGGCGGCGCGATCGAAGGTGCCGAACGGCCCTTCGAACGACCACGACACGTTGGGCAGCGCCGGCGTCGCTTCGTCGGCCTGGGCGCGCGCCGGCTGCGCCGGTTGCGCCAGCACCGCCGCGGCGACCACCGCGCCCGCGAGCAGCGCCGGGATCACGAGACGCGGCTTCATGGCTCGCCTCGCGGCGCCAAGGGGCTAAGCAAGGCGTCAGCACCGTGGCGTTTCTTTTTCAACACCGCCTCAGCGATGCTCGGCGGCAGCGGCAAGGGCCGCTCGAACCAGCCGATCAACGGCATCAGCACGATGAAGTGGAAGAAGTAATAGAACGTGCCGATGCGGCCGATCACGATCCACCAGCCTTCCGGCCGATGCGCACCGACGGCACCGAGCACGAAGGCGTCGATCACCAGCAGCCAGAACACCCATTTATAGACCGGGCGGAAATAAGCGCTGCGCACCCGCGAGGTGTCGAGCCAGGGCACGACGAAGAGGATGAAGATCGCACCGAACAGCGCGCAGACGCCGAGCAGCTTGCTCGGGATCGAGCGCAAGATCGCGTAGAACGGCAACAGATACCATTCCGGCACGATTTCCGGCGGCGTCTGCATTGGATTGGCCGGGATGCTGTTCTGCGGATCGCCCAGCAGATTCGGGAAATAGAACACGAAGATCGCGAAGATGATCAGGAACACGCTCAGGCCGAACATGTCCTTGTAGGTGTAATAGGGATGGAACGGCACGCTGTCCTGCGGGCCTTTGCGGTCGATGCCGAGCGGGTTGTTGGAGCCGTGCTGGTGCAGCGCCAGGATGTGCAGGATCACCACGCCTAGAATCACGAACGGCAGCAGATAGTGGAGCGCGAAGAAGCGGTTGAGCGTCGGATTGCCGACGGCGAAGCCACCCCACAGCCAGGTCACGATGTCCTTGCCAACGCCCGGGATGGCCGAGAACAGGTTGGTGATGACGGTTGCGCCCCAGAAGCTCATCTGCCCCCACGGCAGCACGTAACCCATGAAGGCGGTCGCCATCATCAGCAGGATGATGACGACGCCGAGCATCCACAACAGCTCGCGCGGCGTCTTGTAAGAGCCGTAATAGAGACCGCGGAACAGATGGATATAGACGACGATAAAGAAGAATGACGCGCCGTTCATGTGGATGTAGCGGATCAGCCAGCCGTAATTGACCTCGCGCATGATGCGCTCGACCGACTGGAAGGCATCGCCAACATTGGGATCGTACTGCATCGCCAGGAAAATGCCGGTGGCGATCATGATCATCAGCATGGCGCCGGCGAGCGAGCCGAAATTCCACCAATAATTCAGGTTCTTCGGCGTCGGATATTCGTGCAACTCGTGATCGAGATAGGTGAACACCGGCAGGCGGTGATCGATCCATTGCACCAACTTGTTCTGCGATACCGCCATGGTCCCGCCTCAGATCTGCTCGATCGAATCGAAGTCGAAAGTCGAATTCGGCGGGTCCTCGCCGATCCGGACGGTGGTATCGTTGAGGAAGTGATGCGGCGGCACCGGCAGGTTGTACGGCGCCGGCACGCCGCTGAAGACGCGGCCCGACAAATCGTAACGCGAGCCATGGCACGGGCAGAAATAGCCGCCGGGCCAGGCCGGACCGAGGCTGCCGCCGGGTTGTGGCGTGAATTCGGGAATGCAGCCGAGATGTGTGCAAATACCAACCAGCACCAGATACTCCGGCTTGATCGAACGGTGCCAGTTGGTGGCATAAGGCGGCTGTTGCAGCACGGCGGAATTGGGATCGCGCAGCAGACTCGTGTCGGCCGATGCTTGCAGCTTGGTGAGCTCGGCCGGCGTGCGATGGACGATGAAGATGGGCCGCGACCGCCAAAGCACGAGAACCTGCTGACCGGGTTGCAGGCTCGACAGGTCGACATCGATCGGGGCGCCGGCCGCCAACACGTCGCGCGCCGGATTCATGCTGGTGATCAGCGGCCACACCGTGCAGGCGGCGCCAACGCCGAGAAGCGCATTGCCAGCGATTACCAGGAAGTCGCGTCGCGTCCCGCCCGACGCGTGTGCGTCAGCCGTATGCGAATGCGCCGAATCCGCCATCGATCCCCTCTTTCGCCCGCGCTCGAAGCCCGCGCGCAAGCTACAGGCTAAAACGAAAGCTTCTATGCGACATCCTGCCGCACGAACGGCGGAAATCCCAGCCGGCGGGCCGCGCGCAAGCCTTGCCAAAGCGACAAAATGATCCCCAAGGTGCGGCCATGCGTCTCGCCCTCTACGAGCCCGACATTCCGCAAAACGCGGGGGCGATTCTGCGCCTCGGCGCATGCTTCGGTATCGCCGTCGACATCATCGAGCCGTGCGGCTTCGTGCTCGACGACCGCCGGCTGAGGCGCGCGGCGATGGATTATCTCGCCTATGTTGAAATCGCGCGGCACCCGTCGTGGGCGGCGTTCCGGCAATCGCGCCCCGGCCCGCTGGTGTTGCTTTCGACCAAGGCCCGCCTCCCCTATCATCGCTTCGCCTTCGCCCGTGATGACGTGCTCCTGCTCGGACGCGAAACCGCGGGCGTACCACCGGAGGTCGCCGAAGCCGTGGACGCCAGCGTGCTGATTCCGATGCGGCCGGGCTTGCGCTCGCTCAACGTCGCGCTGGCGGGGGCTTTGGTGCTTGGCGAGGCGCTGCGGCAGACGGCGCTGTTGCCCGAGGCTTCGCCATGAGCGATGCGGCGCAACAGCAGGCCGAGGCCGCGCGCTGGTTCGAGGAATTGCGCGACCGACTGTGCGCCGTGTTCGAAGCGACCGAGGACGAATACGCCTCGGCGCGACCGAAGGAAGGCGCGGCCGGCCGCTTCGTGCGCACGCCGTGGCAACGCGATGGCGGTGGCGGCGGCACCATGGCGCTGATGCATGGCGGCGTGTTCGAGAAAGTTGGCGTCAACGTCTCGACGGTGTTGGGCGAATTCTCGCCCGAGTTCCGCGCGCAGATTCCGGGCGCCGCGAATGATCCGCGCTTCTGGGCAAGCGGCATCTCGCTGGTCACGCATCCGCGTTCGCCGCTGGTGCCGGCGGCGCACCTGAATACGCGGCACATCCGCACGACCAAGGTGTGGTTCGGCGGCGGCGCCGACTTGACGCCGGTGTTCCCCGACGAGGCCGACACGCGCGATTTCCACGCCGCGCTCGAAGCCGCCTGCGCCGCGCACGATCCCGCCTATTACCCGCGCTTCAAGGCGTGGTGCGACGAGTATTTCTTCCTCAAGCACCGTAACGAACCGCGCGGCGTCGGCGGCATCTTCTACGACGATCTGGCGACCGGCGATTGGGATCGTGATTTCGCTTTCACCCGCGCCGTCGGCGAGGCCTTTCTGCGCATCTATCCGCGCCTGGTGCGGCGAAACATGCTGCGACCGTGGACCGACGAGCAGCGCCAGGCGCAATTGGTAAAGCGTGGCCGTTACGTCGAGTTCAACCTGCTCTACGACCGCGGCACGCTGTTCGGCCTCAAGACCGGCGGCAATGTCGAAGCGATCCTGATGTCGTTGCCGCCGACAGTGAAGTGGCCCTAAGGCTCAGTCGCTCTCTTCCGGCGGCTTGCGCCGGCCGAAACAAGCGAGCAGCAGCAGGTCGTAGATTCCTTTCAATCCGCCCGCGATCAGCACCGGCCAGCCGAATGGCGTCAGCGCTAGCAGCCAGCCGGCGAGTGCCGGCGCCACGGCTGCGACTAGGCTGCGCGGCACGGCGGTGACACTGGCCGCCGCCGCGCGCTCGGCCGGCGTCACCACCGCCATGACGTAGCTGCTGCGGGCCGGCACATCCATTTGCGACAGCGCACTGCGCACCAGCCACAGCGCCACCACCACCCACAGCTTGGGCGCGAAGGCCATCGCGATCAGGCACAAGTTCGACGGGAAATGCGTGAACACCATGGTGTTGATCAGGCCAATGTGCTTGGCAAGGCGACCGGCGACGATGTACGACGCGGCTGACGCGAGTCCGCTCCAGAAAAAGATCGTGCCGGCGACCGCCAGCGACAGTCCGAACCGTTCGAACAGCCACAACGCCAGCAGCGACTGCACGACCAGCCCGCCACCAAAGGCATCGAGACTGAACAACGCCGCCAAGCCGAAGACTACATTGCGCGACGGACCAAGCGGCGGCGCCGGTTTGTCGGGCTTGGTGTCGAGACTCGCCGGCAAGCGGCGATAGAGATGATAGGTCGCTAGGCCAACCAGCGCGTACAAGCCGAACATCCAGCGCAACGCGTCGATCGTGTCGAGCCCGAGCCAGCTGTGAACCAGATCGGGCACGCCAGCCGCGAGCGAGCCGAGCGCGCCGACCAGCGAGCCGATCAGGCTATAGAGCACGAAGGCATTGGTACGCGCTTTCGCCGGCGCCGCTTCGGCGAGCAGCGCCTGCTCGAGCGGCAGGAACAGGCTGACGTCGCTCGGCGACGGATTGAGCGTGCCGACGAAGGCGACGACCATGAGCGGCCAGAACTGTGTGGCGGCAACGAAACCGAT
>Ga0126371_10006954_pt1 | contig 10100 bp, 4 predicted proteins | sample PanSoiMetaPlot_4_FD_110145 | JGI IMG/M metagenome (GOLD analysis project Ga0126371, IMG submission 110145) | Tropical forest soil microbial communities from Panama - MetaG Plot_4 | ecosystem: Environmental > Terrestrial > Soil > Tropical forest > Bulk soil | place: Panama | collected 2016-02-17
CAACACAAAAACATGTTCAGGTGGCAGTAAGTATTGGTTGGTGTTCGCGTCGAACTGCACATATCCCCTGCGACCTGCCCGTTAAGCCACTCTCGAACCGAACGCTCGTTGGTGGCCGTGCGCCGCGCCAGTTCATGCGAATTGATCGGACCACTCTCTGCCATGGCCCGATAAAGGCCGAACTTGTGCCCCAGGTTGGTCATGACGCCAGCCATCGCGGCGGCAAGATCGGTGACGACCTGACCAGCGAACTGCTCGATTCTCTGCTGCATGTCTTCTCTAACGGGTTTTGTACTTGGACTCTGCATCACTGCCCTCCTGCCAACAACACTGTTGGTTCTGACGATTGCGCGGAGACATCCCGCAATGGACCCCGAGTGAGAGCCGAGAGGGAACTCTCTACATCCCACAGCTTGGACTCTGTGGATACTACGGCCGGATTGCTGCGCACGGCCTGGATTACCGGATGGCTCAGGTAGGCCTCGGCAGTTTGACGGTTGGCAAATAGATAGATGCCTCCCGTTTCAAACTCCTCCTCTTGCAAGACCCATATCTTCCAGATCAGACCTTCTACCGAGGCAATGATGCTGGCGGCTTCTCGGCTTTGGGTAAGCAAGATAGCAGGCGATACCCGTAACTTGAAGCGCAGTTGCAAGACGGTGTAAGTGGTAGGACTCTTCTCTGACATTTCGTTTCTCCAATAGGTTTATCTCTGCTTCTGTGGCAGACACAGGGGAGTCTAGGACTCCTGAAACGTTCCCGGATGAGAGCATGATGAGAATATGATGAGAATTTGCGAGCTGCGCCGGCAAACCCGACGGAGACTTCCTATGCACGCTGAAGGCGATCGCGAACAAAGGCCGGGTCGAACGCGACGAGCTTCACCTCTATCGCAAGACTCTATGCTGACACGCTGCACGAACAACGAGTTTGGGTAAACACGATTCGCTTCCGGATCGGCAACGAATCGGCGGACGTGACCTTGCGTATCTCAAAGGCAAGGATGCCGAGTCAGAAGAGACGCAAGAACGCGCCAACAGCAACAGCCTGGCGCTGTACGCATAACGTTGCGTCCAAAAAGCGCAACAGCGGTAGATCCTCAGCTGGGCACGGAAAATTCCTTGCCCATCGATAGGATCCAACAACCGAACTGCGTTGGTCTCGTAGGCCATTCTCGTAGGCCATTGCGTTAGACTCTCTTTCCTTCTAATCAACAGAGTTCGGTCGCGATCACTGGCTCATGAAACCTTGTCTCCGCTGAAACAGTCTAAATACAGATCTCTTAGACGATGTTTTGTATGCCGCTGCGGCCGGAACAGTCAACTGCACTTCGGTACCGGCCCGGTTTTCGGTCCAAAGGTCTAAATGCGATCGAATCTGTTTGGCACGTTCGCGGATACCGGGTAACCCCCAATGTCCAGGGCGTCCTCCTTCTTTCACCACTGTCGGGTCGATACCCTTGCCATCATCGCGGACCAGCAAGATAAGAGCATGATCTGCGTAGCGAATTTCGGCCTCGATGTGCTGCGCGTGCGCATGTTGGAAGGCATTTCGCAACAACTCACGACCAATTCGGAAGACCTCGTCTCGGATGCCTGGAGATAGGTCTTGCCGCTCGCCAGCGACGATCAATTGAAATGTTGGACCATTCGAGTTGGCACCAATAGATGTCGCCAGTTCCTGACCGGCCTCGGTCAGTAATTCTTCGAGATCAGTCGAACTGGAGTTTGCGATCCGCAAATCTTTGATAGCGTCGCGACTCTCAGCGATTGCCTGTTCGGTTCTCTTGATCGCACTGTCCAGAGCTTCGAGTGCTTCTCCAGGGCGACGCGCAAACAGATTTCGAGCAGCTTGAAAACGAAACATGAGACCGTGCAAAGTCTGGAGCAATGTATCGTGCAATTCTCGCGCAATACGGATACGTTCGTTGACTCGCGCCTCTAAAGCGACGTTGAACTGACGCCGTAGTTGCTGTAATCGGAGTTGATAGATGGCCCCCAGCACTCCAAAGAATGCGGCTGCACACGACATGCGGAACCAATTCGTCTGATAAAACTCCGGAAGAATGGAGAAATTAATCGAGGCAGCTGTGTCATTCCAGATGCCATAGCTGTTGCTGGCCATCACACGGAATCGGTATGTGCCTGCACCAACATTGCTGTACGTGGCTTCCCGGTCAGTACCCGCTTCACTCCAGCCACGGTCAACGCCGTCCAAGCGGTAACGATAACGAACGCTCTCAGCATTGCTGAGACTCAACCCCACGTAGCGAAAACTCGTTCTCCGCGTGCCAGGTGGAAAGTGAATGGGGTTTCGCGGGTCAAACGCCGTGCCGTCTGCAACAACGCTCTCGATGTGCACCAAAACCGAAGCAGAAGCAGCCGCTGACCGCGACGGATCCACCGACGAAAGCCCGCCGTTGGTCGAAAACCAAACCCGACCGTGTGAATCCGCCACGACCGACTGGTAACGCTGTACGCCCTCAGTACCTGACAGGCCGTCGTCAATCCCATACTCCCGAACGTCTGCTTCGGTCACGGCGTCCTTGATCAAGCTGTTGCGGTTCAATTGGAGTATGTGATCTGCAGTGGCAACCCACAATTGTCCGTCCTTGTCTTCCGCCATTCCGAACACCGCTTCATGTATGAAGTCGGGCACACTCCGAGGTACGTGAATCTGATGGTCCGCACTTAGAAGGGCCAGACCGTCGGCAGTACCGATCCACAATATGCCCTTCGAGTCTGGCAGGAGACAGTTCACATTCAGGGAGGGCAACCCATTTTGGACCGAATAGGTTCGCCACTCGTTTTTCGTTAGTTCACTGAGACCGTTCGGAGTGCCAAACCACATCGTTCCGTCGTTACCCTCGGCAATCGAACTCACCTTGTTGGATGCCAGTCCATTCGCTGTAGTGTAGGTTGTGAAGTGCTGGCCGTTGTATTCACTCACTCCGCCGCTCAGCGTCGCGGACCAGACCGAACCATCGCGATTCTGATGTACCGCGTATACAGCATTTTGTGGAAGCCCATCTGATTGAGTGTACGTCTTTGCGATGATTGAGCCATTCACGTCGCTCAGATGCGTCAACCCGCCCCGCTGACGCCCCACCCACAATTCATTCTTCCCGCTACTGCTGATCGAATAGACGATATCTTGGCCAAGTCCGGCGACCACGACCGCTTCGCTCTTTCCCCCTTTCAGCCAGCGCAGCCCTCCCTCAGTTGGCGCAAACCACGTTTTGCCCTCCGCGTCGACATACAATGCTCCCGTGCTTTGCGACTTCAGGCCGGCGGCCGAGTAGGTAACAAAAGCACTGTTACGAAGCCGCTCCAACCCTCCCGCAGTGCCAATCCATAGGTTTCCTTCTCTATCTTCAAGAAGCGCGGTCACCGGTCCAATCCCCCGATTAACTGAGGCTCCATCAGCGTTCACGCGGATTAGTCCGCTGGCCGTACCAACCCAGAGGTTCCCATCACGGTCGCGGATCATGGAAAGAATTTGAACGTGTCGTAGAAGCGAAGGAACGCCTGCCGCGGTGACTTCTTCACCGTTCCACCGCACAATACCTCTATCCGTTCCCACCCACACCTCTCGGTTGCCCAAGGAAAGTAAACAGTTGATCCTGTAATTGAACTGCCCCCTCCGCGCGGCAAGAACCGTTCCTGCGCTCATATAGAAGAGACCTTTGTCCTGGCTCCCAAGCCACACCTTCCCATCCGAGGTTTCAGCTATCGAAGTGATCACAGAATTGGGTGCAGCAAAGCGGTGAGCTACGAGTTGCGTGGCCGAGCTGAAACGCGTGTTGCGATTGTCGGCTTCCGTCGTCGCTGTGCCTTCAGCGGGTGCTCGGTCGGCCGGTGAAGTGAGAATTTCAAATCTTCCACGACGGTTTGTGAGGGCGCCCAAGGTAACCGATGAGAACAGAACTGCACCGTCTCCTCGCCTGCCGAGAGAAGTGATGCCGGACTCTGCTTCCTCGCGGCACAGTTCAAGTTTTCCATCGTTGTACCGTAAGAGCCTGGTGTTTTGTAGAAGGATCCACAAATTGCCTTCAGCGTCTGTCATAAGCGCCTGAACGGCACCGATCGAAAAAGTTGTAGGACTCGGCTGTTGCAAAAGACGAAACGTCAACCCGTCGAAGCGAATCAACCCTTTCTGGGTCCCGATCCACAGATAACCGTCCGGGGTTTGCGCGAAGGAAGTTACGGATCCAGCGCTGAATCCTTTTTCGACCCCCCAGTGGTCGCGGATATACTGCGACAGCATTCTGGTTGGGTCGATGGCGTAGGCCGGGTAAGCGAGGCACACTACGGCAAGCACAGTGATCATGCTGTTCAAGAGCCGATGCCGTTCTCGATGCCTATCAGGGAAGGTATTCAAATTTCTCAATAACAACTTCTTGCTCTTTTTGCAAAGGACTCTTGTCGCTGGCGACAACGTAGAGCAAAAGTACGACCACTTCCTTGCCCCTTGAAGGTACTCCCGATGTGAAGACGTGTTCAGAAACAAGAGGTGCTCCGGCATCCATGGAAGACCCTCGCGCGGTTTTGAAACTCGCACGGCCAGATTCCCAATGCATCGAATGAGTCAGAGTGCCGGAAGGCACCCGGAACGGAGCAATATTGCCGGGAACGTAGAAAGGCTGAACGGCATATTGCGCATTGTTTTTGTTCGATGCGTCTCCCAATCTGCCCATCTCAACGTCCATTTCGCGGTAGTGCTGGTCTCCTCCCTCCTCGTCGAAAGTACTCATACTTAGGACTGCGGCGGGCTCCAAGTGAGTGGTGTCTCTTACCACCAAGCTGTAGGTTCCGTACCCGAGAGTCTGGGTAAGAGCCAGGTCTGCACACGACCACCTATCCCCGTTTTTCTTGATGCGGAGGTGCAGAGCTCCGCTCGCGTCGGTCCAAGCATTGTCACCATCGTATAAATTGTTCAGTCCTCCCCAGTCGCTAGCAATGGTGCGAACCCTCCACTCGTATCCGCTGAATTGAAGCTGCTTCGTCGGCGCGAGTTGCGGAGTTCCTACGCCCTTGACAATTGTTAACGACACGACGGAACCGCCTTGAGTAGGCGCTACATCTAGTGTCGGGGACGGCCGGTACCCCGGTTCCACGAGCAGAGCAGCATACTCAAACCCCAGGTGGGTAGAGGTGCTCCACGTCGAGTCCGCTTGAATAGGAATCAGAGCTTGGTCGGGCCACGGCTGAACCCACCACGGTCCGCTGTGGGCATAAATAACAATTTGCTGCCCAGGGCGGTATCCTTTGACCCGCCCAGCTATGCGATCAACTCTCTCTCTCCCTCCCTGCGCTGCTGGCGGAACCTGCGTGAACTCAATGGTCGGGTTGGCGTCGAACTTTTGCGAGTGACAGCCCAGGAGTGTAATGCCGAAAGTTAGAATCAGAGTGACCCTCAGCTTCGCACACCCGGCTGCGAGATCCTGATCACCCAATCGGATTCTTCGAAGACGGAGTCCCACTAGAAACCTCCAGCGCAAGGCTTCGCCATGTGGTAACAGAATGCATCAATCGAACCCTGATCGCCAACCCATACCTTAGTCTCAGAACCTCTGTTCGCCACGTTTTTGAAGCAGCTCAGCCTACCGAACTGCCACGACGATCGTACTCGTAACTGATGCACATCTGATCGAGCAACCGAACTGGGTTGGTCTTGTGGCCTATGTGTTAGAGTTCCTCGCTGTTTCCCGTCTGATTCAACTGAGTTCGGTTGCGATCACATGTGCCGGGATAACGAAACCTCCGGAGCGCATTCGTACGCAACGTGTGCCGCCTGTCACCCAGATCAAATGCTCTTTCCAGAAAGTCTGTGGCTATCGACAGAGCGTCCGTGCTTCGGATTGCTTCCTGCACTCTTCGAACGTTATCCCGAAACGTGGAGTCTCGGAGTACCCGTTTGATCGCTTCTACGCTTCGACGCAAATACCCAGCCCTCCAGTTTTGCATCGCACCTGCTCCGCAGAATCTCGAAGACTCGCCCGCTCATCGGAACAAGTCGTCGCCCCTCCGCAGTCTTGCTGTCCGGTACAAAGATCACACGGTTTTGCCAATCCAGATTCTCGACACGCATCCGGAAGAGCTCTCTTTCGTTCCTCATTCCGGTGTCGCGCATCAAGATCACGATGTCCCGGAATAGTTCACGAGTTCGGGACCGCCAGCTGCAAGCTAGGGCCGCCGTCATGAGTTCCTTTCCGCTCCACGATTGGCGATGGTCGCAAATCCGACCAGCCCACACTGCAGCGGGGTTCTAGAAAAAAACTTGATACAAATGCGAGGGGCCTTCCGTAGACCGGATGAATCTTATGAATCCGTGCATGCCAGGAGCAGCCCTAGTGAAACGCCTCACTCTCCAACTCTTCATTCTGATCGTTCTGCTCGTTAGGGCTGCACTCGCGCAATCTCCCAATGGCACTATCAGCGGCCTTGTCTTGGACTCTGCGGAACGTGCCATCGTCGGAGCCGAAGTGTTGATCGTCAACGACGCTACCGGCGTCAAATACACGGGCGTAACCAACCGGGAAGGCATCTACGCCATCCCCAACCTTCCCCCAGGGCCTTATCGCATCCAAGTCTCGAAGGTTGGTTTCAAAACCCTCATCAAACCCGACGTCATCCTCAACGTCCAGGCGGCCGTGGCCATCAATTTCACCTTGCCAGTGGGTGCCGTGTACGAAACCTTGACCGTGACAGGGGGAACGCCGCTCATCAACACCGAGTCCGGCTCGGTCAGCACGGTGATTGATCGGAACCTGGTCGAGAATCTGCCCCTGAACGGGCGCAGCTTTAATACGCTGCTTCAGCTGACTGCGGGTGTCGTTATTGCGCAAGCTTCCTCCAACAATCAGGGACAATTCAGCGTTGCCGGCCAAAGGACAAGCGCGAACAACTTTCTTATCGACGGAGTTTCCGCCAATTTTGGTGTCGCGCCCACGGTTGGTTTGGGCACCACCGGGACGGGTGCGGCTCAGGCCTTCAGCGCGTTGGGCGGGACCAGCAGCCTGATTTCGGTCGAGGCTCTTCAGGAGTTTCGCATCGAGACTTCATCCTTCGCCCCCGAATTCGGGCGATCACCCGGTGGCCAAGTGATCTTCACCACCCGGTCGGGCACGAACAGCTTTCACGGAGGAGTCTACGAATTTTTCAGAAATGACGCGCTCGATGCCAACAACTGGTTCGCCAACGCTGCACACGAGCCCCGGGCAGCAGAACGCTATAACAATTTTGGAGGCTATGTGGGGGGGCCGATTGTGCGCGGCAGAACTTTTTTCTTTGCTTCGTACGAAGGAGCTCGACTGCGACAGCCCAGCATCCAACTGATCGCGGTCCCTTCGGAATATGCCCGGTCGGTCGCCAACGCAACACTGTTGCCGTTCCTGGCCGCCTATCCTCGACCCGACGACCGCACCGTGGTTCCTGGTTCTTACACTTCCCCGTACACAGGCAACTTTTCGAATCCTTCCTCCCTGAATGCGGGCAGTGTGCGCGTGGATCAGAGCTTCCATGAACGGTTCTCTCTTTTCGGTCGCTATAACGAAGCCCCTTCCGCAGTGGCTTCGCGGAGCAATGCACTCAGCGAAATCGATTCCGTCGAAATCAAGACCAGGACTTTCACGGTCGGCTCCAACATGATCTTCACCTCCCAGCTTACCAACGCTTTTCGGGCAAACTACTCGCGGCAGACAGCAGCGAGCGTGTCCAGTCTGGATTCGCTGGGGGGAGCCATTCCCCCGCCAGCGGAAGTGCTTACCCCCAGCCCGCTCAACCCAGCCTCTACCTTTGTTTCTTTCTTCACCTTCGATACAGCCGCGTACCAGAGTGGGTTTAATGCCAGCAATCGCGACAGCCAAGTCAATGTCGCTGATGACGTGGCCTGGACGCATGGGTCGCACCGATTCAGATTCGGTACCGACTGGAGGATGATCCTTCTAGACCAAAGACCGTATAACGCATTTCTGGACTACCTCGCTAACGACGTAGCTAGCTTCCTGTCTTCGGGACAAGTTCAGTTGTTCGCTATCGCTACTCGGGAAGCCCAATATCGAATCCATGCGTTCTCGCTGTATGCGCAGGACACATGGAACATCACGCCTAGGCTGACCGCAACCTACGGCGTGCGTTGGGAACTGAGTCCAGCTCCGGCAGCGCGAGGAAACACCACGCTTGCAGCTTGGCAAAATGTGGACAATCCAGGTTTGCTTGCGCTTGCACCCCCGGGGACCCCGCTGTGGTCTACGACCTACGCGAATTTTGCCCCCCGACTCGGGATTGCTTACAGCCTGAACCCAAAAGGAAGCCTGGTCTTGCGCGCGGGTTGGGGTCTCTTCTATGACCTCGGCTCCGAATCGGTGGCCTCGCTGGGTAGCACATTTCCTAATTCTGCAGCAACCTTCGTGGATGCAGTTTCCCTACCGCTGACCAATCCCACATCGTACTTGCCGGCACTGACTACCCAACCTCCTTACCAGACCGCAATCGGATACGCGCCCAATCTCAAGCTGCCTCGTTCTCACCAGTGGAATGTGGCGATTGAGAAGTCGTTGGGGAGGGAGCAGGCTCTCTCGGCCACATATGTCGGTCAGGCTGGACGAGAGCTACTGCGACAAGAGGGAATTCCGCAGCCCAACGACAATTTCGCCGGCGATTTCTCATTGACTCGTAACAACGCTTTCTCCAACTATCATGCGTTGCAGATCCAATATCGGAAGCCGGTTGCCAATCGCCTCCATGTCCTGCTGAACTATACGTTTTCCCACTCCCTCGATAATGCCTCGAACGATGTTCAGCCCCTGCTCTCAAGGGACATCATCTCGGCGTCGAATGACTACGCATCATCCGACTTTGACGTACGCCACAATTTTTCAGGCGCAGCGATTTTTGAGATTCCCAAGGCCGCCCACACAGGAGCTCTGGCGTACGCCACGGATGACTGGTCGGTTGAAGCATTGGTTGTTGCACGAAGCGGGTTTCCCTTCAATGGCAACGTGCTCACGGCCACAATCGGTGGAGCTTTCCCGCGGCCCGATCGGGTAGCTGGGCAACCCTCCTGGCTCGCGGATCCACTGTCGCCCGGGAATCAGCGGTTGAATCCCGATGCATTTGTGGTCCCAGGGACGCTCCGGCAGGGAACTGAAGGACGAAATGATATCGGGGGCTTTGGTCTTTCTGAAGTTGACCTCTCGATGCTTCGGAAGTTCTCCTTCACAGATAAGCTCGCGATGCACTTCCGTGTCGATGCATTCAATGTTCTGAATCACCCGAACTTCAGAAATCCATTCGCGTATGTCGGATTTGGGCCGACGTACCTCCAATCCACAATGATGGCGAACCTGGGCTTAGGGGGGCTCAACCCGCTCTTCCAGCAGGGAGGTCCCCGCTCCCTTCAACTCTCCCTGAAGCTCGTTTTTTAAAAACCAAACCCTCACGCGCCTGCTAGAGGATCTCGGATGAACCGTATACGGAAGCTGCTTTGCCTGACTTATGCCTGCTGGTACTTTTGTGCAACTCCGGTGCGAGGGGAGGAGCCCGAAGAAACTCTAACGCCGGCGACTCGGGTAACCGTCGCCGACGCGATTGAGATGAGGCAATGGGCAGATCGTAATTATGCTGCCGGCGGTTCTTCCAAAGGTAAAGTGGGTATCTTCTCCCCCGACGGTAAGTGTTTTGTAGTCGTTCTGAAGAAAGGAAACCTGAGTTCCAATACCAACGAATTCTCAATTCTCTTATTCGACACCAATGCCTCTTGGGAACTCGCCCAGCCGCAAACTCTCGTGACGATGTCGTCTTCCTCCAATCGGGAGGGTGTCAAGCACGTCAGATGGCTCGCCGACAACGAAACTCTTGTCTTTCTTGGGGAGAACCCTGGGGAGACACCGCAGATCTACACTCTGAATATCAGGTCGAAGCAGTTGAAGAGGCTGACAAGCCACTCCACTGCGATCGTGGCTTATGACATCAGCCGGAGCGGAGACCAGATCGTGTTTGAAGCGCACCCCCCTGCGATCAAAAAGATCGATACCCCAGAGGTAAGGCGGAGCGGAATTGTTGTTACCGGAGGCTACCCTGACGACATTCTTACCGAAG
>Ga0126371_10006955_pt1 | contig 10099 bp, 12 predicted proteins | sample PanSoiMetaPlot_4_FD_110145 | JGI IMG/M metagenome (GOLD analysis project Ga0126371, IMG submission 110145) | Tropical forest soil microbial communities from Panama - MetaG Plot_4 | ecosystem: Environmental > Terrestrial > Soil > Tropical forest > Bulk soil | place: Panama | collected 2016-02-17
GCTGAAGACGGCGGGAGGAAAATTTATTGCGCCCGCGCCGATTGAGAATGCGTTGAAGACATCGCCTCTTATTTTGAATGCGATGGTGGTTGGCGACCGGCGCAAATTTCCTTCGGTGCTGATTGTTCCAAACGCGGACGGCATTGCCGCGGAAGCCTCAAAAGCCGAGCGCGCACATTTTTCGCGGGACCGAATCACAACTGATCCGTGGGTCCACGCCATGATCGAGAAAGAGATGGATCGCCTGATGGCGCCGTTTGCGCACTACGAAAGGCCGAAGCGGTTTGCGCTGATCGAGAAAGATTTTACTTACGCCGCCGGCGAATTGACGTATACGCTGAAACTGAAGCGGCGTGTGATTGAAGATCAGTACAAAGACGTGATCGCCGGCCTCTACTCCGACGTGGAAGAGCCACGCCCACTCTCGCAGGCTTGATCCGGAGTACAATTGATTCCGGAAATTCGGAGAAATCGTATGAATGACCAGCTTGTCATAGCGGGACGTGCGTTCAATTCGCGCCTCATCGTTGGAACCGGCAAATATCGCAGCTTTCAAGAGATGGCGCGCGCGCATGCGGCCTCGGGCGCGGACATGGTGACGGTTGCGGTTCGACGAGTGAATCTTACAGATCCCTCAAAGGAATCCCTGCTTGATTACATCGATCGCGAGAAGATTTTCATTTTGCCGAATACGGCCGGATGTTATTCGGCGGACGAGGCTGTGCGCGCGGCTCGGCTCGGTCGGGAAGTTGGCCTTTCCGATTGGGTGAAGCTCGAAGTGATCGGTGACGAGCAAACGCTTTTCCCCGATACCGAGCAACTGATCAGTGCGACGAAGACGCTAGCGAAAGAGGGCTTCACGGTTTTGCCGTATACAAGCGATGACCTGATCGTTGCGCGTAAGCTGATCGATGCAGGCGCAGCGGCTGTGATGCCGCTTGGCGCGCCAATTGGATCGGGAATGGGCATTCAAAATCTGGCGAACTTGCGGATTTTGCGCGAGCGCGTGACGGAAGTGCCGTTGATTGTGGACGCGGGCGTGGGCACGGCTAGCGATGCCGCGATCGCGATGGAATTGGGCGCAGATGGCGTGCTGATGAACACGGCTATAGCTGGCGCGCAAGATGCGGTGTTGATGGCGGAAGCTATGCGGGCGGGGGTTGAAGCAGGACGGAAGGCATTTCTGGCTGGGCGTATCGAAAAGAAGCTTTATGCGACTGCTTCGAGCCCTCTGTCAGGTGTTGTTCGTTAGCGCTTTTGTCGTTCGCAGAGCTATCTGAAGAGCACGTGCCAGAGGATGTCCACAGTCGCGTGAATTAGTACACCAGGCACCAGTGATTTCGTCTTCATCCAAGCACGGCCATAGAAAAATCCGGCAATCGAGGCGAGTAGCACGTATTTCCAGTTTGGAAATGGCGCGTGCAGGATGTGCGAGAAGCCGAAAATCAGCGACGCGACGATCAAACCTGTCCACTCGCTCTTAAAACTTCGCGAAAGCAAATTCTGCAAGATTCCGCGAAATAGGAATTCTTCCGGCCAAGCTGTGAAAAAGAGAATTCCGACGACCACCAGCGGTTGTAGCCGATGAATCGAGGGTGCGTAGGCGATGAAATGGATTTTCAGGCCGAGCGGAATCGCGATTGCGGCGAAAACGAGAAAATTGAAGCCGTAGTTGAATCCGAACCCACGTCGCCATTCGAGCGCGTAACCCACGTCGTCCAAACGGCGAACCAGAATGAAGGCCGTCACGCCAACGGCGAGTGCCAACAAAATCGACAGAACGTGCGTGAGCTGGGGCGGATAGGGAAACACCCAGTACATCCACTGCGCCCACACCGGCAGCCAGAGGCATACTGCGGCTGCGTGGTCCTGCCACGCGCCAGTTGAACGGCCGCTGGAACTTCCGACGAGTAACACGGGCAGCAGCACGTAACAGACGCCGCCCGCCGCCGTCTTCCAATTGCCCGAGACCAGCAGCGCATAGCCGACCACGGCAGCCAACGGAAGGAGCAGCGCGAGCGCAGCTCCGTTGCCTAACGCGCCATGCACACGTGCTTGTACGTCCGTCAGGGCCAAAAATAATTCGAATGCGAAGAGCGCCGCCGCGACCGTCAGGGCCAGAGCAAATCGGCGGCCCCCGTAACCGATATAGGCGCCTGCGAAGCCCGCGGCCATAACGATCACGGCCCAAACCGTGAATGCCAATGTGAGGCCGGCTTTGCGCGAAGTTGAGCTCGTCGCCATGGGCCACGATTCTACTGGAACTTGGCTAAAGGTCTGGAAGAACTTGATTTGGACGGCTGCCTCAGCGATTCTGGTAGTGACGATGGCTACAAAAAGCTCGACTGCGAATCGAATCGACTATCTTGACTGGCTGCGCGGATTCGCCGTGCTTGGCATGTTTGAAGTGCACTGTTACGACGCGTGGCTAGGTGGTTCGGCACGGCAATCAACGTTTTTTCATTTGACGCAGCTCAGCGGCACAGTTCCCGCGCCGCTGTTCATTTTCCTGTCAGGTATCACGTTTGCGTTGATCACAACCGGCATGCGGCGCAAGGGTGCGGATGCAAACAAAATCGCCGCAAGGACCATCCGCCGTGGGGCCGAAATTTTTGTGCTAGGGCTCGTATTTCGCGTTCAGGAATATGTCTTGGGCCAACCCTGGGCGCCTAACACCGATTTGGCGCGCGTCGACGTTCTCAATCTGATCGGACTGACGATCATGGCCATGGGCGCGGTTTCGTGGCTTTTCCGTGGGCGGACTGCAAATGCGCTCGCAGCCCTCGGTATTGCAGCTGGAATCTCGATGGTGACGCCGATGCTCTGGACCATTTGGAGGCCGCAATGGTTGCCCTGGTATATCGAGTCGTACATCAACGGCGTGCACATTTTTGATAAGCCGCAGCCGTGGCTATTTCCGTTGTTCCCATGGGCAGCTTTTGGGTTTGCGGGTCTCGCCGTTGGATTCTTTCTTTTCAGCGATTGGGCCTCCGAACACCGTTCGCAGGCACTGGGAATCGTCGGAGCGGCAGGCGTTGGGCTCTATTTTGTTTCGCAATGGTTCGATGCCAGTCCGATCCATCTCTATCCCGTTTACGATTATTGGCATACCAGCCCGAACTTTTTTCTTTTGCGAGTGGGAATCGTAATGGGCGTGATCGCCGCCGGGTACGCGTGGTGCCGCTGGGGGCTGGGCAGTATGGGATTCAGCCCTCTGAAACAGCTCGGTCAAACGTCACTGCTCGTTTACTGGGTGCACATCGAATTCGTTTATGGCCGTTTCACAATTCTCACTCAGCAGGCACAATCGATCTGGACCGCTACTCTTGGTCTGATCGTGATTACGTTAGCCATGCTGCTGCTTTCCATTGTGCGAACGAAGTGCAAGGGACACGGTTCGGAAATTCTGGCTTGGATTCGACGCCTGCCTGAAACCTCGATGGGCGATTAATCGCCGGCCGAATGCTTCAGAGAAAGCGATTCTAGACGGTTCCAACGAATGTGGCACAAATATCAAAAGCACCTCCTCGTTCTGTTCGGCATCGCGGCGATTGCCTATTTTCTTTATAAATTCCGCAATTCGATTTCGCTCCAGGGATTTCACTGGTCTCAAGTCGGCGAGTCGCTCCGAAACGCTAATTTGCCGCTTCTGATTCTTTCGATTGTCACGATTTTTGCTTGCTACGCCGTTCGCTCTCTTCGTTGGATCCGCTTCTCGCAGTCACTGGGCAAGTCGCATTTCTGGAACGTCTACGGCGCGACGCTCATGGGCTTCTCGTGCGTTTTTCTGCTTGGGCGTGCAGGCGAACCGGTCCGTCCGGTGCTTATTGCACGCAAGGAATCACTCTCGATGCCGGGGATGTTTGGCGTCTACTTTCTTGAACGCATCTTCGATATTGCCGCCTCTGTAGTTTTGGCCGGCCTCGCGCTGCTGCTATTTCAAACCAATGGGCCTGTGAGCATTCAAGAAGCACACTTGATCGCGGTTGCGCGTTCGACTGGTGTCGTGCTTTTCATCGGGCTCATCGCCGTCGTGATTTTTCTAGTCTATTTTCGCTTCCACGGGGGCGAATGGCTTTCGCGCCGTCTGCAGCACGCGGCCTGGCGGAGCGGCTTTCGCGCGCGATTGGCCTCTCTGCTAGAAGGTTTCAGTGACGGCTTGCAAGCCGTTCGCACGTGGGGCGACCTTTCAGCGCTGATGGGATATTCCGTGCTGCACTGGACGTTGGTTGTAGTGGTCTATTTATGCGTGGAGCACGCTTTCGGCGGCGCATTAGCGGCTATTTCCTTGGGTGGCACGATTCTCGTGCTCGCCTTCACGCTCGTTGGTTCGGCGGTGCAACTTCCGGGAGTTGGTGGCGGCGCGCAGGTCGCCACGTTCTTGGTACTCACAGAAGTGTTCGGGATTGCCAACGCGCCAGCTGCAACAGTTGCGATTTGCGTCTGGCTGATCAGTTTCGCTTCTTGCTGCGTGGCCGGGATTCCATTATTGTTTCGCGAAGGTTTATCCATGAGCGAACTGCGCCGGATCACCCGTGAAGAGGAACGCGAAGGCGAAGCCGGACTTTTGGCCGAAGCCGAGCGAGCCGCCCACGTCGAGGACTCGCCTCGATGAAGTGTCCGTTTTGCCAGCATCTCGAAGATAAGGTTGTCGATTCGCGCGAAGCGCGCACGGGCGATCTGGTCCGTCGCCGCCGCGAATGTCTAAAATGCAATCGCCGCTTCACCACGTACGAGCGCATCGACGAAATTCCTTACATGGTGATCAAGAAAGACGGCCGCCGCGAAAAGTTTGATCGACAGAAAATCCTGCAGGGGCTGCTGAAGGCTTGCGAAAAACGGCCCGTGCCGGTCGGCAAACTCGAGTTTATCGTTGATGAAGCCGAAGCGTTTGTCAGCGAAAGCCCGGAGCGCGAACGTACGACAACCGAAATTGGCGAACTTTTCATGAACAGACTGAAAAAACTGGACAAAGTCGCGTACGTCCGTTTTGCGTCTGTTTATTTGGATTTTAAGGATGTGAAAGAGTTTATGGATGAGCTAAAAGGCCTGCTGAAAGACAGAGCCAAGAAATAGATCGACCTGGCGAACGCGCTGACACCTGTCCCGAGTTCCCTCCTTGCCGTCGGCATCATATTGCAACCTCGAGAAGAACGGTATCGGGCGGACGCTAAGGTGCAACTTAGCAATCTCTTCGCGCGTAGTACACTGGGGAGACGATGATGGGTTCAGAAAACGGCGCGGCAGTGTGCGCGGAGCACGTGGCCAAGCATTACCGGATGGGCGAGGCGATGGTTCGGGCGGTGGATGACGTCTCATTGACGGTGAAGCCCGGAGAATTCGTGGCGATTCTGGGTAGCTCGGGCTCGGGCAAGTCCACGATGATGAACTTGATCGCGGGTCTCGACCGGCCAACCACGGGCGCGATCTATGCACACGGGAAGAATTTGGCCGAGATGAACTCCGGTGAGCTTGCGAGGCACCGCAGCCAGACGATTGGAATCGTGTTTCAGGCATTTAACCTTCTGCCGCGAATGACGCTGGCCGAAAACGTGGAATTGCCGCTGCGTTTGGCCGAGGTCGATCGTGAGGAGCGAGCAGGACGCGTCAATCAGGCAATCGAGCGAGTGCATCTTTCGGGGCGGGCGTCGCACCGACCGAGTGAGCTTTCGGGTGGCGAACAACAGAGAGTGGCGCTAGCGCGGGCGCTCGTAAACAAACCGACTATTCTGCTTGCCGATGAACCAACAGGAAACTTGGATAGCAAGACCGGCGACGAGATCATGACGCTGATTACCGAAATTAATCAGTCAGGTGTGACGATTTTAATGGTCACACATGAACAGGTTAGAGCGGAAAAATACGCACGTCGCATGATCGTGATGAAGGACGGAAAAGTGGTGAGTGACGGAGGCCAGCGATGAAGATGAGAGATTTGACGGAGCTGGCAGGCCGGAATCTGCGTGAGGCAGTTTTGAGAAATTCGCTAACGACTCTGGGAATCGGCGTGGGAGTCGCGTCGCTGGTGGCGATTCTTTCGCTGGGCGTGGGACTGCAGCAGCTTGCGAGCAGTCGGCTGGCAAATTCGGGGTTATTCAACGCGGTGATCGTGATGTCGCGGGAGAATATGCGCGGCGGATTCGGAAGAGGACGCGGGATGACCGCCGACACCACTGCGTCCGTGCCGCCGAGACCGCTCGACGAGGAAGCACGTAAAGAACTCGCTACGATTCCAGACGTGGCGGAAGTCTATCCAGAAGTGCGATTCCCGACCGGAATCAAATTTGGGGATAGCACGTATCCGACGGTTGTTGCTGGCGTGCCGCAGTCAAGCAAGGGAAGCGGGGCTTACGACGGTATCGAGGGGGCGTTCTTTTCGGGACCGGAAGCGCAAGAGGCGATTTTGCAAATCGAACTGGCGAAACAGCTTTCGCCGAATCCGAATGCGCTGATCGGGCAAAATGTGACATTGAATTATGCGGAGCGTCAGGCGCTGGCAGCATCGGCCGATGGAGGAATTTCGGGCGGATTTTCAGTGGTTCCGCATGAAGAACAGTTGAAGATTGTGGGAATCATCGAGACCGAGCCTGCTACGGGAGCGGGCGGATTCGGACAGGTTCGCATGATGATTCCGCTGAATGTGGCGGAAAAACTGCAGGCTGCGCAAACGAACGATTTGCGCTCGGTGCTTGGAGGAAACGGCGGGCGGCCCAACTACTCGAGCCTAACGGTGAAGGTGAACGATCCGGCGCAGGTCGAGGCCGTGGAGGACAACATCAAGGCACGGGGCTTTGGCGCATTTTCGCTGGTCGATGCCTCTAAGAACCTGACGCTGATTTTTCGGGTGTTCGATACGCTGTTAGGATCGTTCGGCGGGTTGGCGCTGGTCGTGGCGTCGCTGGGGATTGTGAATACCCTCGTGATGGCGATTCTTGAGCGGCGGCGTGAAATTGGGATTTTGAAGGCGTTGGGCGCTTCGGATGGCGACGTGAAGAAGCTCTTTTTTACCGAGGCGGGCTGCATGGGGCTGTTGGGTGGAATTTTCGGCGTGGTGCTTGGATGGGCCATCGGGCGCGGAATCAATTTTGGCGCAAACGTTTATTTGCACCGGCAGAATCTGCCAAGCATCGAGTTGACGGCGGTGCCTGTTTGGATGGTGGTCTTCGCGATTGCGCTTTCGATCGGAGTGAGCCTGGCTGCCGGGCTTTACCCGGCGTCGCGGGCGGCAAAGCTCAATCCGGTCGAGGCGCTGCGGTATGAATAGTCGCGGGGGCTCGTGGTCCTTATTCGGTTTGGCGGTCCTGTTACTCTCGATTGCTGCTATCGTCTGCGGAACAGCTTCTGTGTCGCATGCTGGTGCTACATCGCGGCAAGCGGCAAGCACGGTTGGAAAGGGACGCGCAGAGTGCCGCGAGGTGACGAGCAAGATTTTGGCGCGCCCAGTTCCTTACTGCATTTTTCTCCCGCCTAGCTACGATTCCGACGCGACACGGCGATATCCCGTTCTTTATTTTCTGCATGGGCTCGGCGAAAACGAGCAAGTGCTGCTCAATTCGGACGGCTGGGAAATCATCGAACAAGCTTGGGCCGATAAATCGCTTGGCGAATACATCATCGTAGCGCCGGCAGCCGGACGCACGTTCTACGTCAATTCGAAAGATGGGAAACTGCGGTACGAAGATTTTTTTATCCAAGAGTTTTTGCCAGCGATAGAGAAGAATTACCGGATTCGCGGCACCCGGGCAACGCGGGGCCTCGATGGTATTTCGATGGGTGGGTATGGCGCGCTAAGGTTCGCGTTCAAGTATCCGCGACTCTTCGGTTCAGTGAGCGCACACAGTGCGGCGTTAATCGAACGACCGCCGACGGTGCAGATCAACTCACAACAGCAGGCGGCCGTATCACGTCTGGTGGGCTCGGCATTCGGCGTGCCGTTTGACCGGGCGTATTGGAATCGAGAAAGCCCGTTTACGATCGTACGCGAGAGTTCGAAGCCAATGGGATTAAAGATTTATTTTGATTGCGGCACGGAAGACGATTTCGGCTTCAACGTCGGTGCGCAGCAGTTTCACGACCTGCTCACTTCTCGCGGGATTCCGCATACGTTTCATCTCTATCCCGGCAGCCACAACTGGCTGTATTTCGCGAGCCATTTTCCGGAGTCACTGGAGTTTGAGTCGAAGGCGTTTGGCCTGAGCAACTGAGACGGTCTAAATTTTGCGGCAGAGTGGATGTGGCGGCTGTACTTATGGTAAGGTGCACGCCGGGTGAGGGGCGGCAAGCTGTGCAACGAGTCTTTGTGGAGGTGCGCACATGGACTGCCCTCAATGCCACAAGCAGATTCCTGCAAGATTCTCCTGGGTTTTATCCGGCGCAAATGGGTCGACGTGTCCACACTGCCAGGTTAGTTTGTGTCCGAAGGCAATGTGCGCGATCGTCTTGTTCCTACTTTCGTGCGTTCTGGCCGATGGTAGTTTGATTTTGCTGCGGCACGCGGGCGCGGCGTCATGGATTGTATTCGCCGCGTTTTTCGCGGTATTTGCGGCGGCTTACCTGCTAGGACTGCGAGTGATTTTGCGACTTCGACTGAAGACAAGCCCTACTCAAGGGCTTGATCCCTCACCTGTCACGCCGCGGCAACTGTAGGCGTTGAGTCCCGAAGGCTGTTTCGCGCGTCGGCTAATAGATACAACAATTCACGTTCAATGCTTGGGGGCGACGTAGCCTTCGGGAAGCTTAGCGCCTTCACCGAAAAAGTATTGTTCCATCTGTTCGGCGATGATCTTTTGGGAATTGGGATCGAGCGGGTTGAGACGGAACTCGTTCATGAGCATCTTCGAGTGTTCGACCCACATGCGCCAAGCTTCTTTTGAGACGTTGTCGTAGATGCGCTGCCCAAGTTCGCCCTTCCACGGTGCACGGTCGAGGCCGGGCAGTTCCTTGCCGAATTTCACACACTTCACCATGCGGACGGGTTGTGCGCCGGATTGCTGGTTCTGATCAGCCATTTCGTCTGCTCTCCTGATGAGACTCAATCTTACGACATTGGCATGGATGGGTGATAGAGCAGCTTTAGGAGCAAGGCAAGGGAAATGAGGTTAAGGCGTGCCCAAATTCTTTCAAATATCCATCGCCGCGGCGAACCACATCAGAAAGAGAACAAGAGAGAGAGCAAGGGAATGCCATCGAACTGGATTTTTGCTCCAAACACCGAGGAGAGAAAATGCGACCGCTAAGAGTGAGACCAATAATGCGATGCCGACCATTCGTTGAAGTATGGGATCGAAATACAGCAAACCCGGGTTGAAGAGCTGCCGTATGAATCCGCCGACGCCGATGAGAACGGAGATGCTTACTAAAGCCAGGCCGCCTACGGACATTGCCGGCAAGAGGCCGCGCACCCGGGGCTGTTTGAAATACCGGGCCCATCCCCATATGAGAAGCGCCGCAATCGCGCTGAAGAAGGCGACGCTGTATATGATCGAAAGTACCTGTGCAAAACGTGTTGGCATTGGTGTTCCTGCAACATTATCCAGCAGAGGACCGAATGCCGATGCGATGGTTCGTCGGATGTTTCGCATACGGCATCAGCTTCGAAATGTTTCTGAACAGCTCTTGGCAGAAAGCATGGATCGACGGCATGCCGTTGCATCCCTGCTATAGTGTTGAAAATGGAGACGATCATGAACGCCCACTTAGATGCCGTAGCGAAAGCTCCTGACACTGATGCTTATTACTGTGAAGTTCCTTCGGACCCGTGCGCGATTGTGATGTTTGGCGCGTCGGGTGATTTGGCGCAGCGAAAGCTCTTGCCTGCGTTGTTTGATTTGGCGCGACATGGATGTCTTGCGCCGCGATTTCACCTGCTGGGATTCGCGCGGTCGCCGCTGAGCGACGATGATTTTCGCGGCAAAGCCTCGGAAGCAATGAAGAAAACCGCAGGCGGAAACGACGGCCACGCGAAGGAATTTCTGAAGAACATTTCCTATTTTCAAGGTGATTATGACGATCCGACTTCGTTTGGAAAGCTGAAGGATCGGCTCGAAGAATTGGATCGGTCAGGAAACCTTGCCGGGAACCGATTGTTTTATCTGGCGAC
>Ga0126371_10006956_pt1 | contig 10097 bp, 8 predicted proteins | sample PanSoiMetaPlot_4_FD_110145 | JGI IMG/M metagenome (GOLD analysis project Ga0126371, IMG submission 110145) | Tropical forest soil microbial communities from Panama - MetaG Plot_4 | ecosystem: Environmental > Terrestrial > Soil > Tropical forest > Bulk soil | place: Panama | collected 2016-02-17
AGAGAAGGCGTATGCAGTCCGGCATCGCGATGCACACCCACGCATCCGTCCACCACGGCACCTGGCTCCACGTCCAGGCGCGGCGGGCCGCCACCGTCCAGGCCGTCTACATCGCACACCCGGAGCAATTCTGCGGCCGCCGCCCGGCCCCTAAGCTAAGTGTTCGGGTTCGCGTTGCCCACGAGCGGTTGGTTCAGGGGTGCAGTACCGGTCACAGGCGGCAGCAATGCCGGGCTGAGGAGTGAACTTCCGGTCGGCCCGGCAACAACAGCATCGCCGGTGGCGCTGCCGCGGAGCCATTGCGACCAGGGAATGAACCACTCGGTCCAGCCATTGCCCTGTGTTCCGGCGACCGGGCTGCCGGTGACTGTCGCAGGATCGCCCGGCTCCTCCATGTTGTAGTACGTCTCGGCGTGCGCTGGTGAGGTGTTGACGCAACCGTGACTGACATTGGCCATGCCCTGCACGCCCACCGACCAGTACGCGTCGTGAATGAAGCTCCCGCTGTAGGTGAAGTCGACCGACCACGGCACTTCCAGTGAGTAGCCAGGACCGGTCATGAGCTGCGGGTTGCTCTTGTATGTCGTCAGGTAGGAACCGTCGGGAGTATCGTCGCCAGGTCGGCCCGTGCTGATCGCCCACCGGCCGAAGAGATGGTGCTTGTAGTAGACATTCATGTAGTGAGTGCGGGTGCTGGCGACGACGATCAGCGAAGGCCCGATGGAAAAGCTCAGGTGGACATTGCGGTCGCCGTACAGGCCGGGCGCTGCCTGGATGCCGTCAAAATTGGCATCGACACTCACGTTCGTGTTCTGGGGCCAGTACTGCCGCGGCCGGAAGATCACAGTCTTGCCACCCTGCCAGTACCAGGCACCGACCACGGGCTTGGAGGTGCGGATCTGGATGGCACGCTCTATAGCTGCTTTGTTGCTGACTGGGTGACTGAACATGACGGTGATCGGGATGCCGACGCCGAACACATGGTCGCTGATCAGGCCACTTATATTCGAATCCGTCCCCAGCGTGGTGATCGTGGCGCGGAATACGTGACGCGGCGTCAACGTCTGGAACACGCTCGAAGTGGTGACCTTCTTGTGGTTCGTGCCGATGGCAGTCGCCGTCACCGTGTAGTTCGTTCCCGTCGTCAGCTGCTCGGCACTGTGCCATATGCCGTTGGGAGCCAGGTGGCCGCTGACAGGACCGGCGGCCGTCGCCACGGTTACCTGGTGCAGCTTTCCGTGCCGTGCCGAGACAGTGATCGTCGATCCGGGCAGGATGCCCCGTGCTCCGTTGGCCGGGCTAATGGTGAGCGTCGGCGGCGGGGACGAGTTGGCGGTCGCGGCCGTGCAACTCGCAGCGGCGAGTGCGGCTACTGACAGCACAGCCGGCAACGCGAACGCCCGGCACCGACGAGCAAATCTGGATTCCCCGTGCCACACCGTAGAAACTCTCCCCCGAATGCCGGCTGCCCCGCGGCGATTTACCCGCGACGTGTCCACGGCATGCCGCACCTTACAAAGCCTTTACCCCGGGGAGTTGCACTGCCTGCGCCGACTCGGCGCAGCGTTCGGGCAATCCATCGGCAGTTTGTTGGCAAACTGGATTTATGGACCTCGACAAGGGAGTCAGGCGCAGGCTGATCGCCATGCTCACGGCGGCCATAACCGATATGAGGGAGGGCAGTGGCGAGACGCCGCTGCTCGATCTACTGGCAAGAGATGCCAGTGATCCAAGATCCCGCAATGTGACGCTCCCTGCGCCGATTACAGCGCAGAAGATCAGCGCTCTCATTGACGCTGCGCTAGCTGACGACCGCAGGTACACCTGGAGTGCGGCGCTATTCGCGTCACAGCTCTTTCTTGACCTAGCCGGGGATGTCAGCCGGGACTACCCTGACTTCGACATCGACGCCTTCCTTCGGAAGGCGGCGCTAGAACTCGAATCCGAAGATCAGGCCACAGACTGACACCTCGCGCTTGCTCCGTCAGCGGTGCTAAGCATGGCAGGCGGCGGGACTCGGCGGCAGGTCAAGGGCAGGATTGCCATCAAAGAACCCGACCGGCTTCAAGTGGAAGCCGACGGCCATGACGGGCATAACCGGCCAGTCTTCTGGGCGAACCACGTGATGCGAACCAATGGTGTACCAGAGCACGATGTCCTGGTCCGCGATGGGCTCATCGGCGGCGATGTACTCCGGCAGCCCCTGGGGGTCCGGTGACTGGTAGGGGTAATCGCCGGCCGCGAACTTCTCCTTCGGATCGTAGGCAGTCACCCATAGGTTGTGCTGTACGAACCGCGCCCGATCGTAGATCGTCGAGCCAGGCTGCAGCATCGGCGGTACCACTGCCCCTGGCACCAGCTTGTAGGCGACATCTTGTCCCAGCTCGTTGATCACCGACGGGTTCGTGATCTTCCAGAACCTAGCTCTGTTCAGGTCGGCGTCGCGGCAGGCATTGCCTTCTGTCACGAGCAGCGTCTCCCTGGTACTCCAGGCGTTGTTGTGGGGGTTCTCAGGTCCCGGGGGGTCGGGCACGGAGTCCACCTCGTAGACGCTATTGCGCGGTCCGTCGACGGCCATGTCCAGACGGACGCTGAAAAAGTGCTGGTGGTGGGGGCCGTAAATGCCCGGCGCTACCAGGTTGCCCCAGCGCGGTTTATCGCCTTCGGCTACCGCGCCCGTGGTAAGCACGCCAGTGAGCTTGACCTCGTACTCGATCGTGCCGTCGGTGTAGAGATACCAGTAGAAGGCGTATTCGTAGTTGCCGACGGTCGCGACTGAGGACAGGACCAGGCGGCGGGAGCGCCGGACTTGCACGGCCTCGGTCCGGAAGTCCGTGTGCTTCCAGGAGATCCCGAAGTCCTCCTCGTGCATGCAGATGGCGTTAGGGATGGTAACGGGCTCGCCCCGGGAGTCACTGACGATGCCATCGAAGTAGTAGATCTGTCCGAGGCAGTCGCAGCCGAGCGTGAGTGAGTTGGCCATGAGGCCCATGCCAACCTCGCCCATGTCGAAGACGTTCTTGTTCCAGTGCGTCGGCGAGGCGTCGCCGTACGGCACGACCATCTCTGACAGCGACGCCCGATACACCACTGGACGTTCCCGCCCGCGATCGTTGTAGCTCAGTTGATGCAGTACGAGGCCCTCACGGCCATTGAAGCCCACCCGGAGGCTCCACTTCTGCCAGCGCACCGCCCAGCCGTCGACGGTAAAGCTCGGGCCTTCTGGCTGGCTGATCTCGATGGGCTTCAGGTCGCCGCGGAGCTCGCCGAAGGCGGGCCGATTCTGCGGGTCGAGCATGAACTGAGGGTCGTAATTACCAGGATGTTTCGGGATGGGAACGACGCCGTGGTCGGCGACGTCGGTCACCTCCATCTTGTCCATGTCAACGGTAACGATCAGTCCCTCGACGGGTCGCGCGTATCCGTGCTCTCCCGGCGCTGACCGCATCCAGGTCAGCGGACGGCACAGCCGCGGGCTGCTGGACGGGTGATCCGACGGGCCCATGTACCCCGAGGGCCAGGGGTCGATCATGGCCAGCGAGAAGTCCGCGACTCCTCGCTTGCGCATTGCCTCCTGCCATCGCGGATCCTGTCGCACTAGTTCCTCGATCGCGGGCAGGTCATCCCAGATAACCGGCGGGAAGCGGCCGGGCACCGGCGTTCTGCTGATCAGGGCACCGCTGGTGAGGGAGACCAGCGCCTCGTGCAGCAGCGCCGCCTGGCAGTCGTAGGTGATTACCAGGGCGACACGGTCGGGCGGGGAATCAGGCTCGAAGGTCAATCCATCAGGCTTGGCCGGCTCGGCGAGGGTAACGGTGATGAATCTGGTCGCCGTGCCCATCTCGGCCTGCGCCGCGACGATTGCGCTGGCAATCCGGACCTCGTCGGCTGTCAGCGGGTCCAGCGGATGCTTTGACGGGCCGGGCATCGTTCCTGGCTGACTGTCGGGAGCTAGCTGCGCGGTCATCGGTCCTCCCTAAGTCGCGCTACCGCCTTAGCGACTTTGTATCGCGCTAGACGGCTCTTGGCGACCTCTGCTCGAGTAGTAGGCCTCGAGACAGCACATATTGTGCTAACTATGCGCTACCTAGTCCGTGAGCGGCTCTTTCACATTAAGGACGACTTCTGGGTGACCGACGCCGACGGCAACCGGGCGTTCTTCGTCAACGCCAAGGTGCTGTCGTTGCGGCACACGCTAGATCTCCAGGATGCGGCGGGAGGCACGATCGCCTCGATCAAGCACAAGCTGCTGACATTCACCGACGCCATGGAGATCGAGCACGATGGGCAGGTCATCGCCACCGTGCACAAATCCGTGTTCTCGCCACTGCACCACCGGGCAACCATCGATCTGGCCGACGGCGGGCGCCTCGAGGCCGTGGGAAACATCATCGGCAAGGACTTCGAAGTCCGCGACGGCCACCGGGTGCTCGCGCGGATCTCTCGCGCGTGGTTTCGGGTCCGTGACACATACGGAGTGGATATTGCTCCTGGCGAAGACGACGCACTGATGATCTGCATCGCCGTATGCCTCGACCGCATCCACGCCGACGAGGAAGCCGCTCGCCGCTAAGCAGTCGGCCAGCTGACCACGCCGACCCGTATGGCGTCCTGATCACGTCGCGTCTCCAGCACCGCGAATTGGGCGGTTGGAATGTCGACGCCAGGGTCCGGAGCTGCGCAGAGTCCCGGCAGGGCCGCGCGGAGGCCGGCGCCATGCGCGACGACCACTGACCGCGAAGCACCCCCCGGCTCGGTGACGCGCTCGAGGGCCCTCGCCAGCCGGGCTTCGAGCTCGACGCAGTTCTCGCCGCCGGGAAACCTGACATCCCGCTGGCCTGCGCTCCAGGACGCGAGCACGTGGGCGTAGATGTTCCAGGCTCCCTCGTCGCTGCGCCCGTCGAGCTCGCCTACATTCAGCTCGCGCAGATCCTCAAGCTCGGCCAAGATCGCCACGCCAAGCTGCTGCCCGACGATTTCCGCTGTCTGCCGTGCTCGCCGCAGCGGCGAGCAGAACAACCGGGTCATAGACCCGAGCGCAAGTCCAGCAAGGCTTTCGCCAAGCGAACGCGCCTGCTCGCGCCCCTTATCAGTCAGCTCTCGGTCATAGACCTGGTACGACAGCGTCCTCGTGAGATTCGCCACGTTCTCGCCATGCCGGGCCCAAAGGACGATACCCATACCGGCATCATCTTCGGCTTGGCGCCAGCGCGGCAGCCGGGCTCACTTGCCGTCGTGCGGACGGAGCGCCAAATCGCGCTGATATGGTGAACGCCGAGGTTAACTGGCTGGTCAGCCGCCTGCCTTGCGAGCCCCGCGCGAAGCTTCACTGATGCCGAAGGCGCTAGGGCCCTCTCTCAGTCCGAGATACTACGCAGACAGAACGGCGGCTAGCGCCTTGCCATTGGCGGTTGAGCGTCAGGAGGATGCCGGGCAACGGACCACTCGCGACAGCCGGCGGGCTCCGTTGCTGATCTTGCTCGGGTACCTCGCGGCCTCGCTGGCGCTGACCTGGCGACTATGGGCCCACCCGGCGACTATGGCGCCGAGCAATGGCTCATGGGTCCTGGACGACATCTATGTCAATGTCTGGGGGATGCGCTATGCCGCAACTGCGATTGCGCACGGGAGCCTTCCGTCCCTCATCACGACGGCCGTGAACGCACCGCAGGGCATCAACCTCATGTGGAATACCACGATGCTGCTGCCGTCGGTGCTGCTGGCGCCGGTCACCCTGCTGGCGGGCCCGCAGGCCAGTCTCGATGTGCTGACGACGCTGGGTTTCGCTGGCTCCGCTGCCACCATGTTCGTGGTCCTGCGTCGGTGGGAAGCAAGCACGGGCGCCGCAGCGCTTGGCGGTGCCATCTTCGGTTTCTCCCCGGCGCTGCTAATCGCCGCGGAAGATCACTATCCATTCCAGTTCGCCGTGCTGCTGCCACTAATACTCGACGCCGCGCTGCGACTGATCACCGGTCGCGGTCGCCCGGTACGCACCGGCATCTGGCTCGGCCTGCTAATCTCCGCGCAGATCTTCCTCTCAGAGGAATGGCTGCTCGACACGGCACTGGTCGGCGTCCTGATGGTGGCCGTGCTGGCCGCCAGCCGGCCCTCGGCGGTGCTAAGCCAGGCTCGGACCGTCGTGACCGGCATGGCCGTCGCCGCCGGCGCAACGCTTGTCATCTGCGGGTATCCGCTTTGGGTCCAGTTTCACGGACCCCTCACTGAGCACGGCAGCCCGTGGAATCCAGCGGATTACCGAAACTACCCAGCCGACTTCGTGACGGCGCCAGATAACGTGCTCCTGCACGGGAACTGGCTGCACTTCATCGCCCGCACCGGGCAGCTCCGAGTCGGGGATTTCTCCTACCTGGGCTGGCCGCTCCTCGTGGTACTGCTGGCCGCCACGGTGGTCTACTGGCGAGATATCAGGATCCGGATGTCAGGCGTGACGTTCGTCATTCTGGAACTGTTCAGTTTGAGTGATCACCCGATTACGGTTTTCGGGTGGCACATCAGCGGGGTCCTTTTGCCCTGGCACTGGATGCTGCACGTGCCGCTGGTGAACCAGGCATTGCCGAACCGGCTACCGCTTCTGGCGGACGGGGCTGCAGCCGCGGTACTTGCCTTCACCATCGACCGGGTCGTCGACGCAGTTCGCCGTGGTGCGCAGGACTGGCGGCGGCCCGCTATCGGGGCGGCGGCCGCCGTGGCAATTGCAGCAGCGATCCTGCCTATAATTCCGGCGGCGGTGCCAGCGGCTGCCCTCGTTCCTGTGCCCACAGGCTGGCAGGCAGTCATGGCCCGGCTGCACCTTGATCCGGGCGCTCGGGTTGTAGTTCTTCCACTTGATGGCCCGCACACAATGGGATGGCAGGCGGTGACCGGCGAGCCATTTTCCGTCGTGGCGGGCTATTGCATCGCCCCGGCCCCGAACGGGCAAGCCGCGGTCTGCGGCAATAGGTACACCTTGACTTCCAGCGAGTGGGCCGCTTCGCTCCAGCTGGGCAAGCTTGCAAGCGGCGTGCCCAGGATTCATGGCCCGTCAGTCAGCACAATGACTCGGGCGATCTCGAACTGGCAGGCCGGCGCTGTTGTCACCGCTGCCGGTAGCCACTCGGCGATCGCAACGTATCTGACCAGGTTCTTCGGTCCCCCAACCGCCAGTCAGGGCCGCGTACTCGGCTGGCGGCTCAGCTCTGGCTGGCAGCTGCGTGCGCGCGAGCTTCATGATCACAGGCCTCGTCGCCAGCGAACGGCCTAGCTCCGGCGGCGCCTGGGAGCATAGGCCCGTGACCGGGCTGACTGACGCCGACCTCTACGACCGCGGTGTGCGGACCCTTGTTGCTTCCTGGCAGTGGTACGCGCAGGGCTGCCCTCGCGCCGCCGTGGTCCGGCCGGAAGGGGTGGCCGTCGCGCTCTTCCCGGACCTGCCCGAACGGCAATTGCTCAATAACGCGCTACTCGAGCGCGGGCTGAGCTCTTCTTCGCGTGCGCGGGCCATCGCCGCGATGGAGGCGGCCTACGCGTCGGCTGGCATTACCGGTTTCGCGGCCTGGGCTCACGAAGGCGACCAGGCGATGCGCGAGGACCTGGCGGCACGCGGATACACCGTTGCGGAGTCCACGCGGGCGATGGGCATGGCGCTGAGCGACCTCCGCCTGAGCCAGCCTGCCATCGAGCTCGCGCCGACGGACTGGGCCGAGTACCTGCGCATCCTCGGCGTCGCGCCGGAGTTTGCCCGCCACGCCGACCGGCGCGCCTTCCACCTAAGGATCGCAGCCCTCGACGGCTCTGCCGTGGCGGCTGGGATGGCCTTTGATCACGGCGGTGACTGCGGGATCTACAACGTCGCCACGGTTGAGCACGCCCGGCGACGCGGGCTTGGCACGGCGCTAACCGCGCTACTGGCGCACGACGCCATTGCCCGCGGATGTCGCACGGCCAGCCTTCAGGCGACACCTGTGGCTGAGCGCATCTACGCGGCGGCGGGTTTCCGCGACCTCGGCCAGCTGCTCGAATATGCGCCACCGGAATCTAAGACCGCAAGGACTGCGATAACCGGCCCGTGACGGCCGGATCTCGACCGGCAGCAATTGTGGGTACGGCGTGCCGAGGTTTAGTCGCGCCGATGCAGGACTGACGTTACGGCTCGGTGGCGCTGACTCCGGGGAGGTTGGCGAATCGTGCCTTCGCATCGGAGGTCATGATCATCCGGTCCGTCTGAACAGCGTGCGCAGTCATTATCAGATCGTCTGTGCCGCGGGGCGTTCCGGCCCTCCGCGCATGCGCGATCAGCCGCGCATGGCAGGCCGCGGTGGTCTCGTGTAGTCGAGCACCTCGACAGCCGAAGTAATGGCGGTGAGGGCGCGGGCACGATCCGCGGCTCGGGCGCCAGTGTCAACAAGCTCGATGCCGACTCGGTACTCGGCGATGGTGACGGCCGCAACAGCCAGCTCGTCTTCGTCCAGGGCTGCGCGGTCGATTGTCCCGCGCTCGTAAGCGATCAAGATATTGGTATCGAGGATCAGCCGCCGGCCTACGGATCATCTCCCTCGCTGGACACCAAGGCCAGTGGGCTAGCGATGTCCGCCACGAACTGGAAATCAGGCAGGGGGATCCGCTCCAGCGCTGCACGCCCGGCTAGTCGACACATCTGAAATGCCCATCTCGGGATCGCCAGATTACGGGCCAAATATGGAATCAATCCTGGAAAACGACCAGGCTTGCCTGCCAGCTAGTTATCGAACGGTAAATCGGGTTTCGGGGGCGAGATCGGAGTACTCCGGGTTAAAGTCGTCGTCGGCGGTCCTGTCGGAGCCTGTCCCCTGGGCACGGTCGGCGGAGCCGCAGCACGATTGGGTCACCTTGGGGGGAAGCCATGGCGATCTTTAGTCCTGGCCTGCGGTCAGTGGAGAAGCCGAGGGAGAAGGGCCTCAGGAAGGGCGCTCTTGGCCTGGCGTCAAGCGTGGTTCTGGGCATGGCCTCAACCGCTCCGGCTTATAGCCTGGCCGCGACGCTGTTCTTCGTAGTGGCCGCCGTGGGCCTGAAATCGCCCCTGGTGGCAGTGCTCGCGTTCGTGCCGATGCTGCTGTGCTCGATCGGCTTCAGCGAGCTGAACAAGGCAGATCCCGACTGCGGGACTACTTTCATCTGGGCAGCCAGGGCCTTCGGGCCGAAGACCGGCTGGGCCGGCGGGTGGGCCGTAGTAGCGGCCGACACCCTGGTCATGGCCAGCCTGGCCCAGGTGGCCGGTCAGTACCTGTTTTTCCTCGTCCAGGGACCGAACAGCGCGATCGGCAGCAATGCATCCGGCAGCTGGGTACTCCTCGTCGGCATTTTGTGGATCGCCGCGATGACCTACATCTGCTACCGCGGCATCGAGGTTTCGGCCAGATTCCAGAAGGCGCTGCTGTCCATCGAGATCATCATGCTGCTGGCGATGTCGGTCACGGCGCTGGTCAGGGTGTTCGGCAGCCATCCGCCGCCGGGGTCAGCGCACCTAAGCCTTAGCTGGCTGTCGCCGTCACATCTGACCGTCTCGGCGTTCGTGTCCGGGATCATCTTGATGCTGTTCATCTACTGGGGCTGGGACACCGCATTGTCGGTGAACGAGGAAACCGCGGACAAGTCCCGGACGCCGGGTCGAGCCGCGATCATCTCGACGGTCCTGCTCCTCGTCACCTACGTGACCGTGATCATCTCTGTCCAGGCGTTCGCGGGCATCGGCGACAAGGGCGTCGGGCTGATGAATCCGGCCCACCAGTTCGACGTGCTGTCGGTCACCGGAGGAGCAATCTTCGGCACCTCTGGACTCGGGACAGTCTTGTCGCGGCTGCTGATCCTGATGGTGCTCAGCTCGGCCGCCGCCTCGACCCAGACCACGATCTTGCCGACCGCGCGAACGACGCTGTCGATGGCCGCCTACGGGGCGGTGCCCGAGTCATTTGCCAAGATCCACCCCAGATACGACCCCGACTGTGTCGACTCTCGTGATGGGCGCTCTCTCGATTTGCCTGTACATCCCGCTGAACTACATTTCCGGCGGCAACCCGATCGCTGACGCGGTCACCGCGATTGGCCTGTACATCGCGTTCTAC
>Ga0126371_10006957_pt1 | contig 10097 bp, 9 predicted proteins | sample PanSoiMetaPlot_4_FD_110145 | JGI IMG/M metagenome (GOLD analysis project Ga0126371, IMG submission 110145) | Tropical forest soil microbial communities from Panama - MetaG Plot_4 | ecosystem: Environmental > Terrestrial > Soil > Tropical forest > Bulk soil | place: Panama | collected 2016-02-17
CGGGAAACTTAGAGCGCTGCGCGGTCATCCAGGCGACGACGTCGGTTACGTCCTGATCGGACATTGGCTTGCCGGCTACGTTTCCGCGCCAGTCAGGCGCTCCCAATTCGGGACGGCCGGCAAGTACAATCGTCCGCAGGCCCTGGTCACTGACTAACGCGAGGAATGAATCATTTGTGATAGCGCTGCCCCTGGGGCCGCCACGACCTCCTGGACCGTGACACGATTCACAGTAGATCTTATAAGCTGCCTCTCCGCGCCGCGCGTCTCCAGTTGCTTTGGCTGCATAAGCAGGCGGATTGGCTCCGTCGAGAATTCCGGGCTTTCCCCAATGCGATCGGATCTGAGTGGTGATTACATCGATCTGCTTATCCGTGAGCAATCCTCCAGCACTCTCGGCGAATGCTGACATCGAAGTTCCGGGCACGCCGTTCGAGATGACTTTCCGCATTGCTCCCTCGTCCGTAATGGCCAGATACACTGGATCGGAGAGAGCGATTGCCGCTCCTCCCCGTCCGTCAGCGCCGTGACACCCAGCGCAGTTTTCCTTGTACAAAGTGGTGAACTCCAATACCTGCTTCGGAGCGATGGCCTCCGAACCTGGCCGTGGCTGGCCATGCGGAGGGCTGCAGCCAGAGAGCAGCATGGCGCCTAGCGCCGCAGATGCACATAGATGTCGGACTGCGTTCACGGCCTTTTCTCTTTGCTTTCCCGAGTTGGCATCATTCCTGGTGCTTCAATTCCTGCGCGCATAGCGAATGACAGATTCTCGTGCGTTGGCATCCGCGACTGCTTTACGACGACCATGCCTGCAACAACGCCGAAGGCCACTTGCGAAGCCATAAACCAGGCCCAATCGATGTGGCTTTCCAGTAGCGGATTCAGCAGGCCAAGCATTGTGTACAGCAGCCCTGACCACAACACTGGGGCGATGAGTCCTCCGAGTACGATGGGTCGCTTCGGGAACATCGGGAGCATCGCTCCATACAACAATCCAACAAGCGTGGACACGAGCGCGTGCAATCCAAAAGCAATTGCAAAACTGTCCGCATGAAACGAATTCAACCCGCTGGGCACGAGTTTCAGGGATTGCGCGTGGATTACTGCCGCCAGAAGATTAATCGGATACCAGATGCTTCCGATCTTCAGCACGCCATAGGCGCAGGCCACTACGGCCATCGCTACGCTTCCTGCTAATCCGCCCTTCACACCTGCCGATACTGGATAGGTTTGGACAGGAAGCCATGCACGCTGCTGATCTTCCGCAATCGGAAAGCGCTCGACGACCCGGCGCTCAGTGGTAATCGCAATGTCCTCTCGAACCGCAAGCGGCACGACTTCTTCACGCTCGTGAGGTAAGACTTCGCGGAACCAGCCAGCGCAACCCGCCACCGTAAGCACGATTCCGAGGACGCTGAGTGAGGCGCTTGTAAGCAGGCCGGCGAACATCAAGGTAAATCCAAAAGCCAGCACTAGCGGCCATGCTGTCGGTGCAGGCAATTCGATCTCGCCTGGGGTTCGAACCTTCTCGTCCATGCGAACTGCGGACAGCGTTGCCATTCCTGCTCCTTAACGCCCGAGAACGTAAACTACGGTGAAGACGACTACCCACACTGCATCAACAAAGTGCCAGTACAAAGCCAGCACTTCGATGCGAGGCGAATGCTCCTCACGGACGCGGCCAGCCAATCCGAAGATGAGTACGATCGACAACATCACTAGACCTGCGGTGACGTGAAATGCGTGCAAGCCGACTAGTGAGTAATAAGTCGTTCCAAAAAGATTCGTTGAGATCGTAAGTCCGCGTTCATAGATCAGCCGGTGCCACTCCCTGCCTGTGCCGAACAAGAAGAGGCCGCCTAAAACGATTGTGAGCAACCACCAGCCGAGAAATGCGCCCCGTTTAGCTTTCGCAAGAGACTTTCCCGCGACGTGGACGGTAAGACTGCTCGAAAGTAGACAGATCGTGAAAAAGATCGGTGTTTCGAGCACCTCGGCCGGAGTCGGTCCGGTCAGGCTCTTACCTACATAAAAGAGATAAGCGACGACGAAAATCGTAAAGATGGCGGACTCAGCAATAATGAGAGCTGTCATTGCCACAGTGCCACGGTACGGAAGACTCCAAGCCTCGCCGCCGGGCCTTTCCATTCGCGGAATTGCGATAGCGCTCATTGTTGGCTCCCTTTATTCATAGCGGCTGTCCGGATCTTCGGGATGTTTCAAGTCCCATAATGGGCGTCGACTCTCAACGACTGGAATAGAAGCGAAGTTGTACGCAGGCGGCGGGGAGCTTACTGACCACTCAAGAGTCCACGCGTCCCAGGGATCATTCCCGGCTTTGGCTCCTTTCCAGTAAGAAATGATCATGTTTGCTACGAACACGAGAACAGCGATGGCCTGAATAATTCCGCCTATGCTGACGATAAAATTCAGCGTGTCCCAGCCCCGACCTGGCTCGTAGGTGTAAATGCGACGCGGCATGCCGAGCAGTCCGGGAATGTGCATCGTGTCGAAGGTGAGGTGGAATCCGATCACGAAGAGCCAGAAATGCCATTTCCCGAGCTTTTCACTTAGCATTCTCCCGATGACTTTCGGGTACCAGTAATAAAACGCAGCGAAAATTGCGAACACAATTGCGCCCACGATCACGTAGTGGAAATGCGCAACGACGAAGTACGAGAGACTAAGCTGCCAATCGACTGGCGCGCTGGATTGGATAATGCCGGTGAGACCAGCGACTAAGAACTGAAAGAGAAACGCGATCGAGAACAGCATGGGCGTTTTGAATTGGATCCTTCCGCCCCACATCGTCCCGATCCAATTGAAGATCTTTATTCCTGTGGGAATGCCGACTGCCATCGTGGTGATCGCGAAAAAGCTGTTGGCATACGAGTTCATTCCGACGGTGAACATGTGGTGCGCCCACACGCTCATGCTCACGAAGCCGATACATACCGTGGCCGCGACCATTACCGGATAGCCGAAAATGGGTTTCCGGGAGAACACCGGGATGATCTCCGACATAAACGCGAAGGCGGGAATAACAAGGACGTACACTTCCGGGTGTCCGAAGATCCAGAAGAAATGCATCCAGAGCACCGCTGATCCGCCCGCCTGTGTATCGAAGAAGTGGCCGCCCAGATAGCGATCCACAAGCAGCATGAGCTGAGCCGCGGATAATGGCGTAATGGCGAACAGAACCATTCCGGCCATGATCAGGTTGAGCCACGCCAGCAGCGGCATGCGGTTGAGTTTCATTCCAGGACAACGCATGCACAGAACCGTAGCGATGATGTTGATTGCCGTACCAATGCTGCCAAAGCCAGAGACCAGCAACGAGATCGTCCAATAATCGGAGCTGTGGCCGGGAGAAAATGCCCTGGCAGCCAGCGGAGCATACGCCCACCAGCCGACATCGGGCGCATTTCCCGCACCGTACAGGCCGCTACCCCCCAAAAAACTGAAGTAAAGAAGAAGGCCGCCAAGCGCCGTCAGCCAAAAACTGAAGGCATTCAAGCGGGGAAACGCCATGTCGCGTGCGCCGATCATCAACGGAACCAGGTAATTCGCAAATCCGAACACCATCGGCATTACCATGAAGAAAATCATGGTCGTCCCATGCATGGTGAACATGCGGTTGAAGACTTGCGGAGAGACAAAGTCGTTGTGTGGCCGCATCAGCTGAATGCGCATGATGATGGCTTCAATTCCGCCGATCACCAGAAAGAAGAGCCCGTAGAGGACGTAGAGAATGCCCAGCCGTTTGTGATCGACCGTAGTCAACCAGTCGTGGAGCGTCTGGATCCATGGCCGATCGCTCACTACTGGCAGACTTGGAATCGCGATCGCATCCGATGCCATAGCTTGTCCTCCAATCCTCCGATTACTGCAGCGTTTCCAGATAACGCACGAGTGCGTCTACATCCTGCTCATTAAGGTTCATGGCCGGCATCAGCGATCCGGGCTTAATTGCGTCTGGCGTGCGTATCCACAGCCGCAGGTTTTCGGGTGTGTTTTCAGCTGCGCCAGACGCGATCGTGCGACGGCTCATTAAGTGGGTCAGGTCGGGACCGAAGTGTCCATTGGCGGCTGTGCCGCTGATGGAATGACAGTTGATGCAGGCGGTTGCTTCGAAAACCCTTCTGCCGGCGGTCACCGCTGCATCGTCAGTTGGCGCCTTCTGCTGCGCACGAGCCCACGCATCAAAATCCTCAGGTGTATCCACCGAGACTCGCAGCAGCATCTTCGCGTGCTGCACTCCGCAATACTGGGCACACTGACCGAGAAACACGCCCGTACGATGCGGATCGATCCACATTTCATTGACCCGATTTGGGACTAAGTCAGTCTTGCCGCCTAGCTGAGGAACCCAGAAGCTGTGATCGGTGTCGGCAGAAAGCAATTTGAGGAACGTAGGCGTTGGATGAGCAGGGTCACTCACCGGAATGTGCAGCTCGTTGGCCGTCACAATCCCGAGTTTTGGATACCGAAACTCCCACCAGAACTGGTGTCCGATGACGGTGACCTCGAACGCAGATGCAGGCTTAGGAGCATCCTGGATAGCGTGGATCACGCGAGCAGTGGCCAAAAACAAGACGACTACGATCAGGACTGGAATGACTGTCCATGCCAGTTCAATCTGGTTGCTTCCATACACTTGAGCTGGCTCTCGTCCAGTGTCAGTTGCCTTGTCCCGGAACTTTACGACGACATAGACCAGCAAAGTGCCGACAGCGACGAATATGATTCCCGTGATGACAAGAACAAAGATCGACAAGTCAACAATGGACTTAGCCGGGGTGGACTCGGGCGCGAAGATGTTCGTGTTTGTTGGCCTTGTTGCAGACTGAGCAACGGCGGCAACTGTGAACCAGAAGACAAGAGCGAGTATCTGAAAACCACGAGCCGTGATCGAGTTGTTCGTGCGCCGCATTTGCGTCGATCTGCTTTTCCCTGGGCTTTGCTTCCGTGATCAACTGCAGGTTGCGAGGAATCTCTGTGCGGAGTAGGCGGGCAATAGCCTACAGCAACTCCTCGACTCCTTCCAACCCCACCCTGATGATGCCCGTCGAAGAATTTGGCCACATCCCGAGTTGGAAGGAATTTTTGATGACTCGATTGGGGTATGTTCGTGGGGTTAAGGCGAAATTGTTACTGGCAAATGATGCAAAGAAGACTTCGGTAAGCGGAACCGAGGGATCGACTCTTCGAGCTCAAAGTTCTTACGGCGAGATAGGAACGTAAGTTAAGCGATCGAATTCCCAGACTAAATTACTCTTCTACAACCTTTCAACAATTGAATGTCTCGATGCCCTCTTGACCCAGTAGTACATTCTCACGCAATCTCAAGATTCCATGGAACCTGCTCGCCAGGGCGGCAAGCCGACGCCCCCGGGATTCGGCGACCTCATCGGGAAAACAGTTTCCCATTATCACGTTCTCGAGGCCATCGGGGGCGGCGGCATGGGAATGGTTTTCCAGGCAGAGGACCTCAAGCTTGGCCGTCGTGTGGCGCTTAAGTTCCTGCCGGAAGAACTGGCAAGCGACCCGGTGGCCCTGCGCCGCTTCGTGCGGGAGGCGCAAACAGCGTCGGCACTGAACCATCCCAATATCTGCACGATCTATGAAATCGAAGAGCACGAGGGCCAGCCATTCATTGCCATGGAACTGCTGGAAGGGGACAATCTGCATCACTGCATGGCCGCGTTAGAGCCGATGGCCTTTCCGCTGGATTCAATCGTCGACATCGGGATTCAAATCTGCGATGGATTACAGGCCGCGCACGACAAGGGCATCATTCACCGGGACATCAAGCCGGCGAACCTCTTCGTGACGAAGTTAGGGACGGTAAAGATCCTGGACTTTGGCATAGCAAAGCCGGCAGAGATCGGAGAGGGAGAGGAAAATGATGCTCTGGACGTCTCGCCGGCGCCAGCTTTTCCAGCGGCAAGCGACAACAGTCGTGGAAGTGTTCATCATGTGGTCACAAATCTGACGCGTACCGGGACGACCTCAGGCACTGTCGGCTATATGTCTCCTGAGCAGGTGCGCAAGGAAAAGTTGGACGCGCGCACCGATCTCTTTTCCTTTGGACTCGTGCTGTATCAGATGGCAGCTGGCCAGCGCGCCTTCAAGGGTGAGACGGTAGCCGCCGTGCACGACGCGATTCTCAATCAGAGGCCGGTTCCAGCACATGATGTAAACCCAGGGATCCCGATCGCACTCGACGACTTGATTACCAAGGCGCTGGAGAAGGACCGCTCGCGACGGTACCAGTCTGCCAGCGATTTTCGCTCTGATCTCAGGAGCCTGCGGCCGGGTGCGGATTCGGGTCACGAGGCGGCGATTGCCGTGGTGCCCATAGTAAGGCGGCGTGCCCTTCCGCGCTGGGTAGGGGTGGCGGGGGCCGCGCTCGTGGTTGCTGCGATTGTGGGATTGCAGTTGCTGAGGATGTCCGGTGGGCGGGCAGTGGATGCGATCGCGGTGCTGCCGTTCGTGAATGCGACTAATGTTGCCGACAACGAATACCTGAGCGATGGAATCACCGAAGACTTGATCAATACGCTGTCGGAATTGCCGAAAGTAAAGGTGGTGGCGCGCAGCACTGTGTTCCGATTCAAGGGCAAGGATGACGACCCAGCCAGGATTGGACAGCAACTCAAAGTAGATGCAGTGCTGACCGGACGCGTCTCGGAACATAACGGCGAACTCAGCATCCAGACTGATCTGATTAACACTGCCGACGGCACTGAGATGTGGGGAGCGCAGTACTCGCGATCGAAGCCGAACCTAATGACCCTGCGCGGCGACATTGTAAACGAAGTGGCGGCGCGGCTTCGAGCTAAGGTTTCCGGCGAGCAGCATGAAGAAATGACCAAGCCCGAGACGCGCAATTCCGAGGCCTATGATCTTTACCTCAAAGGCCGATATGCCTGGAATCAGCGCGGTGGAGATAACGTGCGCGCGAGCATCGATGCGTTTCGGCAGGCGATTGTAGCCGATCCCAATTTCGCACTTGCGTATTCGGGACTGGCTGATGCCTATTCGATCGCACCCCCTTACGGCGTGTCGACACCGAAGGAGGCGCATGCGCTGGCTTTGGCCGCAGCGACCAAAGCACTGCAACTCGAACCGAATCTCGCCGAAGCTCATGCCGCCATGGGAGCTGCACTGGCACACACGCGACAATGGGAAGCCGCAGAGAAGGAATTCAAGCGTTCCCTGGAACTCAACTCCAACAACGCTTCGGCGCATTATCTCTATGGGTTCGAGCATTTGACGCCGATGAACCGTCTGGACGATGCGGCGCGAGAATACCGAGCGGCGCTTGAGATTGATCCGCTCTCTCCAATCATCAACGGCAATTACGGCGTCTTGCTGTTTATGCAGCACAAGTATGACGAATCCATGCACCAGCTGAAGAAGACTATGGAGCTGCAGCCGAGTTTCACTGTCACATCGCTGCGCATGGGCGACTTGCTCGCGCTTAAGGGTGACTTCAAGAACGCGGCCATTCAGCGGCGTGCATATTTTCCTAAAATGGAAATTCCTGAGCACGTCGACGCGCAGAGTTATGGGAGGGCGACAGTCGAAGCGATAGCTAAGCTGACTGGATACCAGCCAGACTATCTCACTGCAGAAGCATGGGTGTGGGCCGGAGACCAGGACAAAGCATTTGAGTATCTACAAAGAGGCTGCGCGGAAGAAGACAATCTGGAGCCGGTATTTCTGCGCAGCCCGTCGTTTGACCCTATCCGCTCCGACCGGCGTTACGCCGAGGTGACGCGGTGCCTGAGAGTGCCTCAGTAAAACGTTCACTTACAGTTGAATGATTCCCCGGCGCACCGCAATGGCTACCGCTTGAGTGCGATCGTTGGCGTCTAGCTTGTCCATGATGTGCTTCATATGAACCTTCACGGTCTCTACTGCAATGAAAAGCTTCTTCGCGATGTCCTGATTCCGGTTTCCTTCGGCGGCAAACCGTAGAACCTCGGTTTCGCGTTCGCTGAGGGATTCGTCGCCGAAGTGCTCTGCAAGTCCGGCAGCGATCTCTGGTGGAACACACCTCTTGCCGGCGTGGACCTGACGAATCGTCGCAAGCATCTCTTTGGGCGGCATGCTTTTCAGCAGGTACGCCTGTGCTCCCGCCTTCAGAGCGCGGTGAATCTCGACATCGCCTGTCGACGTCGTGAGAATGATGACGCGAGCGCCGGGAAACTCATTTCGGATTGCGATCATTGTCTCAATGCCGCTCAGATCCGGGAGTCTGAGGTCCATGAGCGTAACATCTGGTTGTAGCGCGCGAAACTTTTCAATCGCCTCCTTCCCGTTCGAAGCAGACGCTTCAAGCCTCATATCAGGTTGAGTATTGATAATTGCGGCGATCCCCTCACGAAGCAGTGGATGGTCTTCGACACTCAGGATTCGTATTTGATCAGCATTCGTCATACTTGGCTCCTCGTACTTGAATTGAAGGTCCCGATTGTGAACAAGTTTTGTTGTGGGAAAGAATCCCAGATCCATAAAAGAACTACAAAAGAGTGGGTGACTATTAGTTGTTTCGACTTCTAACATCGATGCGCTTCCACCCAAAAAGTCGGGCATCCATTGACCACACGCCCGGTCCCAGCAGAGCCAGTGCAATGCCCATAGATGCCAGAAGAAAGTTGGCCCACGGATCTCCGGCTTGCGAAATGCCTTTCCAGGCTCCAAGGATTGCCACTAACAATCCTGCGACCGGCGTCCACAACCCTGCGAAGAGGAGTATCGCGACGGCGATTGCAACTGCATCCAGGAGCATTGGCTGGGTCCGTAGTCGCGCAAGCCCTTGAGCAGTTAATGAAATAGCAGTTGCCAAACGCATTAATAGAAGACCCACGCCTGGCTGGCCAGTGGCAAATGTTGAAAATAGTCGTCGCAAAATTCCCTCGATTTCGAGGCTATCCAGTTCAGGAACGCGCAAAAAGCCTCAATAGGGCCCGACGAACTACCCCTTTCGAGGAAGGACGGGACAATGCGTAGAGCAAGAACAGGGAGAATTACAGGGGAGTTTTCGAATTCGGTCTGGAAATCGTCGAATTCTGCCCAAAACCTGCAAAATTCGCTTAAAGGCAGGGAATTAACAGGGACTTCTGTGGATTTCTCGCTAAGTCGCCGTCAACAGAGTGCTTAGTCCTCTTTTGGAAGGGATGCAAAAAATGAAGAGGGAATCCACAGGGAACGTGTCTCACCAGATGAAACATTTTTCTAATCCCGCTCCAATTCGATAATTCCGCGCTTCACTCCAATCATTGCTGCGTGGGTTCGATCGTTTGCGCCCAATTTGGAGAGGATATTCTTCACCCGGCCCTTAACGGTTTCCTCGGTCACGGAGAGCCGTGCCGCGATCTGCTTGTTGGCGTTCCCGGCGGCGATCAATTTGAGGACATCGACCTCCGCAGGTGTCAGGGCCTCTTCCCCGGAGTGATCGGCGAGCTCATCAGAGGCCTCGGCGGAAAGCGTCGTTTTCCCGGCATGTACGGCGCGGATCGTGCTCAGCAGTTCCTTATCCAGCAGACTCTTTAGCAGGTAAGCCCGAGCGCCGATCTTCATGGCGCGCATCACCTGGACATCGCCTTTGTAGGTAGTGAGTACGATAATTCGCGCCTCGGAAAATTCGCCTCGAATTGCTCTCACTGCATCCAGCCCACTCATCTCCGGCATTTGCAAGTCCATCAGCGTGATATCCGGACGGTGCGCGCGGAACTGCTGAACGGCCTCCCGTCCATTGGAAGCCTCGCACACTAGCTTCATGTCCTGTTGATGCTCCAGGAGCGCCGCAATCCCATTTCGGAACAATGGGTGGTCGTCTACCACCAGGATCCGAATTGAATTGGGCAGGTCGCTCACCTCGTTATGCTCCTCTTCCCAACGTGGAAGGTTGGTGCGGAGCCCTTGGCCTTCTTACATAGGCGACGGAGGCGGGTATGGTCAGCTCGACCTCGGTCCCGGAACCGAGTTCACTCCACACGGCCAGCTTACCGCCCACAAGCTTGGCGCGCTCGTGCATGCCTGCCAATCCGTAATGTCCGGCACGACCATCCCCATTCAGAACTCTC
>Ga0126371_10006958_pt1 | contig 10097 bp, 15 predicted proteins | sample PanSoiMetaPlot_4_FD_110145 | JGI IMG/M metagenome (GOLD analysis project Ga0126371, IMG submission 110145) | Tropical forest soil microbial communities from Panama - MetaG Plot_4 | ecosystem: Environmental > Terrestrial > Soil > Tropical forest > Bulk soil | place: Panama | collected 2016-02-17
CTTTACTGGAGATGGATCTCGCGCGCCAGACGAATGGGCGGCAGGAAGCCGGTGAGCCAGCAGGTTCGGGCTCTGATCTTTCGCATGGCCACTGAAAATCCGACTTGGGGAGCGCCACGCATTCACGGGGAGCTGCTCAAGCTGGGTTTCGATCTCTCCGAATCAACCGTCTCGCGCTGGCTTCGACGCGCTCCAAGAACTCCCGATCCCGTCCAGCCCTGGCTCACGTTCCTGCGAAATCATCGTGAGGCCATTGCCGCCATGGACTTCTTCACGGTGCCCACGCTCACGTTTGGAGTGCTGTATTGCTTTTTTGTTATCGGCCACCACCGGCGCAGGATTCTTCGCTGCAACGTCACGCGAAATCCGAGCGCTCTTTGGATCGTACAGCAGCTGCGGGAAGCGTGGCCGTACGCGTCGGCACACCGGTTCCTGCTCTTCGACCGCGACTCGAAATTTGGCAAGGAAGTAACGTCGTCTGCCAAAGCCATGGGCAGCGAGCCTGTGCGCACCGCCTTTCGCAGTCCGTGGCAGAACGGAGTTGCCGAGCGTTGGGTGGGGAGTTGCCGGCAGGACTTGCTGGACCACGTCATCATTCTGAACGAAAGGCACTTGAAACGGCTGCTTTCCGAGTATGTGCGCTATTACCACGAGGACCGGACACACTTGGGGCTGGCGAAAGATACACCGGAGAGTCGACCCGTCACGAGCCGTACGGCTTTGAGAAACCCGATTTACTCCTTTCCCAGACTGGGCGGCCTGCACCATCGATACGCAGCCGCGGCATAAAGCAATTCTCACCTCGCCAGAATACGAGTAGGTCCTTCTGGCTGCTGGTTGTTCAACCGTGGAAAGTGTGTCCCTGTTCAATTTTCGTTGCCCTAAAGGGGCGTCTCTCATTGCGCGACTCCGGCTTGTCAAAAATCGAGAACGGGCAGAACCATTCGGGAGCGGACGCCGCGACGTTTTGATGAATGACATGGGGAAAGTGGTTAATACGTTTGTTGTTGTCCTTCCTCCTAACCCTATGGATGATTCGGCAAATCAGTCCACCACAGTCCTTATCGGACGCGCAGTGCTTCTCGGTATTTTTGTCGTTCTCGCAGGCACAATGCCGCGCAACCTTTTCTTCGCTTTAAATCTGCGATTTTTTGCCAGTGTACCGTGGGCAGTACCAGTGACTGGGCTTTACTTGTGGTTCTTCTGGCAGCGGTTGAAATCCAACGATGAGCGGCGGCGGATTCTTCGCGCTAATCCGCTTCCTCTTCGTGTCTGGCTGTGGGCGCTGGTCTCCGGTTTACTCGGTATTGCTGTCCTTATTGTTGCGCTACATTTCGCCGACCGTTTCGTAGCGTTGCCTGAACAGCACCTTCCCAGTATCGCCGGATTGCCAAAATCTACTGTTCTGACACTCCTTCTGGCTGCTGCTCCGATTGCAGGAATTGTTGAAGAATCCGCGTTTCGCGGATACATGCAGGGCCCCATCGAGCGACGTTGCGGCTTGATGGTCGCGATTCTCATCACCGGAACAATGTTCGCCGTTGTGCACCTCGACTTTACTGTCATTCTTTGGCCCTATTACTTGGCGGTCACAGCACTATACGGTTTTGTGACCAGCCGAACGAACTCGATTCTTCCGGCGATCGTTCTCCACACGATCGGCAATGTTTATTCAAATCTCGATCTCTGGCTGCATGGCAGGGCGGAATGGCAGCATGCAGCGGGAACAGCCGCACATGCCTGGAGCCATGGCGCACCAACGGAACTGGTATGGCTCTTTGGCGGCATTCTCGCGATGTGCTTTGCTTTTTATAAGCTTTCGCGATCGGTTCATTCACCTGCGGCCGCAGATATAGAATCTGCCTATTCGAAAAGACAAGAGTGATAAACTTTCTGTAGCTCTCGGGAAGCTCCCGGTCCGCGGAAAGGGCTAAGCCCGCCCGATTCGTACACAACTTACGGCAAAGCGCACTCCATGCCGGTGCGGCGGACCTCTGGCACACAGGTCCTGCCCAGTGCAGGTAAGGAGACCGCGATGCCAATCCGTCCACTGCCTACCAATCCGTCCCTCGAAAATCTAAAGAATCATGCCAAGCAGTTGCATAAATCGGTACATGTGAAGGAAGGCGACGCTTCTGCTTTCGTGCGCGAATTTCATCCGCACACTGCTGAGGCACTTGCGGATTTCCAATTAGCCGATGCGCAATTGGTGATCGCGCGTTCGTACGGCTTTATTACGTGGACGAAATTGAAACAGTATCTCGCAACGATCAAGGAATTCGTTTGGAATCCCCCACCTGATTCCAACGACTCAAACGACCCCGCGACGAAGTTCCTGCGGCTGGCGTGTCTCAACTATGGCAATTGGAATCTATCGATGGCCGAGCAAGCTCGTCGTTTGTTGAGAAACCGTCCGGGGCTGGCAAGGACAGATTTGTACACCGCCTGTGCAGTTGGTCACATCGATGCGGTGCGAGATGGGCTGACTCATGATCAAGGGGCAGTTAATCGCAAAGGTGGAGCACTGCATTGGGAGCCATTGCTTTACTGCTGCTATTCGCGAATCAATAGCGCCGATCCGAAACATTCAACTTTGGAAGTCGTGAAATTGCTGCTGGCGAATGGAGCCGATCCGAACGCGGGATTCCTATGGCGGGGGAACATTCCCGCCTTCACGGCACTGACCGGTGCCTTCGGGGAAGGAGAGGCAGGCGCCCATAATCCACCACACCAGTATCGTGACGAACTCGTACGACTGCTCCTCGATGCGGGCGCAGATCCAAACGACGGCCAGGCACTTTACAACACCGGTGCTCCGGTGGAGGTTCTAAGGCTCCTGTTTTCCTACGGGCTCGGACAAGACAAGCGAGGCCCGTGGCTAAAGCGCACGGCGGAGCGCCTGAATCGGCAGCAAATGCTGCAGTGGGAGTTGTGGCGCGCAGCCCGCAACAACGAGTTCGGTAAAGTGAATCTGCTGGTTGAAAATGGTGTCGAGGTCAACCAGAGAAGCGGTCGCGAAAATCGTACGCCCTATCAAGAAGCGATTCTTGCTGGTAATGCCGATATCGCGCAATACCTTTTGGACCATGGGGCGGAACAGACTACGTTCGATCCAAAAGAGCAGTTTGCGTCGGCATGCGTTGCTGGCCAACGCGAAGAAGCATTGGGCATGTTGCAAAGTCATACGGATCTCATGCACCAGTTAGGAGAGGAAAGACGCAGCGAAATTGTGCATAAAGCCGCAGCGAGCAAACGATCTGATGCCGTGCGACTAATCGCTGAGCTCGGGTTCGACCTGAACGCGCTGGTGCTGAACCGCACCGCTTTGCACGATGCCGCTTGGAAAAATGATGTCAACACGATCAAGCTGCTCATTGAACTTGGTGCCGATCCAACGATTCGTGATCGCGATCATGAGGGCACCGCGCTCGATTGGGCAGAGTACAACCAGCAGCGTGAGGCCGCGGAATACCTGAGGACACTAGGTACGCAACGCTAGCCCAAGGCGAGGAAAGGGATTCCGTTTTTCAATTCCGATATTCGCCACTTCTAGGATTCCGGTGAGAGCGCCAAACGCAACCGAACTTTTCACAATTATGTCCCAGTAGAGACCACAGGTGCGCGAGACCAGGACCATTGCAAACGCGTAAACGACCAGCGCGCAAATCGACTCAAGAGAAAAATCCGCGCTCCTGGCTGCGAGAGGAAAGCCCGGTATCGGGCCACCGCCATAACCGCCAGGCCGATGCTGATCGCAGTTAGGGTTAATAGCGCAATTGCGAGGAACGAGCGACGGTAAAAGACTGGGCTGGCGCTATGATTCTGCACGGCGAGGACACGCAAGTTCGAATGCTAAATCTGTTCCGCACATTTTCGGGTAGTCTACCCGAGCTAGCTCAACATTTGCTTGCACTGAACCTATGACGCAACGTGTCGATTTTTCGGGAAATGCATCCGTCTATGACCACCGGCATGGAACCGTCCTAGGGATGGACACGGTGCGAGAGCTCGCGTCGATGGCTGAGCTACCGCCCGGCCGTACCGTTCTCGACATTGGCGCAGGAACAGGCCGCGTCGCCATTCCATTCGCAGCGCTGGGATACAACGCGGTAGCACTCGATCCGTCGTTGCCGATGCTCAACGAGTTGCGTCGCAAGGCTAACGGCGGAGGAATTCACTCTGTTGCTGGCGAAGCGGAGCGACTTCCCTTCCCGACTGGAGCCTTCGATGGAGTAGTTCTGGCGCGGGTCCTTTATCTCTTGTCCGATTGGCAAACGGTGCTCCAGCAAGCGTGTGGCGTCCTAAGGCCCAGCGGATCTTTATTTCATGAGTGGGGCAATGGAGAGGCAGATGAAGAGTGGGTGCAAATGCGAGAAAAGGCGCGAACGCTTTTTGAGGAAGCCAGAATAAAGAGTCCTTTTCATCCCGGTGCACGATCGGAAGCCGACATCGACGACCTTCTCATGAACCTAGGCCTCCAGCAAACGAGGGAATTACGCACGGGCCCTGGCCCAAGCATGACCCTACGTGAGTTTGTCGAAAAGATTGTGAGCGGCGAGTTTTCCTACATTTGGAACGTTCCGAAGCAGGTTCAAGAATCGTGTCTTCCCCGTTTGAAAGACTGGGCCGAGAAGACTCTTAATCTCGATCAATCCGTTCCCATACCGAGGGAGTTCCGCTGGACGATCTACCGAAAGCGTTAGTGGAGCTTGCCATGATGCAATCTGTACCGACACCAAAGCCGATACTTTTCATCGCTCGCGAGCCTTTGCTCGCAGGTTATGAAAATGAATATCGAAAGATCGAGCAGGAGACCGCGCGTCTCAGCGCGAAACTCGGGTGCCCACATCCCTACCTGGCGATGGAGTCGCTAACAGGACCGAAGGAAATCTGGTGGTTCAATGCATTCGACTCGCCGCGACATCAAAAGCAAATCGCAGAAGCTTACGCGAAGAATGCGCCGTTTTCTGCGGCGCTCAAAAAGAATGCCGACCGTAAGGCCGTAGTCACTGGAAAAGTAGCTGAGTGCGTTACGAAATATCGTCCCAACCTGTCGAGCGGCGTTCCGTGGATTCTCGGTCGCGGGCGCTTTCTAGTGATTGCCGTTAGCAAAGACCAGCCGTCTAGCCCCGGCACTGTGTTCGAAGCAGCCGACGGAACATTCTTTCTTTTCTCACCGGCACAAACTCGAAAGCAGGCCGATCATCTTCATGCCTCAGTTCCAGATTCTATCCTAGCAACCGTAAGGCCCTCATTCAGCTTTCCCGCCAAGGACTGGGTCGTCCCGATCCACATTTCTGGCGAACTAAAGTGAGAGAACGTCGCTAAGGCTATTGCTCTCGACGAACGGCGATCTCCATGAGGTTTTTCGGAGGGGCATCGCCGATGGTGATTTCGTGAAGTTCCGTCCATTCGTCGCGTTCGTTGATGCCCAGCATGGACTTCGTTTTGATTACTCCCACCGTAAAGCCCCAAGTCACGCCCTTGCCTTCCGCTAGCAGCTTGATTTCGGTTGCCGTGGAAGCAGCGCGAGCCGCAAGCATTGTACGCTTGACGTAACGCGTACCATTGGTTAGTCTGGGAGAGTGATCGTTAGCTACCGGGACAAGAGGACTAGAGACTTTGCCAGCGGAAAACGGGTCAAGGCATTCTCAGGATTCGAGCGGTCCGCCCGACTGAAGCTGGATCGCATGGAGGCGGCCACCTCGGTCAGAGACCTTTCCGCGTTGCCCGGTAATCGCTTTGAAGCCCTCGCTGGCAAACGCAAGGGCCAGTACAGTATCCGCATCAACGATCAATGGCGAATTTGTTTCGAGTGGCCTGACCGAGCGCCCGGTCCATCTAATGTGGAGATTGTGGACTATCACTAGGAGCATCGATATGACACTGCCTGCTATCCATCCGGGGGAACACTTGGCGGAAGAACTGGAAGCGCTCGACATGAGCGCTGCCGAGTTGGCGCGAAAAATCGACGTGCCAACCAATCGCATCACACAAATCTTGAATGGAACCCGCTCCATCACGGGCGATACTGCTCTGCGCCTCGCTCACTTCTTTGGAACGAGTGCGCACTTCTGGCTCAATCTTCAGAGCATTTACGAACTGCGTCTCGCCCAGGAGAAAGTCGGAAAATCTGTCAAAGACCTCCCGACTCTGAAACGCCGTGAACCGGTGCACGCGTAGAGGAGCTGCACTCGCTAATAACGCGCAAAAAGGAGGGTCACTTTGTTTTAATGCTTGTGGCACAAAATGCGAATCCACTACGAAGCATAGTCGCAGTAGGCGCTCGTTCCATTGCGATAGAATCTGGGTTCAATAAGGTTTCAATAAGACTTCCTGAGGATTACTTAGAGCGCTAGAAATGGCGATCGGCGCCGTGAAATTACAACTAATTAGCCTTAAAACGCTCTGCGCGAGAGTCGTAGAGGACACAGATCACCGGAGCATTAGCCCCTGCCATTCGGTGCCTATCCGACATTGCGCTCGACTCAAATTTTCCGAAAAACGAACAAATCAATCTGCAAAGAACGGATATGTCGAAATCGTGTTAGCCTATCAACCCCAATGGCAAGTCCGGCTCATGAAATCTCACCCAGACATCGCTTCGAGGCACGGATCGATATTCGCTTGCGGAGAGGAGGGCGGGAGTTATACCTGCAGGGTTGGGCGCGCGATCTAAGTGAGAACGGCCTGCGAGCGTTCGTGGCCGATCCGCTTGAGAAAGACGAATTGGTTGTCTCATGAAGGTCTCGTGAGAGTCTTTGAATTGATCGTGGGAAAGGGGTCAGCGCGACGCGCTTGGACGATGAATAAAGGTGGGGAAAACGCGGCTGGAGCCGCTTCTCAAGTCAGGCCGTGCTGCACTCTTCCGAAGGCACATGCGGCCCCGGCAAACGCTTTAGTATAAGCCACATACGAGGCATTCCCTTGGTAACGACGAGCAGACCCCCGGTTGTGTTCGTGTGATAAAATCGCTTTATTGATGACTGTCGCGGCAGCCCGGCCGATCGCGGTCTCGGACAGCCTCTTGCGGCACGAAGCTGTCGAAAACGCACTTGCAGACCTTCGTCTTGAAGGCCTCACCCCTACTTCCGAAGCCCATCTGCTGTTCGAGCGTTACGTCAATGGCGAGTTGACGGACCAAGACTTGGTGAATGCTATCCTCGCTCGATGAGCGATCCGTACCTCGATCCTCAATCTGGAATTCTGCGAAACAAGTTCAGCCTGACAGAGCCGGCATCGCTCGATCGCGCCGAGGCGGATGTCGTTGCAATGCGTTCGATTTTGCTTCAAGGCAACCCTCTGAAGGGGAATTTCGATTCCAAACATCTCAAGCAGATCCATCAGTATCTGTTTCAGGACGTCTATGAATGGGCCGGCCAATTTCGGGAAATTGGAATGGTCAAAGCTGAATTCGCAAGCGGTGGTCGAGTAACGCGCTTCACGCTCCTGAGTTAATCGAACAAGAATTGGCGGCCGTGTTCGAAGTCCTGGCTCAGGATCGCTTTCTCAAAAGTCTGCCACGAAGAGATTTCGCCCGCAAACTGGCCCTGCTCTTCTCCGAGATCAACCGGATTCATCCGTTCCGGGAGGGAAACGGTCGCGCCCAACGTCAATTCGTCCGCCAGTTGTCGAACAGCGTCGGTTACAAATTGCATTTCGAGGTCGTCAGCAAAGAGCGTCTCGTACAAGCCAGCATCTCGTCGGCAAACGGCGAGGTAAGCATGATGGAACGATTGATGGACGAGATCACCGACAATGAGAGAATCCAGCCCCTGACAAAAGTCATCGATCATCTTACGTAACACGACTTCAACTGGAACGACATCTACATCGCCACCACGACCGCGGGTCAGCAGTACACGGGGACATTTGCGGGTACCGACGGCAGCAACTTTTTCTTTCGCATTGGGCAGAGCCAAATATTGGTGGGGAAACTGAGTGACCTGCACGAAGCTCCGAAGCCTGGAGAAAAGATCACCTTCACGGCCCAGTGAACCCACGGTCGACTCTCTGAACTCTTCGTCTTACCAGTTTGAGCTTAAGAAGCGATCACCGCCCATGGCACGAAACAGATTTATGGATTGGGCACAATTCCCTGCTGCGAAATCTCATCGCATTGCCTCTATTTGCGAGATGGAAGAACTGGAGGATGGAGGAACCGGACGGTGCCGCGAGAGCGAGCAAAGTCGCATTCGCGCTGGCCTGCTACAATTCCTGACCGAGGAGAACTAATGTCGAACCTGGCGAAAGTAGTCCAGCAGTTAAGGAAAGAGCGTGATCAGGCCCAGAAAAGAGTCGAGCAGTGAAACCAGGCGCTGGAAGCTCTGACGGGTGTCGGAGGTCGAAGAACCACTAGTGGACGACGCAGCCGCGCTAACGCGTCCGCACCGCGGCGAACCCTGTCAGCAGCAGCGCGCAAACGTATTGCGGCGGCGCAGCGTGCGCGTTGGGCAAAGTGGAAAGTGGCACAGAAGAGCAAGTAATCCAAATCAGGCCGTGATTTCCACATTTCATTCACAGAAATCACGTTTTCACCGCGACAATTCCGTTGACTTCGTTTGAGCAACTATTTAGTTTGTCTCGCGTCGACGGCTGAAAGGATTGGCGAAATGAAATTTGCCAGTCCGAACTAGGCTGAGTGATCCGCTCGGCGGGGCGACCTGAAGAGCAACCAGACCTGAAAAAACCGGCTGACTCTGCGAGGAGGAGCCGGGGTTTGGAACCGCGAAAGCGGTGATCGCATCAAGGGCTGCGACGGTGCATGTATCCACGCTGTTGACTCTCTCGCAGGAGCTGGCGGCTGGAGCATAACCAATGTCGCAGCCTTTCCTATTTCCCAGCGCAGTGAAGTACCCGCCAACCTCTCGTATTTTTCTCGTGGCGCGAGTCCGCTGATGCGGCTTTATCCTGTTAGCACCCTGATTTTCAACACAACTTGTGAACAAGTTGTTCATCCCGCGCTGGAACATCCATCCCGCGCAGCCTTGACCGGTTTGCACCGCAATCGGGGCAGTCCGCGTTGGATAGAATGATCTCGTGATGGGAGTCACGATTGAGTTGCAGAATCTTGGCGATGCGCAATTGTGCCGGGAGATCACCGCGCACGTGGAGCACGCATTCAGCGATCGCCAAGGCGACTGGCGCGTTTCCATCGCCGGATCGCGTGCGAGAACTGGGAGATGCGTATCGAGGGGGCCGAATGGATTTGAACGGTCCTACGATCTCTCTGGACGAGCGGGTGAGCACGAACCAGCGACGATCCGGGCGCTTGTTATGCGGTTGATGCCGCCTGTGCGAGCCTGAAGAAGGCCATTGCCGCTTCTACAATGCGCCCCTCCCGCTTTTTCGCTAGAATGTCCTCCGCACGAAAGGAGCACCATGGCGAAGAAGAAGATTGATCCCTTGAATAAGAAGCAGTATGGCGCTGTATCAGCTGCGCTTACCGTTGCGGATATTCCTGCCGCCGTCAGCTTTTACCAGAAGGCGTTCGGCTTCGCGAAGCGTGCCATCATGAACGGCCCCGATGGCAAGCCGATGCATGCCGAACTCACCTTGCGCGGCACAACTCTGATGCTTGGTCCAGAGAGTCCTGCAATGGGAAGGCGAACTGCGAAAAGCGTTGGCGCCTCTCCCGCCACTCTTTATATATACGTTGAGAACGTCGACAAAGTAGTTGAGAAAGCGACGAAACTCGGCGCTACACCACAGGGTTCGGTCATGGATATGTTTTGGGGCGACCGTTGCGGCACGGTTGTCGACCCCGACGGCTACAACTGGATGGTCGGGACGCACAAGGCGGAACCCTCGGCCAAAGAAATGAAGAAGGGGATGGAAGAGATGATGAAACAGCAGCCGGCGGCCACAGCTGCGGCTGACTGATCCAGCCTTATTCGAAAAGCGCTGGTTCAGGCCCAATTGGTTCGGCTTCCCGAAAATTGCTCAGACCCAGCCCTACGAGACGATAGCGCTGCTGAGGGCCGAGAGTCACTCGATCGCGCAGCTTGAGGGCGATCTCTGTCAGGTCATCGCAAGAGGACGGAGAAGCGCTTCCGGTGTGACTACGAGTGAGGATCTTGAACTCCTTCGTCTTCAAC
>Ga0126371_10006959_pt1 | contig 10094 bp, 7 predicted proteins | sample PanSoiMetaPlot_4_FD_110145 | JGI IMG/M metagenome (GOLD analysis project Ga0126371, IMG submission 110145) | Tropical forest soil microbial communities from Panama - MetaG Plot_4 | ecosystem: Environmental > Terrestrial > Soil > Tropical forest > Bulk soil | place: Panama | collected 2016-02-17
GCGATCGCCGGCGAAGCGGGCGTGCCGTTCTTCAGCATCTCCGGCTCCGACTTCGTCGAGATGTTCGTCGGCGTCGGCGCATCGCGCGTCCGCGATCTCTTCGACCAGGCGAAGAAGAGCGCGCCGTGCATCGTCTTCATCGACGAGATCGACGCGGTCGGCCGTCAGCGCGGCGCCGGCCTCGGCGGCGGACACGACGAACGCGAACAAACGCTCAATCAGCTGCTGGTCGAGATGGATGGTTTCGACGTCAACACGGGCGTCATCTTGATCGCGGCGACGAATCGTCCGGACGTCCTCGATCCGGCGCTTCTTCGGCCGGGCCGTTTCGATCGCCAAGTCGTCGTCGATCGCGCAGACGTCGTCGGTCGAGCGCAGATCCTTGGCGTCCACGCGCGCAACAAACCGCTCGCGCCCGACGTCAAGCTCGAAGTGCTCGCGCGCCGCACGCCGGGCTTCTCCGGCGCCGATCTCGAGAATCTCCTCAACGAGGCAGCATTGCTCGCTGCGCGTGCGAACAAGAATCAGATCGAGATGGACGACTGCGAAGAGGCGATCGATCGCGTCATCGCAGGCCCGGAACGGCGCAGCCGCATCATCAGCCACCGCGAAAAAGAGATCGTCGCCTACCACGAAGGCGGCCACGCGCTCGTCGGCAAGCTGCTCCCGAATGCGGATCCGCTCCACAAGATCACGATCATCCCTCGCGGCATGGCGCTCGGCTACACGATGCAACTGCCGACCGAAGACCGCTTCTTGATGGCAAAGGGTGAGATCATCGACCGCATCACCGTGCTGCTCGGCGGCCGGACGGCGGAGGAGCTCATCTTCCACGAAGTGACGACCGGCGCGCAAGACGACTTGCAGAAGGCGACGTCGCTCGCGCGCAAGATGGTCACCGAGTTCGGTATGAGTCCGAAGCTCGGGCCGCTCGCGCTCGGACGCAAGCACGAGCAGGTCTTCCTCGGCCGCGACATCATGGAAGAGCGGAACTACTCGGAAGAAGTCGCAAGCCAGATCGACGCCGAGGTGCGAGCGATCATCGACGCGTGCTACGCGAACGCGTTCCACCTGCTCGAGACGAATATCGACAAACTCCATCGCCTCGCGGAAGCGCTGCTCGAGAAAGAGACCGTCGAAGCCGACGAGATCGACCGCCTGCTCTCCGACGGCCCGCGATCGAGCGAGACCCGCCCTGCGACTCCCGAGAGCGCGGTTCCCGATTCGGCTGCTGCCGCGACTGCGAAGCCGCCTTCCGAAAAGCCGCGGTCCGCGCCGAAAGGCTTACCGTTCCCGCCGCCGGAGCCCGCATAGCACAGGTTTCACGGTCATCTCGACCAAAGGGTTCGACATGATGGATCGACGGCGCGGCGTGCTCGCCGCGCTTTTTATCACCGGAGCAACCCTCTCGGCGCCCGCTCTGCCGTCCCCCGCTCTAGCCGCCACCGAACTTGCGCCCGGTGAAACCGTTCTCAGCGACGGCTTGACCATGGAGGTCCGGCATTCACCCGGCTCCGGCTCCGTCGCACTCGAGATCTGGGTGCGATGCCCAGCGAACGGCTGGACGTCGGCGCAACCTGGAATCGCGCGGCTGACCGCGCTCGCCGCCGTCGATGCGAAATCCGGCAACACGACGCTACGCGACACGGTTCACGCGCGCGGCGGCGAAGTCGGCGTATCGATATTCCAGACGGCGACCGAGTTCGTCGTATTGTCGCCCGCCGATCAGGCGCCGGTGCTCGAAGACGCGCTCATGCGCGCGGTATTCCGGTCGACGATCGACTCAGCCGCCCTCGATCAGGCGCGAACGCGGCTCGCAGCCGAACAAGCGATCTCTGCTCAATCGGCGGCAGCGGTGCTGCGCGATAAAGTCTTCGCGACGATCTTCACCAACGGACCGTTGCACGACGCGCCGCTCGGCGATGCGAAACTCTTGCAATCCGCGTCGCTCACTGAAGTCCGCGATTTCGCCGCCCACTCGTACGTGCCGAGCGCTTCAGCGGTCATCGCACTAGGGAACGGCGATGCGAACGCCTTGCGCGCGCACATCGCCGCTGCGTCGCCTTCAGAGGCCGGGAGCACTACCTTGCCAGGATCGGCGATCGGATCAGTGCCTTCGGCACCGATCGCGTTGACGAATCCCGACGTCGACGGTCCAGGCGTCGCGCTCGGATGGGCTGGTCCGCCGATCAGCGACAGGCGTGCGGCGACCGCGATGGATTTCTTGTCCGACTACCTCACCGATCCGAAGACCGGCGTGTTCGCGAACGCGGCGACGTCGACGACGGCCGGCGCGTCGATCGATGGCCAATACGTGACGCTCGAGCAATCCGGACTCTTCTTCGTCAGCGCGACCGGGACCGGCGTCGACCCGGCGACGATGGAGAAGTCGTTGCGCGACGCGCTCGATCAAGTCGTCACTCGCTCAATATCTCGCGGCGGTTTCGCTGCGGCGCTTTCGGCGTACGAGACGCGCTTGCTGCGGCAGATGGATTCGCCGCAGGGTCTCGCCGACAATTACGGATGGTACTTCGCGATGAACGCGCCGTCGTACGCGCCCAGCGCGACCGACGTCTCGTTGAGCGGCGAATACTTCGCGGCTGCAGCATCGCTGACGCCAGATTACGTCCGCGACGTCGCGCATCGCTATCTCGGCGTCGCACCCGTCGTCGTGACGATCACACCGCAGAAACCATCGGCGGCGATGCTCGATGGAGGCGGATCGTGAAGAATTTCGGCCGGCTCGCTTCGCTGTTCAGTCTCGCCCTGATGCTCGAGGGCATGACCTCCGCGCCGCAAGTCCAGGCGCCGAGATCCTTTGCGACATCGGACGTCCCCGGGCTGTTCCCGTCGCCGGGCACCGAGACGTTGCCGAACGGCGTGGTCCTCGCAAGCCAAGGTGCGCAAGGCACTGCCGATACGCCGATCGTCAGCGTCAATGTCTTTTTGCCGGCCGGTGCGGCACAGCAGCCGGTCGATCGCTCCGGCATCGCTGGCCTGACCGCAGCGGTCATCCTCGGCAGCCGAGTCGACCGCGATCGGACGTTGTCGCAGGTCGCGTCGGATGCTGGTGCGTCGCTTTCGTACACGATCGATCCGGAGAACACGCGTTTCTCGATCGAGTGCAAGGCAGACGACCTGCCGCATCTGATCGCCGGCCTGAGCTCGGCGTTGAAAGCGCCCGATGCTTCGGCGTTGCCGGCGACGCGCAAAGTTGCTCTCCAATCGGCGAAGGACGCCATCTCCGATCCCGCGATGACCGTCTACGCGATGATCCGGCAATCCGAATTCGCAGGCACCGGCTACGCGAAACTCGATCAAGGCTCGCCGACCGCCTTGGCGGCGATAACATCAGCCGATGTCGACTCTTTCGCCGGCCAATACCGGCACGGTCACGGCACGGTCGTCGCGATGACCGGCGACGTGACGCCGGCAGACTACGACGCCATCCGCAACGCGTTCTTGGGGTTCGCGCCGGACTCCGCGCCTCGTGGCGCAGCGCCACCGAAGCTGCGAGCGAACGAGCTCGTCGCGCACAGAGCGGTCGCCGCTCCGTGGGTAGCGGTCGGTTATTCGGTGCCGTCGCAATTCTCGTCGGACTTCCCCGTCATGCTTGTCATCGAAGCGCTTTTGGGGCGCGGCGGCGACGTGCATTCGTTCTCGTACGGTTCGGACGCGCAACTTCCTGAAGGGTTCGTCGGCGGCTACTATCAGTATGAAGCCGAGCCCGGAATGCTCATCGAATTTTACAACGGCGCCGACATCTTCAACGAGCTGCGCACGCTCAATGCCGGGGTCTCGCGGCTCCGGTCGTCGACGCTCCCCGCATTGCTCGTCAGCGAGGCTAAGCTGGCGGCGGAAGGGACGTTCTTGACATCGGTTGCGACGCTCGACGACCAATCGTGGTTGCTCGGTCGATCGGTGCTCTCGCCGTCCGGCACCGCGTTCGAGAATGAGCTGCCCCGCAAGATCGCAGCGGTCACGCCTGCCGACATCCGCCGCGTCGCACAGAAGTATCTCGGCACGCAGCTGCTCGCGCTCGTATCGCCAAACCAGGTCGGCCCTTAGGCAGTCCGCGCGTGGGCGTCGCGTTCGTCCACGATTTCTTGACGCAGTTCGGCGGCGCAGAACGCGTGCTGCTCGAACTCCGCAAGCTCTATCCCGACGCGCCCGTCTACACGACGATCTACTCGCCGGACGCCTTTTCCGGCGCGTTCGACGGCGTCGACGTCCGGACGAGCTGGCTGCAGCGAATACCGATCCGCCGGCGCGATTTCCGCGCACTGCTTCCGCTGTATCCGCGCGCGGTCGAATCGTTCGACCTCTCGTCGTACGATCTCGTCATCTCGTCGACGACGTCGTTCGCGAAAGGCGCTCTCACCCGCCCTGGTGCGTTGCACGTGAGCTATATGCACACGCCGACGCGCTTCTTGTGGCGACAGGAAGGCCATGCCGCCGACGTCGTGCCGAGATGGGCACGTCCGCTTTTCGCGGCGGCCGTTCCGTCGTTGCGGCGCTGGGATCTCGCGGCGTCGAAACGCCCGACGCGCATCGTCGCGAACTCGCACAACGTCGCAGCTCGGATCCGCGAGATCTACGGTCGCGATGCCGATGTCATCCCATGTCCGGTGACGCTCGATCATTTCGAACCCTCGGATGAACCGCCCGAACACTATCTCGTCGCGTCGCGTTTCTTGCCGTACAAGCGTGTCGATCTCGCGATCGAAGCGTGCGAGGCGATGAAAGCGCCGCTCGTCATCATGGGCGATGGTCCGGACGAAGCGCGATTGCGCCGGCTCGCCGGACCGACGACGCGATTCGCTGGCCGCGTCAGCGACGTCGAAAGGCGTCGCTTGTTCGCGCGCGCGATCGCGGTGATCGTTCCCGGCGTCGAAGATTTCGGACTCGTGTCGATCGAGGCTGCAGCATCGGGGCGTCCGTCGGTCGCGTTCGCGGGCGGAGGGTCGCTCGAAACCATCGTTGAAGGCGAGACCGGGATATTTTTCCGCGAGCCGACGACGCAAGCGCTGACAGACGCGCTGCGCAAGGCATCGCAACTCACGCTCGATCGATCCGTCCTCACGTCGCACGCGAAGAAGTTCGCTCCCGAACGCTTCCGCCGCGACATGCAGGCATTGATCGACCGCTACCGGACGGAAACGCAGCCGACGTGAAGCCCAGGCGGCCCTTACCGGAGATCGACCTCGACAAGCTCGCGTTGACGCACATCGACACGCGGCCGTCGAAGGTGTCGAAGGACGCGCTTGCGAGGCCGCCCCGCGCCGGCGACTCGTTCGAGCAGTTCTGGCGCGGCCTGCCGGATATTCTCGCAGCGTCGGATCTCCGCGCGCTCGTGAGCGGTCTTGCCGATGCGCATCGGGCGAACAAGACGATCGCCGTCGGCATCGGCGGACACGTCATCAAGACCGGCCTCGCGCCGGTGCTCATCGATCTCATGCGCGACGGCATCGTCAACGCCGTCGCGAGCAACGGCTCCGTGTGCATCCACGACGTCGAGCTTGCGATCGCCGGCAAGACGTCGGAAGAAGTCGACGTCGCCCTGCGAGATGGTTCGTTCGGCATGTCCGCGGAGACATCGGATTTCATCCTGGAAGCTATATCGAAAGCCGGTCCGGCCGTCGGGCTCGGCCGCGCGCTCGGCGACGCGCTGCTCGCGCGTAAAGCGCCGTTCTGCGAGACATCGATCCTCGCACAAGGAGCCGCGCTCGACATACCCGTCACTGTTCACGTCGCGGTCGGCACCGACATCATCCACATGCATCCGAAAGCGGACGGCGCGGCGTTAGGCGCCGCGTCGCTGCTCGATTTCCGCACGTTCACGCGCGTCGTCGCCGCGTTGACCGACGGGGGCGCGTATCTCAACTGGGGATCTGCCGTCATCATGCCCGAGGTGTTCTTAAAAGCGCTGTCGGTCGCGCGAAATCTCGGTTATCGCGGCAAGTTCGTGACGGCCGACTTCGATTTCATCCGTCACTACCGTCCGCGGACGAACGTCGTCCATCGACCGCACCTCGACGGCGGCCGCGGTTACATGTTCACCGGACATCACGAGATCATGATCCCGTTGCTCGCTGCGGGGCTTCGTTTGGCGCTTCGATGAGTTTACGCTACGCGCCGGTCACCATCGCGCTCGTCGTCATCAACCTCGTGGTCTACGGCGCCGATCAGCTGACACCTGAATACGGTCAGACCGGCCTCCATCAGCTGATGATCCTTGGCGCGATCATCCCCGAGCTCGTCTTGCGCGGCGAATACTACCGAATAGTCACGTCGGGCTTCTTGCAGTTCAATCTGCCGCACATCGGCTTCAACATGTACGCACTGACGCAGGCGGGCATGGTCGTGGAGAATATCTGGGGCAGCGGGCGATTCGCGATCATCTACTTCGCGGCGCTCATCGTCGGCGGTATCGCCGCGTACGAGACGACGATCCACACCGTCGAGATCACCGCCGGGGCATCGGGTGCGATCATGGGCCTGTTCGGCGCGATCTTCGCGCTCGGTCTCAAGGTGCCGCGTCTGCGGCAGATGCTCGTCGGATGGGCGTTGTTCCCGATCATCGCGACGTTGTCGGTTGGCCTGACGACGAAGGGGATCTCGAACGCCGACCACATCGGCGGCCTCATAGCCGGTGCGCTCGTCGGTTTCACGCTGCCGGCCGCTCGGCTTCGCGCTCCCGTCGAAGACGAAATAGGGTAGCGCTTTCGGCGCTACTCGGAGTCGGCTCCGATCGTCGCCGCCAACTGCGCGCGCGATCGCAACCCGAGTTTCGCGAGCATGTTCGAGACGTAATGCTCGACCGTCTTCGTGCTCAATCCCAGCTGCGTGCCGATCTCCGCATTCGTCTTGCCCGCGCGGATGAGCGATGCGATGCGTACGTCCGAACCGGTGACGATGAGCTTCGATCGCGGCCGGTGACGCGGGCGCAGACCGATGCCGTGCGCTTTGCGGCGGATCGACTCGGATGCGATTTGCGCGCCCATTTCGTCGAGCTCGCATATCGCGGCGTTGATGATATCGCGATCGGCTTTCGCCAAGCCGGCCGTCGCCTTGAGATACGCGGCGCGGAACCTTTCCTTCGATGTCCGCGCAGCTTCGAGCAGCGACGCCGTGCCTTCGGCGACGCACCCATCTGCGATGAGTGCGTAACCCTCGATTTCTGCTCGTAGACTCGCGCCAAGCGGCCAGCCTCGCTCGAAGCCTTGCCGTGCGAACTCCCAAACCTTTTTGATCTCGTCGAAGCGGCCGAGCTGATAGAGCACCCGCGCCTCGCCTGCCTTCGCGCGCACGTCGGTGCCCTCGGGTTCGTGTTGGCCGACCCACCCTTGAGCGACGGCGAGATATGCCTTCAAAGCGGAGTCGAAGTCGCCGCTCATCTCGAACACGCGGCCCGAAACAAATGTGATAGCGCGGCGCCAGCGATCCGAGACATGCGCATGATCGAGTTCTTCGATGACGTGCGAGGCGTCCGCGAACTTACCGAGCATCGCGTTCGCGAGCGCTAAAGAACAGCCGACTCGTGCGCGAAGCGACGGGCTGCTCTCGCGAGCTTCCGCGTACGCGACGACGTCGAGCGCAAGCGCCTCTTCGAGTTCCCCGCGATCCTGGATGGCCGTCGCTAGGTTGAGCCTCAGAACGGCAGTGACGCGCGGTAGTTTGACACCGGGGTGGTCAAGGCCGCGCCGGCACCACATCTCGTAGGATGCTCGATCGCCTCGTAGGTCGGCGAGGTAGCAGCACTTGATGCAGGCGTGAGCGTATTCGGCGCTGAGATCGTTTGCAGCCGCCATCGCAGCCGCTTCCTCGGCTTCGTGCGTTCCCCGCTCCGGATCACCGAGCCGTCCGTGTACGACGCCTAGCCATGCTTTGAGGCGTATTCGATCTCGCGTAGGCGTCGTCGGCAAACACGCTTCGATTCCGCTGGTGAGAAGCTCGGCCGCGGACTTTGTGTTTCCCGAGCGGTCGGCGACCGCGCCCGCGAGTGCGTATAAACGCGGCAACGCTTCGGGCACCGACCGTTTCGCATCCTCGATCGCCAGTCCGAGATACGCTGATGAGACCGCAGTGTCGTCCGAACCTTCGAACGCCGCCTCGGCGAACCGGCTGCGCATCTCGACTCTAATGCCAAGCGGCAGTCCGGGCGCTTTCGTTTCGACATCCCGCATGAGCGCGATCGCAGAATCGATGTCGCTTGATAGCGCCGCGAGAGCGGCAAGCCCGGCCTTCGCTTGGATCCGTACGTCAGGACTGTCGATATCTCGCTCAGCCGCCTCCTCGAGTGCAGACTGAGCCTCAGCGCGATCAGCGCGATCGAGCATCGCCAAGCCGTGGTCGAGCAGCGCCCGCGCAGCTTGTTCTTTGTGGCCGGCACCGTCGAGGTGGGCGATCCTGCGCCACGGATCGATCACTAGCCGTGACATCGTATCGTGCAGGCGCGTTCGATCCGACGATGCCATCAACGCGTAGCATGCTCGACGCAACAGGTCGTGACGGAACTGCACGCCGCGCGGAGATACTTTCGCGATGAACAGAGCCTCGAGATCGAAGATGATCGGCTCTAAAGACGCCATGTGCAGACCGGCGAGCTCGCTGAGAAGCGCGAGCGGCGCGGGCTCGGAGTCGATGGCCAAGCATTGAGCGACGCGCAACTGGATCGCGGTCAATGACTTGACGCGGTCCGCAAGCAACGCGTTTAGACCGATCGGCTGGCCCGCGTGTCCGCCGGCGGCAGCGACGATCAGCTGCTCGGCGTAGAGCGGGTTACCTCCTGAAAGCGCGTAGAGTTCGGCGATGACGGTTTCGTCGACGGGCTGGTCGTACGTCGCTGCGACAAACGCTCTGAAGTCGGCCATCCCGAACTCGCGAAGCCGAACGACGTTTCCGAGTCGCATCTGCGACAGCCGCACCGCAAGCCGCTCGCATCGCTCTTCTCCGAGCCTTGCGGCGATGTGCCAGCGAACCGATACGCCTCGAAGCCTGTCCGCGAGGTACGTGATGGCGTCGAGTGTTTGATCGTCGGCCCACTGCGCGTCGTCGATCTGAACGACCAGGCCGGCTGATCCGCGACGGTCGAGGGTCTTTAGAATAGCGGAGAGACGTCCGGCTTCGCTCGGCCGCTGCCAATTTGGAGTGTGGGAGACCTCTAGCTCACGAACGATCGTAAGCAACGGCTCCAATGGGACGGTCGACGCCACCTGATGGCAAGTAACGCTGATCGCGGATACGCGCGCCAAGCGAGCGGCCTCACCGAGCAGCCGCGTCTTGCCGCCTCCCGGCTCACCAAAGATAAGTGTAACCGGGGGCCAAGCACTGCACAGGGACGCCAGCTCTTCGGCCCTGCCGACAAACCGGTCTACGCGCTCCCTAGAACGCGCAAGGTCGATAAGTGTGGGGATATTCCCGGTGACCGCCATCACACGCACGCCTATGCTAGACGGAACTGCGGTTGATTGACTAACTCGCAGCCAACCTAGAATAGGGGATTGTTATGCGCTCGAGCATCCTCCTCCGGGCCTGCGTGTCACTGGCGATTGTCGCCCTTCTGACAGCCTGCGGGTCAGTCGCCACACCGTTGCAGCCCACCACCCACTCGTCGGTGGTCAATCACTACGACAATCCGCAGGACCCCAACAAGTAGTCGACAGATCAGGCGGCGGTTTGCCGTAGCACCTTAAGGGTCGCGGCCGCGCAGCGGTCCCAGGACATCGTTGCTGCGCGCTCGAGCCCCCTCTCGCGCAGCTCTTGTGCGAGACTATGATCGGTGAGTACTCGCTCCAGCTGGGAGGCGAGCGATTTGGGGTCGCCCGCACGGAAGTAAAGGCCGGCGTCTCCGCCTGACTCGGGAACGCTCGCCGCGTCGGAGGCGACGACCGGCGCTCCAAAAGCCATCGCCTCGAGGACCGGCAGACCGAAGCCCTCGTAGCGCGATGGAAACGCGAAGGCCGCTGCGCTCGCATAAAGCGATGCGAGCCGATCGTCGTCCACCTCGCCGGCGAAATCGACGCGGACGCCCCCGGGTATCGTCGCAGATACGGCGCGTTTTCCCACGACCAAGAGCGCGGTCGTCGCCCGGA
>Ga0126371_10006960_pt1 | contig 10094 bp, 8 predicted proteins | sample PanSoiMetaPlot_4_FD_110145 | JGI IMG/M metagenome (GOLD analysis project Ga0126371, IMG submission 110145) | Tropical forest soil microbial communities from Panama - MetaG Plot_4 | ecosystem: Environmental > Terrestrial > Soil > Tropical forest > Bulk soil | place: Panama | collected 2016-02-17
AGGTAACCCAGGTCCTGGCCGCCGACCGCGTACAGCGGCCGGAAGACGATGACCTTGCGGTGCTGGCGGCGTTCCATGACGGCCTCGAGGCCCGCGCAGAGGGCCAGCGCCGACTTGCCCGTCCCGGCCCGGCCGCCAAGGGAGATGATGCCCACGTCGGGGTCTAGGAGCAGGTCGAGCGCCACCCGCTGCTCGGCCGACCTGCCATGCAGGCCGAACGCCTCGCGGTCGCCGCGCACCAGCTGGATCTGCTTGTCTGGGCGCACCCGGGCCAGGGCGCTCGCGCTGCCGGTGTGCAGTACGAGTCCGGTATGACAGGGGTAGTCGCGAGCGGCCTCGCAGTCAAGCACGCCGTGTACGTACAGTTCCTCTACCTCGGCTGAGCCGACGGAAAGTTCCGCCATGCCCGTCCAGCCGGAATCGACCGGAAGTTCGGCCCGGTACTCCTGTGCCTCAAGCCCGATGGACGCGGCCTTGACCCGAAGCGGCAAGTCCTTGCTGACCAGGACCACGTCGTGGCCCTCGTCGGCCAGACTGCGCGCGACCGACAGGATCCGCGTGTCGTTGTCTCCGAGCCGGAAACCGGCGGGCAGGACCTGCGAATCGATGTGGTTGAGCTCCACGCGCGCCGTTCCGCCAAGCGTTCCGACCGGAAGCTCGCTGTCGAGGCGCCCGTGCTCGATCCGGAGGTCGTCGAGGTACCGAAGGGCCTGACGGGCGAAGAAGCCCAGCTCAGGATGGTGACGTTTCGCTTCGAGCTCGGTAATAACCACAACCGGCATGACGACATGATGTTCGTCGAATCGCGTGAAAGCGGCCGGGTCGGCGAGCAAGACGCTGGTGTCGAGGACGTAGGTACGACGGTGCACAGATTTGGCCACGCATACTCCCCTGGGTCGCCGGCGTGAGTACCGGCGCCGCGGACAGGACACGCCATTCCCCAGGTGCTCCTGGGGCGACGTGTCGGACGGACCGGGGCCTGCCCTCCGAGGGCCGCACCGGCCCTCGCGTCGCACGTGCAGACGTCAGGGGGCCTCCCGCGGGGGGCGACTTGGAGAGCCGCCCGCCACTAATGAAGGTACCTGTGATCCGGGCCGGGTGAAAGTACCCAGCCGCGATAACTGAGCAGCTTATGAGCCAAACCTACGGTTACGTTCGGAATAGGACCGCAGTGCCCGAAGGAAGTCAACCTTGCGGAATGCGGGCCAGTAAGCGTCGCAGAAGTAGAACTCGGAGTGCGTTGACTGCCAGAGCAGGAACCCGCCGAGCCGCTGCTCACCGCTGGTCCTGATGACCAGATCCGGGTCCGGCTGGCCCGCCGTGTACAGGTGCTCGGCAATGTGCTCGACGTCGAGGACCTCGGCGAGTTGCTCGATCGTGGTGCCCCTGCTCGCGTGCTCGATGAGCAGCGACCGGACCGCGTCGGCGATCTCGCGCCGGCCGCCGTATCCGACCGCCACGTTGACGAGTAGGCCGGGGTTGTTCGCTGTCGACTCGGCGGCGTGCTTGAGGACGCGGGCCGTGCGGTCAGGCAGCAAGTCCAGGGCGCCCATCGGGTTCACGTGCCAGCGCTCGTTCACGAGTCCGGTCACGGTGTCCTCGATGATCGTCATCAGCGCATCGAGTTCCTGCTTAGGGCGGCTGAGATTGTCGGTGGAAAGCAACCAAAGCGTTACCACTTCGACGCCGGCCTGTTTACACCACTCCAGCAATTCGAAGATCTTGTCGGCGCCCTTCCGGTGGCCCTTGCTCACGTCGTCGTGGCCGGCCATCCGGGCCCAGCGTCTGTTGCCATCGCACATGACGCCGACATGCCGCGGTATTGCCTTATCTGCTAGCGAAGACTCAAGCCGTGCCTCGTACAGCCGGTACGCCAGGTCGCGAACTCTCATGAACCGACCTTCCGCCACGTGGATCATCCCCTGTCACCGTATCCGACGGGAACGACCACCAGCGGCGGACTCAGGCGGCCCTCAGCTACGGGTTACCCAGTCGTGCCCGGCCCCTGCTCGCGCACCTTTTCGACGCGGCGCAGCGCTTCTCGCAGGTCGGCAAGCCACGCGTCGGTATGCTCGCCGGTCAGCCGGACGCACCATGCGAGCGCGTCACTGCGGCTGCGAGCGACGCCGGCGTCTACCAGGGTGTCAAGCACCCGCCGTTCGGATTGGCGCAGCCGGGTCATCACCGGGACCGATAGCGTGGTGAACATCTCAGTGCGCGTACCGCAGTGCGCCCCCCAGGCGACCTTGCGCCGGAACCGATGCTCCGCCTCACGCGCGATCTCGATCCGCCGGGCGCGCGTCTCCTCGCGGAACCTCTTGATCCTGCCCTCGGCCGCTGCCGCCCGCTCGGCCTCGGTGGCCTCATCGCCCTGTCCCTCGGGCTCGGGCAGCCCGCCAACGATGGTAATTTCCTCGCGGTCGACGACGATCTCGGCCGGCCCGGTGAACCATTCGCCGGGCAGTCGCCCCGCGAACCAGCCGCGCACCTGCTCACCGACGCCGCTGCCGCTGGCCTCTTCGTCTTGCTCTGTATTCATGTAATAACAATTACACCTCAGCCGACGGGCGGTCAATAAGTCTGCGGCCTAGCCCGCCTGGGTCGTAGAGATACCCGGGATGGGGTCTGCCCCCAGGGGGTGGTCCCGGGGGCAGACGTGCTGGTGATCTATCGGGTCAGACGATCTCGATGAGAACCAGGTTGTAGGGATCCTTGACAGGGTTGGTGTCGTTGATCGTCACCGAGGTTCCGGCCTTGGGCGTGCGCGCGTTCCTCGCCTGCACCCAGAAGGTCTCCTGGTCAGCGTCGTGATCGGTGGCCTGGTGGACCATGTGCTGACCGGCGCCGGGAGTCCTGAGGATGTACTTGAGCCAGTCCGCGCCGACCGCGAAGACCCACGAGTTGGGCACGGTTGTCTTCAGCGTTCCGGTGGGCGCACCGGAGTTTGAGTGCGCTGTCGCCACCGCACCGGTGCGGAGCGCGCCCTTGAAAGCGACGATCGTAACGCTCTCGTCAAACCCCTTGAGGTGGCCCGCCACCGTCACCTTGACGTTGGTCAGCTTGCCGGCGGCCCGGGCGGTCCAGATCTCGGCGTCCGCGCGCGGGGAGTTCTGCCGTCCGACGAGCTTCCAAGTCAGCCCGCCACCGGAAACGACGGCTCGCTGCCCACCTGCGACCTGCGCGTCTCCGGCCACGAAGGCGACAAGCAGGTCGCCAGGCGCGGTCGTGGAGACCTTATCGGTCGTCGTGGTCTCGCCAATGGAACTCGAGATGGTGTCCACAGTTGGCATGGGCGCCTTCCAGATGACCGTCGCGGTCGCCTTCTGGCTCAGCCCGCTGGCCTTGTAGGTCGCCGACACGGAGTCGGTGCCTGCGGCCTTGATGTCGGAGTAGCTGAACGTGACACTGCCGGCCGTGTTCGTCTTACCTGTGAAGGTCTTGCCGGTGTCCGGGCCGCTGTCCACGCTGAACACGACGGTGCCACCGGAAACCGGTCCCTTGGGCGTCTTGACCGTGGCGACCAGCTTTGCCTTGGCGCCCTCGGTCCGCGTCTGGGTGGCCGGCGTAAGAGAGATCTCCGACTTCACGACTACGCCGCCACCAGACACCATGATGTAGGGCGCACCGCACACCAGCGCCTTGGTGCCCACATCGTCGGCGCAGTAACTGGACGGGAAAAGGGACGCCGCAGGCGCGAGCGCTAGCGGCGTGTAGTCGGCGGGGAACTTCTGGAACGCCTCGTGCACGGAGCAATCCCAGCCCGACAGGTCGGCGTCGGTCAGGCCGGTCGTCGGACCTGTCAGTGCGACGATGTTCACGCCGGTGGCGCACGCGCTGAGCTGACCCTCGCCGATCACCGTGAACTGCTTCGCGCCGTGCGTGCTCAGCCCGTCGAGCAGCGGCACCGGCGTGTTAGCGACCGAGTCGTCGTACGCGCAGGTCAGGTCCACGTACGCGCCGGTGGCCCCGGCCACCTTGCCGGCGAACGCGATCCCGTTGCCCTCGAGCTTGGCAGCATTGGGCGCGCTGTTGTTGGAGTAGTGGTACGTGGGGTCGGTGCCAATCAGCACCTTGTTGCCGCCGCTCTTCATCACGACGGGCTCCCAGGTCGTCTCGTTGGTGACCGCCGCGGCGAAGCTGTTGGTCCCCTGGCAGGTGGGGTCACCGATGATCAGCACCTGGTACTGCGCGAACTGCGCGGCGGTCATCGTGTCCCACTGCGCCCCGGTGACGCTGGTCACCGTAAAGCCGTCCTGCTGGGCCTCGTACTGCTCGATGCTCTCCGTTGACGTCGCCGGCGCCGGGCCAGGGACGGTGACGCTGTCAGCAAGGATCAGGGCCTTCGGCGCAGTCGCCGCCAGAGCAGCCCGCGAACCGAAAGCGCTCGCGGAGCCTCCGGCGATCAACACAATTCCGACTGCTACCGCTATTCCGCGTGACCATCGCTTACTTTTGAAGTAACGACGATAACTCAAGGTATTCCCCGCTCTCTGGTGCAATCGAGCGCACCAGCCCATTAGCTCCACGCTCCGATGCATGGAACTCTTCAGGAAAGACGCGCATAAGCGGCTTTAAGTTGACGAAGCGAAAGGGAGACTTTTGCTCACAGAAAAGCACAGCAAACCACGCTTCAGACCGATTGAATGGCGCGATTAAACAAACTTCAGAATCACGCGCTAAATCACCGAAATGCACATTCCCATTGTTGACGCGGCGGACAGTCTCCGCTACGCGACGCCGGCCGCCACGGCAGCCGCCTGCGCTGCGTTGACCCGGATGGCGCCGGCGAACTCGTTGCCGAAGTCGGCGGGTACGACCTCCACGTCCTTGCCGGGCTCGGGCGCCTGGAGCATCCACCCGTTGCCAACGTAAATCGCCACATGCGAAATGTACGTGGGGGCGGTGGGATCTGTGTGATAGAAGAGCAAGTCACCGGGCTGCAGCCCGCTCACCGGGACCGCTGGGCCCGCCAGCGCCTGATCGGCAGCTACGCGCGGCATGACGACCCCGGCCTGCGCGAACGACCACTGGACGAGGCCCGAACAGTCGAACTCATTCGGTCCGGCGGCGCCCCAGATATAAGGGAGCCCCTGGCGACTCATCGCCGCCCGCAGCATGGTGTCGAGTTGCGCGACGGGCACTGGGCTAGCGGAGGGCGAGCCGGCGCCCGCCATGCCCGAGCCGCTCGGCCCGATCGTGACAAGGGACACCAGCTGCTCGACGCTGGCACCGCGGGGAATCAGACGCTGCACCGCGCTCACGTCGGAGGTGAAATCGCTGCTGCGCACGCTGATGACAATCGCGTTTGAGGCCGGCGCGCCGAGCGAGCGGGCCACCGAGTCGGACACGACCGCGTTGACCCCGCCGATTCCCATCGTGCCGAATGCGACGACGCGCAGTCGTTTGGAGGTGCGTCCGGCGGCCAGCACCGTGCCGCCGAGCGGAAGCTTGTCGAGCTTTCCCATCGTGTATGAAACCGCGATCCCGCCGCTTGCTACCCCCTGCCAGAGGGCGTTTGAGGCACCGGTCGGCCGCGCGGCGAACGAGCGGAACACCGACGGGTCCACCCCGAGCACAGCGGCGTACGTCCCGTTGATCTTCATCCGCACCGCTTCGATCCGCTCGCTGGCGGTGACTCCTGGCAACCGCGAGATTTTGGCGAACAGCTTGGCCGATAGCGAGAACGGCGCCACGACGAGCATGTCGGCCTGGACCGTACGGCGCAGCGGGGCCACCTTGGGCGGTGCCGCGTGCGGCCGGGCGGCGGGCACCGGCGATCCCGACATCAGGCGAGCGTTGTCCCCAAGCGTCAGCCCTGGCACGACCGGCGCGTTACCGGTGACCGGCCGGACCTGAGGCAGCCCGAACAGCGAAAGGGCAGCGGAAGATGCAGCTCCGCGCGGTGCCCTGGCACTAGGTGAGCCGAGCTCGCGCGGGCTGGCGCTGTGCACCGCGACCAGCACGCCGGCGATCATACCGACCGCCGCGAGAGCAGCCACGACTATGGGCAGCGGCCGCCGCGGGCGACAGCGCCTGATCGTCCGCGCAACGCGCCGGACCCCACCGTCAACCAGGTGCACAGAGCCAACCATGCCGTAAAAATCGGTCATTCGTCTATACGGACGAGTGCTGTTCGGATCGCTGAAACCACTTGTTCACCGGGCGAACTCAGTCATGGCCATTTAAGCGCCCCAGAGTTTCCCGGAGTGCGGCGGGGGTGGTGACCGGGGCCAGGCAGGTAAAACCGCGGCACACATACGCCGCGGGAGCGCCTGAGACGAGGGCGCGCCCGGCAAGCAGCGGGACCGGATCGGCCCCGTTCGTGCCGGCCCCGAGCGCGAAAACCGCACCGGGCGGCGCCAGGTGCAGCGCAGTGCGCAGCAGGTCGTAGGTGCGCGGATCATCGTCGGCGCCGACGACCGCGATCTCGGCCGGCCCGGACAGCAGTGCCTCGGCGACCGACAGGCCCTTACCCGCGGCGCGCGGGTAGCGGTCCGCGATCGGCGGCAGCACGCGCAACGAAGCGATCGCGGCGTCTCTGTGTCGTTCCGAGCCGCAGAGCGCACCATAACTGAGCAGGGCGTCCGCGGCAGCGAACGTGCCAGAGGGCGTCGCGCCGTCGGCGGGATCGGCGGGCCGGAAGATCAGCCGCTCGCCGTTGTCCGCGGTGTCAAAGAAGCCGCCCGAGCCATCGCCGAACGCTGAAAGGACAGTGTCAAGCAGCGAACCCGCCACGGAAACCCACCGCGAGCCCCCGGTCAGCCCGGACAGGGCCAGCAGCCCCGACGCCACGCAGGCGTAGTCCTCGAGGAGCCCGGCGCTCGGCCCGGCCACCCCGTCGCGCGACGTCCGCACGATGCGCCCACCCGCCACATGCAAGGAGACCAGCAGCTCGGCGGCCTCGCCGGCGGCGGCGACCAGGTCGGGCCGGGCGAAAAGCAGCCCGGCTTCGGCAAGCGCCGCGATCGCCATGCCGTTCCAGGCCGCCACGACCTTGTCGTCCCTGGCGGGCCGCGGCCGGCCGTCCCTGGCCGCCAGCAGCACACCACGTATCCGGTCAAGCCGCTCGTGATCGGCCGGATCGGAACGCCGCTGCAGGACCGACGCGCCGTGCTCAAAGGTCCCTCGCTCCGTCACGCCGAACACCGCTACCGCGAACTCCGCGTCCGCCTCCCCGAGCACCTCGCGAAGCTGGTCGGGCGTCCAGACGTAGAACGCGCCCTCGCCGCCGTCGCTGTCGGCGTCCAGAGATGCCGCGAACCCGCCTTCCGGCGTGCGCAGCTCCCGCAGCATGAAGTCACAGGTCTCCTCGGCGACCCGGCGGGCCAGCGGCGATCCGGTGAGCCGCCAGAGGTCGATGTATGCCTTCGCGAGCAGCGAGTTGTCGTACAGCATCTTCTCGAAATGCGGCACCACCCAGCCCGCGTCGACGCTGTACCTGGCGAATCCGCCGCCCAGCTGGTCGTACATCCCGCCGCGGGCCATCGCCTCGCAGGTGCGCTCGGCCATCGTCAAGGCGGCGGCCGAACCGGTGCGCGAGTGGTGCCGCAGCAGGAACTCGAGCACCATCGACGGCGGGAACTTGGGTGCCCGCCCGAAGCCGCCGGCCGAATGGTCGAAGCTGGACTCAAGCGCCGTGACCGCCTCGGCGGTGATCTCGGCGAGCGGCAGCTCGCCCACGATCACCGCGCCCATCCCGGACACCGCCGAAGCGTTCTGCGCGAGCGCCGCGGAGATCTGTTCGGCCTGGCTGCTGACCTTTGCCCGGTCCTCCTGCCACGCGCGAGCCACCGCGGCCACCAGCCGGACGAAATTCTCGCGCGGGAAGTACGTGCCGCAGTAGAACGGCTCGCCCCCCGGCGTCATGAAGACGGTCATCGGCCAGCCGCCCTGACCTGTCATCGCCTGCGTCGCGGCCATGTAGACGGCGTCCACGTCGGGCCGCTCCTCCCGGTCCACCTTGATGGCGACAACACTGTCGTTGACGATGGCCGCCGTCGCCGGGTCCTCGAACGACTCGTGCGCCATCACGTGGCACCAGTGGCAGGCGGCGTACCCGACCGACAGCAGCACCGGCACGTCGCGGCGCCGCGCCTCATCGAACGCCTCCTTGCCCCACGGCCACCAGTCGACCGGGTTGTCGGCGTGCTGCAACAGGTAAGGGCTAGTCGCCGCCGTCAGTCGGTTCATAAGGCCAATTCTTCATCCTGAACGGAGCGGTGCGACTCCCCAGGGCACCCTTTTACCCTGTGGGGGCGGCGAAGCTAGCGGGACGACGGCTGTGCCGACGCGAACCGGGGCGGCGTGCCGTCCCGCTGGCAGACGAGGATGTACTGGCCGTGGCCGACGCTGATCTGGAGGCTGTCACCGGTCAGGGTGGTCGTGGCGGCGGCCGCGTCGAGCGAATCGAGCGCCTGAATTGCAAGCACGGTGATCGGGTCGTGGCCGGCGTACCCGGCGGCGCTTACCGCGACGCCGCTGGTCCTGAACCCATCGGCGGTCTCGCGGTAGGACCCGCTATGGAAGTTGACCGGGTCGTTGGCGCCGTATTCGCCGTTCGACGTGAACGCCAGGTAGACGTCGTAGCGGGCCGGGACCGGAGTGTTCCTTCCGACTTGCTTAATAGCGACAACTTGCCACTTGTATCCGGCGAATCCCGGCCGCGCGGTAGGCGCCGTGTGCTGCGGCACGCTGCCCGCGGCGCTCGCGCATCCAGCCGCAAGAGACAGCAGCGCTGCCGCGGCGATGGACGCTGGCAGTCGCCTGACAAATCTTTTCATTACGTCCTCCGTCCGGCGCTCTTGTCGTTCTGACGCCGCACGGTTGCGCGTGGTTCCGCCCGTTACGCCGGTTGTGGCGGCGAGCTCGACTGCGCGGCCGGGAAGTTGACCTTGCCGTCGCGCTGGCAGGTCAGCACGTACGCCAGGTAGACGTTGTCACGCGCCGGGACGGAAATCGGCTGCCCGCCGCGCGAGATGGCGGTCACCGTCCACTTGTAGCCGACGAAACCTGCCTGGCTGGCTGACGCGGCGCTGGCTGCTGGCCGTCCCGCCGGCCGGTGAGGATCCACTGGCCGTGGTCGACGCTGACCTGCAGGCTGTCACCGGTCAGCGCAGTCGTGGCGGAGACCGAGTCGAGAGCGGTGATCGCGCTCTGAGTTAGCAGCACGATCGGGTCGTGGCCGATGTACCCAACGGCCGAGACCGCGTCGACGCTGGTCCTGAAGCCGTTGGGGGTCTGGCGGTAGGTCCCGCTGTGGAAGTTGACCGGATCGTTGGCACCGTACGCGCCATTGGCTTCGAACGCCAGATAGACGGCGTAGCGCGCCGGGATCCGCGTCACCACGTCATTATGGGCGATCGTGAGGACCGTCCATTTGTAGCCTGCGAATCCAGCGGACGTTGTCGCGGCCGGGGTGGGCGGCGCCGTCGCGGAACCGCACGCCGCGAGCGCGAGGGAAAGCAGGAGAATTCCGGCGCCCGCGAGAGTCACGGACCGCAAACTCCGCGTCATGCTCTCATTGTGCTTTTGCTTACCTGGGCCAGCAAGTAAAACGCCGCGCCGGCGATACCGACGAAGAAGCCGAGCGGCCAGTTGGTGCGGTAGGAAAGCGCGATTGACAGCCACACCGTGACCAAGGCGATTGCCGCCGACAGCGCCATCGCCACGCCCGGGCGCGCGGTGACCGCGCGAGCGGCCGCGGCCGGGCCGATCATCAGGCTGAACATCAGCAGCGCGCCGACGACCGGGATCGTCATCGACGCCGCGAGCGCCATCACGACGAGGAAGTACAGCTCGGTCTTGCGGGTGGAGACGCCGCGGGCGTCGGCGACCTCAGGCAGCGCGGAGGTGAGCATAAGCGGGCGGAAGGCCAGTCCGATCAGGGCGACAGCGGCCAGGCCCAGGCCGACGATCGGCAGCACCTCGCCGCGGCTGACCCCGAACACCTCGCCGAACAGCAGCGAGTACGTCTCCTGCGCGTACTGGCTGCTGATGCTGACGAACAGGGCGCCGAGGCCGAGCATCAGCACCAGCGTCAGCGCGGTCACCACGTCGTGCCTGGCCTTGCGGCCGAGCGCGCCGATGCCGAGCGC
>Ga0126371_10006961_pt1 | contig 10093 bp, 9 predicted proteins | sample PanSoiMetaPlot_4_FD_110145 | JGI IMG/M metagenome (GOLD analysis project Ga0126371, IMG submission 110145) | Tropical forest soil microbial communities from Panama - MetaG Plot_4 | ecosystem: Environmental > Terrestrial > Soil > Tropical forest > Bulk soil | place: Panama | collected 2016-02-17
CGGAATCAAGGGTCAGCGAATGCACCTGATACAGGGTGAGCCGGTCACCGAGCAGGGCCCGGCTTTGCGCCAGCTGCGTCGTGAACATGGCCAGGGAATGTTCCTTGACCTCTTGCTGAGGAGCGTCGAGCCGCCAGCCACCGGTATAGCGGTATCCCCACTTCGAACCGACGATCACGTCCGCATGGCCGCGCTTGGCCAGCCAGCCCGCCAGGAAGCCCTCCGCCCGCCCGTAGGAACGGGCCGCGTCGATGTACCTGACCCCGGCCGTGTAGGCAGCGTCCAGCATCGAAAATGTCCGGGTCCGCATGCCGGTAACGCTCGGGTCTGGCAGGTCCTCCTCGCGGCCGCTGGTGATGTACGCCGGGCGGCCCAAAGCGGCCAGCCCCAGCCCGATCCGCGAGACCACAGGTCCCCCGGCCCCAAGTGTCGCCGTGGGCATGCGAACCCGGCTTCTGTGGTCGCTGACCATGGCCACCACCGTACCGGCGGCCCAGCCAGCGGCCTATTCCCATGTAATGGCGCTCACGCACCCTGGCTGCGAGGTCACGCGCCTGTAGCCGTGCTCCTGCGGCACGCCTGGCGTCCTTGTAGCCGCCGCGCCAGAAACTGTGACGGCCAGCTGGTCGTTGTCCTGCCGTGACCAGGCGAACTTGCCGGCCGCTGCAGCGGTCTCCGGCTCTTTAAGCCCTTCCTGTCTATCTAGAAACGCTCCGTGTCGGCAGTAAGCCGGGAATGCTCGCGATCATGCCGCAAGGATGGCAGCATCGCCGCTATAGGCTCGATGTCGCCCGCGCCAGGTATGCCCGGTTCCGGTAACGGAGGTGAGCAGGGCAACGCGTTCGGGCGCAGTGCCGCGTCGGCGGCGCCGCGTCCGGGCGGCCGGCTGAGCGGGTTCCGCATCAGCTGCGGCATCCTCTGGGCGGCGATCGCCGTGATCCTGGGCGCCGGTGGTGTCGGTGAGCTGACGATCGGCAACGCTGGCGGGGCGATTGTGTGTTTCGTGATCGCCGTGGGCTCGGCATGGTACGACGTCAGAGTGTGGACATCCAGGGCCCGTCTCCTCGTGCTGTTCATCGCCGTTGTCTCCGAGCGGACCAGGCTGAAAGAGACTCTCAGCAGTCGCGGGCGATGAGAAGGTCTCGAGGTTTGCGGGCGAAGACCTCACGCACCATCGGCAGGAAGGTATCCAGCGGCTCCGTCGGGTACGTGGGATCAAAGGAGACCTGGTCCCACCGTTGGCAGAATCTGACGCAAGCTCCGAAGTACGGGCTCGCCCGGTAATGGTCCCGAAGCCTCCGGTCCTTTTCCAGGTAAAGCAAATAGTAGTAGCCCTGGAAGATGTCATGGTGCTTGACGACCCACCAGTTCTGTTCGCTCACGTAAGGGCGCAAGATCGAGGCAGCGAGTTCTGCGTGATTCTCCGGCGCCAGCACGTCGCCGATATCGTGCAGCAGCGCGCAGACGACAGTTTCGGTGTCGGATCCATCGCGCAGGCAGCGCGTCGCCGTTTGCAGCGAGTGCGTATAACGGTCAACGGCTGCTCCCTCGGGATCTTCACTTTTGAGCAGCACAAGCTGGCTGACCAGATAGTCCACGGGAACGGCCGACGGCGTGCCTACCAAGCGAAGCGCATCCTCTGCTGACATTCGGTCCATGCGGGTGTACGTCATAGGTCCTCAACAGTTCGCTGGACTACTCGGGTGCCTGGCACGCGCCGTGTACATCAGAACAAGGCCCGCCAGGGACGTCAAGGGCAGTGGTCGCCCGCGCCCGGATCGCAGTGGCATCCGCTGCGCAGGGAGATTCCCAAATGCACTGGCCGACCGCGGTGAACCGGATCTACTCCCTGGCACGTGATCAGGATCGAACGGGCCGGCGGCTCCCCGCGTTCGGTCGCGGAACGCGCCAGCGCCGACAGCGGAAGTGGCTAGCAGGTCGTTTGCGTAGCGCCGTCGAAGCGGCGGTGCTGCCGCGATCGGAGGACTGCCATGCTCACTCATCTTCGTGTCGCGCTAAGGCGGGGTGCGCTCACGCTCGCGATAGCCGGCGGGACCGCAGCGCTGCTCACCGTCACAGCGGCCCCGGCGCTGGCCATCTACCCGGTTCTGACCACGACCTTGACCGGGCCGGCAATCAACGGCGTCGTCCCATCCGGGCAGGCTGAGGTCAACCAGTGCCATCTCCCCAAGCAGTTCGGCACGCTCACCCTGAGCGTGCAGTCTGTGAATCTGCCGGACGGCAGCAAGCTGATCGTGAACTACGGCGGAACCTCGGCCGGCCAGGGCGTTGACCTCGGCTCCTTCAAGCTGTCCGGGCAGTCAGGGAAATTCTCTGCCCGGCTCAGGACTCAGGCAGGGGCGAACGACAACATCGCGGTAATGCAAGGCTCGACCGTCATCCTGTCCAACCCGACCCGGTGGGCCGCTGGAAACTGCTGAACTGCCTCCTGCCGGACTGGCCCGGGACGAACCGGGCAGCCTTGCCACGGATTACGTGATCCGTTATATTGAGCAAGGTGATCGCATCTTTCCGGGACAAGGGCACCGAAGACCTGTTCGACGGGCGCGACACCAAGCAGGCGCGCAGGGCTTGCCCGTCGGACCTTGTGCGCGCGGCGAGGAGAAAGCTTGACCTGCTCAACCAGGCAGTCTTGTTTGGGGACCTGCGCGCTCCGCCGAGCAACCGCCTGGAAAAGCTCAAGGGTGAGCGAGGAGGACAGTATTCGATTCGGATCAACGATCAGTGGCGGGTGTGCTTCCGGTGGGCCAACTCGGGCGCCGAAGACGTTGAGATCGTGGACTATCACTGAGGAGATTATGGAGATGGCACAGGTGAGGATCCCGGCTGACCGGTCGCCGACGCCGCCTGGCGAGATGCTGCTGGAGGAGTTCATCAGGCCGCTGGGCCTGACCCAGGCGGAGTTGGCAGATCGGATCGGGGTTTCTTATGTGCGGTTGAACGAGATCGTCAACGGCCGGCGCGGTATCACGCCCTCGACGGCCCTGCGCCTGGCCAAGGCGTTCAGCACCTCCCCGCAGTTCTGGCTCAACGGCCAGCTCGCGCTCGACCTGTACAAGGCGTCCCATGACGAAGAAGAACTCCGAGAGCTAGAGCGCATTGAGCCGCTCTCGCGTTGAGCCACTCTCATTCAGTGCGGAGTTAGAGTCCTCCCGTCACATCAAGTTCACCGACAATCACGGCAAACCTCGCTGACGTGGCCGTGAACCCACCGCGGTTCAAGCAAGTTCTCCGAGAGTTTCGTGCGCGGGGCTATCCAGTCACAGTTCACCTCGGCTTCCCTTTCCTGTCTCGCCGCCTGGACCCAGACAGCAAGCCGGACCCACCACCCGCCTGAATCGCGAACCCTCCTCCGCGACGCTGGCCTGGGCAGGGCGTATCCGGCGACTGTGAACTACGGTCGCAGTTCTGCCAGGCCGCGGTGGATTCCCTTGGCGAGAACGTCGAAGTCGGATGCCGCGCTGGAATCGGCGGTGATGCCGAAGGAGAGCTCGCCTAGGTAAGAGAACATCGCAATGGCGATCTTCACGTTGTCACCGATCGGGACGTACGGGTGTGCCTGCAGCATCTTCCTGCCGAGAATGTAGAGCGGGAACGGCGGGCCGGGCACGTTCGTGGTCACGGTCTGGACGAGCGGCTGGGGAATCTGGAAGGCGGCGAGGGTGCCCAGCCTCAGCAGGCTGGGCGGGGCGGCCCCCAGCATCTGGGTCAGCAGTTCCCCGCCGGCGGCCTGGCGTGTGCGCTTGATCTCGCCCATCTGCTCACTGACAAGCTGCAGGCGGCGGATCGGATCGGGTTCGGCGACCGGGAGGTTGGCCAGAACAGCCGACAGGTGGTTGGTGATTTCTCCTCGCTCAGTCGCACATCGGATCGATATCGGGACCAGGGAGCGTACGACCAGCCCGCTGCTGAGTTCGTGACGCTCTATCAGCAGGTCGCGGAAGCCGCGCGTGATTGCCGCCAGGAGCACGTCGTTGACCGAGCATCCGAACTCGGCGCGGATCTGCTTTACCGTGTTCAGGTTGGCCGTCGTCCAGGCCCACCGCCGCGCTGAGCCGATCGGGCCGTTCAGGCAGCTAGCCGACGGCACCGTCAGCCGCTGGATGCCGCTGGCAAGACCGCAGGTAAACGACGCCAGGTCATTCCAGCCCGGCAGCCGCTCGCGCATCAGCCCTGGCACCGCGATGACAGCCTGGAGCGGCCTGACAACCGCGTCGCGAAGGCCGCTCGCTAATGCGCCCGCTAGGGTAGGCCCAGGCTGTCGCTGCCAGTCGGCGGGCTGGTCCGGCGGCATGGCGTCCGGATGCAGATCGAATACCTCGGCCATGAGATCGGCGCCGCCCGCGCCATCGACCATGCAGTGGTGCACCTTGGACAAGATCGCCCAGCGTCCGGTTTCAATCCCATCCAGCAGCCAGGCCTCCCATAGCGGACGGCTGCGGTCGAGCGGCTGCGCGTAGATCTGGCCCGCCAAGCGATGTAGTTCCGGAGTTCGGCCGGGTTTGGGCACGACGACCCGGATCACGTGATTGCCGATGTCAAAGTGCTCGTCGTCCATCCAGGCCGGGCCGAACAGCTGCAACGGCGCAGTCCGCACGACCTGGCGGTAGCGCGGCACCCGCGGCAGCTTGGCGGCATACAGGCCCGCCAGCTCCTCGTGCGATGGCGCTGGGCCTTCGAACACCGCCAGAGCGCCAAGGTGCATCGGCACATTCTCGTGCTCGGCGAAAAAGAACCCGGCATCAAGCGTGCTCATACGCTCCATGATTGCCTCGTCTAGGTCTGGCAGGGTATGCCCGCAGGCGGCGCCTGGCGGACCTCGGTCCTTTCGCGTTGGCCGGCTAGCGACCACTCTTACGGGTTCGCTCGCCGCTTCGAACGGTGCGAGTGCGGCCTGGCGTTGCCCTTCGGGGACCCCTGGTCGTAAGTCCTGCGCGCGGCTGCCGACGCGCCCGGGCCACTTGCGAATCCGACTGACCAGATTGGTCGGCTTGCGGCACGTCGTCTAGGCATAGGCAGGCCGCGGCCATGTCGACAGCTGAGAGCCCGGGGCATGCGGGAGGCGCGCAAATGTCACCGTGCCGGTCGATGCACGGAGCGCTGTGCTGGATGAGCCAAGCTGAGAGGCCATCCCCAGCCTGGTCAGACCTCGCGGGGAAAGACCCAGGCGGTGGCTGTCATGAACGCGTCCTCCTTAGCTGATGTCCGCCCGACTAGCGGCGTCCGATGAGGCCAGATGTAGTGTCCAAACCTGTCGGACAATACCCGTGCCCCATTCCGGTCCGCAAGGGGCCAATGATCGGACGCCTGGAACTGCCCCGCAGGTACCCTTGGTGCCAGAGGAATAGCAGATGAATGATTCGTCGCCCGATGCGCTGCAGCGCCTCATCGTTGGGCGGATGCGGGAACTGGGGCGCTCCTACGGTGATGTCGCGCGCTTCGGCAAGCTGCCTCGCTCGACGGTGCATCATCTGGCCACGTACCGCAACTCCGGGAGGCTTCCGAATCCGACGACGCTAGAGCGCCTGGCCACGGGGCTTGACCTGCCGCTGAACATGGTCCGCGCGGCGGCGGCCTCTGCGGCTGGGCTAGTGCTCGAATCGACCGCGGGAGACGATCCGGAAGTCGAAGTGCTGATCGCTTCTTTCGCTCAGCTCAGTCCGGCCGACCGCCGGCATGTGGCCGCACTTGTGCGTTCGATGCTCTCTGCGGCCGAGCCGGCAACCTAGCGAGTTCATGCTGATGCGGGCCGATGATCATCAGCCTTCTCCCCTAGCGGATGATCTTCGCAACGCCTAACGTGGCCCGAGAGGGACCCGCCCGAGAGGGACCCCAAGGCCGCCGCAGCGACGCAGGAGTATTGGGTCACGCAAGTATTCCGCTGGTCCGGACCGCCCGCAGTCGTCCGTGTCAAGACCCCCGCGGACGTGATTGTCGCGCTACCCCGCAATCTCCCCGCCCATCAAGCGCTCGGCCTAGCCAAACTGGTTCTTGACGGCTCCGAGTACGCAGAATTCTCTCGCAAGATCATTCAGCCGCAGCAGCAGTGCGGCCGGTAGCTCCCTCTTCACGCCATCCAGCGCTGGCGGTGCCACGCTTGCGTCATCGGCGCTGACCTTCCGCGAGGGCAGTAACCGCGGCAATCTTGGGAAACAGCGAGCCCTCTGGCCCGCCGATTCCTAGACCCTGACCCTAAGCCTAAGCTGCTTAGACGGATTCGGAGAATTGGGCGAATAGGTTGCATAGGTCGCATAGTTCACGGTGCCGCCTTTCGCCCACTGCCTCCAGGGCATCTGGTAGAAGGTCCAGCCGTCGCCAAACACCATTCTGCGGTTCGTGCCCGTCACATGGACAACGTCAGCCGTCTGATTGATGTTGTAGAACCATTGCGCGTCGGCCGGCGGCTGCCTAATGCACCCGTGGCTGCAGTTCGTCACCCCGAGGCACCACGCCGCGCCCGGGGTCTCATGCAGGTAGATTCCCGAGTTCGTCAGACGAACCGCAAGCGGGACGGGCTCCCGATACCACCCGGGTGCCCCTTTCGGGACGTTCGGGTTGGTCATTATGACTATGCGCGCCTTGTCCATCGTCAGCGCGGTCCCGCTGGGGGTGGTGTAGATCAGGCTGGTGGCGTCCCCAGCGCTGATGCCGTAGCTCCGCGCGATCCTCCCGTCGATTCGCACGGTCATGTGGTGCGTCCTGACGTTGACGGAACTGACCTGGGCTCGGCCGATCCTGAACTTGTAGGTCAGGTTCTTCGTGCCGAAGACGCCGCGTGCCACGCGCACTCCCGCCAGATGCGCGTGCAAAGTGACCGTCTGGTGCGGCGGCCAGAACCCGTCGGCCCGGTACACGATCTGCTGATCAGTGATCCAACGCCAAGCTCCAGGAACCGGGTGCTGGGCCCTCACGACGAGGGCCTTCTCCACCGCCGCCTTGTCCCGCACCGGCTGACTGAAGTTCAAGATGATCGGCAGCCCGATCCCGTAGGGCCGGCCCTGGTTGGCGGCCAGCGTCCAGTCCAGCGAGGCGGAGAATGTGCTGGTGGGCCGCAGGGTCCTGAACATGCTGTCAGCGGTGACCGTCTTGCCCGCCGAGTTCCCGGCGGTGGCCTGGACGACGTACGAAGCGCCAGGAGAAAGCGCCCACCGCGATGTCCACTCGCTGGCCTGGTGGTTCATCAGGCCGATGACATCACGCCCGCCCGCCCGCACCGTGACATTGAGCAGCCGGCCCTTCAGTGCCTGGACGCGGATAGGCACATTCGGGCGCACGCGCCTAGCCCCGGTGGCGGGCGTAATCTTGATTACCGGTACGACAACCGCGGCGTGGCGGGCTCCTTTGCTCCCGCCCGCATCCCCGCTGCTGCCGCCTCCGCCGCCACTGCAGCCCGCGATCACGACGAGCGCGGCACCGCAGAGCCCGGCGAGGGCCCGGCGACCAGCCATCGTCCTCGATGCACCTGCAAGGCTCGCCATCCACCACTCCCCAGGGCCAAGGCCTTCGCCATGCCCTCCTGATGTCAGGTTCGGTCCCCCGCTCACCCGGCCAGGTATGCCATACCAGCGCTCTTCCCGACGCCAGAAAACCTCAACCCGCGATCGTCGCTGATTGCAATCCCTTGGCTGGCCACGCGGACAAATCCTACCCCCGCTACGACGCCAAGGTCTGCCCAGTGTTGGGGCGCGTTTGGCTTGCATTTTGCGGCCCGATTACGCATGGCCTGGCGGGCACCAACACGACCCCTTCGCGCCCATCTGTACGGCTTCGTCGGGGTGATGCAGCTGCTAGTGGTGCATCGGCGCTGTGACTGAAAACACCTATCCGTAGTCGGAAGTTACGCATCGCGGAGGAACGCCATATTGTCTATACTCTGTATGCACTTTACTTTGGCTCACAACTCCTGCATGTCAAAGACGCAGGTGGACGCCCACCCGCGGTAGGCGAACCCTCTGGCGGCAGCCTTGACAGCGCTGCGTGCGACGCCGTGAGCAGACCGTGAGGTGGTCGGAGAGGGGAGTGAGAATGTCGGCCGAATCCAACCGGCGAGATTTCCTGAAGAAGGCAGGACTGCTGACTCTCGCTGCCCCAGTTGCCGCCGCGATCGACAGCTGCAGCTCGGTGGCCACGAGCGCGAAGGCGAGCACGCTGCGGGTGGGCTGGGCCATCGAGCCTGACACTATTAATCCCCTCACGACTTACAGCACCGAGGGGGTCGAGGTGCTGCAGCTCGTCTATGACCACTTGATCCAGTACGGCGTCAACCTGAAGCCGGAACCTGGGCTGGCCACCTCCTGGGCATACAGCCCGGACGGTAAGACGATCACCTATCACTTGCGGTCGGCGAAGTGGCACGACGGCAAGCCATTCACCTCGGCGGATGCCAAGTTCACTTTCGACCTGATCAAGTCCGAGAAGGTCAGCCAGTACGCGCAGTGGGTTACAGACCTAGCCTCCACTGACGCGCCGGATTCGAAGACTTTTGTCCTGCATTTCTCCAAGGCGCAGGCGTTCAACCCTGGTCTGGCGATGCCAATCCTCCCGCAGCACATCTGGCAGGGCATGTCGGCATCGGCGATCCAGAAGTACACCAACCCCCATCCGGTCGGGACAGGCCCGTACAAGTTCGTGAACTGGAAACACGGCCAGTCGATTGAGATCGCGCGCAACGACAACTGGTGGGGCCAGACTCCAGCAGCGAAGAAGATCACCTGGATTCTGTTCCAGAATGAGGACGTGCTGGCCCAGGGCCTGCGGACGGGAGCTGTCGACTTCATGCCGAAGATCCCGCCGACGATCTTCGCTGGCCTGGCGGGGGCCCAGAACGTGAAGACCGTGTCGATGCCGTCCTTCTCGTTTCACCACATCGGCATCAACGTCTCCGACAACCCGAAGTCAGGCGGGAACCCGCTGCTCAAGGATCGGACCGTGCGGCTTGCGCTGAGCTATGCGGTTGACCGCAAGCAGCTCGTCGACGTCGCGCTGGCAGGGAAGGGAATTCCCGGAAGCGTCATCTTGCCAAAGGGTTTCGGCGAGTGGCACCTCGACATCCCGGAGGCCGAGCAGTTCAACGCCAATCCGGCGAAGGCCAAGGCGCTGCTGGACGCGGCCGGCTACATCGACCGGACTGGTTCTGGTGTCCGGACGTCCAAGGACGGCAAGCCGCTCAGCTTCCGCCTGATCGCCATCGCGGACACGTCGGTCGATGTGGCAGCTGCACAGCTCTTCAAGAACGCGTGCGCGAAGGTCGGCATCCAGCTGCATCTGACCACGCTCGATGTCAACACACTGGGGAGCACGGTCTATAACGCCAAGGCCCCGAACTGGGACATCTTCGTCTGGGGCTGGGACTCGGGGGTTTATGACCCGGATTACCTGCTCGGCGTTCCGCTCTGCAACCAGATCGGCGCCAACAACGACGTCTACTACTGCGACGACCATTACGACCAGCTGTATAACCAGCAGGCGACTGAGCTCAACCACGCCCGCCGGCTCGCCCTTGTGCACGAGGCACAGCGCTACTACTACGACGCCGCCGCCTACATCATCATGTGGTACCAGGACCAGCTGCAGGGCTACCGTACCGACACCTGGAAAGGCTGGGCGCCGATCACCGGCGGCATGATCGAGAACTTCACGCGTGACAATTACCTGAGAGTGCAGCCCGTCTAGCCGTCGGGCCAAAAGAGAGGTGTTCAGCCTTCGTTATCTGATCCGCAAGATCATCTGGTTGCTCCTGACGCTGTACGGGATCGTCACGTTCAACTTCGTGCTGTTTCACGTGCTGCCTGGCAACCCCGTTCAGCTGCTCGCCAGGTCCGGTCATCTGACCCCGCTGGCGGTGGCCGATATCACCCGCGTCTACGGACTGAACCATTCAGCGCTCGAGCAGTACGTGATCTACCTGCGCGACTTGCTGCACGGCCAGCTCGGGATTTCTTTCACCTACCGAGAGCCCGTGCGCCAGCTGCTCGGCCAGTACCTCGGCAACACAGTCCTGCTCCTCTCCGGGGCGACCATCCTCACCATCGTCCTGGGGGTCATGGCCGGCGTGGTGGCGGCCAGCCGCCGC
>Ga0126371_10006964_pt1 | contig 10091 bp, 8 predicted proteins | sample PanSoiMetaPlot_4_FD_110145 | JGI IMG/M metagenome (GOLD analysis project Ga0126371, IMG submission 110145) | Tropical forest soil microbial communities from Panama - MetaG Plot_4 | ecosystem: Environmental > Terrestrial > Soil > Tropical forest > Bulk soil | place: Panama | collected 2016-02-17
AGCTGGCACTGCCAATGCCAAAGCACGAAGACAGCTGGGAAATGGAAAAGACTGGGTTCATGAAAGTCGAGGCGCCGGATGTGATCAGCACCGGCGCGGTCTCCCCGATCGCCCGCGCCATGCCGAGGATTACCGCTGTCGCGAGCCCGCTGCGCGCGGTCGGAAGCACCACGCGCCTGACGGTGCCCCACTGCGTCGCGCCGAGCGCGAGACTCGCTTCGCGGAGGCCACCAGGCACGACCTGCAGGGAGACGTAGCCTGCTCTCGCGATGTATGGCAGCATCATCACGCTCAAGGCCAGACCGGCAGCCAGGCCGCTGCGCGGCAGTCCAAGAAGCACGATCAGGACCGTATAGATGAACAGTCCGGCCAGGATGTCGGGCAGCGCGGTCATAGCCTCGACCACGGTTCTTACCACCCAGGCGAAGCGTCCGCCGACTTCGGACATGAAGATCGCCGTGCCAAAACCGAGTGGCAGCGAGATTACCGTAGCGATCGTGAGCTCGAACACCGTGCCGACCATCGCGTTGGCGATGCCGCCCTGGGTGAGCCGCGACGCGCCGGGGCTACTCAACGATTCCGACTGCGTGAAGAAGTTCACGTGATGTACTGCGGCCCAGCCCTTGATCACGACGAACCCGACCGCGGACACCAGCGCGAGGCCCACGAGCGCCGCTGCACCTGTGATGATGGCGGTCCAGAGCCGGTCGATGACGATCGTCCGGCCATTGGTGATACCGGTAACCGCCGCGAACAATGCCAGGTAGACGAGGTACCAGCAGATGAAGAAGCCAATCAGGCCGCTGAACGGCAGGACCTGGGTGTAGAGCACCCAGACGAGTCCGCCTGATCCGATGATCGATCCGACGAGCGTGAACCAGTAGTCGGTGCTGGTGGCACTCACGTGCCGTGGAGAGTCGCGCACCCCCGGCTCGGCCTGGCTTGCTGCCAGGGTGCGGACCTCGGTTGGCCCGGTGTTAGCGACGGTGCTCATCGGATCAGATCTCCGTCTGAGCGCCGCTGCGCCCGCGACTGACGATGATCGCGGCAATCGTGTTGACCAGGATGGCCATGGCGAACAAGACGAAGCCAGCCGCCAGCAGCGCGGACAGCTGCGCCGACGTTGCCTCGCCGAAGTAGTTCGCGATCAGCTGCGCCGTCGTCACTCCGCCAAGCTCAAGCGGCCGGAACTTGACGTCGAAATTGAGAGACAAAATCAGGGTGACTGCGATTGTCTCGCCGAGGGCACGGCCGAGGGCCAGCATGGTGCCACCAACGATGCCACCGCGGCCAAACGGGAGCACGACCGCGCGGATCATCCCCCAGCGGGTCGAGCCAAGTGCGTACGCACCCTCGCGCTCCGATAGCGGCGCCTGACCGAAGACGCCTATCATCACGGCGCTAGCAATGGGGATGATCATCATCGACACGACCATGCCGGCGATGAGGGGCGATGATTGGTACAGGCTCAAGACGAACACGGCCGCGCGGGGTTGGCCGCCGCTGACGTGGAAGACCGGAATCCAGCCGAAGTACTCGTTCAGCCATCGCGCCACGTACAGCGCGTGCGGGTTGATGAGGAACACTCCCCACATCGCGTAGAGGATGCTGGGGATCGCAGCCATGAGATCGACCATCGAAGTGAGAAAGCCGCGAAGCCACGGCGGCGCGTACTCGCTGATGTAGAGCGCGGTCAGCAGAGCCAGCGGGAATGCAAAGATGATCGCGATGATCGCCACCTCGACCGTCCCGAGCAGCACCTCGGCGATGCCAAGAACATTGGTCTGCGGGTTCCACAGGTGCTGGGTGAAAAAGTGCAGGCCGTAGTGCTGCAGGGTGGGCCTTAGCTGGTAGCCGAGGAAGACTCCGATCGCACCCGTGATGGCGAGTACGACACCGCCAATGACCATCGTGCCTCGGCGGAAGATGAGATCCGCGAGGCCAAGTGATCTGGGGACCGAACGGGGCGTATCGGGGCCACCCGGCTCGGGTGCTGAACCCGTCGGCTCCAGGTCGATGAGCGTAGTCATCCGAATCTGCCGTGCACGTAATCCGATGTCCGCGGGTCGCGCGGATTCTCGAAGATGTCCTTGGTGGCCCCGGACTCGACTATCTGGCCGGGTGTGCCTTGCTCGGCTAGGAAAAATGCGCACTGTTGCGAGACGCGGGCGGCCTGCTGCATGTTGTGCGTCACGATGACGATCGTCACCTGATCGCGCAGCAACGCGATGGTTTCCTCGATCCGGCGGGTCGAGGTCGGGTCGAGTGCCGAGCACGGCTCGTCCATCAGCAGCACATCCGGCCTTACGGCGAGCGAGCGGGCAATGCACAGCCGCTGCTGCTGACCGCCAGACAGCGAGCCGCCTGGCGCACTGAGCCGGTCCTTGACCTCGTTCCACAGCCCCCCGCGCTGCAGGCATTCCTCGATTAGGGCACCGCGCGCGTTACGGCCGGCCTTGGAGCCGGTCAGCTTGAGGCCTGCAACCACGTTCTCGCCGATGCTCATCGCCGGGAACGGATTGGGCTTCTGGAACACCATCCCGATGCGCCGCCGCGTCACGGTGACTGGGCTGCCAGGTGAGTAGATGTCCTGCCCGTTCAGCCTCACTTCCCCGGCGAGCTTCGCGGACGCCACAAGCTCGTGCATGCGGTTGAGGATCCGCAGGAACGTTGACTTGCCGCACCCGGACGGGCCGATGAGGGCAGTGACGGTTCCGGGCGACATCGACAGTGAGACACGTTCGAGCACCTTGTTGGTACCGAACCAGGCGGAAACGCTGTCCGCATCTAGGCGCGCGCCGGTCGGATTCGCCGAGAAGACAGTCGTGTCAGCGCCGTCGATGACCGGGGCGGAGACGGTCGTCACGATCTCTCCCTCGGTCACGACGACGGACCTGTTTTCCGCCCAGACCCCACCTGACTGGCGCCGGTCCGCGGGCTTGCCGCCCGGCAGCCATCCGCGCCCCGCCAGAAACGCGTCGGTGTCACGCGTTCCCTCCTCATCGCAATCCGCTTTCTGCAGGGCTGTCTGTTGGACCATAACATCGGACCAACAGCGTTGAGAGCCGCCGAAAAGGGAAACATCGGGTGAGTAATTGGTGAACGAAATGAAAATCGCCCAGAGGACACCGCGCTAGTAGCCGGTAGCCTTCCCGCAATTCGTAAGGCAGCATGGGCAAGCGAAGGACTCGCGAGTACCGAGCGAGGCGCTGCGGCGCGCGGCGCAGGACTCAACCGGGAGGACCTCATGCAGGGTCGGTATCGCAAGCTGGCTTCCCTTGCGGAAGTCCTGCACCGCGATAGAACCAGAGGGGTCTTCGGCAGGCGCACCCCTAGAGTCGCCCTGGCATCTGTCACCGCGACACTCGCCGTGGCGGCCGTCGCATTCGCCCCTGACTATATTCAGCTCCTCAACAGCGCGGCGAGAACTGATCATCACGAGTTGTGCGGTCGGCCTTATAAGCTGGCGAAGCCACTAGCCCCGCAGCGCATTTTCCGTGATCCGGGCAGTAGGGGTATTCGCGCGCTGGCATTCTGCTCGAATGGCTCAGTTCTGGCCGCAGCGGACGGAAATGGCCACGTGTATCTGTGGTCCATGGCGTCCCACAAGATCGTCGCCGTGCTGCACGATCCCGCCAGCAAGGGCGTCAGCGCCGTCGCCTATCGTCCGCGCACCAGGACGCTCGCGGCTGGCGACGCCAACGGGTCGGTCTATCTCTGGCAACCTGACCGTGCTCAGCCTCGTCGTCTGCGCGACCCCCGGAGCAAGGGCGTGCGCGCCCTGGCATTCAGCCCCGGCGGCAGGTTCCTGGCGGTGGCCGACGCCAACGGCCACACCTATATATGGACTATGGCGAGACGCAAGATCGCTCTCACCCTGCACGTCGCCCGCAGCGGGAGCGTGAACGGTGTCACCTTCAACGGCGCTGGCACTCTTATAGCGACGGGGGACGCCAGCGGCGATGCGAATGTGTGGGCGTTCTCCGGCAAGCCCAGCGCGCACCTGGCGGCCGATTTCCGCGACCCAGGGAGCAAGGGCGTCGACGCGGTCGCCTTCCAGCCCAGGACCAGAACTCTCGCGGCCGCGGACAAGAATGGCCAGGCGTACTTGTGGCCACCCGGCGCGCAGCAGCCTCGCGTTCTGACCGACGCGAAGCCCGCGACGATGACGGCGGAGAGGTTCACGCCGAGCGGCAAGTTCCTCGCGACTGTCGATGTCGCTAGTCATCTCCTGTTCTGGGACCCGGCGTCGGCGAAGATCATCGAGCTCCTGCCTCTGCATGGGTCCGGTGCGCTGCGCGCAGTAGCACTAAGCCCGGACGCTCGCCGCTTGGCGGCCGGCGACGTGGAGGGCAGGATCTTCATCGCTGACACAACACGCGTAGGCATCAATGTCGTCCTGACGAACAATGGCACGCCAGGCTAGCCGGGTACGCGACGCCTAACGCGTGACAGTTAACTCGGTCATGAGGACGCCGGGACATTCATCGGACTGCTAACGGCCGTGGCATGCCGACGGCTGGCCAGCAGAACGGCGCGTACCTGATCGCCTGACAGCTGCTGTGTGCTCAGTACGAACTCGGTCTTGCCCGCTGCGCCGAGGAGGTGCTTACGCAGTTCGACCCAGCTCCCGTTGATGTAGGCCTGCAACTCAACTGCGTCGCCCAGGTGTGCGTACTTCGTGCTGACGGACAGGTAGTCCCTGAAGCCACCTGACCCGACCCGGAGGGAGGTTGTGACCTGCGGAACGACAGTGACCGTCAACGGCGAGCTCGCAGGACCGTCCGGATCGGTGAGGCGGAACTGCGTATTGGCAGCGAGGTCAGGCACCGTGAACTTCACCGTGCCCGCGACGGTGGTCGTCGCCTGTCCGGCGAACCGCCAGCGGCGACCGGCCGTGTGCGCCCAAAGCCGCACGCGCACGCCTGAGACCGGTTGACCAGCCTTCGCGAGGCGACCTTGAATCGTGGCCGAGGACCCGGCCGCTATCTGGCCGGCGGCGGTCGTAGCCGACACCGTAGCTGCTCCGGCTCCTCCGGAAGCGGCCGACGGGCTCCGCGAGCTAGACGAAGCCGGAGATTGTCCCGGCGACCCGGCAGCGGGATGCGAGGACGCCGGCGTACGCCCGTGCCGCGATCCTGACGCGCGCTTCTCATGCCCGACCCCATTGGAGCCATGTTTGGTGTCTGGCACTCCGATCGAGTGCAGCGCCTGGTAGGCGGCGTGCTGCAGCGGGGCTGGAAGGACCTCGGCATAAGCGGCGGCCGCGAAGCCGCCGACGAGTGCCGCCACCGAACTAACCGCCACTAGCCTGAACCGGCGATGGCCACGAGCCCGGATGCGCGTGCGCAACGGCCTGGTCTGATCAGTCTGGTGGATGTTGGCTCGGAACATGGCGAGCGCCGCGTGCTCGCCCGCCAGCTCTTCGGCCGTACCGCCGGAGGTCAGTGTCCGCACGAGCTGTTCTAGCCCTGGCTCGGCCGGCTCGAGGTCACCTGGCAGCTTCGAGGTCATTAGTCCACCTCCTCCAGCGCGGGAATGGCCGACAGGGCCGGACGCGCGGTATGAGCAAGCGCCCGCACCCACGGATCGTCGGCGAGCGTTTTCAGTCCGCGATGCAGGGCCACCCGGACAGCACCATTGGACTTACCGAGGATCTTGGCAACATCCGGCGTATCGAGGCCAGCAATCACTCGCAGCGCGACGGCCTCGGCCTGGTCCTTGGACAGCCTCGCCAGCAACGCCACCGCGCCGCGAACCGACAGCCCGTCGAGCACCTGGTCCTCGACGAGCTGATCATCGGCGAGCACATCGAGCCCGGTCGTCGGGCTGGCCGGCCGTCTGGAGCTGGCCCGCGCAGCGTCGATGGCGCGATGCCTGGCGATCGTGAATATCCACCGGCGGAAGTCCTCGTGCCCGCCAGTAAAGCTGTGCATGTCTCGCACTACCTGCAGCCAGGTCTCGCTAGCCACGTCGTCAGGGTCAGCGCAACGAAGCACCCGGAGGAACCGCAGGAGCGGAGGCTGCAAGTTCCGCCACAGCTCAAGAAACCCGGCCTCGTCGCCAGCGCACGCGCCGGCCAGCGCATCCTCGAGCACCCTATGTTCACTCGCCATGGCGCCAGTAAGAGTCGCACACCGGCGGGCATGCCCGTGACAGCTCTGGCACGTCAGGGCATGCCCACCGCAGTGTTGACGCCGCTTTACCGCGACGCGGTGACTGGGGCAATAGTGATCACGTTGCTCTTCGAACGCGCGAAATTGCGGTTCCCACGGAAGACCAATTTGAAGCTCGCGCCCCTCCGCAGCCCGTGCACACGGAAGAAGACGTTGCCGAAGCGGCCGGTACGCCGAATCTGGACGACATACCAGTGGCCCCTGCGCCCCTCGCGCTTCAGGAAGACCCGAGCGCCACTGACCTGACCCGCCGGCGTCGTATTGGACGTCAAGTGGCCCTTGATCCAGGCGACCGTGTGCGGGTACCGATGGTGGCGAATGTGACCAGGTCCAGCCGTCGCAACCAGGGTGGTCGGCGTCCTCGTCTTCGCCGCGTGCGCAGTCGCACCGTTGGCGGCGGCAGCACCGGACGCGGCGATCGTGGCGGCCGCGACGCCAGCTCCAATCTTGACGGCCAGAGCCTTGGATACAAGCATCTGATATCTCCTTCAGGTTGAGCCTCGAAATTGCTGAGGCCGTGACAACACCGACTTCAGCGACGAGGCCCCGGCTGCGCGTTACTCGCTCCGATGTGACCTGCGTCACATCGCCGGGTTCAACCAGATGCCTTCTTCATAGACCGCGCGTTCATGCCCGCGAGCGAATCGGTACCGGTCTCCGCGTTGTGCGCATGGGCGACGTGATGCAGGCCGAAGACGGAGTCCATGCCGTTGCGCATGCCCATCTGGTCTTCGCACTGGTTAACCGCGCGCTTGGCGAGCGCCAGGCCGAAGGCAGGCATGGCAGCGATCTTGTCCGCCAGCGCGAACGTCGCCTCAGCCAGCTCGGCGCGCGGCACGACCCGGCTGACCATGCCCAGTTCGTGCGCGCGTGCGGCGGTGAAGCGGTCCCCGGTGAACAACATCTCCTTGGCGAACCTCGGTCCAAGCACCCATGGATGCGCGAAGTACTCCACGCCCGGGATGCCCATCCGGACGACTGGGTCAGCGAAGAAGGCGTCTTCCGACGCGACGATCAGGTCGCATACCCAGGCGAGCATCAGCCCGCCGGCGATGCACGCACCCTGGACCATCGCGATTGACGGCTTCGGCAGCTCCCGCCAGCGCCGGCACATGCCCAGGTAGACCTCCATCTCCCTGGCATACCGGTTGTCCGCGCCCGGCTTGCCCACGTGATCCCACCAGATCACTGCCTTACGGTCGAAGGTCGCATCGACGTCGCGGCCCGGCGTGCCGATGTCGTGCCCGGCGCAGAAATGGTCCCCCTCGCCGGCCAGCACGATCACTGCGATCTCGTCGTCGCTGACGGCCCGCTGGAACGCCGCGTCCAGCGCATACGTGACCGCTGAATTCTGGGCGTTGCGGTAACGGGGCCGGTTCAGCGTGATCACTGCGGTCCGGTCGCGGGTCGCGTACCTGACGACTTCTGACTCCTCCGACGCGGCACCGTTCTTCGCTGACTCGGTAGTCACGAGGACTCCTCCCTGAGAAGCCGCTTGAGCGGCTTGCCTGACGCGTTGCGCGGGAGCTGGGTCGTGAACTCCACCTGCCGCGGGATCTTGAAGTTCGCCAGGCGCCCTTCGCAGTGACGCAGGACATCGTCCTCGGAGAGCACGTGACCCGGCCTGGTAACGATGAACGCCTTACCTACCTCGCCGAGCCGGTGGTCAGGGATGCCGATAACGGCCGCTTCCGCAACGCCGTCGAGTCGCGCCAGCGCTTGCTCCACCTCGGCGGGATAGACGTTGAACCCGCCGCAGATATACATGTCCTTCAGCCGGTCGGTAATTGTCAGGTTGCCGCTGCGGTCCAGCGTGCCGACATCGCCGGTGTGCAGCCAGCCGTCAGCATCGATCGCTTCGCTGGTCGCTATCGCGTCATCGAGGTAACCGAGCATCATATTAGGACCGCGGACGAGGATCTCGCCGGCACCTTCGGCGTCTGGGCTGGCAATGCTGACGTCGAACCCGGCCGTCGCGCGACCGGAGGTGGTGGCGACGATCTTCGGATCGTCACCGGGCCGGCACATTGTGACAACGACCGCCTCGGTCAGCCCGTAGGCCGTCAGCACGGTGTCGAAGCTGAGCTCGACCTGCATCCGCTCGACCAGCGCGACCGGGACAACCGCGGCGCCGGTAACCGCTAGCCGCAATGTGGACAGGTCCAGGTTCGGCCGCGCCGGATGGTCGAGCATCGTCTGGTAGATGGTCGGTGCGCCCGGCAGGACGGTGATCTTCTCCGTCGCGATGAGCCGCATGGCCTGCTCGGCGTCGTAGACGAGCTGCGGGACAATGGTTGCCCCGGTCAGCAGGCAGACCAGGATCCCGGCCTTGTAGCCAAAGCTGTGGAAGAACGGGTTCAGGACGAGGTAGCGGTCGCTGGCGGTCACCTCGCCACACTCGGCCCACGCCCTGGCCACATCGAGCGACTGCCGGTGCGCGCTCATCGCGCCCTTGCTGCGGCCGGTCGTGCCCGAGGTGAAAAGGATGTCGCTGACGTCATCGGGCTCCACGGCGGCCGCCCGGTCCGCGGCGAGCTCATCAAGTCCTTCGCCGCAGAGCTCGAACTCCTCCCAGTCCAGCACCGTCATCCCGGCCGATCGAGCTCGCGCTCGACCGTCATCCTCGATCGGCACCCGGACGACGAGCTTCAGCCGACCAAGGCCAGAGCTGGCGGCCTCCTCGCGAGTGGCGGCGCTCCGCAGGGCTGCAAGCCGGTCCGTACCAAGGAACGCTCCGGCAACGATCAGCGCGCGAGCCCGGCTGCGGTTGATGACATCGAGCGCCTCGGGTCCGGTAAACCGGGTATTGACAGGGACGAGAGTCGCACCTGCGTACGACGCTCCAAGTGCGCCGAGCACCCAGTGGTGGGTATTAGGGGACCAGATCGCGATCCGGTCGCCGGGCTCGATGCCAGCTTCGATGAACGCGCCGGCGATCCGCTGGACCCTGGTGCGCACCTCCGTGTAGCTCAGCCGCGGCCCGCCTGGCTCGGCCACGGCCGTGTGCTCGCCGAACAGCCTGGCCGCCCTGTCGACCGCGGCAGGGATCGTCAGATTCACCGGGCTCCTCAAAACAAGCAAGTGCTTGGTAGGCAGAGCCTAATGGCAGCAGCATTGGCAGACCAGGTACGGTGCGGCTGGGAGGTGCCGGTGCAGCCGACAGATGGGGACAGCGAGTTCCGGTCCCAGATTCGGTCGTGGCTGGAGCGGAACCTGAGCGGTGAGTTCGCTGAGCTGCGCGGACTCGGCGGTCCCGGCCGGGAGCATGAGCAGTTCGAGCAGCGGCTCGCATGGAATCGCCACCTCGCCGCGAGCGGGTGGACTTGCCTGGGCTGGCCGCCCGAGCACGGCGGCAAGGGCGCGACGCTGGCACAACAGGTCATATTCCACGAGGAGTACGCTCGCAGCGGCGCTCCGGCGAGGGTCGGCCACATGGGTGAGGAGCTGCTCGGACCGACGGTGCTCGCGCTCGGCTCGCAGGCGCAGAAGGAACGGTTCTTGCGACCCATCGCCGAGGCTCGGGAACTGTGGTGCCAGGGCTACTCCGAGCCAGGCGCCGGCTCCGACCTCGCCTCGCTGTCCACGTCGGCCCGGCTCGACGGCGACGAGTGGGTCATCACCGGGCAGAAGGTGTGGACCTCACTAGCGCACGTCGCGGACTGGTGCTTCCTGCTAGCCAGAACCGACCGAGGCTCGCGCCGTTCTGCGGGACTGTCCTACCTGCTGGTGCCGATGCGTCAGCCAGGCATCACGATCCGGCCGATACGCCAGCTCACCGGGACGGGCGAGTTCAACGAAGTGTTCTTCGACGACGCCAGAACTGGCCGGGATCTTGTCATCGGTCAGCCAGGAGACGGCTGGCGCGTGGCCATGACCACGCTGGCGATCGAACGCGGCGTTTCCACTCTCGGTCAG
>Ga0126371_10006966_pt1 | contig 10089 bp, 9 predicted proteins | sample PanSoiMetaPlot_4_FD_110145 | JGI IMG/M metagenome (GOLD analysis project Ga0126371, IMG submission 110145) | Tropical forest soil microbial communities from Panama - MetaG Plot_4 | ecosystem: Environmental > Terrestrial > Soil > Tropical forest > Bulk soil | place: Panama | collected 2016-02-17
CGCACAGCCGGGTGGGCGTGCAGCACGGCCTCGACATCGTCGGGGTAGACGTTCATGCCGCCACGCACGATCATCTCCTTCTTCCGGCCAACGATGTAGAGGTAGCCGTCCTCGTCCAGGTAGCCCAGGTCTCCGCTGTGCAGCCAGCCATCGCGCCACATCTCCGCGGTGGCCACGGGGTCCTTGTAGTACTCGCGGTGCCCATCGGGGTTGCGGGTGATGACCTCGCCGATCTCGCCAATCGGGCGGGGCACCCCGGCGTCGTCGATGATGCGGACCTCCACCGAGTTCCTCGGCCGGCCCACCGCGCCCGGCCGGGTACGCGAACCGTCCGGGTCCATGCTGAAGGTCGCGTAGCCGCCCTCAGTCATCCCGTAGCTGTTGAGCACCGCCGTGTTGGGCATCTTGTTCTGCAGCCGCCGCAGGGTCTCTGGGGCCAGCGGTGCGCTGCCCAGCGTGCACAAGGTCAGGCTGCTCAGGTCGGCGTCGGCGAACCGGGGGTGGTTGATGATGAGCTGCGCCATGGCCGGCACGATGAACGCCGAGGTTGGCCGTTCCCGCTCGACCAGTTCCAGCCACCGCCCGGCATCGAAGGCGGGCAGGTACAGCACGGTCATGCCGGCTTTCATCGGGTTGTAGATGAAGCCTATGCCGGCGAAGGTGAACACTGGCGACGACGTCAGCCACGCTCGGCCAGTCCAGGCCGGTAGCGCATTAGGCGCCAGCGCCACGCCACGGTGCCGCACCGACACTCCCTTCGGTCGACCAGTGGTGCCCGAGGTGTACATGAGGTCCGCGAGGTCGTCCAGGTCCAGCGGGACCTGGATCTCAGCGGCGTCGGGGTCTTTCGCCTCCGCCACGCCGACGCTGCCGGGCAGCGGCCGGTCGCCAACTCGGACCACAAGGCGCAGCGAAGTCAGCGTGCCGATCAGGGGACCGACCGTATCGGCGTAGCGGCCTGTTGTGACGATGGCTGTCACCTCGGCGTGCTCATAGATCGCGTTGACCTCGCCCGGCGACAGCCGGTTGTTGGTCGGCACGGAGACAGCGCCGGCCTTATGCACCGCGCTGTAGGTAACGATCCAGTCCAGGATCTGGCCGGGCTCGAGGTAGATGCCTACCCGGTCGCCCTTGCCCACCCCTCGGGCGCGCAGGCCCCTGGCCAGCCGGTTGGACTCCGCCTCCCAGGCTGCGAAGGTGACCCGGTCCCCGCTGTCCACGTTGCAGTACGCCACCTTGTCCGGGTACGCGTGGGCCATTAGCCGGAGCTGGTCAGTGAGCAGGCCTGCCATCAGCCGACCAGCTTCAGGACGCGGGCCGCGGCGTTCCCCAGGAAGGCGTCCAGTGCCTCGGCAGGTAGCGATAGCTGACGGGCCGTCGACAGCGCCCGCTGCAGCGGAGGGAACGGGTGGTCAGACGCGAACATCAGCCGCCCCCGGCCGCGCCGCGACGCCATGAACCTAGCCCGAGTGAAGTCGGCCATATGTCGCACGGTACCCAGCCGGAGGCGCGATGGTAATCCCCGATCGCCACGACACCGGGCCTGCCCGCCCACGCGGCCTGCCGTAGCAGCAGGAACTGTGTCGTCGTCCTTCGCTCGAAGCTCGGGCTGGCTTGATGTTCGCGTGCCGGCTGCGCGCGTGTGGCTGTGCTGGTCAGCCGGTGGGGTGCTGGTGGCGGCCTGTATCGCCTGCCGTCACGGCGCGGTGTATTGCCCGCATGGCGCCACGGAACAGCCGCTCGTGATTGAACGCCAGGCGGGTGGCCCGGAGCCCGGCAGTCGCGGCCATGTCGCTCAGCGGGCCGTCCGGCTTGCCGTACATCCGCCGCGCCCAGCGGGGCAGGGTCGAGAAGGCCAGGACGCTCACCGGCGGCAGTCCCAGTTTCAGCACGCGGTTGCCGTCGGGCACCGGCGGGTGGATAGTCAGCCGCAGCGCTTGTTTCGCCTCGTCGCACGCGTACAGCCTCGGCATCATCTCCTCGTAGTAGGCGCCGAGCTCGGCCATTGAAGCGGGCGCTGCGGCACGGTCGATGCCGATCAGTTTCGCGCTCGCGCGCTGCTCGTCCACGAAGGCATCCAGGTCCGCGGCGGAGAAAGGCAGCCCGCTGCGCCGCGCTATGTCGGCGCAGGAGGCGACCTCGCCGCAATGCACCCACAGCAGCAACTCAGGCTCGTCCACCCGGTACCGGGTGCCGTCGGGGTCGGTCCCGGTGAGCACCTGGTGAATTCTGCGGACCCGCAGTCCGGCACGTTCCGCCTCCGCGGTCGTGCCGAACGTGCGCGCCTCGATGAACGTCAGGGTCCGCCTCAGCCTGGCCCAGGCATCGACTGGCTGTGTGATGGTGGCGGCGTTCTGCAACGTGCCGCGGATCACCCTCGGATGCAATGCCTGCAGGTACAGCGCACGGACAATTGCCACCCACATGATCCGGTTGCTCATAACCCGCCAGGTCACTGACCCCGGGCCGAACAAGCCCTCGTCTTCCCTGGCGGGATCATCCGGACTTGTATACGTGTAGGGCGCGGAGGGCATCGTCTTCCCCTGTGTCCGGACAGCCGCGCTGGCCAGCATAGCCGCATATCACTATGTCGCGGACTGGCCGTGCTCGTGCGACGTCCTGGCGGCCCAGCGCCGCGAACGCGCCCGCAGCTAACGCCAGCAACGCTGGGGACGGCCCCGCCTGAAGGCCGCCTGACCAGCCCGTCTACGCTCAGCGACTCCACTGATCCCAGATCAACGGAAATCGGTTCGGCAGGCTGAAGCTCGGCCATTCGCCGGGCGGGTTCGTTACTGTGCTCAGGTGGATGCCGGGAAACGACCCGTGCAGGAAGCCGCTGCCCCAGCCCAGGGTGCGGGGGCGAGTGATCGCGCCGGACAACCCGCGAGCCCGGCCAGGCTTGCCTTTGCGAGCTTCCTCATGCTGTTCACCGAGCTCGCCCTGATCCGGTGGGTCAGCGCGAACAACGTCTTTGTGAACACCGCCTCGAATTTCGTGCTGCTCGCTAGTTTCCTCGGGATCGGGATCGGCTTCCTCAACGCCCGGGCCAAGCGCGACTACGTGCGCTGGACGCCGGTGGCGCTGCTGGTGCTCGTGGGGTTTATGCTGGCGTTCCCCGTGGTGCTGGGGACGCTCAGCGGGCCCAGCCCGTTCCGTGGCGCAGGCAGCATGCACGCGCTTTCTCAGCCGCTGAGTCTGGCCATCGTGTTCGTGCTCGTCGTGGCCGTGATGGCGGGGCTTGGCCAGGCAGTCGCGCAGACTTTCGTCAAGTTCGGGCCGCTGAACGCCTATCGGCTGGACATCATGGGCAGCATCGCCGGGATCGTGGCGTTTTCGGCGCTGTCCTTCCTCAATCAGCCGCCGGCCGCCTGGGGGGCGGCCGCTGGCGTCGGCCTGGTGGTCTTGCTGCTGCCCCGTGTCCGGTGGTGGCAGCTCGGCGCGGTGGCGGGGATCATCGTATTGCTCGTTCTGGAGTCCCTCACGCCTGGGCAGATGTGGTCGCCCTACAGCAAGCTGACCATCCAGAAACGCGGCGGGAGCCAGCCGGCGATCGCGGTCCACGCGAACAACATTCCCTACCAGACCGCCGTCTCGCTCGCTGCGATGCGCCAGAGGCAGCCCTTCTATTTCTACCCCTACCGGCACGTCACCCGCGCGAGCCTGGGCAACGTCCTGATCATCGGAGCAGGAACGGGCAACGACGTCGCGGTCGCCCTGTCCCAGGGAGCCCGGCACGTCGATGCCGTGGAGATCGACCCGCTGCTGCTGCACCGGGTTGGCCAGGAGCACCCGAATCACCCCTACCGCAGCAGCAGGGTCACCATGCACGTCCAAGACGGCCGTGCCTACCTGGCGGACACGGGCCAGCAGTACAACCTGATCTTGTTCGCGCTGCCCGACTCGATGACCGCGCTGGCCGGGCAGTCTGCCCTGCGGCTGGAAAGCTACCTGCTGACCGAGCAGTCGCTCGCCGCGGCCAGGTCGCACCTCGCGCCGGGTGGCACGTTCGCGATGTACAACTACTACCAGCCGTTCCTGCTGAGCAGGTTCGCGACAACGATCGAGGACGTCTACCACCAGACGCCCTGCGCGGAGCTTCAGCCCGGACACCTGGGCGGCAGGGTGCTTGCTGTCCTCACCGTCCACCCGGGCGCCGCGGTGCCAGCCTGCGCCACGTACTGGCATGGCTCGCGGCTTGCGCCAGCGACCGACGATCACCCGTTCCCGTACCTGCCGAGGGCGAGCATCCCCACCAGCTTCTTGTGGATGCTCGGGGCGATCCTGCTCGGGTCGCTGCTGCTCATACGGCTCGGCGGCGGCCGCCTCAGCGGGATGCGGCGCTACATCGACCTGGCGTTCATGGGTGCCGCCTTCCTGCTGCTCGAAACCAAGAACATCGTCCAGTTCGCATTGCTGTTCGGTACCACCTGGTTTGTGAACTCCCTCGTCTTCGCCGGGGTTCTGCTCGCGGTGTATCTAGCGGTCGAGACCGCCCGGCGGGTACGGCTGCCACGGCCGGTCGTCTTGTACGGCGCCCTCATCGCGGCGCTGGCCCTGGCCTGGCTGGTGCCCCAGGAATCGCTGCTCGCCCTGCCGGTAATCGCGCGCTTCTTCGCGGCCAGTTCGCTGGCTTTCGCACCGGTATTTCTCGCGAACCTGGTATTCGCGCAGCGGTTCTCCGACGTGCAGAACTCGGGGACGGCCTTCGCCGTCAACCTCCTTGGGGCGATGGCCGGTGGCGCACTCGAGTACCTGTCCCTGATCACCGGCTACCACGTGCTGCTGATCGTGATAGGCGTCCTGTACGGGCTGGCCTTCGTGACCGGCCTGAGAAGCAGATCGGCATCCTGGCCCGCATAGAGGGAAGATCGCGTCCGTGACGGACACCTCGGCCTGGCTGCGGGTCGGCGCGACGGCGGGGACCGTACAGAACCCGGCGATGGTGAAAGCCGCCGAGTAACTGCGGCACGGCCACGGCCTCTGGCTTCCAGGTCGCGAGACTCTCCGACCAGGGTCGGGAACATCATGAAGTCTGACAGAGGTTTACCCAGAAACCTTGCTCGGCCGGCGCACCGGCGGTGAGCTGGGCGGAGCCGGGTGGAACTGGCGCCGGAGCGCCCGGCGCGCAAGGACCGTCGGGGCGGGGGGACGAGAAATGCGGATACTGATGATCGGGCCGCCGGGTGCGGGCAAGGGGACGCAGGGTGCGCTGATCGCGGCCCACTTCCACATCCCACGCATCGTGGTGGGCGACCTGCTGCGTGATCAAGTCGCTCGGCGTACGGATCTCGGCCTGGCCGTTCACAGTCACCTCGGCCGGGGCGAGCTGGTGCCCGACGAGATAATGCTTTGCATCGTCCGCCAGGCGCTGATCGCCGCCAGGGCAGCCGGCGGTGAATACGTATTCGACGGCGTGCCCCGCACCATGGCCCAGGCGCGGGCAGCGTACAAGCTCGCCGTGGAGCTGGGCATGACCGCGAACGTCGCCGTATATCTGAGGGCCGACGACAAGGAACTGATCCGGCGGCTGCTGGCCCGAGCCGCCCTCGAGCACCGGTCCGACGACACCGAAGCGGTCATCCGGCACCGGCTGGAGTTGTACCACCAGGTGACACAGCCGATTATCGCGTGGTATTCGCGGCGCGGCATCCTGGTCTCCGTGGACGCGATGCGCCCTGTCGGGGAGGTCGGACGGGAAATCGTCGCTGCGCTCGAGTTGAAATGCCCGCCGGTCGGCCGCGTCCGGGCCAGGGTGCAGCGGCAGGTCAGCCTCACCGGGCTCGAAGCCCAGTGCGGCGAAGCCTCAGGGTTATCACACCGCGGTGACCTGCCGGGAACCAGGTGAGGTGCGGGTCGGCATGTGCCACATCCCGGCAGTTCAAGCGTCCTGGCCGGCTTGTCCTGCCCCTCGCCTCGGAACTGCTGGGCCGTCGGCGGCTACGCGAGCGGCCGCCGGGCTGCGCTGCTTCGCTAGCGCTGCAGCAGGTTGCAGATCGCGGGCACGACTTTGGTCACAATGCTGAAGTGGCCGAGGTCGTCGAAGACGACCAGTTTCGCGCCCGGAATGAGCCCGGCGGTGTGATGGGCGTGGATGACGTCGACAATCCGGTCGCTTCTGCCGTGCAAGACGGTGACCGGGCACCGGATGGATGCGACGTCCTGGCCGCCCGCGCCGGCCTCGCCTCCTGGACCAGGCAGGCGGGCGGTGATGCCGAGTGTGCTGTGGACTAGCTACCCCCGTTCCCTTGCAACTGGGCCCGTAAGAGCACCCCGGGTCCGCCCACGGTCGGAGCCCTGACGGTTGGCGGGATGATTCTGATCGAGGGGCGCGTTGACGATAGTGAACACGACATATCGTGTTGCTTGGGTAGGCCTAGGCCCTTGACGGGTCCGGGCCTCGGGAGGTGAGCGTGATGACCGGTTGGTACGCGGGGCGGACACCAGACAGGTCGGCCAAGGCCATGATCGCCGCGACGCTGGTCGCGCTGCTGCTGGTGGCGGCCGTGCCGGTGGCGCTGCTGGCCGCAGTGGTCATGATGATGCTGGGATACGTCGTCGGCGGGCTCGCGCTGTTCGGCGGCTCGGTCCTTGCCGCCGCCATAGCTGTCGCGCTCGCGGGCATGAGCGGGAGGCGGCACGTGCGCAAGCTGCTCGCCGGAGGCAGCTTCCGCGTTGTGCGGCTGGACGGCAGCCAGTACACCGACGTCGCAGAGCCAGAGGGCAGCGACTACACCAATCTCGTGCAGCTGGACCGCGGCGAGTACACCGAAGTTCGCTGACCTGGCCCGCCCCTATTGCGGGTATTTCGGGCCGGATGTCCGGCGGCGGATTCTGCGGCGCCCTCGGCGGGGTCGGTGCAGCGCCGACCCGTCGCAAGGGCGTTCACCTTGAAGGCGTCGCCGAGAGCGTAGGCGTAGCAGACAGTCACCATGTCCAGCGCGGCCTTTGAGGACCGAGTGCAGTAGCGCTGCGGAACGGCCTGTGCTGCGAGACGATAAAGCATCGCCCTCCGAAGGAGGACCGATGGCAGCCTTGAGCCCGGCGCAGGCGAATGAGGCGAGCCTGTGGCTGGTTATCTTCCTGGCCGTCCTGCTGGCGTTATCGCTGGCCGCGGTGATCATGTCGCCACCGCAGCTGGGCAGACCGCCCGCGGAGGAGGCTGGCGCCGAATCCGGCCTCGCCGAGCCCGGTCACGAGCCGCCCGCATCCCCGCTGCCGCGCCGCGTCGCGGGCCAGTCGGGGGTTGCCTACCCGGCCGGTGACCCGGGCGCGGTCCGGCCGCGGCGGGCATCCGACGGGCCGCCGTGGGGACCGGCGCCTAAGCCGCCGGAAGCGCCGGCGCAGGTGCAGTACGGCGGGCAGGTCATCGACGCGCGCACCGGGCGGACATGGCGCTGCGCTCACAACCACCCCACCCGGGAGTCCGCGAGCCGTTGCGCGGATGCCATGGAGGAGCGCATCAAACGGTTCGGCTGGGACCAGGCAACCGGAGGCGGGCCATAAGCCTCCCGGCCCCCAGATGCCGATGGCGCCAGGAGCAGTAGGGAGGACTCGCCTACGGCCGGAACGCATTGACCGGGCCGCTGCGTCCAACGGACATGCGGGCATCAAGGGCGGCCGCTGTAGCGCTGTGCGTGGTGGCCACGGGGTGCGGGACGGTACGCCTGCCAGCGCACGCGCCGGGCGCACCGGCATCGGCGCGGGCCGGTTGGGTGGCCACGGCGGCGGGGAACCGCGCTGCCGCGTGGGCCGAGGCTGCGCGGCTGCTGTCGTTGGCCCGGGTGCCACCCGGGGCAGTGCGCCTTGCTCGCCCGCCGTGGTCGCTGCCCGGCCGTGGGCTGGGCAGGCCTGCGGTGGCCTCGCTGGTGGACCGGGTCGTGGCATGGCGGGTGGGGTCGCCGTTTGCGGCCGTGCAGGCATGGCTGTCGGCCCACCCACCACGCGGCCTGCCTTCGGACGGCTGGGCTCGCGGTGGGAACGCTATCACCGGCCAGACCACGATGACTGGCACCAGCTACCGCGGCCCGGCCAGCCGGGCATGGCAGTCAGCCGATCTGGAGATCAGCACCTTCCCGGCCGGCTCTGAGACCAGCATGATCCGCGTGGACGCGGTGATCGTCTGGCTGGACCCACGCCCGGTACCGTCCGGGCCAGGCGCTCATCCGGTCCGGGTCACCGTGGCGGGTGGCTGCCCGCGTACCGACCAGGGTGTCACCGGGGTAGCCAACCCCGGCGCCGGGTTGACGGGGCGGCTGCTGCCACCGGGACAACCCACCGCCGGCCTGCGCTGCCGTTACGACGGCCTCAACGGGCACCCGTGGCACCTGGCCGCCGCCGAGCGGCTCACCGCCCTGGCAGCTGGCCAGGCTGCCAGGGCGATGGCGCGCATGCCGCTCAGCCATCCAGACGGCGAGAGGGTGCACTGCCCGATGGATGACGGCTCGGCCGAGGTGCTGGCGCTGGCTTACCCGGGCCGCCCTGACGTCGACCTGTGGATCAAGCTCAACGGCTGCCGCGTGGTGTCCAACGGCTACATCTCCGCCGCAGGCTTGTAACCGACGCTGGAGCAGATTGCGCTGGCCGAAGACCGGCCCGGCCCGCGCCCATCTACGGTAACGGTGCGCTGTGGTCAGTGCAGCGAGCAGATTGCGGACGCGATGACGGCGGTGACGGCGTTCGGGTGGGAGATCAGTGTCAGGTGCGATCCGCCGTGGAACATGGTGATGTGCGAGTGCGCACGGTGGGCCATCGCGAGCTCTGAGGCGGCCGTGATGATCTGGTCGCCGGTGCTGATGAAGTACCAGGACGGGATGGTCTTCCAGGCCGCCGCCTGCGATGGTGCTGAACGCGGCCGTGAATGCCCCGCGCTGGGACGCCCACAGCCTCCCGGCCTCGCCCCGAGGAAGGTCGCTGGCGAAATTGCGGATGAAGATGGTCTTCTTCAAGTACAGCTCGGACGCGCCGGCGGGTGCGCCCGGGTAGCTGGTAGTGACGAACAGCTGCTCAGCCGTCCTCAGCCTCTGCGCAGTGGTTGCTGCTGGCCGGAGGTAGGTCGAGGGTCGGGTTGCGGTCGAAGAAACCCCATGGGCACAATCTGAACCCGCAGGTCTCGACGGGCATTACTGGCCAGTCCTCGGGCCTAGGGATGTGCGAGATCCCGAAGGTGTGCCACAACACCACGTCCTGCGCCTCGATCGGCCGGTTCTCAGCGGTCCACTCGGGCAGGCCTAGGCCCCCCGGATGCTGATTCGGGTACTCCCCGCCCGCGTGACGTTCCTCTGGGTCGAATGCGGTTACCCAGAGATGGTGGCGCGCGAACGTGGCTCGCTTACCAAGGGAGGTGTCGGGTCCCGCCAGTAGCAAGGGGGAGGCTTGCGGCATGAGCCGGTAGCCGGTCGGTTGACCGTGCCCGTTTCGCCGGTTACAGCTCATGACGACCCAGGTCCGTCCGGCCGCCGGATCGCCGTGACGTCGGGCTGAACTCTCGTTCACCAGAGGCGTGGAGCGGACCACCATCGCGTTGCCCCACGGGTTGGCAGGACCTGCTGGCGCCGGAGCGAGGTCCATCTCATACACGGTGTTCACGGTGCCGTCAACGTCCATGTCGATGCGGGCGTTGAAGAGATGCTGGTGATATATCGCGCCGACCCCTGGCGCCACGATCGACGAAAACTGATCCGCCGCCCCGCCGCCAAGCGCCTTCGTCTGCATCACGCCAGTCAGCTTCACCTCCAGTTCGATCGTGCCGTCCAGGTAGAAGTACCAGTAGTAGCCGTACTCGTAGTTGAGGTTGGTCCCGATGAACGACAGCACGAGGCGGCGCTGGCGGCGAACCTCCGTGTGGCCGTCGATGAAATCCCAGTGCTTCCAGAGGATCGAATAATCCTCCTCGTGCATGCAGACCGCCCGCGGGATGACGAGGGGCTCCCCTCGGTCGTCATGGATGGTCACGTCGAAGTAACGGATGATCCCCAGGCAGTCGCATCCGGGCTCGAGCGAGTTGACGCCCCGGCCGATGCCGACGTCGCCGGCATCGAAGGCGCCCTGCCAGAAATGCGCCGGGCTGGGGTCGCCGTACGGCACGACCAC
>Ga0126371_10006967_pt1 | contig 10087 bp, 5 predicted proteins | sample PanSoiMetaPlot_4_FD_110145 | JGI IMG/M metagenome (GOLD analysis project Ga0126371, IMG submission 110145) | Tropical forest soil microbial communities from Panama - MetaG Plot_4 | ecosystem: Environmental > Terrestrial > Soil > Tropical forest > Bulk soil | place: Panama | collected 2016-02-17
CGGAATCGTAACCTGCATCATTGTCTATGCTTTCAGCAAGCGCGCCGAGGTCGCTTGGATCGGGTTGCTGATCGGCTTTGTGCTGCCCTACTCCTATGCATCCTTCCGTCGCAACAAACGCTTCGAAAAGTTCGAAGAGCTCTTCCCCGAAGCCATCGATACCCTGGCTCGTGCAGTCCGTGCGGGACACGCCTTCACCACAGCACTCGAGATGATCACCGCGGAAGTTGCCGAGCCCGTTGCGGGGGAGTTCCGTCAGCTTTACGAAGAACAAAAATTTGGCATGCCCGTTCGCGATGCGCTGATGAACCTGACCGACCGCATGCCGCTGGTGGATGTTAAATTCTTCGTCACCGCGGTGATGTTGCAACGCGAGACGGGCGGCAACCTGGCGGAAATTCTCGACAACCTTTCGTATGTGATTCGTGAGCGTTTTAAGATTCAGCGCCAGGTTCGCGTTTATACAGCTCAGGGACGCCTCACGATGGCGCTCCTGATGGGCATGCCTCCCATCATCGTCACGACGATGTTGCTTTTGAACCCGAGCTTCATTCGCCCGCTGTTTGCCGATCCTATTGGTCACTTTTTGCTGGTTGCAGGTATCACGTTACAGACGATCGGATATTTCGTGATCCGGAAGATCATCCGGATTCAGGTATAGAGCTTTTATGTCCAGTTTGGCCGTCGCAATTCTCGTTTTCGTGGTCGTGGCGATTGCCGTGTTCGCCTTTGTCGCGGCAGCGATCATGCCCAGTTCGGTATTAGGTGCACGCCTGCGTGCCCTCGGTAGTCAGCAGCCGAAACCCACGGAAAACAGACCAGCCATTCGAGAGCGCATCGAGCAGGCACTCGATCCCCTCAGCAAGGCAATCCCACTCTCGCCCGCCGATGTTTCTCGCACCAGGCGAATGCTCATTCAGGCCGGATACCGCGATGCCATGGACGTGAACTACTATTTCGGTTCCCGTGTTCTCATGGCCGCGGTCGGATTCCTGGGCGTTGTTTTGTGGATCGGATTTGAAGATCCTCTCCTCCTCATTGGCCTTACGGCATTGGGTTTCCTCCTGCCCCGCTTCATCCTGAAACGCATGATTCGCGATCGGCAGAATCGCATCCGTCTGGGATTGCCCGGCGCCCTCGACCTCACCGTCATTTGCGTCGAGGCCGGTTTGGCGCTCGATCAGGCCCTGATGCGCGTCGGTCAGGACCTCCATCATGCCCACCCGGACCTCAGTGATGAATTCCATCTCGTAAACCTCGAAATGCGCGCTGGTAAGCCCCGCGCGGAGTCCCTGCGTAACCTTGTCGACCGGACAGGTGTTGACGACATCCGCGCGCTGGTTGGTACACTGATACAGACAGATCGCTTCGGCACGAGCGTGACTCAGGCCCTCCGGGTGCATTCTGACTCCCTCCGCACGGAACGCAGGCAGCGTGCCGAAGAACAGGCGGCAAAAACTACCATCAAGATGGTTCCCCCGCTTGTAATCTTTGTCTTGCCGTCGATCATTTTTGTCACGATCGGTCCCGCCGTCATTGAGCTCATTCGGCAGTTGGGACCGGTATCAGGCGGCCGCTAGATCGCGCTCGTAAAACTGAGTTGGTGTAGGAATGATGTTTTTCCCCTCGGACGGGCAAGCCTTCAATCGCACGCGGCAGGCGCATCTCGCCACCGCTCTCTCCGTCGCCAATACGCATTGGGCGCGTCTCCGGGGCTTGCTTGGTCTCGGCACCAATGACTTCCGTAACGGCTCCGGACTCTGGATCGTCCCTTGCCACGGCGTCCACACGCTCGGCATGGGATTTCCCATTGATGTCCTCTATCTCGATCGTGGACTGAAGGTTGTTGGAGTCCGGCCGAATGTGCGGCCATGGCGCTTCGCTCCGGTTTTGCGGCAGGCCGCATCAGTACTGGAACTCCCGTGCGGCACTGCGGCCGAAACAAATACCGCCGTGGGCGATACAATTGAAATCACCCTCTCCAAGGATTGCACTCAGCTTCCTGCATGAGCCCGACTCTCGAACTCGAAGAGGCCGTTCAGGCCCCACACGCAACTCCCAAGTTGCTGGTGCAGTGGTCCTCGCGCTGGCAAGAATTCGTCGGCGCGATCAAGCCTGCTTTGGCTCGGTCGGAAGCCCGGCTTGCCGGTGAAGCGCCTTTCGGTCTCATTCCCTTCCGCATCATGATCCCCTCCTACGTCGTGGAGGCCTTCCTGATCCTGTCCGCAATCTTTGTGAAGGTAAAAATCGACGAATTGCGGCCCGTTGTTATACCCACGTTCTCCAGTCACGACGTGATCTACTACAGCGGAGACGAACTCCCGCGCACACAGGATCTCGGCGGCGCGGAATCCGGCCGCACTAGCGAGGCTGGAGGCGATGAAGTACACCATCGCACCCAGACCATCAAAGTCTCGCGCGGCGGTTCTCTCGTACCCGAGGTCGTCGATGCCCCGAATCTAAAACTGCCATCGACGAAGGATGCTGTCGCCAATCTCCTGGCCATCCGGCCCGATCCGGGTCCGCCGCCAGCCGAAGGGCTGCGCTCTTCGCGTTCCACTCCGAGTCTAACGACGCCACTGATTGCGCCATCCCCAGACGTCATTCGAGATTACACACGCAACGGAATCAAGCTGGACCCAGTCGCCGCGCCCGCTCCGTCGCTTTCACGCAACCAGCCGCTCACAGGACCAAACCTCAGCGCAAACGTCGTTCCACCCGCGCCGAGTGCTCTGAGCGATCACACCCTGGTCGCTCCGGCGCTCGCACCCGCCGTAGTTCCACCCGCGGCCAATGTCTCACGGGAGCATCCACTGGTTGCACCGGCATTGGATCCGTCAGTCGCGGCTCCTGCGCAAAACGTCAGGCGAGATCCTTTCCGTGCTGCTCCCGCGTTGACCTCCAATGTTGTTCCACCAGCGCCCGCTGCGGTCGGCCGCCAATTCTCCACCGCGCCCGTACAGTCAATGGATCCCACTGTGGTACCACCGCCGGTTTCGGCTCCAGAGAGCGTCAGTGTTCGCAATTCCAGATTGAGCTTGCCCGCTCCAGCAACCGTAGCTCCTCCGCCCTCAACCGACATCAATGCAGATACTCGGCACCTCGCCGCCAGCCAGACCCCCGATCCAAGCAAAGCGATTGCTCCACCTCCTCCTTCGCCGACGGGGGGATCCTTCGTCAGCGGCCTCATCGGCCGGATTTTCGGTCCCACTGAAGTGGTTGCTCCGCCTCCAAGTGCCGTCACCACCAAGAGCACAGGAAGCGCGTCGCGGCCAACGCTTTCCGACAACATCGCGCCACCGCCGCCTTCGGTCAATGCTACCGACACAGGCGGTAGTGCACGCGGGAATCGCAATGGTGCAGGCGCGAACATGGGCACAACCGTTGCTCCCCCGCCCTCTGCCGGACTGACCGGGGGAACAGGAACCGCTAGCCGCTCTGCGGCGCCTTATGTCGGAAATCCAAGTGTCGCGCCCCCGCCGCCATCGCTCGCAGGAACCGGTGGCGGAACTGGAAAGACGGGCGGCTCGGCCGGAACAGAAGGCGGCCGCCTGCTAGCTGACAACGTCGTACCCCCTCCTCCATCTGTTAGCGGCGGCACCAGCACCACGGGCTCGGGACTTGGCCGCAAGGGACCCGGACTCGGAGCGGCCAGCGATATCGGCTCAGGACTTGCACCGGCCACGAATGGCGGAAGCGGAAAAGATTCCGGAACGGTGATGTCGAGCCAGCCAGGATCGAAAATCGGTGTCCCGCCAGACCCGAAAACAGGCTCGCTCGCGATGTCCCCTGCTGGCAGCGATAAGCCCGGTCTAGGCGGAACTGGCGGAGGCAGCAGCATCGGGCACGGCAATGGTCCCGGCAGCGGAATGACTGGCACTGGCAACGGTGCAGCCAACACCGGCGCGGGCCATGGTTCCGATCCCAGCGCACGGAACGGAATCTCTCCCGCCAACGGCCCAGGTGGCGCGGGCAATATTCCGTCTGGCAATCCGACCGTTCCCGGTGTGGATATCAGCGGCGGCAGCAACATCGTCACGCTGCCCAGCTTCGGTTCCGATCCTCCGGGAAGCGATACCACAGCAGCCTCGGGTGGCGGCCGCACATCGCTGAAGCCGCGTAAGAAGACACTCGACGTAACTGTCGTAGCGACTGCAAATTCCGGCGGAGCTTTCGAACCGTACAAGAATCTTCTTCGCGGTGAAAAGTACACCACCTATTTCGAAACAACGTTGGGCACGGTCGTTATGGAGTTTGCCGACGAGTCGGAAACCAGTCACGCCTTTGGCAGAACCCTAACCGCTCCGTCCCCGCTAAGCAGCGATCTTCCTGAGGGGCTCCCACGCGCACGCATGATTGTGGCCTGCACTCTGGACGCCTCTGGCAACGTGAAGAGTCCTCGGGTGCTTGAACCCGGCCCTGCGCAACTGACTGCCAAAGTTCTGGCCGCCCTACGCACCTGGAAATTCGAGCCCGCCATGCGCAACAATCAGCCCGTGGAAGTCACCGCCATTCTTGGTTTCGGCATCGACACCAATGACCGTTTCTAGCTTCATACTCGCATTCTGTAATTCGGCTCACCTCCTGTCGACGTCATCCTGAGCGGAGCCGTTCTTCAGGCGTAGCGAAGGATCTCAGTTTTAGATTGCATCTTGGGGGAGATCCGCAGCCCCGCCGGGAAAGGCTGGCACAGAGGTATCAAGTCGTACAACCCTCCAATAACTGCTCCTCATCAATCTCGATTAATAATGAAGAAAACGCATTTGAGATGGTGAGAGAGAGCCGTTCTCAGTTTTGTACATACGTTCAGTTTTCTACACGCCCTTACATAATCAGAAGTAACAGTTTGATTCGGTGCCTCAAGTTCCGCCTATTTGCACTAGCGCAAATTCAGCACGGGCACTGAGAGTGATACTTCGAAGTGGACTGTAAATTGCGGTACCGCGGATACGAGTCTTAACGGCTTCTTAAGAGTTCGTGAGGACAACCGCAAGGGGCGAGTCCATGGGGTGTTGGGGCGTTCGCAGCGTCATTTCATGGTTTGTTCTGGTGCTTGCCGGAGCACCCGGCATCGCGCTGGCACAAGTCTCAGGAACGCACAGTCCCCACGGAAATCTAACCATACCCTGCCAGAATTGCCACACAGCGGATGCATGGAGACCGATCCGCGCTGTCCCTGAATTCGATCACAACCAGACAAAGTATCCACTGCGAGGTATGCACGCATCGGTCACGTGCACTGAATGTCACGTCAAACCGGTATTCACCAATGTTGGACAACGCTGCCAGGATTGCCACGCCGACATCCACAAGCGCCAGTTGGGAGCGGACTGCGCGCAGTGCCATACGGTTCGAGGATGGCAAGTGTCAGTTCGACAGATACAGGATCACAACAATCGTTTTCCGCTTATGGGCGCACACGCCACGGTAGATTGCGATGCATGCCACAAGGGTGGCGCAACCAGTCAGTTCCAAACACTGTCGACGGACTGCTACTCGTGTCACTCTTCGGATTTCAAGTCAGCCATTAGTCCCAACCACGTTTCCGGTGGCTTCTCCACGAATTGCACCGCCTGTCATAGCGTCGACACTTGGCTCAATGCAAACTTCGACCACAGCGCAGCCGGATTTCCTCTTACTGGAGGTCATGCTGTCCCCCCGCGTCAGTGCGCCGATTGTCACATTAACAACAACTTCACTCTGAGCAGCACCTCCTGCATCAGCTGTCATCTGAAGGACTATCAGAGTACTGCCAATCCAAACCACGTAGCGGCCGGCTTTCCCCAAACTTGCGCCCAGTGTCACAACACAACGTCGTGGTCAAATGCTTCGTTTAATCACAATGCGACGAATTTCCCGCTGACCGGAATGCATACAGTTCCGCCCAGGCAGTGCGCCGATTGCCACGTCAACAACAATTACAACCTGACCACCAATGCCTGCGTCAGCTGCCACCTCAAGGACTATCAAGGAACAACGAACCCGAACCATGTCAGCTCAAACTTCCCGCAGGGCTGCGGGCAATGCCACAACACGTCCTCATGGTTGAACGCCACCTTCAACCACAACAGCACCGGCTTTCCGTTGACTGGATCCCACACGGTCCCGCCCCGCCAATGTTCCGACTGCCACTCCAACAACAACTACAACCTGTCGAGCACGGCGTGCTACTCGTGCCATCAAACGGATTACAAAAATGCCATCTCGCCGATAAACCACGTCGCAGTTGCGTTCCCGACAACATGTGAAACTTGCCATGACACGGTGCAGTGGACGGACGGCACCTTCAACCACACCAGCACTGGTTTCCAGTTGACGGGCGCGCACATGGTGCCACCGCGCGCCTGCGCCGATTGCCACATCAACAACAATTACTCGCTGAATAGCACTCTATGTTACACGTGCCATCAGAAGGACTACGCTGGCACCAATAACCCCGCCCACCAGTCCGCCGGATTCCCAACCACCTGCGAGCTTTGTCACGACACAACTGCATGGACAGACTCAACCTTCAATCACAACAAGACCGCCTTCCCCCTTACCGGTTCGCACCTCGTGCCTCCCCGGCAATGTAGCGATTGTCACGTCAACGGCAACTACACAACGCTGCCGACTGCTTGCATCGGATGCCATCAGACGGACTACAACAATTCGACGAACCCCGGACACGCGGCACAGCCCCAGTTCTTCCCGACCACGTGCCAGAACTGCCATAACACGACCAGTTGGGCCGGCGCGACCTTCAACCACACTCAGTACACGCCTTTCCCGACGAACCACGGTAACGCGAACAACGTGTGCTCTACCTGCCACACCAACTCGAACGACTACTCTGTTTTTCAGTGCACCGGGTGCCACGGAGGGAACAACCCCAACAACTTCCACCACGACAACGTCTCTGGCTATGTCTACAACAGCATCAACTGCTATCAATGCCATCGGTCAGGCAATGGTGGTGGCTAGCACTTCCTTACATGCAAGTCAGAGTTACGGAGGTTTGGGAAACTGCGGGGAAATTCTGCGGTGCTCTAGAGAGCGTTTGAGGGATTCCCGAACAAGAAAGAACGCCGATTCTATTCGGTTCGCGCAGACTTTGTGCCGGGCGTCGCTTCTGAGCCACTCGATGAGTGCGATGCGACGGCCGGCGATTTCGCAAAGTAACGCACGGTGACGTCGTCTCCGAAGTTCACTTCTTTCCCGGTGTTCCGAACCTGCGGCTTTGGATGGATAGGTTCGAACTTTCTGATCGTCACATCGTCCGCGATATAGTCCACCTCGTCTGGTCCCACCCGCACGCGCTTGAATCCACGGTAGGAAGTACTGGCCTCTTTCGCTTCGTCCCCGACGGGCTTCAGCGCTTCATCGCCGAATGTAGGTTTGGCAGAGGGCTTCAATTGGGTGTCGCTCGACGTCGAACCCGATAAACTCACCTTCTCGTTCGCACTTCCACCTCGATGCGCAATCCAGACCACTATGCTCAGAACGAGAGCCCCGCCGATTGCGGCTGCTGCATTCCGAAAATTACCATTCAAAGGATGAATCTTCGAAATTCCGAATGCGCTAGTGAGTCTGCTACGCAACTGGGTCAGTTCTCGAACCATGATCGCTCTATAGATACTGAGCAATTCTGGTGCGTTAGCAAGTCTGCTACGCAGCCGGGCCAGTTCTCGAACCACCATCGCTCTATAAACGCTGAGCGATTCTTCAGGTTGCCAGAACACCGGGGCATCATCAGTTGAGGGCTTGGGAGAAATATTCTGCTCCGCGCGCTGGGCAAAGACCGCTGATGGCTCATTCACGCGTTCAGCAAATTCCGCCAGTTGCGGTGAATAGGCGGCGTTCGCAGATACTGAGGTCGCAGATACTGAAGGGACAGCGACTGCTGCTGCCGCCTGGGCCGCGGGCCGCGAAGAACGCTGCATCGATTCTTCAAGAGCTCCGATCATCAATCGATACGCACGAATTTCGCGTTCGGGAAACGAGTGCGCGTCCTCGAAAAGCGCTTGCAGCACTCCCACCAGAACGCGTTCTTTGTAAATCGGAAGCATGACTAGCGACATCGCGCCAAATTGCCGGCAGATCTCCGCCTCGATTCGTTTGTCAGTCGCAGCATTCTCAACGCGCAAAATTTCCCGACGCACCTCCGGTGCCGCGGAGGCGCTCAACACCGCCGGAACTCGGCGCCCGACATCTTTCGCGGCATTCCCGCTTCCCGCTTTATAAACGAGTTCATTTCGGTTGGGCTCGAGCAGACCGATGGCCACGCCGCTGGCGTGCGCGACGCCAAGCGCACGATCGACAATCATCTGCATTGCCGCGTCCAGCCTGGACTCGTCGCCGGCAATAAACCGCTGGATCTCGATAACGGCAGACAGGGATCTTCTATCTAATCCGCTCTCCTGCACCGCAAACGCATTGGCTAAGAAGGTTTGGAATAGTTCCAAATCAACGCTCTGACGATTACTCATCCTTCTACCCACGCGGCAAGGAATTCACCTGCGCGCAATGCTGCCGACCTGCCGTATGCCGCTTCATGGCAGAAAAGAAGCAAACGCACGATTCGGAAACCTGACCGCAACTTGCTATATACACGGTCCCAACATTCCAGAAAATACAGGGTTTTCCGATTATGCTATCCCGTTTCGGGAAGTCAACCAGTGCATTGACCGTTTTGGACCTGTCAGAATTAACAGCCCATCCTCGCCGCTTTTCCACAGCTTTCCACAGCCCAAATCGGCTTTCGTGTGACATCTGCCCTTGCGCCGAAATGATCGAGAAGCGGATCATAGCGACGCACTAGCCATGGAAATAAAACAGGTCAATGACCGTAGTCAAGCTATAAACCCAATGAGCTCAAGATTTTACGTGTAAGTTACTCAGACCCAAGATTTAATTTTGAAATTTCCGCTATCTTGCTGATTCCAATAGATCGGGGGGAGGAGGGGTATCCAACTACCTTCCGACTTTCGCAGCGCTGAAATGCGATCTCAGACTTGAAATCGCAGGCAAGCCGACTTTTTTGTCGGTTCATAAACCGGGAGAGGCTACTTCGCACTTCGCCGGGCTCGTCGCCGAGTCGGCGGAACGATTCCTTTCTCCGGCACTTCCCTTTCAATCTTGTCAGTAAGCTTGTGTAAAGGCCTGTCCTGCGCGGAAGAGAGTTGCTGACCCGACACCTTGACGCTGAGTCCGCTCCCCGTGTACATCGCCTCCTGGAAGCTGACGCCGCCCGCAGTGACACTCGTCGCCTGTGCAACGGCAAATACCCCATGCGGAACGCCATTCACGAACGCCGTCGCAATGTAATCCCCCACCATCAATCCGTTCTGCGAGGTCGGAAGCCAACTGAGCAGCATTGGAGCAGCGGTCAGTGTAGTCGGAGCACTCCACGTCACGCCACCGTTTGCCGAAGAGGTATATCCGACGAAAAGCTGGCACGTTGCTGCGGAGCAATTGCTCTGTGAATAGAAGTAGTAATGCAGCGCAATATGCGCGCTCGAACCCGATGTTGCGGGATCGATCCCAATCCCCGGAATGAAGTGATCGACGGTGCTTGAAGTGTCATCGATCGGAATGCGAGTGACGGTGCTCCAGGTCACCCCATCGGTCGAAGTGCTGTACACGAGGTCGTTAGTCGAACAGTTCGCGCGGAAGCGGCAATCTTCCCAAACGGTCCAGACAGTTCCGCTGCCATCAATGGCGGCCGAAGGCAAAGGCCCGCTGCGGATTCCGCCCGCGTCGGCATGAAATTGGATGTTAGAAATCATTACGGGAGCACTCCAGCTCACGCCGCCATCGGTCGAAGTGAACGCCTCCATGTCAGCGACCCCGCTTGCTTCGATCGGCACCACGACGGTTCCGTTCGGCTGCACCAGCGGCTGTCCGCCAATGCCGTTCGCCGAGTTCGCAGTCGCCGTGGCTGAGCCCCAAGTCAGACCACCGTCGGTCGATGTACTCATCAGGATCTGGTCGCCGTTACCCGTATCGTCCCACTCCATGTAGCAGTTGCCGTAATGCGGACTGCTCGGCCATGAGTCGCAGGCGATCCAGTTCTTATCGGAACTCGCCGACGTAGGATCCACGCTAA
>Ga0126371_10006969_pt1 | contig 10086 bp, 9 predicted proteins | sample PanSoiMetaPlot_4_FD_110145 | JGI IMG/M metagenome (GOLD analysis project Ga0126371, IMG submission 110145) | Tropical forest soil microbial communities from Panama - MetaG Plot_4 | ecosystem: Environmental > Terrestrial > Soil > Tropical forest > Bulk soil | place: Panama | collected 2016-02-17
CTCGGGAATCACGTTCCACGTCGGACACCGGCTGGCCCCAAACTCGCGCGAAGCGGATGCATTGAGGAGACTAGCGCCGACCCCGGCCGGATATGGGTGGTTTCGGGCAAGAGCCCGCCTCCCCGGGTGCGGCCCCGGCCGCTGGCCAGGCTGTAGCCGCCTGGTTACGCCAGAAATTCGAGCAATCCACGGGGCGCCAGCCCTCGCCGGGGCCCGTGGGGCACGATGAGGTCAGGCGTGACGACGGACGGGCGCTGGCGGACTTCGCCACTGTAGGGCCGGGATCGAGCGGCATCATGGCGGCGCCGACATGGCTGCCGTAGCCGGCTGGTCACCGCTCCCAGCGAGGGATCAGCCTTTGCTGTGCCAGGGGTTGATCACCTCGACTCCTGTCTTGTCAAAATCCCCCAGGTTACGGGTAGCCAAAGACGCCTCGCGGGCGCGGCAGATCGCCGCGATTTGCGCATCGAACCCGTCTATCGGCAGGCCCAGCGCATCGCGCTGGCTCACTACCAAGGCGTACTGCTCCGCCGCCGCGTTGTCGAAAGGGAGGATCTGTTCTGCGAACATTTCGAAGATCTCCGCCGCAGCTGCCTTAAGAACTTCCTTGCGGCGCCCGTCCGGGAGCCGCTCGATGCCATAGCGGATCTCGGCCACAGTAATCGCTGTCGTGCACAATTCACTGGGGTCATGGCTGCGCACCCAGTCCTGCACTGTCGTCGCCGGTGACGGTCGCATCAGCTCCGAGGCAACGTTGGTATCGATGACGATCACTAGCTGAGCTCGGCCGCCCGCGGTCGGGTCGTGCGGGCCGGGATGTCGAGCTCTACTCCGCCGAGTTCCCCGAACCGCTCCATGAGCGCGGGCACTAGGCCTTTCTCCTCGCCTGGCTCACTGACCGCCTCGGTCAGAATCGCGCGCATCTCAGCTTCCATGGACCGACCATGACGGGCAGCCCGCAGCCGGAGGCGCTCCTTCACGCGGTCATCGAGCTTCCGGATACTTACGGCCGACATCGTCACCTCCCCTGGACGTGCTATCAATGCTAGCATTCCAATCTGGTCATGGCCTGTGTCCGAGCGAGTCGATGATTGCCTGCTCTACGGCAGTGAAGCGGACCCGTTCCTGCTCTAGACGGACCGACGGAGCGTAGGCGTTCGAGACCAGGTCGGCGTAGAGGCCCGATTCGGCGGGATCGAGATGGGCAAGGACCGCGGCGGACGGGGACGGCTCGGCAATCCAGTGGTCGCGGTGCGCGAGCATGGTGGCGCGGTCCATAAGCATGGAGCGAGCATGCGGCAGGCGGCGGCGTAGCTGGTTGAGGATTGCGAAACCATGTGTGTCGATGTCGCCCCAGTACACGACGTCGACGCCAGCTAGCCAGCCGAGCGGCTCTAGCACAGAGACGGCGTACCCAGCGCCAAAGATCACCATTGCGCCCGCCGGAGCCGAAACCGCGAGGTAAGTGATCTCGTTCTCGACCACATACACGCGGGTGACGCCCTCCGGCGGCTCAGTGAACTCATCCACACGAACGGACATCTCGGAGAACCCGTGGAAGCCGCCATCCATCCGGAAGCGGACGTAGCCGGGCTTGCGAAGGAAGCCGTAACGCCCGGCGAAATCGGGTGCCATGGGATCGACGCGGGGCGGGTCGAGCTGGATGTCAAGAAGCTCGGAGAGGACACCCTTGTGCCGCTCGATGAACTTGGTGTCCACACCAGGCACATCAACCTGTCGCAGGTACATGCCCGGCACCTGCCGCTCCTCGATCCAGCGCACGGTGGCCAGCAGCTTGTCCCACGCCTCCGCGAGCCGCAGCGCCCGCATGGGATAGCGGGCCAGCCACGGGACTAGACGGGTACCGAGGGTGATCTCAAGCAGGCCGGTCAGGCGGCGAACGTCGGGACGGACCCCAAGCAGCGCCCAGGCTTCGTCGTAGCTGTCCAGCCAGGCACGGCTGGGGACGCTGTTCGCGCCGAAATGCCGGCCGCCGACTTGTTTGTACTCCACCCGCAGCGGCCCGCAGGCGGCCTGCGCCCATTCGGCTGCCCACTGCCGCGCCTCGCTGAGGTGCTCACCGAGCTGCCTGGCGGACGGGCCGTGCAGTGGTATGCCGATCTGCTCCCAGTCCTGCCCAGTGGCGAACCGCGCCAGCAGCGCCCCGGAATCCCATTTTCTTCTGACCGCCGCGCGGACGTCGGCGGGGCGGGTCCAGCCGCCGGGCACGCCGGCCGGATGATGGGTCTGCCTGCCTGGCACGTCAGCTGCCGACGACGTGGGCGAATTCAGGGACGGCAGCCGACGCGGCTGCGAGCACGACCTCCCCAGCGGGGCCATCGGCGGCCTCGCCGGCCATCATCTGCTGGTTGAGTGCATGCGCAAGGCGGCGGGCCTGGTACTCCTCGATCGTGAGCGTCTGGACCCGCGAGTTGTTGTTTTCCGGGTTGTCCACAAAACCCACGACGGACACGTACGGCTCGATGACGTGAATCTTCTGTAGCGGAGTGACGATCAGCAATTGCAGGCCGAGCCTGCCGAACAGTTCCAGGGCGAACCGGGTTGACTCGTCCGAGCCGCGGCCGAACGCCTCGTCAATAACGGCGAACCGGAATGTCCGGGATTTTGCCACCTCCCACTCCAGCTTGAACTGATAGGCGAGGGATGCGGCGAGGATCGTGTAGGCGAGCTTTTCCTTCTGGCCGCCGGACTTCCCGCCGGAGTCCGCGTAATGCTCGTACTCGGCGTCGTCCTCTCGGTAGCGCTCGGACGCTGCGAACGTGTACCAGTTCCGCACATCGGTGACGAACTTCGTCCATCTCCGGTCCGCATCTGTCATGCCCTCACGACCATGGAACCGCTCAATGATCCGGCTCACCTGTAGGAACTTCTGCTCGGAGTACTGATCGGAGTCCTCGCCGGATACCGCGTCGTCGGTGCAGGCCCGCAGGTCCGCGCGGAATTCGCGGATATCGGGATGGGGGGATGCCAGTGGCTCGAGCCGGATGTAGCGGCCCGGGTTGTAGTCCACACCTACCAGGGACGAGTTGATCATGTCGATCCGTTCCTTGATCAACTCGGCTTGTTTGTTGAGCCGAGACTGGAAGCCCGCGATGTCCCGGATCGTGTTCTGGTTGAGGTAGGTCTTGAATTGCTCGGTGAACCGGGGAAGGTCATCGTTGACTAGGCGCTTGTGCAGCTCCCGGTACCCGTCTGCGGACTCCACAGAGTCGCTGAGCTCGTTCGTCTCGACCGGGTACTGGCGGCGGAACTCGCCCATCGCGCGGACGATCGTGGTAGCGAGCCGGTTCATCCGGTCGCTGCGCCTGCCGACCAGGTCAGCAATCGTGACTCCGGCCGCGTTCTCCGCCTTATCGCAGGCCGAGGCCTCATGAGGCCGCGGCTGGTCCGCCCTGCCAAGCAGCTCGTTGATCCCGGCGTACAGCACCCGCGCGGCACCGCAGTCGTCCTCATCGAGCACCGCCTTCGCTTCGGCGAGGACACGTTCGGCGCCGGTAATGGCCTTCAACGCTCCGCCGAGGTCCTGCTGCGCCGCGTCCCGCTCGTCATCGGCTTCGGCTATCTGCTGCCGCACCGCGTCCAACGCGGTGGCCAGCTTCGTGAGTTCCGCCGAGGCCGCCTTCAGCTGCTCTCTTTCTGCCTTCAGGTCCCCGATGCGGTTGACCACGGACCGCCAGTCAATGTCGCTGAACTCTCGTGTCTCGTCCAAGCGCGCCAGCACGTCTTTGCGCTCTTCCGCAGCGTTCTGCTTCTTCTGCTGCTCATCCTGCGCGGCCCGGACCGCGCGGAGCTGCGTGCTGATCCCGCGGGCACGGCCGATCAGCGCGTCGATCTTGCGCTCGTTAGACCAGCCGAGCACGAAGGTGGACCGGTCGTCGATCCGCCTCCGGTCGTCCTTCTCATGCCTGCCACCCTTTCCCTTGACCTGGCCGGCTTTGGTGATCGCTTTGGGGAGCCGACGGAACTCCGCCATCGTCTCCACACACTCATGGTCAGCGCGGTGCTCCAGTTCGCGCTCGACCCATGAGGCGAACGGCGTGGCCTTGACATCCAGCTTGGCGGCCAGCGCGTTCGGCCCCCAGCCGGGCAGGGTTTTCCCTGCCGCTGGCTCAGTGACCCGGTAGTAGACGACGCGGGCCGCGAGGTGGTGATCGTTGACCCAGTCCGACAGGGCGCGATAATGCTGGTCGGGCACGAGAATGGACAGCGCGAAGCCGTGTAGCAGCCGCTCCGCGGCGCCTTCCCAGTCGCGCTCGTCGTCCGCCACCGCGATCAGCTCGCCCACGAACGGGAGCGAGGCTGCGGCGAGGCCGAGTTCTTTGCACATCCAATTCCGCAGGTCGAGGTTGCGCTTAGGGATGTTGCTCTGATGCGCTCGCAGGCTGACCAGTTCCGCGTTGACATCATCAGCCTCATCGGTCAGCCGCTTCAGTTCGACGGCCGAATCGGTCCGCTTGTTCTGCCAACCAGCCAGCTCGCGTTTTGCCGCCGCCGACGCGGCCGCGATCTCGCGCCGCCGGACGGCGAACTGCTCGGCCGTCTCGACCTGGTCAAGTGCTGCCGTCGTGAGCAAATCGCCGAACCGCGTCGCCTTGTCCATGCGTGTACCCGCGGTCGTCTCGGCTTCGGCAAGTTGGCGCTCTATCTCGGACAGTCGGTTCCCGCCGTGGCCAGCTAGTTCGACTTCCAGGCTCCGCTCCTGCCCCCGCAGGCCACTCAGCCTGGAGTGGAGATCGTTCAGCCGCGCCCGGTGCCGCTCCCGATCGGTGGAGAGCCTCTCCAGCTCAGACTCGGTAAGCCCGGCCTTCAGGTCTGCGAAGAAGTACCTCAGGGCCTCACGCTGCGCGATGAGCGTTGCTATGTCGTCCCGGATCTTGTCGTGTTTATCGCAAACCTCCAACAGCGGTGTGAGCGCCGTGAGTTGCGCCCTGGCGCGCTGCACCGCCTCGTGTGCTTTGGTGAGGTCCTCGAAATGCGCGACGATGCCCTGGGTGGCCTTCTCGGCGTCGAACGGCTCCAGCATGTGGTCGCGGACGAAGTCGGTGAGGTTTCCTACGGATTTCATCGAAACGGTCTGATGGAACAGCTCCATTGCCTGCTCGGATTCAATACCAAGCCGGCGGCGGAAGTCCTTTCCATAGTCTGGGAAGCTGTCGTGCACGCAGATGCCTTCTGTGGCACGCAGCCGCTTGCGCAGGAGGGTGATATCCGTGCCGAAGCCCGCGAAATCCTGCGAAACGGTCAACGCCCGGTCTGCGGCCACATAGAACCGGCCCGGCTGGCCTGCGGGATCTCCTGCGCGCAGGTAGAAGACCTGGGCGAGCGTCACAGCCTCGGCGTAGCCCTCGTTATGGAAGACGCCGAGAATCACGCTGTGCTTGGTGTCATCGCGCAGTGCCACCGGCTTCGCGGCGCCGGTGACCTCGTTGCGTTCAGTCTTGTAATAGCCGAGTACATAAGAGCGCAACGATCGTTCCTTCGTTTCCGCACCGGCCGCCCTGTTGTAGGAGATCTTCTGCGACGGGAGCAGCAGCGTAGTGACCGCATCAACGATCGTGGACTTGCTGGAACCGATGTCACCGGTGAGCAGCGTGTTATGCCCGGCGAGTTCAAGGGACCAGACAGGGCCGTCGAACGTCCCCCAGTTGTACAGCTCAAGCCGGGCGAGGCGGAAGCCGGTCATTCGCTGTCCTCCGTGCTGGTCTCCAGCAGTTTCAGGTACTCGGCGAGCTTGCCGTCGAAATCCGCGAGCCACTGACCATCGACGAATGCCTTCAGAATGCGGCGAACCTCATAGGCTTGCTCCGAGTTCTTTACCGCACGGAGGAAACCGAGTTCCACGCACTTGTTCAGGTGGGCATCGATCTGGTCAGTCAGCCGGGCATCGTTGGATGTGGGCGGTAGGAAGACCCGAAGCATTTCGCCGATTTGCTCGCGGGTCAGGATGAGACGGGTTTCACCGCCCTGGGCGTCGAATTCGGCCAGCTTCTTGCGCAGCAGCGCGAGCAGCAAGCTCACATGGAAGGAGAGCATGCGCCGCGGGATGAGCCGGGGAAGCGGATCGGGGTTGTCGGGATCGGGCTCGCGCTGCCGGCAGAATGCATAGCCTTCGGCTTCGTCGATCACGATCTGCAGGTCGAGTGTGGCCAGGTAGTCGCGCGCCTGCGGCTGCAGTTCCAGCAGGCTGCGCCAGGCGCGCTCATGCATGTCGCGGTAGAGCACGCCCTTCATGAGCTGGGTGACCGCTACGGGGAGGCTTGATTCGGCAGTCACCGGCGCATCCTTGCATAACTCACCCGGGGCAGCGTTACCACCCGGCTGGTCCCCTCCCGGTCGGTCCAGCCGATCTCCTCATGCCGCTGTTCGTCGTAGGCGATCTGGAAAGTCTCGTCCTTGAGCGACAGGTAGGTAACCAGCTCGGCTAGTCCTTGCTGGATCGGGCGCTGCGTGACGAGTTGCTTCAGGCCGACCGTGAGCTGACTGCGCAGCGCCTCTCGTACGCCTGCGGCCAGGGGGGCTGGGTCGACATAGACCTGCTCGAACAGCGCTGCCGGGTCGGTCTCTTCGTCGGCATCGCGGATGTCATCGCTACTGATCCTGGCCTTTCTCACCGGCGCGTACAGCCGGCGCTCCATCGGAAGCCTGATACTCGGCGCGGGCGCGTCCAGCTCGGTGGTGATCTCTCTGGCAGCAGCACCGCCGTGACTGCGGAGCTCCAGCGCGCGTGTCTCGATGCCACGGAGGATGTCGACCACCTGGCGGTTCTCGAACCACACCTGATCGTCGAGAAATCTGCGAAGTTGGTCGGAGAGCTGCCGGACCGTTGCCTGGGTACGCTCGGCGGCCTCCAGCCAGTCATAGTGAATGTGCCGCAGGCGCGCATCACGCTCGGCGATTCCGGTGAGCGAGTGAACACGGTCCAGCAGGGCGGACAGCTCCTCCTGGCGCGTCTGGGACAGTAGGAAGCCATAGAACGCCTGGAAGGACGTTCCCTGATTCGATCCGGCGATCGACTCACGGCTGCCCAGCACGTCGTCGAGCAGCTCTCCCTTGCCACCATGCCAGCCAGCGATCTTCTCGCGGAGCTGCCGGTCCAGTTTGCGGAAGTTCTCCTCCACCTCGCGGAAGTCAGCGAGCAACTCCCGTGCGGTGACCGCGAACTGCTGGTAACGATCACGGACCGCAGACTCGTCGAGTATGGGCATGGCGCCCGCCTGGACACGCGCTATCCGTTCGTCGATGTCCAGTCGCTGCCGCTGAAGCTCGGCAAGTCGTTGCCCAGGATCGGTCTCGGTACCGAAGACGATCTGCCGCAGCAGATCGAAGATTACGTTCAGCCGTGACTCGGTACCGACGAACTCGCGCTCGTGCAAAGTCCGTATCCACTGCAGCGCTTTCTCGACCGCTGGCGTGGCGTCGTAATGGGGCTCGTCGGTCCCATCGGGGTAGTACTTACGCAGCCAGCCGACCTCAGGGGCCGCCCAATCGTCAAGGTAAGCCTTGGCCGATTTCGGGTATCTTCGCCCACCGTGCTCGCTGTCTCGCTGGTTGAGCGCGTAGAGCTCATCGTCCAGACGGCTGGCCAGTGCGGCAGCGGGGATGGAGCGGACATTGTCGGTGACGAACACCTGTCCCAGGAAGCTCAGCACGAGAGCCGCGTTGTCTGCGCGCAGCAGCCGCCATGCTGGGCTGTTGTCACGCAGCCACGCGATCTCATCTACGCTTGGCACGACCGACATGCTAGAGGGGTATGCCGACATCCTTGCGTCGACAGCGTGAAGCCTGCCGGTCTCGCCCACCACTCAGCCACTACGGATCTCTCCGTTGGAGAGCCATGTCTTTTGGCGCGGCGTAAGGTCTGGCGCTACGCCGGCCCGCCAGGCCGGGAGAACACGTTGACGAGGTTGCCCTCGGGATCGTTGAAGACCATGGAGCGGCTGCCCCACGGCTGCGTGGTCGGCGGCAGAACCCAGCCGACCCCCAGGTCCGCGATCCGCGGGTACTCGGCGTCCACGTCAGCCACCAGGAAGTCGAGTACCACCTCGCGCGGCGGCCGCGCCGGGCCCGGGCACGGCGCGGCGGCCGCGCAGTACTCGGTGAACCGCCGCTTGGAGAAGCCGACCGTCATCGGCCCGGCGGGCACCTCGACGTAGTACTCGTTCAGCGGCACCTCGGCCCGGACGAGCCCGGCGTAGAACGCGGCCAGCCCGGCCACGTCGTCAGTGACCAGCCGGGCCTGGACCAGTTCCACGCCTCACCGCCCCGCCGGGAGGTCCAGTTCGGTGGCCGCGTAATTGAGGAAGTAGGCGGTGAACACGGCCAGCCCGAGGGAGGCGAACGCCTCGGCGAGTTGCTCGTCGGTCCAGCCCGCGGCCACCGCGTCCGCCCAGGCCGCGTCGCTGACCCGGCCCTGCCCGGCCGCCGCGGTACGCACCAGGCCGATAAGGGCATCGGTCGTCGCGTCACCCAGATCCTTGCCCGCCCTCAGGGCGTCCACATCGTCCTGCTGCCAGCCTGACCGCAGCGCGAGCATGGAGAGCACGGCCACCGCGTAGTCGTTCTCGGCGGCCGCGGCCGAGGTGAGCATGAGCGCGGCACGGATCCGCTGGTCCAGCGTGCCCTGGTGGGCGGCGGCCCGCCGGAGCGAAACATAGGCCTGCAGCACGGCCGGGGAATGGGCCATCTGGGCGTGCATGTTGAGTGGCCGCCCGGTGGGGGAGAACTGGATCATCTCCTCCAGCAGTGACCGGGAAGCGTCCGGGGCGTCTGCCACGCTGTGGCTGGGTATGCGGGTCATGGCTCTCCTAACGCCGGGCCGCGGCACGCGGGCAGGGTACGGTCACCGGGAAGGACGGTGCAGCGGCCGGGAGTGTGACAGGCGACCGGGCCATGCGACGCCGGAGCCCACCAGGCGGTACCGCAGGCGGGCCGGGCGGTACCGCGGGTGTGCGGGACGGTGCCGTGTTCCGGCGCCAGCTCGGCCCGGGCGGTACCGCAGGCAGGCCGGACGGTACCGCGGGCCAGCGCCGTGGCCTGGCGCTGTCACAATCCGCCCGGCTGGTTCGTCCTATCCGGCAGAGCCGTGGCTCCGGCGGAGCCACGGCGCGCTGCGGAAGGACCTGGCATGGCTGTGGAAAGACCTCGCATGAGCGAGACGGCCGACGGGGCCAAGATCGTCCAGGCGTACCGGGACCATCGCCCGTACCTGATCGATCTCGCGTTCCGGATGCTCGGTGACATCGGCGCCGCCGAGGACGCCGTGCAGGATGCGTTCACCCGTCTGCTGGCCGCGGACGTTGGCGAGATCGAAGACGAACGGGGCTGGCTGATCGTCGTGACCAGCCGCCTGTGCCTGGACCGGATCCGCTCCGCCCGCGCCCGCCGGGAGCGGCCGCACGACTCGGCCGAGATCGAGTTCGTCGCGCCGCCCGCCGCCGGCGGGCTGGCCGACCCCGCCGACCGCGTCACCCTGGACGACAGCGTCAGCCTGGCGCTGCTTGTCGTGCTGCAGCGGCTCAGCCCGGCCGAACGGGTGGTCTTCGTGCTGCACGACATCTTCGGCATGCCGTTCCCCGTGGTCGCGCAGACGGTGGGCCGGACGGCACCCGCCTGCCGCCAGCTCGCCAGGAGAGCCAGGCAGAAGATCGCCGAAGGCGAGCCGGGCACCCGCGCGGGCGTCGCCTCCGCCGAGCACCGCCTGGTCACCGAGAAGTTCATCGCCGCCTGCGCCAACGGTGACCTCGACGGCCTGCTGGCGGTGCTGGCACCGGACGCGTGGGGGGACATCGACCTCGGACCCGAGGGCCCAGCGCGCGAGGTGGTGCGCGGCGCCGCACAGATCGCGGCGAACCTGCTGCGGTTCTGGGGCCCGGCCACGCTGGTCTCCCAGCCGCTGGCCGGCCAGCCAGCGCTGCTCGGGTTCCGCGACAGGGACCTGGCGGGTGTGCTGGTGCTCGGCATGCGCGGCGAGCTCATCGAGTCGGTACACGTCATCGCCGACCCGCGCAAGCTGGCGGCCCTCGGCCTGCAGCTATCCGGGCCGGCCTAGGCCAGGCCCAGCCGGGC
>Ga0126371_10006970_pt1 | contig 10085 bp, 10 predicted proteins | sample PanSoiMetaPlot_4_FD_110145 | JGI IMG/M metagenome (GOLD analysis project Ga0126371, IMG submission 110145) | Tropical forest soil microbial communities from Panama - MetaG Plot_4 | ecosystem: Environmental > Terrestrial > Soil > Tropical forest > Bulk soil | place: Panama | collected 2016-02-17
AGTGCTTTTTACTGGAATCGCGCCCGCGGAGCATGCGGCAAGGATTGCGGAGGGCTTGTTGCGACCACGGTTCTTCTCAGGTTGGGGAATCCGTACCGTGGCGAGCGATGAGGTGCGCTACAATCCGATGTCTTATCACAACGGTTCGATCTGGCCTCATGATAATGCCTTGATAGCGCTTGGCTTGGCGCGTTACGGATTAAAGCGATCCGTCGAAAGGGTGTTTCAGGGGCTGTTCGACGCGGCCACCTATATGGAGTCGCGACGCCTGCCAGAGCTGTTCTGTGGCTTTCAGCGAGCCCGCAGCCGCGGTCCGACGCTCTACCCCGTTGCGTGTTCGCCCCAAGCCTGGGCAAGCGCTACACCGTTCACGCTGCTGGAAGCCTCGCTCGGATTGGAGTTCGATCCGAAAGTTGGTGAGATCCGCCTGCGGAATCCCTACCTGCCGGCGTTCTTGGACGAGGTTATCGTTCGCAATCTCCGCCTGGGAGAAGCAAGCTTTGATCTCAGGGTACGACGGCACCGGAAAGATGTCTCGGTCGAGGTGCTCAAGAGCCAAGGAAAGATTCGACTCTCTGTCCTGCATTCAAAATGATCGGGCGTACGCAAGGCGAGCCTCCGCGGTCGCCACACCCGCCAAGCGCGATCAGGAACCCAGCCGCTCGAGCAAGGCCCGGGCGGCAGCGGGCGCATGGACTTTTGCGCCGCTGATAAAATACACGAAGCAGTCGCGCTCCCTGGGCGCGGATCCCGCTTCCGGTCGCAGGCGCGAGACGTCGGACGGCTCCTCCCCTGTCGCCCAAGCGCGGAACCGCTTGGTCCAAATGTCGAGCGCGGCCTGTGGGTAGCCAGTCGGCTCGGCCTCTTCGCTGCGGCGTAGCCGGGCGTAGACAAAATCGGCGGTCACATCGCACAGCGCCGGGTGACCCGCGGAATCGACGAACGCGATGGCGATCTCATGAGCACGGGCGAGGGTGACGAATTGCGGCGTCACAAAGCTCTCATGACCAACCTCGAGGACGTGGCGCAGCTTCCATTGATCGATCCGCTTTGGCAGCAACGTGAAGAAGGCGGTGATCGAGGCCTCGTTGAACCGCATCGTCTTCGGCAACTGCCAAAGAATTGGTCCGAGTTTATGACCGAGCTCAACAATGCCACTGCTCAGAAAACGCTCGACCGAAGGCGCCGCGTCGTTGAGCACGCGGCGGTGCGTCGCCGTTCTCGGGCCTTTGATCGAGAAAATGAAATCATCGGGCACCTGGTCGCGCCAGCGACGAAAGCTTGTCGCGCTCTGGGTGCGATAGAACGTGGCGTTGATCTCAATCGATGTGACGTGGCGGCTCGCGTAGGTGAGTTCGTCAGCCTGTGAGAGCCCTTTGGGGTAGAACGTACCCCGCCACGGAGCGAAGACCCAACCGCCAATGCCAACGCGGATCATGACGACGCCGGCACCCTGGTGCCCCCTTGCCGGCCGTTCGTCGCCGGTAGCCCGCACGACATGGGAAGAACGAACCCTGCCGGGTAGGCAAAATGTCCGTGTGCCGCGCTACCAACTGGGAGCGAGCGCCACAAAGGCACGAAATGATTGGGTCGCTCCTTTGGCACGCCCCCACCTCCCGAACGTCTGCGAGGATTTGATGTTACAGCCGCGTGTTGCGGGCATCAAGCCAGGTTGAGAAACGCCTAGCGCGGATGGCGTCACTGTCGCGGCCGTGATCCCCTGCAGCCTGCCGGGTCAATCAACGTCAGCAAACAGCCGATGGCAGCATCTTTTTTTATATCTATCCGCCGCTCGGCCAATGACCGTCCGCGGGCTATCGCCCCAACGCCCTGCGCGGAACCGATGAAGCCGAACGCACCCGCTTTGCGCTGGCTGCGCTTTTGTTGCCGCTGCTGGCTTGGGCCTCCTCGCGCGGCTCGACGTTCGACGGGGTCCTCGGGCAGATGTTAGAGGGCCTCTTGCGAGGCGTGGGCGCGGATCGGCAGAAATATCTTATGGGCGCGTGGCAAGCCCTCCGCAGCGCCACGGCCGCGTAGGTCGGAAAGCTGCGTGGGCCGCTCCCGCGCGACCAACGCCCCCGACAAGGCGCGATCCCGACATCCCCCTTGCTTGGCAGCTGCCCGCAACTATTGTGACGACGAACGAGGCGATTCATGTAAGATACGTTTACATGAGCTGGTCGAGAGAAGGATCAGGCCGACGCGGCTATCATCACGGCAACCTGCGCGAGGTGCTGATCAGGGCCACACTCGACCTGATCGCCGAGCGCGGGCTCGCTGGATTCTCGTTTGCAGAAGCCGCGCGGGCGGCGGGCGTGAGCTCGGCTGCGCCGTATCGGCATTTCCGTGACAAACAAGCGCTGATCGCCGACGTCGCCCGCCAGGGTTTCGAACGCTTCGCCATCGAACTCGAGCGGGCTTGGAACGACGGCCGGCCCACACCCCTTGCGGCCATCGAAAATGTTGCTCGCGCGCATCTGAGCTTCGCGCACAGCGAGCCGGCGTATTTTTCTGCCATGTTCGAAGCCGGAATCGCATTGGACTCGCAACCCGACCTCTCGCAGGCTGCGGAGCGCGCCTTCGCGGTTCTCCGCCAGGCCACAGAGGCCGTGTGCGCGACCCTCCCCAAGCACAGCCGCCCGCCCGTGTTAATGATGAGCCTGCATATCTGGGTCCTCTCTCATGGCATTGCCTCCCTGTTCGGGCGAGGTGACGCTGGCCGTCGCCGGCTGCCCATGTCGCCAGAGGAACTGCTGGAAGCCGCCATTCTCATCTACCTTGGTGGGCTTGGTCTCGGGGAAAATTAATGGAGCGGCTGAGCACGCCGCCTGGATCTTGACATCCGCCGTGGCGCCGTTATGTTAGAGATGCTAACATAGGGCAGGTCCCCCGCAGGAGGCACTCATGAACGTCGCGGCGACACTCAACGAGATCAGCAGGCCAGCCTGGATCGCGTTGATGATTCTCAGCTTCTTTGTGTACTGGCCTCTTGGTCTGGCGATCCTGGCTTACCTGATATGGAGCAAGCGCATGGGATGTCGGCACGCTGGCGCGGGCGCCTGGTGGCAGAACCCGGAAGAGGCCGCACGTCGTTGGTGTGGCCCGGCTTATGGGCGATCGAGTGGAAATTGGGCTTTCGACGAATATCGAGCGGAGACACTGCGTCGCCTCGAGGATGAACAGCGCGAATTCAAGGAATTTCTAAATCGCTTGCGTCGCGCCAAGGACAAGGCCGAGTTCGACCAATTCATGGCCGAGCGTGGCCGTCGCAACGCCGCCCCGGACGCGCAGCCTCAAGGGTAAGCCCATGCTTTCCTGAACGGCCGCGGCAAGGCGACGCGGTCGTCCAGGCGTCAAGCCGAGACAGTCTTTATATTGGCCACGCAGGATTGACCGAGAGAAGTTCTCTAACGCGGCGCCGTCGTCTGTTCGGGCTCGCCGCGCAGTCCGGTCTGAGGGCCTGCAGATTTTGAGATTCGACCCGGCGTGTGAACAACCTTCGACGATCCAACACGATCATCGGCAATCCAATGTGAAGCAACGCCAACAAGAATTCGGTGAGCGCAACGGCGTGGGCGTTTGCGGTACGGCCGCACAAAGTCGTTTATTCCTTTACCTTTAGTCGCCCGCGATTCTCTTCGATGAAGTGCTTTATCTCATCAGCCATGGCGAGCAGCTTAAGCCACTGCTCCTGGTAAAGTGTGACCGGAAAGCGACCCAGCCCGTAAACCGAAACCGCGCCCTTTTCGCTCACCTTTAGCATCACGGAACCGGCGCGCTTGCCTTGCTTGAGCGCTTCGTTCTCGGCCCGCAGGCGTTCGAGTTCCGCTTGCAAATCCTTATCAGACATTTTCACGATCCTCGCTGGTTGCTGTATCTCACGTCGGTTCCGGCGTCCTGCATTCTGAGGCTTTTCGTAGAAGCGGCTTGCGCTTTGAGTCCCAGGTTCGTTGCACCCTTTGCCTCGACGAAACAGCTGCGACCGATCTCGCCGCGGTTCACCTTTGCGGGTGGCAATTGGCTGGTCGACCCCGAAGTTGTGCGGCCCGTGCGCCATGAGGTCGGCAGCGAGAAAGTCGCACCCCGCGGAGGCATGAGCCCCATTTGAACCCGGCAACGCCGACAAAACAACCGGTCCCGCCGCGGAATGGGCGCAAAATAGAGTCAGCTGGCTTCGTCGTCCACACACGTTCCCACGAAATCTACCGCCCTTTCGACGGCTTTGCCGCCCTGGTCTTGACTGTGCCTCCGATTTGCGTTGAAGGGTTGGTGGCATGCGCACGCGGGGACATCGAACGGTATTGAGATGCTCATCTTAGGCGCGGGAAATCGGGCTGATGTGTCCGCGAGCGCCTCATGCGCTCGACGCCGTCAGACGGCCTGCAGATGGATTTTGACCGGTACGCCGGCGGATTGATGCGCGAAAAATCGCGATCATCGCCGCGTCGTCGATCACGCGTAAACAAACAAAATGATCAACGGTGCGTCTCGAAGCGGCCGCCCGGCTCAAGACGGGCGCGAACGGGTCGGGCGGGCGCTTCGCGCTGCTTGGTGGAGAACGGTGACCGCTTCACATCGCGTGTCGGCGACAGGGGCGAGCGCGGCGCTGCGCCGAAGTATCGCGCTCGACTAAGCCTTGGCGCTGAGCCCGGGAAAATTGCATCCGTCATAGCTGACTTGCAGCAATGATGTGCACGCAGAGCGCGGTTAGAGTAACATCACCTCGCACGCCATGCTTGCCGGAGCATTGGGTCGTGGTGGGGGCGGAAAACCTGTACGAAGGGGGTAGTGATGAAGCTCGGCAGGCTCGGCGTCTGGGCGGCGTTCGACGGTGTAAGTGCAGCGGCGGCACTCGAGTTCGCGCGTCGTATCGAACGGTGGGGCTATCCGGCACTGTGGATGCCTGAGGGCCGAGGCCGCAACGTCTTGGTGCACGCCGCGTTCCTGCTCTCCGGCACGAGCCGGCTGATTGTGGCGTCCGGTATCGCTAACATCTATGCCCGCGACCCGATGGCGATGGCGAGCGCCCAGCGCGGTCTCAACGAGCAGTCAGACGGCCGTTTTCTCCTGGGCATAGGGGTGTCGCACCGGCCGATCGTCGCCACCATGCGAGGGCATGCCTACGGCCCTCCGGTCGCGACGATGCGAGCCTATCTCGATGCCATGCGAACCGCGCCATACCAGGCACCGCTTCCCACCGAGCCACCGCGCACAGTGGTGGCGGCGCTCGGCCCCCGCATGCTGGCGCTTTCGGCTGAACTTGCCGACGGGGCCCACCCGTATAACGTCGCGCCCGAGCACACGCAAAAGGCGCGGGAAATCGTTGGTCCCGGCAAGTTGCTGTGTCCCGAGCAGATGGTGTTGCTCGACACCGATCCGTCCCGGGCGCGCCGCGCGGCCCGCGCCGCACTCGCTCCCTACCTGCAGCTCGACAACTACGTCAACAATTGGCTGCGATCCGGCTTTAGCGATGCCGATCTCGCCGGGGGCGGGACCGACCGGTTCATCGATGCGATGGTGGCATGGGGTGACGAAACGGCCATCCGGGCGCGGATTCAGCAGCACTGGGATGCCGGCGCCGACCATGTTTGCGTCCAGTCCCTCCGTCCGGAGGGTTCGCGTCAAACCCGGGACGAGCGGATTTTTGAACTGCTCGCGCCAGCCGCGGACTGATGCATCGCCGTCGATCTGCGGGATGCCTGCCGCCCCGACGCGTCTTTCTGCTCCCGAACCGCCGCGATTGCGGATTCTGACTGCAGGCGACAGCGAGACCTAACAGTCCTGCGGCCAGGTGGCCTGAGTGCCGCAGGGAGTCCCGCCTCCGACATGCGGGGATTGACCTGTGCGTCGTTTATTTAACGGCCAAGTTGGCGCTTGGAGGCAGCCCGGCCCGCGACCCTTGAAGGCGCGCGGCAGATTGTTCGACAGGATGGCGTAAGGGCAGCAGGCCCTTACGCTGGCAGCGTCGCGTCCGAGGGCGAGATCCAACGTGCAAGCCCAACCGGCGGGCGCGATCGATCAAACCCCGACGCCACCCGGTTCGCCGGTGCTCCTCGCCTTGGGTATCAAACCCCACGGCTTACACCCACGTCTTCACGCCAGCCTATGGGTCGCTAGTGCGGCCGCCCCGGCGGCACGGGAATCGTGACGAAATAGCTGTGCCACACGCCCGTCGTATTGCAAGAATTCAGTCCGTTCGGACAATCCTGACATCCAGGAAAACCCTGTCGTTTGCAAATCTCCACGCAGTTGTCATAAAGCTCCTTGCAGGTGGTACCCACCAGCCTGTCGACGGCCCGCGAGCTCGATGGCAATAAAGAGATCATGACGATGGCCACAATAGTTGCCTTCCGTCCCGTACTCATAGGTCCCTCCCAACCACTTCACGTCCTCATCCTAGCACGATTCCAATGTGCACAAATGCGGACCTTTGCTTGAGGAAATGAGGATGCCCTGCGGGGAGAACGTCAGGTTGCGCCCGTCGCGGGCCGAAAGCGAAGCCCGTCGGCTCCTTTGTCCGAAGTATCGGCGCCGAATGCTGGTCAATGGCGCGGATAGCCGGCTCAAGCAGATCATTGCTGAAGTTGCTGAAGAAATGCGTAGCATCTTGCCCGACCGAGGTCATGCCGGACCACGTCCACCTCTTGATTGATGTTGACCCGAAGCTCGGATTACATCGCGTGGTCAAGGCAATTTAGGGGCGATCTTCTCGGTTGCTGCGAAACGAGTTTTCATATGAAGTCTTGCGCGTGAAATCTTACGCGGGGTACCGGAAGGTATCGCGCTCGGGCATACATTCGCAGGACGTCGCAATATCATCGAAGCAAGCTGCTGGTCGAGAGTCAACGACGGCCTGTGATCTTGCAGGAACCGGCACACGGATGGACCATTGCGTTTTCGACGTCTAGCATTTCAGGTGCCAGCGCGAGATCGGCGCGCATGACCAACTCTGTCTTGCGTGTCGCTCGCACGTCGAGACAAGAGCCGCAGCTATGCGGGGCATCGTCACAGGACGAAAAGAAGCTCGCCGAAACAGCCCGATCGACTGCCTCCGACGGGCGCCGAAGCGCTGCCACGTGCCCCCTTCTGGGACACCGACGATATCAACGCCTTGGGTGGTGGGTCCCTCGCAATCCAAAGTTTAAGGAGGAGACTGGCCGATCGATGCTCGTCGACCACCCTGCATCGACCGCCGTCATCGGCGTGGCCGGGTGGCAGGACCAATGAAAATGCTGTCTTTCCGATCGCGGCCTATCTTGCAACAACGGCGTACCGAGCAGCGATTTTACCAGCCGCGTGCTGCAAAGACCGCAATCGTCCAGCGCGGCACGAACTCGGCGCTTGACACGATGGCCGCCAAGACATGATCTTCCGTTCACAGCCCTGGGCTTCGCCCATGGGCATCGCCGGACGGATAACGAGCTCAGGTTTGTCCGACGTTTGATCGGCCCGAGGAGACCGACCGCTATTCGCGGCGGGGCGTTGGTGGCCCCATGTCTGCCTGCGGTCCGACGCGAAACAAAAACACTGAATCGGGTGCGCGCGCGCGTCGCCCGGGGAGGAACGCGAGGAATGCGTGAGCCGGTGCGATTTCCAATCTCATACAATCAAGTCTGCCAACAGGTTCTAAGCCTCATCCGCGTTATGCCCGTCGTCGGATTGACGTGCGTGTGGTTTTGCTCTGCGGCCGGTGCGCAGGATGCGCGACCTGCGCCGGCCGCTGCGACCGAGGATGCAAGAGCCCCGGCCGCCGATACCGTCGGGCCACGCTCCACGGCACCGGCCCCCGTCTCCACCAGCCCGGCGGTCGCAGCACCCCACGCCGAGGGTTCTCAGGCCGGCGTGCCGGCCGGAACGCCCGCGACACCATCCGCCGCATCCGCCCAGCCGGGCGTTCCCGAGTCCGACTCCCTGCGCACGGGCTCCTCGCCCGCAGGCGCCGCCGAGGCGCCAACCGGGTCGCTGGGCGGTTTCTTATCGGGTGGAACCGTAGGTGCGCTCCCCGATGAGCTGTCGCCCTGGGGCATGTTCATCAACGCCGACGCCGTCGTGAAAGCGGTCATGATCGGTCTCGCGCTCGCCTCCGTGGTGACCTGGACGGTGTGGCTCGCCAAGACCCTGGAGTTGCGACGTGCCAAGCGCGGCGCCCGGGCAGCACTTGACGTGCTCCTGCCCGCTCGATCATTGGCCGAAGCGGCGGGCGGCGCCCCGTCGCGTCGTCAGGTCGTCGCCCAGCTCATCGCCGCGGCGCAGAGCGAACTTCGCGAGTCGCCGGATTTGCGGCATGAAGGCATCAAAGAACGACTATCCTGGCAACTCGATCGCATTGAGGTGGCAGCCGGACGCCACGTGGCGCGCGGCATGAGCATCCTTGCGACGATTGGCGCGGTTGCGCCCTTTGTCGGTTTGTTTGGTACCGTGTGGGGTATCATGAATAGCTTCGTCGGCATCTCGCGCGCTCACACCACCAATCTTGCTGTCGTCGCCCCCGGCATTGCCGAGGCCCTGCTGGCGACGGCGTTCGGCCTCGCCGCCGCGATCCCGGCGGTCGTCATCTACAATTCGTTCACGCGGTCCATCGGGGGCTATCGCGCGCTGCTGGCTGATGCCTCAATCGCCGTGCTGCGTCTCGTCAGTCGCGATCTTGATCGACAGGCAGTCGTGATGCCCAATGCGGAGCGCCCGGCCGTTCGCGACGCGCCGACGCTGTCGCAAGCAGCGGAGTGAAATCCATGTGGCGCCGCGTTGACAGGGGCGACAGCGACGAGCTGACGGAAGCTCATGAAATCAATGTCACGCCGTTCATCGATGTGATGCTGGTTCTCCTGATCATCTTCATGGTTGCCGCACCGCTAGCGACCGTTGATTTGCCGGTCAATCTGCCCTCGTCGACAGCCCAGGCGCAGCCGCGACCCGACAAGCCGATCTTTGTCACCTTCAAGGGCGATCGAACGCTCGCGATTGGCGACCAGCCGGTTGCCCTCGAAAGCCTCGGGGCGGCACTCGATGCGGCAAGCGGGCACGATCGCGGGCAGCGCGTGTATCTGCGGGCCGACAGCGCGCTGCGTTACGGTGAAGTGATGGAAATGATGAATACGCTGAGGGCTGCCGGATACAGCAAGGTGGCCCTGGTCGCGCTCGAGGTCAAAGACGGGACATGAGTACGGCCGTACTTGGTTTCTACGAACCCGAGCGCCGTAATGACGCGTTTCGCTGGGGCCTAGCGGCCGTTGTGGTGCTCGCCGCCCATCTTGGCATCGTGGCCGCGTATCTCGCTCTGCGGCCCGACCCCGGAGATCGGGCTCAGGCACCCGTTATAGCCGTCGAGTTTGCACCGATGCCAGTCGAACCGGCGCCCGCCGTTGCCGCTACGGCCGAGATGTCGCCGCCGCTCGACGAGCCAGAGCCGCCGCCACCGCAACCGCAGTCACCCCCGGAAACCCAGGCGATGGTTGCGCCATTGCCGGAGGCCGAGCAACCGGCGGTCGAGGTGCCCCCGCCACCAAAGCCGGTCCCCGTGGAGCAACCCAAGAAGCAGCCCGCCCGGGTCCCTGAGGAACAACGGCACGTCAAGACCGTGCACGAACCGCCCAAGAAATCCTCCACGGCCACGCGTGCGCAATCCACGCGCGTCGCCACCGCACCGACATCAGGGCCGGCGGCGATCGGGGCGAGAGAGGCGGAATCGTCGTGGCGTAGCCAAGTGGCCGCGCATCTTGCCCGCTACAAACGCTATCCCGCCGAAGCTGAAGCTCGGCATGATACCGGAACCGTTCGGCTGAGCTTCACCATGGATCGCAGCGGGCGCGTGCTATCGCGCCACATCCAAGGCAGCTCAGGGTCGGCCGTACTCGACCAAGAGGTGCTCTCGATGATTGCGCGCGCCCAGCCGCTGCCAGCGTTTCCGCCCGGTATGCCGCAGCCGCGAATGACTCTGGTGGTCCCGATTCGTTTCTCGATCCGCTGAATGTCGACAATGGGTTGTCGACGTCGCGTCGCGGATGCGGATGTCGCAGCGGAGCCGATGTCGAACGCCGCGTCGATCTCTCAAACATGGCGTTGAGGCGAAGTTCTCGCCGTTTTGC
>Ga0126371_10006971_pt1 | contig 10085 bp, 8 predicted proteins | sample PanSoiMetaPlot_4_FD_110145 | JGI IMG/M metagenome (GOLD analysis project Ga0126371, IMG submission 110145) | Tropical forest soil microbial communities from Panama - MetaG Plot_4 | ecosystem: Environmental > Terrestrial > Soil > Tropical forest > Bulk soil | place: Panama | collected 2016-02-17
AGCGCCCACCACGTGTTGCTGACCACGCCGGATGTGCCGGCCCTCAAGAATCTGCGAGTCACCCTGGACACCTTCGACATGCTGTCCTATCCGGCGGATATCCGGTCGGTGGTCCTCAACCGCGCGGACGCGAAGGTTGGCCTGACCGCCGAGGACGTCACGAGGGTGGTACGCAGCCCGATCGCCCTGTACGTGCCGTCCAGCCGGGAGGTCCCGGTGTCGATCAACAAGGGCACGCCGATCGTGCTGGATAACCCTGCGCACCCGGTTAGCCAGGCCATCGTCCGATTCGCCAGGGAGCGCCTGCAAGCTGGGGTACCGGCGCCACGGCCCGCTGAGGCAGCGGCTCGGCGCGGAACAGGGAGGTTCGGCCGATGAGCCTGATCGAGCGACTGGCGCAGCAGTCGGTATCCAAGTCGCCAGCGCTTGCGCCAGAGCAGCGCCACGCGACGCGGCGGGCCAGCCGGCACGCTGACCCGTTCGCGACGGTCAAGCGCAGTGTGCACGAGACGCTGCTGGAAGACCTGGGACCGAGGCTTTACGACTCGCACCTGGACGCGCGCGAGCTAGAGGAGCAGGTCATCCAGACGCTGCGGACCGTACTGCAGCGCGAGGAGACCCCGCTGACAATGGCCGACCGGGCGCGGATCGCGCGCGAGGTGGCCGACGAGATTCTCGGGCACGGGCCGCTCGAACCTTACCTGCGTGACCCAGACGTCACCGAGATCATGGTGAACGGGCACGACCAGATCTACGTGGAGCGCGCCGGGCGGATCTATCCCGTCGACGTCGCCTTCGCCGACGAGAGCCACCTGCGCCGGACCATTGAGAAAATCGTGTCCCGCGTCGGCCGCCGGGTTGACGAGGCCAGCCCGATGGTGGACGCGCGCCTTCCCGACGGCAGCCGGGTCAACGCCGTCGTGCCCCCGGTGGCCTTGGATGGCTCCCTCCTGACCATCAGGAAGTTTGCCGCCGACCCGTTTACCGTCGATGACTTGATCAGCTTCGGGACGATGACGCAGCCGGTCGCAGAGTTGTTGCAGGCGTGCGTGCGTGGCCGTCTCAGCGTGCTCATCGGCGGCGGATCCGGAGCTGGAAAGACGACCACCCTCAACGTGCTGTCGTCCTTCATCCCTGGCGACGAGCGGATTGTCACTATCGAGGACGCGGCTGAGCTCCAGCTCCGCCAGGAGCACGTGGTCCGGATGGAATCACGGCCGCCGAACCTGGAGGGCCGCGGCCAGGTGGCGATCCGTGACCTGGTCCGCAACTCGCTGCGGATGCGGCCCGACCGGATCGTCGTCGGCGAGGTCCGCGACGCTGCAGCGCTGGACATGCTCCAGGCGATGAACACCGGCCACGACGGCTCGATCACCACCGTGCACTCCAACTCGCCCAGGGACTCGCTGGCCCGGCTAGAGACGATGGTGCTGATGGCTGAGATGGACCTGCCGCAACGTGCGATCCGCGAGCAGATGGCGTCGGCCCTCCAGCTGATCGTGCACCAGACCCGGCTCAGGGACGGCACTCGGCGGATCACGCACATCACCGAGGTCGAGGGTATGGAGGGCGACGTCATCACCTTGCAGGACATCTTCCTTTTCGACTACCACGCGGGCGTTGACGAGAACGGCAAGTATCTCGGGACGCTACGCAGCACCGGCCTGCGGCCGCGTTTCATCCAGACGCTGGCCGACCGCGGCGTCCGGTTGCCAGCCACGATGTTCGGGGAATACGGCCGGTGAGCGTGATCAGGGCCGGGCGGGTCGTCGCCGCGCTCGCGGCTGTCGCTGCCGTTGCCTTCGGTGCGGGCGTGGCGCGTGCGACAACAAGCTCGCCTGCGCCGACGCGGGCCGTCATGATCCTCCTCGACGTCAACATCACGTTCCCGGCCGCCGACGCGGCTGCCGAGAACGCTGCCGCCACGGCCTACCTGAATGCACTGCCGGTGGACGTCCGTGCTGGGCTGATCACGTTCTACGGATCATGGAATCAGGTCGCACCTCCGACGACTGACCGTGCGACTGTGTCAGCCGCGCTCTCTTCGGCATCTCGGGTCGGTTCGCGCTCCATCGGCTTGGCCCCAGCCTTGGCTGCCGCGCAGTCAGCTTTGTCGGCGCTCGGACCGTCGGTGGACGGGCGGGTGGTTGTCCTATCTGACGCCGAAGAACTCACCGGGCCCGTCCCGGCGTCGTCCATCCCGGTAGACGTCGTGACCTGGGCGTTCGAGAGCGATGACAACGTCTCGTCGTTGCAAAGTCTGGCGGCGGCTTCGGGCGGACGGGCTGTTGCCCCGGCTGATGCCGCGACGCTCGCCTCGGGTTTCCCGGCCGTGACGCCATCACCGGCACCCGTACCGAGTGTCGCTCCGCGGCCGCATCACGCCGAGCCAGCCTCGTCACCGCCTCCGGTCTCGGCGTCTTGGCGCTTCTCGGCGCCCGTGCTGGCTGCGGTCGGTGCGCTGGTGATCGCGATCATTGCGCTCGTAATCGTCGTATCGGGGTTGTCGAGTTCCGGTCGTCGCGGTCGACAGCTCGTCGCGCAGGTGGCGCAGTACGGGCCGTCGCACGCCGCTAGAAGACCTGAGGACGGTGCCGCACAGGGTAGCTCGCACCGCAAGGTTGCCGGCGCCGCGATCGGGCTGGCCGAGCGTGCACTTGAGGTAAGGGGCACCAACCGGACGCTCGCCGCGCGGCTGGAGGTCGCCGGCATGACGATCAGGCCTGCTGAATTCGTCGTGCTGGGGGCGTGCGGGAGCCTGGTGCTAGCGGCGGGCCTGACGATCCTGGTCGGCAATTTCCTGATCGGCGTTCCAGCCGGCCTGCTGGCTGGCTGGCTCTGCATGCGGCTGCTGGTCAGTCTCCGGATGGGTCGGCGCCGCGCGGCGTTCGGTGAGCAGCTGCCTGACGTGCTGCAACTGATCGCCAGCTCGCTGCAGTCCGGGTTCTCGCTGGCACAGGCCCTCGACGCGGTGGTGCGCGAGGGCAGTCAGCCGGCCGCGGCCGAGTTCGCGCGCGCCCTGGGCGAAGCGCGGATCGGTGCCGACCTAGCCGACGCCCTCGACGGTGTTGGCGCGCGGATGGATTCGCAGGACATGCGCTGGTCCGTCATGGCGATCCGGATCCAGCGCTCGGTCGGCGGCAACCTGGCCGAGGTGCTCCGCAACACCATCGCGACGATGCGCGAGCGCGCGTTCCTGCGGCGCCACGTCAAGGCCCTGAGCGCCGAGGGAAGGCTGTCAGCGTACATCCTTGTCGCGTTGCCGATCCTGCTCGGCGGATGGCTGTTCTACAGCAGCCGGTCGTACATGCAGCTGCTGTATACGACGACGTTCGGGCTGATGATGCTCAGCGGCGCGATCGTTCTGGTAGTGGTCGGCGCCTTCTGGATGCGCGCCCTGATCAAGGTCGAGGTGTGAGATGACCGGAACGGTGCTGCTCGGGACTGCGGTCGGAGCGCTCACCCTCGCCATTGCGCTGCTGGTGATCTCGGTGGCGCCAGCCAGGCCGTTGCGAGGGGCGGCCCGCGCGCTGGCAGTCATCGAGCAGGGCTACTCCCAGGTAGCCCCACGTCGTACCCGCGACCGCCGCGCCGACGCGTCGTCACCGGGCTGGCTGCGCGCGATCGCACGGCGACTGTCTCCCGCTGGGAGTGCAGCAGCTCTGCAGCATCGCCTCGATATTGCCGGGAATCCTGGTGCGTGGACGCCGGACCGGGTCCTCGCAGCAAAGGGGATCGGATTGCTCGGGCTCGGCGTTGTGGGGACGGTGTACGGCCTGGCGATTGCGCACAGCATCGGTCTCGCATTCATCGGTCTGGTAGTGGGTGGAATTGCCGGCTTCTATCTGCCGGACCTGCTGCTGCACAACGCTGGGCTGCGGCGGCAGCAGCGGATCCAGCGTGCCTTGCCGGACTCGCTGGACATGCTCACCGTGTGTATGGAGGCCGGCCTTGGCTTCGATGCAGCACTAGCGCAGGTCGCGCAGAACACCGACGGGCCGCTGGCCGCAGAGTTCACCCGCGCACTTCAGGAGATGCAGATCGGACAGGCGCGCAGCGACGCACTGCGCGCGTTGCTAACCCGGACCACAGTGGCTGAGCTCCGGGTGTTCGTGGCAGCTCTGGTCCAGGCTGGTGAGCTCGGCATCCCGATCGCGAAGGTACTGCGCGAGCAGGCGGGCGAGATGCGCGTCCGGCGTCGGCAGCGGGCCGAGGAGCAAGCACAGAAGGTTCCTGTCAAGATCATGTTCCCGCTAGTATTGTGCCTGTTCCCGGCGCTGATGGTGGTGATCATCGGACCCGGCATCCTGCGCATCGCCCACGCGCTATTCCACGTGAATATCGGCGTTCCGTGACCGCGCAGGTCACGGCGCCGGACCGAGTCTGGGGTCCGGCCGGCGGCCGCAGCCGACCACTGCCCTGGGGAGTTCCTGGTGGCCTGGCCTGGCTCGTGGCCGTGGCGTCGCTGGCCTTCTTCGCAACTGCGCAGTACTGCCATCAGCTCTACGTCGACACCTACTTCGATCTGTACGCGGGGCGGTTCGTGGCGCAGCACGGCGTCCCACAGCGCAACGTGGTGACGGTCATCGCACATGGCCGGCCGTGGGTCGACCAGCAATGGCTCGGCCAGCTCGCCTATTACCGAGCCTGGCAGGTCGGCGGTTATGCGGGCGTGGTGATGCTGTCCGTCGCCCTGGTTGCTATCGGCTTCGCCATCCTCGGTGCCCTCATGCTGCGGCGGGGCGTGTCGCCACTGGCCATGTGTGGCTGGACACTCGCAGCGCTGGCGGTGAGCTACGGATATGCCACTCCGAGGACGCAGAGCTTCGGATATCTGTTCCTGCCCGTGGTGCTCTGGCTGGTGCTCGCCGATGACGGCCGGAGCTGGCCGCGGGCTTGTACCTGGCTGTCGATACCGCTCCTGGTGGTGTGGGCGAACGTGCACGGATCGGTGCTCCTCGGTGCCGGGATCGTGGGGCTGCACGCCGCCTCGCGCGCGTGGGGAGCACTGCGGCGCCGGGATCAGCGCGGACTGGCTTTGTATCTGCTGCTCGGGACCTGCGCGGTCGGCTCGTTGATCTGCACCCCCTACGGCATCGGCGTCGTGCGCTATTACGGCAGTCTGATCGGGAATCCAGTGCTGTTGCGCTTCGGCGGGGAGTGGGCACCGCCGAATCCGGCCGATGCCGCATCCTGGGCGTTTTTCGCCGTCGTTGTCGCGACCATGGTTGCGATGGCACGTGCCTGGCGCCGCGGCGTCAGGCCGGAGCCCGGACTAGCTGTCTTCGGCGCGGTCACCCTCGGCGCTGCCCTGCTGGCCTTCCGCAACACGCCCTGGTTTGGCGTCGTCGGCTGCCTGCTGGCAGCAGATGCGCTGGCTGGCCTGGCACCGGCCCTGGCGCCCTTCTTCCGCCGGGCGCTGGCCGCGACGCTGGCAGCGATTGCAGTCGTCAGCGCGGTCGGACTGGCGCGCACGCCGGTCGGTCAGTACGAGGCGCGACTCCCACGCCAGGCTATCGACGTCGCGGCGAATGTCGCCGCACACGCCTCAGGGCTGTCGGTGCTGTCGGACCAGTGGTGCTCGGTCGGATTGCTGTGGCTACATCCCGCGCTGCTCGGCCGGGTGGCCTTCGACGTGCGAGAGGAGCAGTACAGTCAGGCAGAGCTAGCATCACTCCTCGATTTCATGCTCGCCAGGGGATCGGAGTGGAGACGAGGGCTGCGCGGCTACGACCTTGTAGTCGTCTCGCGCCGGTGGCACCCGCGCCTCGCAACCGCCATGATGCAGACCCCCGGCTGGCGGGTTGTCTATGCCGCCGACTCTGGTGTGGTCCTTGAGCGCGTCCGCTGATCCGACCGCGGTGGCCGGACCGCCGACGATAGTGACCGGACCGGCGAGGATCAGGATCAGCGCTGCTGTCGTAGTCGTGGCTTGCTATGTGACCGCGGCCGTCGTGGTGACCTGGCGGCTGTGGGCAGACCCAACGTCTCAGGTGGTGGCCGGCAACGTGCCGGACGCTGACGCGTTCGCCTGGTTCCTGCGCTACGACGCGACAGCGCTCGCGCACGGCCGGCTGCCCGCACTGATCACGTCCGCGCTGAACGCCCCGCAGGGCGTGAACGTGATGTGGAACAACTTCATGCTGCTGCCAGGGGTGCTGCTGGCTCCAGTCACGCTGGGGTTCGGCCCGCAGGTCAGCCTGACGCTCATGACCACGGTGGGTTTCGCCGGCTCGGCCTGCGCCCTGTTCTACGTGCTGCGGCGATGGAGCGTCAGCACCGGCGCGGCCGGACTGGCCGGCGCTGTGTACGGGTTCTCTCCTGCGCTGCTGCACTCCGCGATCGACCACTACAACCTCCAGTTCGCGGTGCTGCCCCCGCTCATTGCAGACCGGGTGCTGCGGCTGGCGATCCCGCGGGCCCGCAGCTGGCTGCGCGACTCCCTATGGCTCGGGGTCCTCTGCGCCGCTCAGATCTTCATTGCCGAGGAAGTCTTGGCGGAGACCGGACTGGCAGTCGTGTTGCTGCTGGTCGTGCTCGCGGCCGGAGCGCCCCGGCTTGCCAGGGAACGCCTTCTCGCAGTGCTTGGCGGCCTGGGTGTGGCTGGCGGCACGGCGCTGGTGCTGGCCGGATACGCGCTGTGGGTGCAGTTCTTCGGGCCACTCGTGCAGCACGGAAGCCGATTCCCGCCGGGCACTTTCCAGAACAACATGTCTGGCTTTGTGACCCCTTCCCGGTATCTGCTGTTCCACACGGCGAGCAGCGCGGCGGGGGCGGCGCGCTTTCAGTATGGCGCGTCGGAATACCTCGGCTACCTGGGCTGGCCGCTTCTGGCGGCGCTGCTCGTACTCACCGTTGTGTGCCGACGTCAGGTGGCGATTGCGGCGTGCGCGCTCGTGTTCGTGCTGCTCGAGTTGCTGTCGGTGGGCTCGCAAGGGCGGCTCGCGGGGACTAGCACGGTGATAAGCCTGCCGTGGGCATGGCTAACCCGGTTGCCGCTGCTAGGGATGGGGCTGCCGGACCGGCTATCGATCTTTGCGGACGGTTTCGCGGCTGCCATGATCGGCTTCGGCCTGGATGCGCTTGTTGCTAAGGCCAGTAGCACCGGCACACGCTGGCGCGCGGCTGCAGTGTGGTGGGCCGCGGCTGCGGCGGTCTTGCCGCTCACGCCGCTGCCGCTGCCATCCGCGTCCACGTCGGGGCCTCCGGCCGGCTGGCAGGCGGCATTCGCCGCGCTGCATCTGCCCCCCGGCGCAACTGTGCTGACCGTCCCGATCCCGGCGGGGGACGATCCGCTGACCCCGCCGATGCGCTGGCAGGCCGACACCGGCATCCCGGGGAGGCTCATTGGTGGTTATTTCGAGGGCCCGGACAACCGGGGTCATGCGGCCCTGGATGGCACTGGCCTCCGGCCAACCGCCCTGTACCTGGATCAGCTCTGGCTCGGAAGCCCGCCCCGGTCTGCCCCGACCAGGGCCCAGGCTGAGGACGACTTGAGGTATTGGCGGCCGGCGGCGGTCGTGGCCGTCACGCCCCGAGGTTCGCCCGTAGACCGGTACCTGACCGGACTATTGGGGTTGCCGTCGGTCGAGGCCGGGGATGTGATCGCCTGGCAGCTGCCGGCAGCTCCGTAGCGGCCACCGTGTCAGCTAGCGCCTCATGAGGCTGGGTGTAAACCAGCGAGGGCAGTCCTGCGTCAACTAGCCAGCGGATCTGATAGTGGGTGGAGAGGTCGGATCCCGACATAAGGGGTGGGAGTTCGGTATGCCGATCCGCATTGTCGTCGTCGACGGCCATACGCTGACGCGCTACGGCTTCCGCGAGCTCGTTGCTCAGCAGCCCGACATGGAGATCCTGGCTGAGTGCGGTCTCGCCGCAGACGCCACGGACGTGCTGGCTGTCTTCCGGCCGGACGTGGTGACCGTCGACGTGTCGCTGCCAGACGGCGACGGGCTGCGGCTTGCCAGGGAGCTTCGGGATCAATACCCCGAGCTCGGAATTGTCATCCTGACGTCGAAGGATCAGGATGACGTGCTGTTCCGAGCGCTCGAGACTGGCGTCTCGGCTTTTGTGCCCAAGACCGCGCCCGTGGCCGAACTGCTCGCCGCCATCCGGCACGCCTCCGTCGCAGCTCTGTCGTTCACGGCGGCCGGACTGGCCGGCGCGTTGTCGCGCCGGCAGGCGGTGCGCAATCAGATGGCGCTCAGCGCGCGGGAGGGACAGGTTCTCGAACTGCTGCACAGCGGCATGTCGATCCCCGCGATCGCCCTGCAGATGTACATCAGTCCTTCGACGGCCAAGACCTACGTGTCTCGCCTGTACGAGAAGCTGGGGGCCGCCAACAGGGCGCAGGCGCTCATGATCGCGTACCGGCACGGCCTGATTCAGTTCGATCACGACATTCCGCCCCGCCACGTGGCCGCCCCAGCCGACAGCGCAGTCGCGGCCGCAATCGCCTAGCGGCCGGTTGCGCCGATGCGGCTGAGACCCCGGCATTGCGCTGCTAGGCCCAGACGCCCCGTTACCGGTAATTAACGAATTGCAGGGCTATGTCGAGGTCCTTGCCGCGGAGCAACCCCTGTACCTCTTGTAGTTCGTCCTTTTTCTTGGAGGAAACGCGCAGTTCGTCGCCCTGGACCTGAGCGCGAACGCCCTTCGGGCCCTCGTCCCGGATGATCTTTGAGATGTTCCTGGCGTGGTCCTGGGAGATGCCTTCCTTGAGCCCGATGTGCAGCCGGTACTCCTTGCCGGAGAGCTTCGGTTCGCCGGGGTCCAGCACCTTGAGCGAGACCGATCGCTTGATCAGCTTCTCCTTGAACACGTCAAGCACTGCGTTGGCGCGCTCCTCGCTGTTGGCCTTGATCTCGACGGCCTCCTTGCCCGACCAGGCAATGGAGGCGCCGACGCCGCGGAAGTCGAACCTCGTACCGACCTCCTTGACCGTCTGATTCAGCGCATTGTCGACTTCCTGATGATTGATCTTCGAGACGATGTCGAAGGAAGATTCGCCTGCCACGGTGCTCAGGCTATCGCCGCGGCCGCCGTCTCGCTCGGCCCGCAACGCAGCCTGGGTCGCTGGTCGTACTGGCCCAGGTCACCGCAAGTCTGGCCACGGATGTGAAGTAGCCCGGCGGTTCCGCTATCCTTCTGGTTGCCCGTTCTCCGGGACGGCACGGCAGGTTGCCCGAGTGGCCAAAGGGAGCGGTCTGTAAAACCGTCGGCTCAGCCTACGTTGGTTCGAACCCAACACCTGCCACCAGCACACATACCAGGTCAGCGCGTTGCGAGCGCTCAGATAACGGGTCGTCGCCTGCAGTCGGCTGCCCTGACATGCCCTGCGAGGAGAAAGCGTGATGGCTGTCACCAGGATCGCATCGGTCGATGACGCGGCGGCCCTGGCGGCCACACTGCAAGAGAACCGCGAGTTCCTCGCCCCGTGGGAGCCACTCCGGGACGATAGCTACTTCTCTGTGGAAGGCCAGCAGGAGGCCCTGGAGCAGGCACTGGAGGGGTACGCGCGGGAGAGCACTGTGCCGCTCGTCATCCTCGACGACGGGCAGATCGCCGGACGCATCACGATCAACGGGATCACCCGCGGCGCCTTTCAGTCCGCGAGTGTCGGCTACTGGGTGAGCAAGTCGCACAACGGACGTGGCCTCGCAACCGCCGCAGTCGCCGACATCATCACGATCGCCTTCAGAGAACTTGGCCTGCACCGGCTCCAGGCGGAAACCCTCCTGCACAACACGGCATCCCAGCGGGTACTCACGCGCAGCGGCTTCAGGCCCTTCGGCATAGCGCCCGCATACCTGAAGATCGCCGGAAAGTGGCAGGACCATGTTCTCTTCCACGCATTTAGTCCTGCCGAGCCCCCGGATAGCCCGCCTCGGCCCGGTTACCCAGCCTGAGCCGACGCGCTGGTCACCGTCCGGACCTTGCCTCCGGGAGCACGCACCATCAGCTTGATCAGTTCCTCGGTGACGCGGGGCTCAAGGCCCTCGGTGTGCCCCTTGTCCAGCCGCACCACATCAGCGATCACCCGCCCGTCACGCCCGCCCGGATAGACGTACACCTGCGCCGTCCCC
>Ga0126371_10006972_pt1 | contig 10085 bp, 16 predicted proteins | sample PanSoiMetaPlot_4_FD_110145 | JGI IMG/M metagenome (GOLD analysis project Ga0126371, IMG submission 110145) | Tropical forest soil microbial communities from Panama - MetaG Plot_4 | ecosystem: Environmental > Terrestrial > Soil > Tropical forest > Bulk soil | place: Panama | collected 2016-02-17
CCCAGGACACTGCACTACCTCCCTGGTCCGCGGCGCGAACAGGCTAAGCTGCCTATCGCTTCTTGTGCTCAATCGCCCGCGGCGGCTCCTTGATTTGCTGAAGCGCAATCACCTGCCTGGATTTCATCTGCTCGTATTCGCGCAGTGACTTGCGAAGGTCTCCGATGAGTTCCCTCACTACTCGGACTTGAGAGTCCGCGCCCAAGCGCTGCAAGTGATCACGCAACCAGTACAGCGTTTTCGCGCGGGCTTCCTCGCTCTGTTCTCGGGTCTTAATCACGTCGCTCAACATCTGGTCCTCCTCTCAATCTCATCTCGGGGAACAGGACCGCCTGGTCCTGGTTCGCCTGCACATTCGCGGCATGCGCGATCTCGCGGAAGAGGCGCACGATCGGCCCACGCGCCTTGTGCCTGTGACAGCTACAGCAAAGCTCAGTCGCTTTTCGACAAACACACTTGGCTCCACATACCGGACAGATCATCGCGGCGGTCCTCCTTCAACCAACATTCTTGTGCTCTTCCTGGCTATACGGCTGCTCTGCGTGCGTCCGTATCCAGAGTCCTATCAGTGCCGAATGCGATCGCACCCGCATCGCCTTGACTTGGGTTGGTTTGTCTTCGTCGTCCGGCACAATGAGACCTCGCCGCGCGCAAGCGTACATGAGACCGCCTACCGCACTGTGGTGTCCTGGTGGCAAACCCACCATCTTGATGATGGTCTCCGAAGTGAGCCGTTTGCCTGCCGGAAGCGAGATCACGGCGGCGATGAATTCGCGCCGATACTCTGCGTTGACGTGCGCCAGGGCTCGGGCGATCCCGCGCCGCTTCGCTTCGTCACCGTTAGTGGCGAACAGCGTGAGTTGTCCTTTGCGTCTTCTCATCGCTTGAATAGGTCCCCTTGCGGCGTTGGCGGTTTGGGACGGCGCCGCGGGTGTGGCCTTATGGGGAGCGGATCGCAGTTCCAAGGGGTACAGTTGCGCAGCGACTTCCCGCACTGGCAGACTGGCTCCCCCAGGTCGAGGTTTTTGGCGTGCGAGACGGCGAGTCTTCTGAGGTGCGCGCGATGGTAGCGGACCGCCTGGCAAGTCGAACACATGACCGCCTCTTCCTCGTCATCATCCTCAAGGTAGGGATCCGGGATTTCATCCCCGCAAACCATGCACTCGCGGAAACAGGAGTCCTCTTCAATGACCAATTTCAGCATCACTTACTCCGTGAGATCCCGTACTCGTCGGTATCGTCAGGGTATGAGTTCTCCTTATATCCGAAGCGTCCCTGGGACTCGTAGTTCGCGGTCGATTCTGATTCGGTACTAGTCCTAGGAGAGTACCGTTTCTCATTTTCTGAATTTTCAGTAGCCTGGCTTATATCGGTGAGGGGGACGTAATACCGGAATGGTCGCCCTTTCTTGCCCTCTCCGGTGCGACCAATGCGGTTGTTCTTGAAGAGAAACCAGGCGCAAGACTTGGCCACTTGGTAGGAAAGATCTAGGTTTTCTGCGATGTCCCCCGTGGTCATCTCGGATCCCGGTTCCGCGGCCAGGAGTTCATAGACGCGCTCCGCGTAGACTTCGGCGAGCATGTAATTTTGGAAGGCGCCGCCCAGTTGAATCGATCCGTCAGGCTCTCGAACAAGACGAGACTCCTTGAGGGCTTCGCCCCGCGGATCTCGCACACTAGTACTACTTATTGAGTGAACTCCCGGTCCGAAGCGCCGCACCAGAATGATGGGAGAAACGCGCGCCGCCAGCCCTTGCGATCCCAGCGCCGCGACCGTAGCATCCCCGATGTTCGCGTTCTTGGGCGCATGATGCAGGACGCAGATATGGGCGCCCGTCGCACTCGCCACGTCCTGAATCTGCCCTACGGCCCTCCTGGTGCCCGCGTAAGACATCTCGTCATCGACCCTCACGAAATCGAAAAGCATGTCCACGATGACCAGGACGGCCCTATGCCTGGTGATGTCCTTGGTCAGCATCCCCAGAAAGTCAAAGTCGTCACTTCTAATCTGGGACTTGCCAAAGAAGCGGAGCCCGTCACCGGGAGCCCAGCCCAAACGGATCAACTCGGACCGCGCGGCCATCTCTTCATCTTCGGACGCGATGTAGAAGACCGGCCCACGAAGAACCTCGCGGCCCAGGAACGGGAACCCTTTGTCGATGCAGATGGCCATCCAGCGAGCGAGGGTAGACTTGCCGCTATGCTTGCCCCCGGTGATCATCGAGACCGCGGACGAATAACAAAGCTTGTCGATCACCGGCTGCCGGTCCAGGTAAGCTTCGTTCGCGACCGTCGCCTGCCCAAGTTCCTCCCAAGGGATTTCGGCAGGAGTCACGAACCCACGATCGATGACGCTTATACGGCGTTGCCATTCGCCCAAGAGGGAATCCGCCGCGATTCCGTTGTAAGCCATCGCCACGAGTTCACCGGCATCGTTGGCAATGCGGCGCTTGACCGCGAAGTCCTTCACCATCCCCGCGTAGTAACCGGCGTTCGAGATCTCGGGCACCATGCTGACCAGATCCGCGATGTAGGTTGCCCCTCCAATTTGGTCGAGCTTGCCGTGCGAGCGCAGGTAGTTGCGCATCGTCAGAGCGTCAATGGGCTCCCCGCGGTCCGCTATGTCGCACATCCCTTGGAAGAGAGTTCGATGACTCTCGCGGTAGAAATCCGCGGTAACCAGGACACGCCTGGCTGAGGCTAGGGCCTCGTTGTCGATAAAGATGCTTCCTAAGACCGCTTGCTCGGCTTCGAGGTTGTGCGGCTGCGGGCGCCGCGAAAAATCGCTCTGTGGGGCTTTCTGTGGCGACGGCGTAGGTTCCGGTGGGCGAGGTCGCCGCGGAGGTTCGATCTTGAGGTCCGCCGCGGTAAGGTTCATCGCAGCAAGCACGGCCTCATTGGTGCAATGTTCAAAGCAGAGAATCACCAGGCGATCCCCGGCTCGCCGCGCGACAAGGGTATGCTCTTTATCGATCGGACAATCCATCCGGATCCGGTCGTCATCAAGTTGCCTTGCCCCGCTGCACCGCTCCGCAAACGCCCGCAAATCCATGACGCGCGACCTCCCCTCTCTCTCTCAAAGTATGGGCTGCATATGGGCTGGAAGTGCGATATTCTATGTACCTGGTTATCCCACATAATCACTCTTTGTCAGCACGGCCAGAAGTGCGAAACCCCTACGGAGAGTAGGGGTTTCTGTATCTGGGTATGTCTCAATAGCTCCTGCGTATCATGCTGTATCAACCATCGGTTTTCGATTCGACGTCGGATTCCTAAGCCTCTAAGTGGCTGATTTTACAGGATTTTCTGGCACCACTACGGAAGTTGGGCTGTATATGGGCTGGTTGGTCCCCAAGCTCATCCCCTGGCCCGCCATGAACTGCTCGTACTGCCGCGCTGTTGCCTCAGCGGTCGCCTCGTTCACGATCGAGTAGCGTTGAAACACGGAGGTGGTTTTGTGACCCGTCACCTTCATCGCCCACTCCATCGGCACGTTGGCCCGCGCCAGGTTGCGCACCACCGTGCGCCGGAAGTCATGCACCAGCATGTTGGCGTTCCGTAGCTCGCCCGCCTGGTACGCCTGCCTCACTGCTTTCGTCCACATATTTTTGAAGTTGCGCACCCGCGCTCCGTCGTCGTACACGAAGAGCGCATCGATCTTCCACCCCGTGCGCGCCTCGATAGCCTGGATGCGCTCGACCTGGGCGACCAGCACCGCGCGCAATTCCGCGGTAAGTACGAACTCGCGCCCGGCCAGGTTCTTGGTCGTTCCTACTTCCAAGCGCAGCCGGTTAGCCTTGAGGTCGAGGTTGTGGCGATTAAGCCCCAGCACCTCGGCACGCCTCCAGCCCGTGACGTACAAGGTCTGTACGACCGGCTTTAGGGCGGGCGAGATATACTTGAGCACGGCCAGGAATTCATCGTGCTCGAAGAAACCCTGGCGCGCGTTGCCCTTCTCGGAAAACAGTTCGACTGGTGGAACTTCCTTGACCAGGTTGCGCTTCTGACCGTGCGTGAACGCCGAGTGCAGAAACACAAGCTCACGATTGATAGTCGCGGGCCGAAGCAGGCGCCCAGTGTGCGCGGAGACTTCCTTGGAGCGGTCATCCCGGTAGCGCAGCAGCATCGCACCGTCGCAGTCCGCGGCCAGCACGCCCTTGAAATACTCACGCGGGCGCACCAGCGCCGAGAGTACCTTGGCAAGGCTGCGCTTGCCCTCAGTGCGATAGTCGTTCTCGACCAGATCCAGCAGTTCAGTCACCTTAGTCGCCGCGGCCTGGTCCTCGCGCATGGGCGCCGAATTGCGCAGCGGCTTGCTCGACGGGAACATCGCCAGGAGGTCCCGGCGTGCCTGCTCGCTCCGCTCACCACCCAGCGCAGCCTGCGTCTCTAAAGCGGATGCCTGGTCTTCAGTGTCACGAATTAAGGCGTTGGTGTGGGGACCCAGCTTGCCGTCCTTGGTCTTGCGCCTGCGGTAGGGAATGCGTGCGCCTTCGGGATAAACCCGAATCTTCACGCCGTTAAGTTCAAGGACAATACGAGTATTGCCTTGCGGATCGGACTCAGTTCTAGCCATTTCTATGGCCCTCCTATTGGGGTCAATGCGCGTCCAACCTCTTATTTTGGTTGGTGCGTATCGCCGTGTTATACAGACCGTATCAGCATTGCTATCACAATGCAAGGGCATCCGACCATCTCAAATGACCGTTCGGATGGACGCTTCGTAGACGGTCCAGTCGATTAACCGTCTGCCATTGAAGTCCACCAGGACCGAGCCGGGCGGCATGCGCCGCTTCTTGAGCCACACGAAAACCGTGTGAGGAGTCCGATCGATGCGGCGCGCAAACTCGGCGATGGTGATGCGCTCGTGATTACCCCGCGGCCTTTCGCGGTGGTGGTTCCTGCTCACCTTCGGAGAGCGCTCCGCTATCGAGTTCGGTGTGGTCGTCTCGATTGTCAGTAAGTTCTCCATAGAGTCGTTCCATTCCCTTCACCCAGTCATCGAATGTGTGGAGCAACGGCTCCACGTCGCCCAGGATGTTCTTGACCACGCGCGCCGCACCTTCCCGATCCGCGCTGACAGTGGCGGGCTCCTTGTGGCGGTGTAGAAATTTCTCGGCATCAATGCGCGTCATTTGGGTGCCTCCCTGCGAGGGAAGCTGATAGACGCCATCGTCCGGTCCCAGATGCTTTACGACACGGTAAATGTAGAGGCGCGAGACGTTGAGGTAGTGAGCAAGCTCGGTAACCGTGTACAATCCGTGCCTGCCCACACTAGGCCCCGGTGATCCCTTCTTTCGCGACATGCAAACCTCCTGTTTGGTTTCTCTACGGCGCACACCAGCTAAGTTTCCCCACCAGATTTTCGGCGGTGATACCGGACTTGCGCTCCAGGAGCAGGACTCGCTCAACCGCGACCCCGCGCAAATGGCCGCGGCGCATGTAGTTGAAGATCGACCGCTCACTTACCTTTAATAGGCGCGCGCAGTTCTTGACTCCTCCAGCTTGTCTTATCGCGGCTTCGACCGCATTAAATTCTGGACTCATGGGTCTATTTCGGTCATTTCCGGACTGGTCGGTTCCGGAATATATTTCGATCGTTTCCATAGGTGATTATCAGAGCGTTACGGTGCGTTTGACGTGTACACCCGCTTTCAGTTCACCGTCAACGCCAGCCCGCAAAAAGTTACTGACAGGATGAAATTTCAACAGGAAGATCGGTCCCCTCCAGCATACGTCAGACCATCGGGTACTACCTGGGATGCTGTTCACAAGCGTGTGTTGTTGACCGGGTGATCGGATGGTGGTTGACGTTTCGCATGACGATTTGCTGAACTCGATTTCACTTTCAGACAAGAGGAATAACCAATGGGTGATCTGATCAAGGCTCTGGTGGACCGCAACCGCGAGAACGTCATCCGGCGCCTGCCCAAGTACATGAGCGGCGAGCAATTCATGCAGCTCTGCTACGCGCTCGACCGCAACCCGAAGCTCGCGATGGCCGCGCAGCGCAATCCCGATGGACTACTAAATGCGATTCTCAGAGCCGCCGACTGCGGCCTGGTGATCGGCTCGGCCTACGACCACTGCACCCTGATACCCTACGAGACCAAGAGCGGGAGCGTGGACATCCAGCTTTCGATCGGTTACCGCGGGCTCATTTACCAGTTGTTCCGCGCGGGCGCGATCATCAAGGCGACCGCGGCGTGCGTCTACGAAGGCGACGAGTTCTTCATTGAACTCGGCGACCAGGAAACCCTGATTCACAAGCCCGCGCTCAACGACGAGCGGCGCGCGGATCCGCGGTGGCTATTCGACAAGCGCAACATCAAAGGCGCCTACGCAATTGCCTGGCTTCCGCTGGCGCCGCTCAAGCATCACCGTTGGTGTTTCATCGGCGAGATCGAGCGCGCCCGGCTCAACTCCAAGATTCCGGACGGTCCCGCCTGGAGCCACCACTATCCGGCGATGGCGCAAAAGACCGCGGTACGCCGCCTCTCGAAATTGATCGAGGTGTGCGGCGAGACCGCGGAGAATCGCGAAGCCTGGGACCGCTACGGGCGCACGGTGGAACTGGAGAATTCCGAGTACAAACGGTTTGACGATGATGACGACAATGAGACTCCTGACGACCTTCCCGGAACACGCGCGGGACGGTTAAGCCCCAAGCCGGGCGCGGCGGCGGGTGAGGCGAACACGGAGCAGGGCACTTCAGTTAAAAATAACACCCCACCCCCACAAACTGAGGGCCGTAACAAACGCTCCGATGCTCCCTCGCCGCCGCCGCAAAAACAAGCCGAGCCTGAGCCGCCCGAAGTTGACGAGCCCATCACGGACGAGCAACAGGACGAATTGGGCGATCTTGCAAGCATGGCGGGGATGAAGACCTCGGGTCTTAAGAAATTCGTCAACGAAACCTTCGGCATCGCTGACCCGGCGATGCTCAGCCGCAAGCAGGCAAGCCAGGTAATGACCGCTCTGAAGAAACAGGCAAAATGAGTTCCCGCGGATCGCACAACGGACGCTACATCCTGCACGGTAAGATTCCGGTCCCGTGCGAAGACCTCCTGACTTGGGCGCGATGGATCGAGGACCACTGGCGCGACCGAATCGTCCGGCAGGAAGAAGTCGGCAATCTGTTTGTCAGCACCGTATTCCTGGGCCTTGATCACGATTGGTCATTTGAGGGTCCGCCCATGCTGTTCGAGACGATGGTATTCAGGAACGACACGGATCCCCGTGAGTCAGTGGACGACGCTCCTTTCCAGCGGTCCTCAACCTGGGAACTTGCGCTGGAGTGCCACGCGGAAGCAGTCGCGTGGGCGAGGGAGCGGCTTTCGTGAGCGAATGGGACGAAAGCTTTCGCCTCGCCTGGCCATCCACCACCCAGATAATCCGTTACTTCGGATTGATGGGCGACCTGGAGCAGTTCAGCAACACGGCGGCGATGCGCCGCGGGCGCCTGGTCACCGCGGCCTGTCATCTCATCGCCGCGGAGGAGTCCTTGGGCAACGGCTGGGAAGAGCGGCATCCCGAGTGTGCGCCTTACCTTGCGGCCTATCGGAAGTTTATGCGCGAGCACGAATTCACCATCCTGGAAGCGGAGAGGGAATATCGTTCCGAGACACTGCGCTTCATCTCGCACCCCGATCAGATCGGAATGCTGGACGGCAAGAGCCCGGTAGACCTTGAACTCAAGTCCGGCTCGATGCCGCGCTGGTGTCGTCTCCAGACTGCCGGACAAGTTTTGGCTATCGGTAATCCGATGCGCCGCTACGCCCTGCATCTCAAAGTGGACGGCGAATACAACCTGATTCCACACGAGGACTACCGGGACCTAGATCGCTTCCGCGCGATGGTCGATGTGTGGTGGACGGTCCAAGAGTACACAAATGGACGAAATAGCGACGATTGATACCCAGAGCATCGTCAGGACTTTTGACGATCCCCTGCGGGAAATGACCGAGATGACCACGGAGCTTAAGGCGATGCAGCCGAGCCCCACCAAAGCGCGCCTGGCTCTCGAATACGCTCAGTATGCCAGGCGCTATATGGATGCGGTTGACGCCTCACCGCTCACCGCGCACAAGCAGCGCCTTCACGAGTCGCACCGCTTCATCACCGGCACCATCAACAAGGTGCGCAAGCCCGCGGAGATCTTCTTCAAGTTCTGCAACGACACCCGCAGTGAATGCGAGGTGGTACGCCGAATGAAAAACGAGGCGGACCGCCAGAAGAAAGAGGCAGAAGTCAATCGCCAGGCCCAGGAAGCCCGCCAGGCCGAGGTCGAGCACCTACGCGAGATCGGCAAGACCGAAGAGGCCGAGGCCCGCGCCCAGGAGCCGGTCACCGCGATAACCGTCAGCATCAACGAGGACCGGGGAAAACCGACCGGCGAGATGTTCGTGGAGGTGTGGGTGCCGCGGCGGGATGATGCGGGGGAGGTCTGCTTCAGCGATCGTACCGCTTACCTCAAGTGGATCGCGGACCGCCCCGAGATGCACCACCTCATCGACCACAACTATGGACGGATTAAAAAGCTCCTCACCGACAACCGCGGCCTGGTACAGCCGCCCGGCCTGATCATTGACCACAAGTTCGAGCCGCGCACCCGCAGGGAGGTGGACGATGAGCCCGCATGATCACATCTGCGCGAAATGCAGCGATGCGTTCCTATGCAACTGCACCGAGTCGGAAGTGAACGACAACCTGTTGTGTCCGCGCTGTGGCGAGGAGTATCGGCGCATCAAGGACGCGCCGCGGAGCAGGTCCACCAAACTGGTGTATAGTGGCGCGCAGCGGAGGCACTGGAGATGAGTAAGTGCCGCGGTTGTGGGGCTGAAATCATCTGGGCCGTAACCGAGACCGGCAAGCGCATCCCGCTTGACGCGAAGGACGAGCGGCGCTTCATCGTGGGCGTCAGTCAAGTTGATGGCCAGGTCGAAGCGCTCTTGTGCAAGACCTACCAGACCCACTTCGCAACCTGCCCGAGAGCGACGGAGTTTCGGCTACATTGAGCCCGATCATCATCGTAGTTGCCGGGGAAGCGGCACCGTTTCGCAAAAAGGTGATGTCCTGGAACGCCAAGGACGGACGCTCCGGAACTCACGCCTACGATGATAAGAAGTATGCCGCGTGGAAGGATGTCGCCCGCTACTGCGCATCCAAGGTAATGGGTACGCAGCCCCCGCTCGCTTGCCCGATTGACTTCACGCTCAAGGTTTATTTCGAGATCCCCGAATCCTGGTCAAACCGCAAAAAGGATCATGCACGCCGCGGTGTCCTGCGTCCGGTCATCACCCCCGATGCCGACAACCTGTGCAAGGCCGCGGCGGATGCGATCACCGGCATCGCGATAAGGGACGACAAGTTCATCGTGGATGCCAAGATCGAGAAATGGTACAGCGACCGGCCCCGAGTCGAAATGGTAATTCGGGAAGCGCCGCTGATGCTGGTGGAACCTGAGCTAGACTTGCATCAGGGAGGATAAGTTATGTTCTCCAGCCGCCTGTTGACGGTTGATGAAATGGCCGACATCCTCCGCGTCTCCAGCGCGGGTCTATATCGACTGCTGCGTGAGGGAAAAATAAAGGGCGCATTCCGGCTCAACGGAAGCGGAAACTGGAGAATCGAGCATCGCAAACTCCTTCAATGGATCACTGACCAGGAACGCCGCTCACTGTCGGCCTAGTTGCTGGGATCGCCTGTCTTCGGGTCTTTGCGTTTCGGACGTTGGCGAATCCCGTATTCCTGCTCCCTTTCGCTTGGAGTGATGCACGCGGCCCGCTGTTCGTCGGTTTTACTGGAATTGAGGCAAGTCCGGTATTGGACTTTCAGATCGTCATCGATGAACTTCATCACTATGTCGATATTGTGCTTCTGGTCGTTCATGTGCTGGTTGAGCAGGTAGAGTTGCGACTGGCTGTAGGTGTTCAACTGATTCAGTGACGTGGTGACGTAGTGCGCGACGAAGTACCCAGCCCCAATAGCGATTAAGCTAGGCACGCCAACAATTCCCGCCGCAAGCCAGATCGGCGCGGTCGCCCACCACGGCGGTTGCGTCGAAACCTTTTCAGCCAGTTCTTC
>Ga0126371_10006973_pt1 | contig 10084 bp, 10 predicted proteins | sample PanSoiMetaPlot_4_FD_110145 | JGI IMG/M metagenome (GOLD analysis project Ga0126371, IMG submission 110145) | Tropical forest soil microbial communities from Panama - MetaG Plot_4 | ecosystem: Environmental > Terrestrial > Soil > Tropical forest > Bulk soil | place: Panama | collected 2016-02-17
GAATGGCTCCAGCGAGCGGTTCGTGGGCGAGTTCATCAAGGACCATCGGCAACGCATTGTCCTCGCCACCAAATACAGCAATGCGATGCCGGGAAACGATCCGAACTCTGCGGGCAACCACCACAAGAGCATGATGCGGGCCTTAGACGCAAGCCTGAGCCGGCTGCAAACGGACTACATCGATCTCTACTGGGTCCACATCTGGGACCAGATGACGCCGGTCGAAGAAGTGATGCGCGCCCTCGATGACTTGGTCCGCCAGGGCAAAGTCCTCTACGCAGGCATCTCCGACGCGCCCGCTTGGTGGATCGCACAGGCCAACACTCTCGCCACGCTCCGCGGCTGGTCGCCCTTCATCGGATTGCAAATCGAATACAGCCTCACCGAGCGCACCGTCGAGCGCGAGCTGATCCCGATGGCGAAAGCGCTGAACATCGGCGTAACCGCATGGTCGCCGCTCGCCGGCGGCGTGCTCAGCGGAAAATATCACGGCAACGGGGCATCGTCGGACCAAAGCCGGGAGCAAGGCCGCATGTCCGGCGACGCAATGAACGCCTTCCGCCACGACCAGCAGCGTACCGAGCGCGTCATCGCCGCGATGCAAAGGATCGCCGCTCAAACCGGCCGCAGTATGGCCCAAATCGCGCTGGCATGGTTCCGCCACCGACCGGTCCCGGTGATCCCGATCATCGGTGCGCGCCGCCTCACACAGCTCCAAGACAACCTGGCTAGCCTGACGCTCACGCTCACCCCCGACCAGGTCAAATCGCTCGACGACGCAAGCCAAATCGAACTTGGCTTCCCGCACGACTTCTACAATAGAGACATGGTCCGCGGACTGGTATACGGCGGCATGCGCGACCAGATCGTCGCGTAAGCCAGAAAAGGGCCGTGGCTTAAAGCAAGTTCCCACTCGGCTGGGACGAAGAGAGATACAACGACTCCTCGCTCACTACGAACAACAGACTGAGGAAGAAGCCCTCATAGAGGACGAGGCTTCTAGCGAATCCTCCTAAACAACCACAGATATACCTCGCAACTGATTGGGCCAACCACGGTGCTCGCTTCAGCGTGCCGTGTCCCCACTCATGGGGACACGCTGCTGTAATAGTCTCTATGCGCCAAGACAAGCCCACCGCGATCCACTTTACCTCCGTCGCCGACTACATATCCCTACAACCCCCAGCAGCCCAAATCGTTCTCGAGCGCGTTCGCAGCACCATTCGCAAAGCTTTGCCCAAAGCAGAGGAATCGATTACCTACAACATGCCCACTTACAAAATGGACGGCGAGCCGATCCTCTATTTCGCTGGCTGGAAGCGCCACTATTCTCTTTACCCAATCAGCAAACGCGTAGCCGACGCCTTCCACATTGAACTTGCCGGCCACGAGGTGAACAAGAGCACCGTCCGGTTCCCGCTTTCCGAGCCCGTCCCAACCAAATTAATCGCGAGCATCGCGAAATTCCGCGCGAAAGAAGTCGCCGAGCGCGAGAATGCAAAGTCAGCGCGCGCCTAGCGCCGCCCGAGTTATCGAATGGACACGGCTGTGCCTGGTTTCATAGTCTCTAGCGACACGGAACTCGACTGGCAGACACTCCTTGAGCAATCCGGGGAGTAGTGGCTCAACATAACCTTGAACCATCACCGCTCCGGCCGCATAGCAGTAATCTACAGGAAGGACTACCGATGAGCATTACGTTAGCGCGGAGCTTGAAACGCGCCTTCGAGCGAATGCCCAAGCCGAAGGCATCAGGGTCGAAGCATCTGCTCCGTCTCGTTCGTTCCGACCAGGAAGACATCGAGCAACTCGAAACCCTCGCGCTGGAGGGTCTTAACTCGGGCGAGCCATCTCAAGCCGGTCCTGGCTACTGGGAAGAAAAGCACGGTCGTTTGGACGCGAGGCTTCAGACCAGCTCTCGGTGAGCCGTCGATATCTGATCCGCCCAAAGCGGACGAGGATCTCGACGATCAAGCTGTGTACGACGTTGCCGAAGGCAGCCCAGCGCTGGGCCGCCGCTTCCTGGTGGCCGCCCACAAAACCTTTGCCCTTCTCTCTACCCAACCAGAAATGGGCTGCAGTCCCAAATTCAAGCGCCGAGCACTTGTTGGCGCACGCATCTTTCGGATTCGAGGATTCGAGAATAGCCTGATCATTTATCTCACCGCTGAAAACGGCATCGAGATCCTGCGCGTCATCCACGGTGCCAGCAATATTCAGAGACTCTTGCGCTTAGAATCAGAGTAACCTCGCCGTCGCACGAAAATTTTCACTCGAAACAACGACTTGAGCCATTGGCAATCGAGCGCCAACTGAGCTCGAGCACGCGAACCACGGGGGCGACCCTTTACAAGACCCTTTACAAAATGAACCCAAGCTCGGCTTGCGGCCCCAACTTGGCTTCGTTTTTTCAAAATCCAAAAATCTCTACACCCTCCCCGCCGCTACCCCACAATACGTCATCCCCCGTTGGCTACGATACATTCATAAGCTCATGATCCGACTCGCCGCCCTCTCTCTCATCGCCATCGCGTGCGCCTCCGCCCAACAATTCCCGGCTTCCTCCTATTCCGCGCTCCGCTGGCGCATGATCGGACCCTTCCGCGGCGGCCGCACCGTCGCTGCCTCCGGCATTCCCGCCGACCCCACCACGTACTACGTCGGCGTCAACAACGGTGGCGTCTGGAAATCCACCGACACCGGCCGCACCTGGCAGCCCATCTTCGACTCCCAGCCCACTGGCTCCATCGGTGCGCTCGCCCTCGCCCCCTCCAACCCCAACATCATTTATGTCGGCTCTGGCGAAGGCCTCCAGCGCCCAGACCTCTCCGTCGGTGACGGCATCTACAAATCCATTGACGCTGGCCGCACCTGGACCCACCTCGGCCTCCGCGACGGCCAGCAAATCGCAGCCCTGATCGTCGATCCGCGCGATCCAGATCGCATCTTCGCCGCCGTCCTCGGCCATCCCTATGGACCCAATCCTGAACGGGGAGTCTTCCGCTCCACCAATGGCGGGGCCACCTGGCAGAAGGTCCTCTACAAGGACGAAAACACCGGCGCAATCGATTTGGCCTTCGATCCATCGAACGCCCGCAACGTCTATGCCGTTCTCTGGGCCGCGCGACAAGGCCCCTGGGAAAACGGCGCATGGAACGGCCCGCAAAGCGGTCTCTTCAAATCCACTGACGGCGGCGACACATGGCAGCAGCTCACCGGAGGCCTTCCGACTTACGCCGACGGACTCGGCCGCATCGGGATCGGCATTGCCCCCTCGAATCCGCGCCGCATGTATGCTCTGGTCGACGCGAAAACTTCCGCCCTCTACCGCTCCGACGACGCCGGTTCCACATGGACACGCGTGAACACCGAAGAGCGCATTACCGGCCGCGGCTCCGATTTCGCCAACGTGCGCGTCGATCCGAAAAATCCCGACAGGATCTACGTCGCCAACACCTCTACCTACCGCTCCGACAGCGCCGGCGAATCGTTCACCCCCATCAAAGGCTCACCCGGCGGCGACGACTATCACACCGTCTGGATCAATCCTCTTCACCCCGAGATCATCCTGCTCGCCTGCGATCAGGGCGCGACGATCAGCGTTAACGGCGGCGAAACCTGGACCTCCTGGTACAACCAACCCACCGCGCAGTTCTATCACGTCATCACCGACAATCGATTCCCGTATTGGGTCTACGGGGCGCAGCAGGAAAGCGGCTCGGCAGCCGTCAAAAGCCGCGGCGATTGGGGCCAGATCACCGCTCGCGACTGGCACACCATCGGCGTCGAAGAGTACGGTTACGTTGCGCCCGATCCTCTCGATCCCGACATCATCTACGGCGGCCGCGCCACGCGCATGAATCAAGTTACCGGCGAGGTCCAGGAGATCACTCCTGAAGTTCTGCGCGGGCAAAAATACCGCTGGCTGCGCACGATGCCGATGCTGTTCTCGCCCGTCGATCCGCACGTGCTCTACCTGGGATCGAACGTTCTCTTTAGAACCATCAACGGCGGCCATAGTTGGGACGTCATCAGCCCAGACCTCACACGCGAAAAGTACGATGTCCCCGAGAGCGTCGGTGTGTTCACGGAAGAAGCCCGCAAACAGGCCACCCGGCGCGGCGTCATCTATTCTCTCGCGCCATCTCACAGAGACATCAATGTCATCTGGGCCGGAACCGACGATGGACTCGTCCACGTCACTCGCGACGGCGGCAAAACCTGGTCGAACATCACTCCGCGCGAACTCACCCCCTGGTGCAAGGTCGCGCAGCTCGACGCCTCGCACTTCGACGATCAGACTGTCTACGCCGCGATCAATCGCTTCCGCCTCGACGATCTGAAGCCTCACATCTACCGCACGCACGATGGAGGCAAAACCTGGAAGGAAATTGTCAACGGTCTTCCTGACGGCCCGGTCAACACCGTTCGCGAGGATCCGGTCCGCAAAGGCCTGCTGTTCGCCGGAACAGAACTGGCCGTCTTTGTGTCATTCGATGACGGCGACCACTGGGAGCCCTTGCGCTTCAACATGCCCGCAACCTCCATCCGGGATCTCGTGATCCACGACAATGACATCGTCGTCGGCACGCATGGCCGTAGCTTCTGGATTCTCGACGACATCGCTCCACTGCGCCAGATGAACGAGAGCATCGTGAACGCCGACGCATACCTGTTCCGCTCCAGCACCGCGTACCGCGTCCGCCGAAGCGTCAACACCGACACTCCACTCCCGCCCGAAGAACCCGCCGGTGAAAATCCGCCCGACGGCGCGATCATCTACTACAACTTGAAATCGCCCGCACCCGTCACCATCGAGATCTTCGACGCGGCCAAGAAGTTGGTTCGCAAATACTCGAGCGGCGACAAACCAGAGCCAATCCCCGCCGATACCGTCGTCCAAACCCAGTGGGTTCGCCCAACCGCGATCCCGTCCAGCGATGCGGGCCTGAACCGTTTCGTTTGGGATCTCCACTACCCGCCGCCCGATTCAGTCGAACACGAGTACCCAATCTCTGCTGTCTGGCACAATACCCCGCGCTACCCGCAAGGGCCCGTCGTGCTGCCTGCCCAATACACCATTACGCTAACCGTCAACGGCAAGAGCTACTCACAGCCGCTCACCGTCAAAATGGACCCGCGCGTCAAAACCCCGCTCACCGGCTTGCAGGAACAATTCCGCCTCGCGACGAAGCTCGTAAGCATGATGCATCAGTCGATGCAGAACGCAAATGACGATCTGAAAAAATTGACCGAACAGCTTGGGCGCGTGCTCGGCGTGATCGAAGGCGCCGATGCGACACCGACCACGCAAGCCGAAGCGGCAGTCACCGATCTCGAGCGAAAACTGAATCAACTCCTAGCCAAGGCAAAATGAGCAAGGTCAGCTACGGAATCGCTGCCCCGTGCGTCATCCTGAACCTCGGCCTGTTCGGAATCGCGGCGCTGGTCATCGCCATCCTCGGTTATGATTTCCGCATCGGGCGTCTGATGTTCCCTCACAAAAGCTTCTATTTTCCGGCCGCGCTGCTGCTGGCCGAAACTGCGCTTATGATCGATTACTCGGTGCGAGGAAAATTCCGCCATCCCGATAAAATGATCCGCATGATCCAATGGCGGGGCGACGAAAAGGTTCTGGATGTCGGCACCGGCCGCGGCCTCCTGCTGATCGGCGCGGCCAAGCATCTCACTACGGACGCGTGATCGGCACTGACATCTGGAGCTAAAAAGATCTGAGCGACAACCGCTTTGAGCGAACTCACTCAAACCTTCAAGCTGAAGGCATCACTCGCGAAGTGCGAGCTGCGCAAACGAACCGGCTCAGAACATGACGTTCAAAGATGGGACTTTCGATGTCATCCTCTCCAATCAATGCCTCCACAACATCTCGGACGACAAAGAGCGCCGTCAGGCCTGCGCCGAGATCGCGCGCGTGCTCAAGCAGGGAGGACAACTGGTGCTCTCCGATTTCATCAACACAGCCGAATACGTCCACGAATTTCGCAAAGCCGGCCTTAAGGTCGAAACGCGCGGCTGGTATCCATTTCTGAACATCATCTATGCCGAAAAGCCGGCTATTTTGCGGTGAGCGCTTCGAGCTCGTCCAACGTCTTCGGCCAATCCGTCCGCATCAGCCTCGACAATCCTCGATCGGCCAGCAGCTTTCCCCCAAGCTGGCAGTTTGCACAGTAGTTCGTCTCGTTATCGGCGTACCGGATTCGCTGGATAGGCGCCCCGCATCGGATGCACGGCTCTTTATAACGCCCGTGCACCGCCATCTCAGGCCGGAAAGCGGTGACCTTTTCAGGAAACCGCTCGCCGGTCTGCTCTCGCAATTGCTGAACCCATCGGTTCAGCGTATCTCGCGTGGCGAGAAAGAGCCGCTCGATCTCTTCTGGCTTCATTTTCTGCGTCAGCTGGACCGGCGAGAGCTTCGCCTCAAACAGAATTTCATCGGAATAAGCATTTCCAATGCCGCTGAAGGTCCGCGGGTCGGTTAGCGACCGCTTGAGCGTGTGATTCTCCTTAGTCAACGCCGCTGCGAATGTCTTCAAGTCGGCATCCAACACTTCCAGCCCGCCCGGATCCAGCTTCTTCAATCCAGCCTCGCCTGCCACCACGTGGAGCGAAGCTCGCTTCTTCGAGCCAGCCTCGGTCAACAGCAAACTCCCGTTAGGAAAATCGAACGCCGCCAACCCGCGCGGCCTCGCGACCTTCACGCCCCGTTCGCGCCAATGCAGGCGGCCAGCGATCATCAGGTGCAGGACCAGCCACAAGTCACTATCGACGCCGATCGCAATCCGTTTGCCGATCCGGCGCAGCGTTCGAACCTTCTTCCCCTCCACCGCGCGCAAAGGCGGATCTGCGGTACGCAGCAGAAACGGACTCGCCAAACGTGCGTGTTCGACAGTCTGTCCGCCAATGCGCTTCTCCAGCGCTTCGATGTAAACCACGATGTCGGGCAGCTCGGGCATGCTGCTGACTATGATAAAACCCGAGACGACTGCTTGACCCGGTACATATCGGCGTCCGCGTCTGCGATCAGGCCGTCGATGAAGTCCGCGGCGCAAGTGAAGTTCCAATGCCGACGCTGAGTCCGACCGGCAGGCTCTGATCGCCAGCCTTAACCGGCGAGCGGTTCATGCATCCGATGATGCGCTCGCGGACCGTGCCAGTTTCCTCGGATCGCGAGCAGGTGGCTGCGCCCGCCCATCAGTTTGATCAGCACTTCACCGGCCGGCGCTCCGCTGGCCGCGCGTACGCCCCGACGAACGTCGATCTTTTGCTCTGGGGCGCGTCGCCGTGCAAGGTGACGGCAGCCGTTCCGCAGCGCCGGTGTTCCGAGATCAGATCGTCGAGCGCAGAAGGATGCGCAGAAGCATGCGCCGGAGCAACGCCGATCACGGCAAAATCCGCATCCAGCAAATCGGTAAGAATCTGACGCTGCCGGTTTACGTCGCGCTGATCGGTGGTCAGATTCTCGACGCGCGCCCCGAACGCCGCCAGGTCAAACGTGGCCTCCCAGACGCCCCCCACACCTCGTCGTAGACGTCTTCGGGCTGAATGGGCGCGACGATGGCGATGGCGATGTTTTCCGACACACGGCTTCAATCCGACACACGGCTTCAATAAGGTTATCGCCCACCCGCGCGAATGTCTTAGCGTCGCGCCTTGTTCTACGGTGTTACGTCTTTGAAATGAGTAGCGATGTACCACTGATTTCCGAATGGATCTTTGACGCCGGCGCTGCGATCGCCATAATCGTGATCCGTCGGCTCGCCGATCGACGTCGCGCCTGCCTTCAACGCGCGATAGTAAAGCTCGTCGCAGTTGGGCACGTAGAGATAGAACATGGTCGGCATGGGTTGGTAGGGGCCGTGTGCCTCTCCCATTTCGAGAATCGAGTTTCCGATACGGATGGTCGCGTGCGGAATGACGCCGTCCGGCCTTGCGTACTTATGAACATCTGTGCCGCCGAAGGCGCGGTGGATGAAATTCAGGACCGGTTCGGCGCGCTGTGGATGCAGCGAAACAGTGACAGTGTGGAAGCCTTCCGGCGTGTAGCTCGCACCTTTGTACGTGGCAAGATACCAGTGATTGCTGGCGGCATCCCGAATGCTCGCGCCCCGCTCGCCGTACTGGTGATCCTGGGGCGCCTGGATGCTCTCGGCGCCGGCGGCGATCACGCGAGCATAGATGGCGTCCACGTCCTCGACGTACATATGCAGAGCAGTTGGGAGCGCGTCGCCTTTCCAGGCAAGGCCCGGTCCGCCGCCGCCCACCATCAACATCGAGTCGCCGAGCTTCACTTCGGCATGAATGCCACCTGCAGAACCGATGGCGCGGAATCTCTCTTCGGCGCCGAACGCCTGCTTCATGAAGGCCATGAGCGAATCGGCGTCGGTTGCGACCAGGTATGGCGTGATGGTGTGGTACCCCTTGGGGATCGGGCTGACGCCGGTTTGCTTGGCTGCGTCCGTCTTTTGTTCGGCCTCGAAACGGCGATGCATTTCTTCGATGGTGAGGTTCTCAACACGCGTCGAGATGTTCCAGGTGTAGCCGAACGGGTCGAGTACGGAGCCACCGCGCTCGCCGTAGAAGTGGTTTTTTACCGGCAGGACCAGCTTCGCACCGGCAGCGACCGCTTCTCGGACAGCCGCGTCGGCGTCTGCCACATCCAAGCTCAGATCCACCGGCGATCCACCGAGAGTTTCGGGGCCTGGGTAGCTGGAATCCGCCGAAGCCTCACCGAGGGCGATTTCAGAATTCCCCAACGATATCTCAGCGTACGGGATCTGACCACCGACTTCGAAGCGGGAGATCTCTTTCGCGCCGAACGCTTTTTCGTAGAACGCAATCGCCGCCCCGACGTTACGCAGACGCAGACGCGGAGTCGCGGTTTGAAGTTGAACAGCCGGCTCAGTAACGGTTGCCATGGATGATGTCCTTTCTATTTCCGATTTCAAACGTCCTTTGAAACTCTCGCGAGGCAGTTCGCGCAGATCTCGAGCGATTGCGAGCAGCGATTCGAACTCCGAATGTGGCCCGCCCAGCGGAGCGGCGCTGAAGAGCGCGTCGAGCGCCTGATCGAATTGTTCGAACCGCTCAGGCATGGCCGCCCTCCATACGCGCGCGAAGATTTCCCATCGCGCGAAACTGGAGCTGTTTAATGGCTCCCTCGCTGCGTCCCAGCTCTTCGGCCATGTCCCGGATGCTGCGCTCGTCGACGAAGCGCCCGTAGACCACGCGGCGCTGGTCGTCCGGCAGATCGTTCACCAGACGAAAGAGCCGGGCGCGATTTTCGACCGCCTCCATATCCGGCTCGGTGCTGGGTTCCGGCGGATGGCCGCAACTGGCGTGATCGCGCGCCGCGCGCTTCGCATAATCGGCGATGGCGTTGGCGGCGATCCGGACCAGCCACGCGCCGAAGGGTGCGCCACGCCATTCGAAATTACCGAGATTCGCGAGCGCCTTATGAAAAACTTCGGACGTCAGATCTTCGGCGGCGTCGCGATCCCGCACGCGGCGCGCGATGTATGCATAGACCAGCTCGAAAAACATCTCATACAGCTCGCCAAAGCGGGACGGATTCCGGCGGGCGGCTTCCACCAGCGCGCGAATCTCGGCGTTATCGGCCAGGGCTCTCGGAGCCGCCATTCGTCTCCTCAGTAACATCGCGCACAAGCGCAGCAGATGGCGATTCGCCATCTCTCAAAACGAGCGCGCTCTAGGCTGTGCGCTTCTGAGTATATAAACTGGCAGCGGCCGGAAAGGTTATGGTCGAGAAACGATTCTATTTCGCCCAGGGTTCGAAACGCCGCAAATGGGTTGTGTGCACCCAAGAAACTTGTCGAGAGCTTAGTCATCAAGGCTTAAGAAACCCGTGTAGCGCTTCATGGAAAAGCGTCGCCACGTTAGAGTAGAGCAGCTGCTGGTCAAGGCTAATTCGCCCGAGACTCGAAAAAGCCTCTCAGTGGTTTCGTGAGATCTTCCTGGCATGCCGGAAACATTACTTGTGCGGGCGCAGCGCCTTCCCTGGATCAACGGCGTGATGCAGGTTAACTTTCAGATTCCCATGAACGTC